>ERZ1292633.2247-Hain-H41-02um-R1-2247-length-19925-cov-7_pt1 | contig 19925 bp, 18 predicted proteins | sample MGYA00564406_ERZ1292633 | MGnify/ENA primary metagenome ERZ1292633 (study PRJEB36523, sample SAMEA6512639) | groundwater metagenome | collected 2019-01-08 | study: AquaDiva: Metagenomics assemblies of 32 groundwater samples
CTACCACGAACCTGAATTCCGTCCAAATTCACCCACACGAATCACCGAAGAGCCTGAATAATGAAGACCGCCACCTTCGAAACCAACCTCGGCACGATTGTCGCCGACCTTTATCACGACGCCGCGCCGATCGCCGCCGCCAACTTCGAGAAGCTTGCCAACGACGGCTTTTACGACGGCGTCAAGTTCCATCGCGTGATCGCCGATTTCGTCGTGCAGGGCGGCGACCCGCTCTCCAGGGAACTGCCCAACGGGCACGCGCGTGTCGGGACCGGCGGCCCGGGGTGGACCATCAAGTGCGAGACGAAGGGCAATCCGCACAAGCACGCGGTGGGCGCGCTCTCCATGGCGCACGCGGGCAAGGATACCGGCGGCAGCCAGTTCTTCATGGTGCTCAGCGAGGCGAACACCCGGCACCTCAACGGCGTCCACACGGTATTCGGTCAGATCACCTCCGGCCTCGACGTCATGCAGAAGATCAAGGCCAACGACTTCATGACCAAGGTGCGCGTCGCCTGACGCCGCCCCCCACCCCCCCGAGGATTTCCATGAGCACCGCCACGCACCATCCCGAGGACCGCCGCGCCGCCTTCACCGGGCTGATCGTCGGAGCGATTGCGCTGATCGTCATCGTCTTTACCATCGTGAAATTGACGAACGCCAGCTTCGCCTCGCACGAGAAACCGGCCGCCGAAGCGAACAAGTAAGGAACCCGATGCCAGACACTGAGCGCCCCCCCGCCGCTGCCGGCGCGGGGGCGTTTTCCTTTACCCGCGGCGCGACGTGGCTTCCCGCCCTCGCCGTCGTCGCGCTCGGTGCTGGCGCCGTCGTGCGCCTCGCCAGCCCGCAGAATCCGTGGGTCTGGCGCGGCTGGATGATCGTGCTGGTCGCCGCCGGGCTTCCGGTGGTCGTGCGCACGGTGCGGGGCCTCCTGCGCGGCCACTTCGCCGCCGACGTCGTGGCTACGCTCTCCATCGTCGGCGCCGTGCTGCTCGGCCAGCCGGTGGCCGGTCTCGTGATCGTGCTCATGCAAACCGGCGGCGAGTGGCTGGAGCACTACGCCGAGGGGCGCGCGTCCAACGCCGTGCGCGCGCTCGAGGAGGCGGCGCCGCGAACCGCCCATCGACAGCGCGCCGACGCGCAGTACGACGACATCCCGGCCGACGGGATCGCGGTCGGCGACCTGCTGCTCGTGCGCCCGGGCGAGATGCTCCCGGCCGACGGCGTGGTGCACAGCGGACGGTCGCACCTCGACGTGTCGCGGCTCACCGGCGAGGCCCCGCCCGAGATGGTGCAGGCCGGCAACGACGTCCGGTCGGGCGCGGTGAACCTCGAAGGCGCCATCGTGGTGCGCGCCACGCGCCTGGCCCGCGAGTCGCTGTATGCGCGCATCGTCGAACTCGTGCGCACGGCGCAGTCCGAGAAGTCGCCCATCCAGCGCATGGCCGACCGGTACGCCGTCTGGTTCACGCCACTCACGCTGGCGGTGTGCACGCTGGCCTGGTTCGTGACGCACGACCCGGTGCGCGTGCTGGCCGTGCTGGTGGTGGCCACGCCTTGTCCGCTGCTGCTGGCCACGCCGGTGGCGATCATCGGCGGCATCAACCGCGCGGCGCAGCACCAGGTGATCGTGCGCAGCGGCGGGGCGCTCGAGCGCCTCGCCAGCGTCAACACGGCCGTCTTCGACAAGACGGGGACGCTGACCATCGGGCGCCCCGAGGTAGTCGCGGTCGATGCGTACGAGGAGTGGACGTCGGACGCCGTGCTTCGCCTGGCCGCGGCCGTGGAGGTCGGCTCGGGTCACCACCTGGCGCGCAGCACGGTGGACGCGGCGGGGAAGCGCGGCATCGCACTGCCAGCCGCAACGCACGTGGTGGACTCGCCCGGACTCGGCGTGCGCGGCACGGTGGACGGGCGCGACGTCGCAGTCGGCGCCACCGCTTGGCTGTCGTCCCTGTTTCCCGGGCGTCACCAGGCGATCGATGCGGCGCGGGGCGCGGGACTGCGCGGGGTGGTGGCTATTGATGGAGAGATCGCCGGCGCCATCGAGTACGCCGACCAGGCGCGTGAGGGACTGCACGGCTTCTTCGATGAGCTGCGACGGCTGGGACTGCGGCACATCGTGCTGCTCTCCGGCGACCATCAGGCCAACGTCTCGGGACTGGCGCGCGCCTTCGGCATCACCGACGCGCGCGGCGACCTGCTGCCGCAGCAGAAGGTCGAGGCGGTGCGCGAGCTGATGCACAGCGGACGCAAGGTGGTGATGATCGGCGACGGCACCAACGATGCGCCGGCGCTGAGCGCGGCCACCGCGGGCATCGCACTGGCGGCGCACGGCGGCGGCATCGCCGCCGAGGCGGCCGACGCCGTGATCCTCTGCGACGACATCACGCGCGTGGCCGCGGCCATACGCGTCGGACGGCGCTCGGTCGGCATCGCGCGACAGAGCATCATGGTCGGCCTCGGGCTCAGCGGACTGGCCATGGTCGCCGCGGCCATGGGATATTTTTCACCAACCACTGGCGCACTGGTGCAGGAAGCCATCGACGTCGCCGTCATCCTCAACGCGGTGCGCGCTTCCACGGATTAGATTTCTTGTGCCTCAATTCCGATTGTTTCTCTTGGTTTGGCGCGGCTCTTCGGCCACGCGCGACCACCACCCTGTGGAGCAGCGATGAACGCTCGCCTCGACTCGTTCTCGTACGACGACGACATCGTACGGAAATTCCTGTGGGCCACCATGATCTGGGGCCTCGTCGGCTTCTTGGTCGGCTTGATCATTGCCATCCAGCTGACGATGCCCGAGTCGAATTTCGCTCCCATCTGGACGTTTGGTCGCCTGCGGCCGCTGCACACCAATGCCGTGATCTTCGCGTTCGCCGGCAATGCCTGGTTCACCGGCGCCTACTACTCGTCGCAGCGACTGCTCAAGACGCGGATGTGGTCCGACGGCCTGAGCAAGTTTCATTTCTGGGGGTGGCAGGCGATCATCGTGGCGGCGGCGCTGTCGTTGCCGCTGGGGTACACGCAGAGCAAGGAGTACGCCGAGCTCGAGTGGCCCATCGACATCGCCATCGCCGTCGTCTGGGTGGCGTTCGCCGTGAATTTCTTCGTGACGATGGCCAGGCGGCGCGAGCGTCACATCTACGTCGCCATCTGGTTCTACATCGCGTCGATCATCACCGTGGCGATCCTGCACATCTTCAACAACCTCGTGGTTCCGGCCGGGGCGATGAAGAGCTACAGCATCTATGCGGGGGTGCAGGACGCCTTCATGCAGTGGTGGTACGGGCACAACGCCGTCGCCTTCTTCCTGACGACGCCGTTCCTCGGCCTCATGTACTACTTCCTGCCCAAGGCCGCCGACCGCCCGGTGTTCAGCTACAAGCTGTCGATCCTGCACTTCTGGACGCTGGTCTTCCTGTACATCTGGGCCGGCCCGCACCACCTGCACTACACCGCGCTCCCCGAGTGGGCGTCGACGCTCGGCATGCTGTTCTCGGTGATGCTGTGGATGCCCAGCTGGGGCGGCATGGTCAACGGCCTCCTGACGCTGCGCGGCGCCTGGCACAAGGTGACCGAAGACCCGATCCTCAAGTTCTTCGTGGTCGCCGTCACCGCGTATGGCATGTCGACGTTCGAAGGGCCGATGCTCTCGGTGAAGAGCGTCAACGCGCTGGCGCACTACACCGACTGGATCATCGCCCACGTGCACACCGGCGCGCTCGGCTGGAACGGCTTCCTGACGTTCGGCATGGTGTACTGGCTGGCGCCGCGCTTGTTCCAGACGGAGATGTACAGCAGGAAGCTGATGGAATGGCACTTCTGGCTCGGCACGTTCGGCATCCTGCTCTACGTGGTGGCCATCTACTCGGCCGGCGCCACGCAGGGCCTCATGTGGCGCGCCTTCGACGAGACCGGGCGCCTGCAATATCCCGACTTCGTCGAGACCGTGATGCGCCTGATGCCCATGTACTGGGTGCGCGTGGCCGGCGGCACGCTGTGGATCGTCGGCACGTGCCTGGGCCTGTACAACCTGTTCAAGACGTGGGCGAACCGCCCGGCCGCCTACGAAGTGCCGGTCATCCAGGCGGCGCCGCTGTCGCGCGAGTTCTTCGATGACCCGCACGCGCCGGCCGCTGCCGGAGTGTGGGCGCGCTTCACCAACGCGTCGTGGCACCGCAAGTGGGAGCGGATGCCGCTGTTCTTCTCGGTGATGACGGCGGTCGCGGTGATCGTCGCCTCGCTGTTCGAGATCATCCCCACGTTCCTCATCAAGTCGAACGTGCCGACGATCGCCAGCGTCAAGCCGTACTCGCCGCTGGAACTGGCCGGTCGCGACATCTACCAGCGCGAAGGGTGCTTCAACTGCCACTCACAGATGATCCGGCCCTTCCGCTACGAGACCGAGCGCTATGGCGACTACTCCAAGCCCGGCGAGTCGGTGTACGATCATCCGTTCCTGTGGGGTTCGCGCCGGCTCGGCCCCGACCTCGCCCGCGAGGGGGGCAAGTTCCCCGACCTCTGGCACGTGCGGCACATGTACAATCCGCGCGAAATCACGCAGCAGTCGATCATGCCGGCGTACCCGAAGCTGCAGGAGAACGTCATCGACTTCGACAACATCCAGAAGCACGTCGACGCGATGGCGATGCTCGGCGTGCCGTACGGCGACGCGGTGAACAAGGCGCCGCAGATGGCGCGCGAGCAGGCACAGCAGATCGCGGCGGGCATCGAGGCGGCCGGCGGCCCCAAGGGGTTGCACGACAAGGAAATCGTCGCCCTCACCGCGTACCTGCAGCGACTGGGGCGTGACCTCAAGAACGCGTCGGCCGCCACGGCACCGCCGACCGCCGCGCCCAGGCCGGCCGTTGTTGCGGCGCCGGGAGGGAATCGCTGATGAGACTCTCAGACATCATGGGCGCGGCGAACCTCTCGGTGTACGCCGAGATCGCCATGATCCTCTTCATCGTGGCATTCATCGCGATCGTCATCCTGATCTTTTCCCCCGGCCGGCAGCGCACGTACGATGCCGCCAGCCGGATGCCACTCGACGACGAACATCCCCAAACGCCGCGCTGAGCGCACCGGAGCGCATATGGCAGATAAAGACAACGACCACCTGCTCGACCACGCCTACGACGGCATCCAGGAGTACGACAACCCGCTGCCGACGTGGTGGAAGCTCATCTTCTACGCCACGATCCTCGTGGTGCCGATCTACCTCTGGGACCCGCTCGGCATAGGCCTCGGCCCGGGCAGGGAGCAGGCGTACAAGAAGGAACTGGCCGCCTTTGCGGCAGCCCATCCGCCGTCCACCGGCCCGGCGATCAGTGACGAGCAGTTCGTCGCCATGAGCAAGGACCCCGCGAAGGTAGCCGAGGGCCAGGCCGTGTTCACGACCACCTGCGTCGCCTGCCATCGCCCCGACGGCGGCGGCCTGATCGGCCCCAACCTGACCGACGACTACTGGATCCACGGCGGCAAGCCAGCGGAAATTCACAAGGTGATCACCGAGGGCGTGCTCGCCAAGGGCATGCCCAACTGGGGGAAGATGCTGAAGCCCGAGCAGACGGACGCCGTGACGGCGTACGTGATTTCGATTCACGGAACCAACCCGGTCAACCCCAAGGCGCCGGAGGGCGTGAAGGCCGCGCCTTATTCGGTGCCCACGACGCCTTACGGTGCGGCGGGAGCAGGGAAGAAGGCGATGTAGCCGCCAATTCTGCCCGCCTGCCCCACGGGCCGGAACACGGATCATTTCGCCCGGACTCGCGCGCCGGCTTTCCGGGGATTGTTGGTGAGCACCCCATCAGCCCCGTCAGTACCAAGCGGTACTCCCGAACGCACCCCGGGGCACGCCCCCGTAGGATCGAGACGCGGACAAACCGGCCACCCCGGGGCGCTGGACCTTGCCCGTGCCCTCGCCCTCGCCCGCGCCCATAGCGCGGGGTCAGGAGCCGTGCCATACTCGCTGGACCCCGATTGAATTTCTTGACCCGAGGCGGTCCTTCAGTAGCTGTTGCACGTTCGGTTTGACGAGTCGTCACGCCGGGTCGTGCCCGCCAACGGCCTGTCGAGAGTCTGGGCTCTGTTGACACCATCGTCCAACAACGTTCGCGCGCGCGCACGTCGCCACAATCGCACCCCACGCGTCTTACCCATACACTCTACAGCAACCAGACCACCGAAGGATCGTGCCCACCGCGCCTCGCCCCCGGCAGGGTTCCCCCGCGAGAGCACTTGCGCTCTCGCTCGCGGCGCTCGCGGTACCGGTCGTCGCCGGCGTAGCCGCGCCAGAGACGGCCGACGTTTGGGGTGACCTGCCGTGGATCCTCGCGCTGGTGCCGGCACTGTTGCTCTCCTCGCTGCGTGGATGGCAGGTCATCAGCGTGGCGCTCGCGCTCGGTATGGTGGCGCTCGCCGCCTTGGTGACCGTCGGGCACGTGATCGACCGGGACATCACCAGCGGACCACTGGTTCTCTTTGTCATCGCTCCGTACATCGCCATCGCACTCGGCGCCGGCTGGTTCTCCGACGTCACGCGCCAACAACGGCTGACACTCGACGCGCAGCGCTCGGCCGACGAGCGCATTCGACGGTTCGCTGAAGCGTCGTTCGAGGCAATCGTCATCCATGACAAGGGGACGCTGCTGGACGCGAACGCGACGTTCGCGCGGCTGTTCGGCTACGAGCCGGTCGAGATCCCCGGCATGCATTTCATGACGCTTGCCACCGAGGAATCGCGCGAACTGCTGGCAGCGAAGATGAACGAGGCGGCGGCGGGATCATTCGAGGCGGTCGGTCGCCGGAAGGATGGCTCGACGTTCATCGCCGAGCTCCGTGGAGGCGCCCTGTCCTACGATGGCGGCCTCGTTGCCGTCGTGACCGTGCGTGACATCACGCAGCGCCGGCGCGCCGAAGACGCGCTCCGGCGGCTCGAGAGGGCGCTCGAGACAATGCAACTCGGCGTGACCATGACCGACCTCGAGGGGCGGATCACCTACGTGAATCCGGCGGACGCGACGATGCACGGCTACGCTGTGGACGAGCTGGTCGGCCGGCCGGCCTCGATCTACGCCCTCCCGGTCATCCGGCGGCCGCTCAGCGAGACGCACCTGCGCAAGTTGTCCAGCTGGCAGCGCGAGAGCACGAACATGCGCAAGGACGGCGGCACGTTTCCCGTGATGCTGCGGTCGGACGTCATCGAATCGTCGGACGGTCAGGTCGTCGGCGTGGTGACGACCTGCGAGGACATCACGGAGCGCAAGGCGACAGAAGAGGAACTCAAGAAGGCTTCCGGCAGCCTGCGGAAGTCGGGCGCTGATCTTCTGGTCTTCCAGGAGGCGTTGATCGAGGCCGAGAAGATGGAGTCGGTCGGCCGGCTGGCCGCCGGAGTGGCGCACGAGGTGAAGAACCCCCTGATGACACTCCTGACGGGCGTCAAGTTTCTTTCCATGCACTTGGGGAGCCGGGACGAGAAGATCAGCGGACTCCTGACCGACATGGCGGATGCCGTCGCGCGGGCCGACACCGTCATCAAGGGACTCCTCGATTTCGCGGCCCCACGCAAGCTCGACCTCACGAGCAACGACCTGAATGCGATCGTCGAGCGCTCGCTCGACATGATGAAGCACGAGATCGCCAAGGGGCAGATCGCGGTCGTCAGCGAACTCGCCCCCGATATTCCTCCATTGTTGCTCGACCCGTTCAAGCTGCAGCAGGTGTTGCTCAACCTCGTGACGAACGCCGTGCACGCCACGCCGCCGGGCGGGCGAATCACCGTGCGCACCTTCGTTCACGCCCGCGCGGAAGTGGGCGTTCCCGCGGACGGCAACGTGGGACCGCGGCGAACGATTGACATGCCTTCGGTGTTCCTGGAGGTCGACGACACGGGGACCGGGATTGCCTTACACGCGGAAACAAAGATCTTCGACCCGTTCTTCACGACGAAACCGGCAGGCCAGGGAACGGGATTGGGTCTATCCGTGTCGCGACAGATCGTGCACATGCATGGCGGCGAACTCGATATCAGAAATCGAAGTGGTGGTGGTGTGCGGGCGACGATCGTGTTCAAGCTTTTCACCGAGGACAGGACCAATGGACAAGAAGCGCATCCTGCTGGTTGATGACGAGGCCGCCCTGACGCGGTCGCTGGGCATGTACCTCGAGGCGACCGGCAAGTTCGAGATACGCGCCGTGAACCGCGGCGGAGAGGCCATCCGCGTCGCGCGCGAGTTCAAGCCGCACCTCGTGCTGCTCGACCTGATGATGCCTGAGGTCGACGGCACCGAAGTCGCCGAGCGCATGAAGGCGGATCCCGAGCTCACGGCCGTGCCAATCGTGTTCCTGACCGCGCTCGTCAAGAAGAGCGAGGTCGGCGCAGACGGCAGCGACATCGGGGGTCATCCGTTCCTGGCCAAACCAGTGGATCCCGAGAAAGTCGTGGAGTGCATCGAGAGAAACCTGCGCCGCTGAGTCCGGGCGGCGTGAGTGGCTCGCGACACATCCGGAGGATCGTCGCGGGCCGAAGGGCACGATCCGGAAGAGCAATCGCACGGATAGCGAGAGCGCGAAGATCGCCACCGGTCAGGGCGTAGTTCAGGGATACACCGGCGTGGCCGCCGCCGATGGTCGTCATCAGATCATCGTGGAAGCGCAGGCGTACGCCCCCGTCTGCGTGCACAGCCAACACGCACTTCGCGGTTTCGCTAGATTCCATCGTACCGAATGGAACGTACCAGTTCCTTCCGTTACTCCAGACCTCGCGCGCCGATGCGCGTACCGTGTCTTCCATAGCCCCTGCAGCACCGGGCCGGGTTCTCCCGACCCTCAATGAAGACGGCACCCGCCGCTGGATTCGCCCCAGGCCCGCCTCCGGTGCGTGGGTCAATCGGCGCTTCGTTGTGGCATGGGTGCTGATCGCCATCTACCTCGCCATCCCGCACGTCTTCCTGAACGGGAAGCCGTCGATACTCCTCGACCTGCAGCGGCGCGAGTTCACGTTCTTCGGCACGACGTTCCTGCCCACCGACACCCTGCTGCTGATGCTGCTCGCCGTCAGCGGCGTCATCGCCATCTTCCTCGCGACCGCGCTGGCCGGCCGCGTCTGGTGCGGCTGGGCCTGCCCGCAGACGGTGTACATGGAGTTCGTCTTCCGTCCCATCGAACGTTTCTTCGAGGGCGGGTTCCGCGGATCCACGCAGATCGACCGCGAACGGCGGAAGTTCCATCCGCGGCGTTTCGCCAAGCACGTCGTCTACCTGGTGATCGCCTCGTTCATGGCGCACACCTTCCTGGCGTACTTCGTCAGCTGGGAGCAGGTGCAGCACTGGGTCTTCGGCGCCCCAAGCGCACACCCGGTGGGCTTCGGCATCGTCACGATGACGACGATCGCCATCATGCTCGACTTCGTCTACTTCCGCGAGCAGACCTGCGCCGTGGCCTGCCCCTACGGCCGCTGGCAGTCGGCGCTGCTCGACAACGATTCGCTGATCGTCGCCTACGACTACGTGCGCGGCGAGCCGCGCGGCAAGCACAAGGATCGCACCGGCAAGGGCGACTGCGTGGACTGCGAAGCGTGCGTCACCACCTGCCCGGTGGGCATCGACATCCGCAACGGCCTCCAGATGGAATGCATCCACTGCACCCAGTGCATGGACGCCTGCGATGCGGTGATGCGGAAGGTCGGCACGAGCGAGGGCCTCATTCGTTACAGCTCGCGCGCCGCGCTGGCCGGCAAGGGGAAGCACTTCCTGCGCCCGCGCACGGTGCTCTACCCCGCGGCCTTCGCGCTCTTCTTCGGCAGTTTCATCTGGCAGTTGACCTTCAAGGATGCGGCCGACATCACCCTGCTCGGGCCGGCCGGCGCGCCCTTCACGGTGCAGCCCAACGGCGACGTCATCAACCAGTTGCGCGTGCGTGTCGCCAACCGTTCCGGCGTGGCGCACGCGTATGCCGTCGAGGTGACCGGCGCCGAACACCTGCAGCTCATCGCGCCGATGAGCCCGATGCCCGTGCAACCCGGGCACACCGAGACGATGCCGCTGTTCGTGACCCTTCCCGGCGACGCGTTCGAGGAGGGGGTCCGGACCGTGACCATTCGCGTCACCGACGGCGCCGAGTACACGGCCGAATTCCCGTATCGACTCACCGGCCCGATGAGCCGGGAAGACGACGAACGCGCGGCCCGGCGCCCGAAGCAAGGGGAACGCAAGTGAAGAAGGGCATGCAGTGGCCCATCGGCGTGGTCGTCGTGCTGGCGCTCACCATCGGCGTCAACATCTACATCGCGTTTCGCGCCAACGACGACCCGTCGGTGTCGGCGGAGAGCGACTACTATCAGAAGGCCGTGCGCTTCGACGCCGACCAGGCGCTGCGCCGGCGCAGCGAGCGCCTGGGATGGCACCTGACACTGGTCGCCAATTCCGCCACCGCCGGCGAGGCCACCATCACGGCGGCGCTGGTCGATTCCTCCGGAGCGCCGGTGCATGGCGCGGTGATGCGACTGACCGCGCGTCACGTCGCGCGAGGCGACGAGCCGTTCAGCGCCACGGCCCGCGAGGATGGCGACCACTACGTGGCCACCCTGCCGATGGCTCGTCGCGGCCTCTGGGACGTGGACGTCGAGATCGTGCGCGGCACCGACCGGTTCGTCACCGAGCAGCGGCTCGACCTTCCGGCGACCGACTGATGTTCGCGCTCGCCGCCACCGTCTTCGTCGCCAGCCTCCTCGGCTCGGCGCACTGCGCGGGAATGTGCGGCCCATTCGTCTGCTTCTACGCCGGCGCCGACGTTCGCAGCACTTGGTGGGGACACCTCGCCTACAACGGTGGCCGCCTGGTGTCGTACCTCGTGCTCGGCGCCATCGCCGGTGCGCTCGGCTCGGGCGTCGAGCAGGTGGGCACGGGCGTCGGCGTCACCCGCGCCGCGGCCATCGTCGCCGGCGTCCTGATGATCACGTGGGGCGTCGTCACGTTGCTCGCGCTGCGTGGCGTGTCGCTGCCAACGCTGGCGCCACTCGCCGGCGCGCAACGCTGGATGGCCGCGCGACTGCGCGACGTGCGTGACTTCCCACCGACCGCGCGCGCTCTCACGGTTGGACTGCTCACCACGCTGCTGCCCTGCGGCTGGCTGTATGCGTTCGTGCTTACGGCGGCCGGCACCGGCACGGTGCGCGGCGCACTCACGCTCATGGTGGTCTTCTGGGCGGGCACGTTGCCCATGATGCTCGCGCTCGGCGTCGGCGTGCGACGCCTGGCCGGTCCGCTGCGCGCGAAGCTGCCAGCCATCAGCGCCATCGCCATCGTCGCCGTTGGCGTGATGTCGCTCACCGGCCGCGTGCGTCTCGACCCGGCCAAGGTGGCAATGCGCGCGCGCCACATGCAGCCGGTCTCGGCACCGTCGACCAGGCCCGACTCGGCATCGATGCCGATGCATAGACCAACGCCCGACTCCATCGCCGCACCCGCTCAGCCTCCTCGATGAGTACGACCCCCGACATCGTAGCCAGCTCGTCCACCCCCGCACCCCGCACTCCACCCTGCGATCACTGCGGCCTCGACGTTCCCGAGGGTCTCGTGGAGAGCGGCACCGAACGACAGTTCTGCTGCATGGGGTGCCGCACGGCGTACGCCATCCTGCACGAGCACGGGCTCGACCAGTACTACGCCTTCGGCGAGAAGCGCGACGCCCCGGTGCGTCCCACGGGCAAGCGCTACGAAGAGTTCGACCACGAGGCCTTCAACTCGCTGTACGTGAAGCCGCTGCGCGGCGGGCTCTGTTCCGTGGAACTCTACCTCGAGGGCGTGCACTGCTCGTCGTGCGTCTGGCTGGTGGAGCGCGTGCCGCTGCTGCTCACCGGCGTGGTGCGCGCCGAGCTCGACATTCGCCGCGCGCGCGCCCACGTCGAGTGGGACCCCGCGGTGGTGACGCTGTCGGCCATCGCGCAGCAACTCGACGTGCTCGGCTACCCGCCGCATCCGTTCCGCGGCGTTGCCGCCGAGACGATGCGCCGCAAGGAAGACCGCGCGATGCTCATGCGCATCGGCATTGCCGGAGCGCTGGCCGCCAACATCATGCTGCTGGCGCTGGCAATGTACAGCGGATGGTTCACCGGCATGGAGGCCGAGTACGAGCGTTACTTCCGCCTCGTCTCGCTGCTGCTCACGGTGCCGGCGCTGTTCGGGCCCGGCTGGCTGTTCTTCCAGGGGGCGCTGGCGTCGCTGCGCACGCGCCGTCTGCACATCGACCTCCCCATCGCCATTGCGCTGTCGGCCGGGTTCACCCGCGGCGCCGTGAACACGATCACCGGCACGGGACCCATCTACTTCGATGCGGTCGGCCTGCTCGTCTTCCTGCTGCTCAGCGGGCGCTTCCTGCAGAATCGCGGTCAGCGTGCCGCCGCCGACGCCGCCGAGCTGCTCGGCTCGCTGGCCCCCAACGCGGCGCGCGTCGTCGACGAGACCGGTGAACGCGAGTTGCCGGTGGAGGCGCTGCTCCCCGGCATGGTGATGGCGGTGCGCGCCGGCGACACCTTCGCCGCCGACGGCGACGTGACCGAGGGACGCTCGGCCACCGACTGCTCCCTGCTGACCGGCGAGACGCGTCCCGAGAGTGTCGACGTTGGCTCGCGCGTCTATGCCGGCACGGTGAACCTCACCGGCCCGTTGAAGGTGAAGGTGACCCAGGCCGGCGAGATGAGCCGCCTTGGCGCCCTGCTGCGACGCATGGAGGAGAGCGCGCGCCGCCGCGCGCCGGTGGTGCAACTGGCCAACTCCATTGCCGGCTGGTTCGTGGCCGTCGTGCTCGTCGTTGCGGTCATTGCATATGTGTACGGACTCACGCACGACCCGCTGCACGCGCTCGACAATGCAATTGCACTGCTGGTGGTCACCTGCCCGTGCGCGCTTGGGCTGGCCACGCCGCTGGCCATCACCGTCGGCATCGGACGCGCGGCCAAGGGCGGCATCCTCATCAAGGGGGGCGATGCCATAGAGTCGCTCAACCGTCCGGGACTGATTCTGCTCGACAAGACCGGCACGGTCACCGAGGGGCGCGTGCGCCTGGTGCGGTGGGAAGGCGCCGAGCACGTGAAGCCGCTGGTGGCTGCGCTCGAGCGCGGCAGCAACCACCCCATAGCCATCGCCATCCAGCAGGCGTGGTCCGTCATCCCAGTGCTCGACGCCGCCAACGTGCAGCAGACGGTCGGCGGCGGCATCGAAGGTGACATCGATGGCCAGCACCTGATCGTCGGATCGCCGGTGTTCGTCGCCCGGCGCATCGGTGCCGAGGATCACGCCCCCGACGTGCGCATCGAGGCGTTCGCCGAGGAAGGGCTGACGCCCGTATGGATTGCCGTCAACGGCGCGGTGGTGGCGCGCGCCGGTTTTGGCGACCCCGTGCGCGGCGACGCCCGCGCGTCGATCGACCGGCTGCGCGCGCTCGGCTGGCGCGTGGCGCTGCTCAGCGGCGATCACCCCGCGGTGGTTCGCGGCACGGCGCAACTGCTCGGCATCGACCTCGCCGACGCCACCGGTGGCGCGTCGCCCGAGGACAAGCTGCTCCGCGTGGAGGACGCGCGCACGCGCGGCACGGTGGTGATGGTCGGCGACGGCGTGAACGACGCGGCGGCCATTGCCGCGGCGACGGTCGGTGTGGGCGTGCACGGCGGTGCCGAAGCATCGATGAGCGCGGCCGACGTGTACCTGGCGCGCCCGGGTCTTGCTCCGCTGGTGGAGCTGGTGGAAGGGTCGCGGCGCACGATGCTGGTGATCCGCAACAACATCCTCTTTTCCATCGCCTACAACGTGCTGGGTGCCACGCTGGCGCTGCTGGGCATGCTCGACCCGCTCATTGCCGCGGTGCTGATGCCCATGAGCTCGCTGAGCGTGGTGCTGACGAGCTGGCGCGGGCATACGTTTAATGCAGTGGCTGCGGCGCGATGTCCTGCCGTGGCACGAACCGACTTCCCCGTGGCCGAGGCCGCCCCGTGAGCGTGCTGTTCCTGATCCTTCCGCTGGCGCTGCTGATCGTCTTCGCGGCGGTGGCAGCGTTCGTCTGGGCGGCGCGGAAGGGACAGTTCGACGACCTCGAGACACCGGCGATGCGGGCGCTGCATGATGACCCGGGCGAGGGGAAGGCGCCGCCGAAGGGCTGACACCGCGCCAGGATGCCACTCTTATACTGCCTGCGTGTTTTGCTCAGTCAGGATGCTTCGACGCAGCGACGGCACTCGGCAGCACCATTCCCACGATGATCAGGAGCAGTGGAACGGAAAGCGACAGTAGCATGCCGAAGAAGAACTGAGCCTCGCTCAGCTCGAGCTGCGTCAGTTTCCACAAACTGGCAACGAGCATCACCATGCTGCCGGCAAAGCAGACACCTTGTCCGAGCTTCGCGTCAAACGCTTCGCTGCTCACTGTGCGGCCGAAGAATCGAGTCACATTACCAGTCATGATCTACTCCTCTTCTGTTGGCTGTGGGATGGACGGTGGTTGAGGGGCACGAAGGGTTCGGTGGTTCTCGGCACTCACGATGGCCCGTGGCAGGTCACGGGCGAGTGACTCAGCACACACGGACTCGTCGAGTCGGGATCAGCCGAGGGCACGATATCCTTGGTATTGATTGCCGCAGCGTGCAGAAGCATGACCGGCAGCAAGCTGCCACGCGTATTGGAGTACAGCCCCGCTGGCGACGTGAGGCTCGACGCGAGCCACAGAATCCACGAGATGGCACGTGAGGACAATGTACGCGATCATTCAGTCCTCCATTGTTGCCACCTGACGCTCAGGATGACCTGCGGGCTGCGAAGTGGGCCGGCAGGTTCATCCTGTCGTTGGACGGCGATCCTGCGAATCCAGCACCTCCCGCACCTTCCGCCTCAGCTCCACCACCGTGTACGGCTTGCCGAGGAAGTGCGTGCCCTCGTCGAGTACGCCGTGGTGCACGATGACATCGTCGGTGTAACCCGACGTATAGACGACTTTCATTCCCGGATGGCTGGTTGAGACCTGCTGTGCCAGATTCCGCACGCTCATTCCCGGCATGACGACGTCGGTGAGCATGAGGTGCACCGGTCCGTCGTGGCGCTCGAGCAATAGCAGGGCCTCCTCACCGCTTGCCGCGGCCAGCACCGTGTAACCGGCCGGCTCGAGAAAGCGAATGGCGAGACGGCGAAGCGCGTCATCGTCCTCGACGACGAGAATCGTCTCCGAGCCTCCGGTCGCCGCCACCTCTGGAACCTCGCCGCTCGTTTGCACAGATCCTTCGGCCAGTGGCAGGTAGATTTTGAAAACACTTCCCCGGCCGACTTCGCTATAGACCCAGATGCTGCCGCCACTCTGCTTGACGATGCCGTACACCGTGGACAAGCCGAGTCCCGTGCCTTTCCCCGGATCTTTGGTGGTGAAGAACGGTTCGAAGATCTGCAGGCGGGTCGCCTCGTCCATCCCGATACCGGTGTCGCTGACCGCCAGCATCACGTGCGGCCCTGGTTGCGCGGACGGGTGCTCCGCAGTGTAGGCCTCGTCGAGCACAACACCCTGTGTTTCGATGGTCAGCGTGCCGCCGGTGGGCATCGCATCGCGGGCATTGACGGCCAGGTTCAAGACCACCTGCTCGATCTGCCCGGGATCTGCCTTGACAGGGCCCACGTCTTTCCCCGGCACGAACGCTACCGTGACGTCCTCGCCGAGCAGCCGATGGAGCATGCCGAGCATGTCCTGCAGAACCGTGTTCAGGTTCAAGATACTGGGCTGCAGAACCTGCTTGCGGCTGAAGGCCAGGAGCTGCCGCGTCAGTCCGGCCGCCCGTTTTCCGGCTTCGCGCACCTCCTGCAATTCCGCGTACAGCGGGTCCTCCTCGTTCCGATTCATCAGGGCGAGATCGACCCTCCCGAGAATCACCGTCAGCAGGTTGTTGAAGTCGTGGGCGATGCCGCCGGCCAGCCGCCCCACGCTCTCCATCTTCTGGGCCTGCAGAAACTGCGCCTCCAGCCGCTTCTGCTCCGTGAGATCCCGCTGGATTGCAATGAAGTGCGCGATCTCGCCACGGGCGCCCTTCACCGGCGTGATGGTCTGCTCCTCGGGGTACAGCCTGCCATCTTTGCGGCGATTGGTCATTTCACCGCGCCAGACGTTTCCGGCCAGAATGGTGTCCCACAGGTCTTTGAAAAAGAGCTGGTCGTGGACGCCGGACTTCACCAGATCCCGCGGGTTCTTGCCGACGGCCTCGTCAGCGCTGAAGCCGGTGGCGACGGTGAAGGCAGCGTTGACCCACTCAATCGTGCCGCTGCGATCGGTGATGAGCATGGCGTTGGCCGCGGCGTTCAGGGCGGCGCTCTGCACGAGCAGTTCCGACTGCGCCTGCATGCGCTCGGGGATGTCCTGTCCCTGCGCGATGGTGGCGACCAGTGTCTTGCCGTCGCGGGCATGGATGTTGGCGGAGTTCCAGAGGGCGAGCCTTACGGAACCGTCGGTTCGCAGGATGGGGATTTCCACCGATTCCCAGTATTCCCCGTCAATGGTGTTGAGGATCTTTCTCAGGGAGGCTTCCCGGGTTTCCTCCGGGAAGAGGACGGAGAGATGCTTTCCGATGACCTCGGGGGCAGGGTGTCCGGTGAGTTTTTCAAAGGCCTGGTTGAACTGCGAGATGGTGAAGTCGGGTTTCCATACGATGATGGGGGCGTTCGCGTATTTGATGAGGCTTTCCAGGTAGTCGCGAGTTTCGCGCTGTTCTTCTTCGGCCTGTTTGCGCCTGGTGATGTCGCGAAGGTTGGCGGTGACGAACCAGCCTCGGGCACTCTCCCACTGCGCCAGCGAGACGGCCAGCGGAAACTCGCTCGCGTCCTTGCGCCGTCCTTCCAGTTCAACGATCGTGCCGATGACGTGTGTCTCTCCGCCGGACTGCACCCGGTGCAGCCCCGCGAGATCCGGTTCGTGGAACCGATGCGGCATCAGCGAAGTCAGCGGCTGGCCGACGATCTCGGCTTCCGTGTAGCCGAAGATCCGCGCCGCGGCCTGGTTCCAGTCCACAATGCGCCCTGCGCTGTCTGCCGTGATGATGGCGTCGTTGGCAGACTCCGTCATTGCCCGGTAGCGCGCTTCATTATCCTGCAGGAGCGCCAGCCGCTGAGAACTGATCGAGCGCCCGATGGCGACCACCAGCCCCAGCGTCACCGCCGCCAGGAGTAGCCGGAACACGATCACCGGCGCCCCGATGAACACCTGGAAGGTGGCTTCGTTGAGCCAGTTCGCGGGGAAGAAGTTCGCCTCCGGACGGATCAGGCCGCTGGCGGCGGACCAGAGCAGGGTGGTCACGCTGGTCGCAACGCACAGCCGTGAGAACCCCTTGCTGAAGCCGGCGTCCCTGCTCACCGCCATGAGTCCGGCGGCCGCCATCAGCCCGCCGGGGAACCGAATGAGGTAGCCCACCAGAGGACTCGCCGCGGCCAGCGGCTTGTCGGACAGAGCCGCAACGCCCACGACGACGGCGAGCAGCAGCGGCAGACCCCACCGTGTCGCCCGGGGCAGCGGCCAGCGGCTTGCGAGGAGACGCCGCCCGAACTCGAAGAGCGGCAGCCAGGACAGGGTGGCCACGATGAGCGGCCCCGTCGTCGCGGTATCCGACGGAATCGATGAGGCGGCGGCCCAGAAGTCCGCCACGCTATGGATAAGCAGGTACGCCGCGAGCAACGGCCAGTACCGGATAAACCGATCGCCGACGGGGCTGCGCCGCAGCACGAGCAGGGCAGCCCCGCTGGCGACCTGCACGACCCCGTAGGCAACGAGACCCGCACATCGGGCAGAAGCGCCTCGAGCCCGCTCATGGCCCACCATCCGGCCTCGGAGTTCGGTACAGTGTGGGACCGGTGCGCAAATCTTGAGACGTCATGCTTGCCTCCCCTCCGCCAGGTGCGTCACATCCCCGTCCGTCACTACGGTGCATGAATTGACCTGGGGACAGCGAGCCTGAACCGCAGTACCGATCGCACCCAGGGCGTTCCACTTCCAGGACAGTCTCGTGCGCGGCGAAATACTCGACGCCTTACGAAATCAGCTCCGGCTCCATGACCTTCTCCATCACCCTCCCACCGACGACGCTCACGTCGTACACCTTGGCTCCGTCGCGTGTTGCCACCACGCGCTTCACCTGGTTGTCCTCGAAGTAGAGCCCCGTGTCGTTGTCGCACGCGTAGCCCGGCTTCATTTCCCCGGAGCCGATCAGCTTGTGATACAGTGGGCGCCGCCCGGCCTCGGCGTCGTAGTGCGGCGAGTGGCTGCCCTTGAGGAAGCCGAGACACTTCACGATCGACAGCGCCTTGGGGCGCGAGTCGGTCGTCCCCTCTTCGAACCAGCAGAGCGAACCGGCGCTCGCGCCACCGAGGACAATCCCGCGATTCCACGCCTCGCGCAGGACCACGTCTATTCCCTGTGCCTTCCAGATCGCCTGCTGGTTGAGCGTGTTCCCGCCGGAGACGACGACCGCGTCCATCGACAGGAAGACCTCGTCCCATCCCTGCTTCTGCGACAGGCTTTCGATGAACGAGTCCTGGTCGAATGGATGCACATCGAGCGGCGCGCAGTCGCGGTAGAACGCGACGGTCGCCTTCCGCTTGGCCTTTGCCCGCACCAAACACTTATAATGCGCGCCAAGGGGCCCGGACGCCAGCCGCAATGCCTGCTGTGTCAACGCCTGCTACAACGCCTGCCTGCCCGTGACGTCCCGGTCCCTTCGCGTGATCCCCACGGTGAGGGTGTCAATCACTTCGAGGAGCAGATCGACCCGAAGTCGTGTCGCCGCCGTCCGCAGTTCTCGGCCATCAAGTGCCCGTGGATCCGGTTCTTCACACTGGTTCGCATGCGCACGAGGTACGCCCGGCCGCGCAGCAGTCTGCGTTGCGCCCGAGGGCCTGGACCAGCCACCTCCATTCCCGTGTCAGGCGGTGCCGTTCGCCCAGCGGCGCCACAAGCGCCAGTATGCCGCCGCATTGACGATCAGCACCAGCGTCCCGAGCGCTACCTGCACCGGCCGGGTCAGGTTCTGCGGGTAGAGGACTGGCAGCAGATAGTGCTCGACGAAGTCGCCCGCGTACCCCGCCTGGCCACCAAGTTGGCGGAACCGATTCTCCAGGGGGGTGAGTGGGCAGACCCACCCGGCGAACTCGATGAGCGCGCCCCAGAGCGCGCACGGAAGATGAATCCACGTTAGCCGTGGCCAACGAAGCACCAAGAGGGCGCCCATGACGACAAACCCGACAAAGGCCAGGTGCAGGAATATCAGAAGGTCTGCGATCAGCAGGTACGGCATCTCTGGTTCACCCCTGGCCGGCGAGCCTCAAGCAGCGCCGACCAACGGATCACTCCCGGGCCTGAGGATTGCCCTTGCTCCGGAACGACAGCGCCAAGCCAACAATCATCACAACGAGGAGCACAAGATTGATCCCGGCACCGGGTGGTGTTCCGGTTCTGGGAATGGGTAGAAACTGGAGAATCAGTTGTCTACTCAGCTGTTGAAACAGGAGCAGCGCGAACATCAAGGGAATCAGCGCCCGATATCGCGCCAGGACCAAAGCGCACAACACGCAGATGATGAGGTTGGAGAGCCCCAGGAGCGCGAAGAGCGACACAACCGTCTGTGCGCCGGCGGGCGTGAACGTGTCGAGGGGGATCCCGTCGGCCGAACTCGCCGCCGCGTAACCGTTGAAGATGGAACCCAGGCTGATTCCAAGCTTCATCAGCACGACCAGGGCAAAGAACCAGAGCGCAAGTTTGGTTCCGCGATACGCGTTGTCGACGCGTTGGGGACAGAGACGGTTGAACACGGGGGGGGTCCTCCAGTGGTGGGAAGCGGCTTCAGGTGAGCCCCAACTACTCACGGCTCTGTTGCGCGGCCCCGATGGCCGCGCTCCATTGCTACCCACTACG
>ERZ1292633.2251-Hain-H41-02um-R1-2251-length-19901-cov-6_pt1 | contig 19901 bp, 16 predicted proteins | sample MGYA00564406_ERZ1292633 | MGnify/ENA primary metagenome ERZ1292633 (study PRJEB36523, sample SAMEA6512639) | groundwater metagenome | collected 2019-01-08 | study: AquaDiva: Metagenomics assemblies of 32 groundwater samples
CCGTGGTGGACAACGACCTCGCCCGTTACCTCGAGCTCCAGGGCTTCGATGAGAGCCAGGCGCTGCAGATTCGCGGCCTCGCCGGGATCGACGACGACTTCCGCGCGCACCGCGATCGCTTTCTCGATCCTGGAGCCCCGGAAGAGCCGACGCTGATGCCCGGCTTCGCGGCGGTGGGCGCGCGCGGCGTGAACACGAAGGGCGAGGCGTTCGCCAACTACTACGAATTCACGCCCTGCGGCGGGAAGTTCCTGCTTACCTCGATCGGGCTCAATCCACAGTAGCCGCCCGAAAGGTGCGACGGCAAGTCGACCACGCCGCCCAAACGGAGTGCCGGGCTCAGCGGAGTCGATACGAGACCAGCAGCCGCGCGTTGAACAGCGGGTCGTTCTCGGAGTCGGTCCGCGGCAGGACGCCGAACGGTTCGCGCACGACATCGAGCGGCGAGTAGAAGAGCTCGCCGGCGAGCCGCCAGCGCTCGCTCGCTCGCCACGACGCCCCGAGCGTGGTGGCGAAGTCGTCGCCCTCGTAGAGCAGCCGGTTGCGATCGCGGAAGCCGTCGTAGAGCGCCCGGACCTGGAACTCGGCGTCGAGCCGCTGCCAGAGCCCGGAGACGAAGAGCTCGATCGAATCGGATGCCTTCCATGCGAAGCCGACCTCCGCTCCCCACGAGTCGATCGACATCGTGTCGTTCGAAACCTCTTCGCACAGGAACGGATTGCGGACCGGATCGTTTCCGGCGGCCACTTCGTCCTCCGGGCAGGTGATGTCGCCGTTGAGCTCCCCGCTGAGATAGAAGAGCTGCGCGCCGACGCGGGCCCGCTCCCCCTGCCAGAGCGGACGCGCCAACGCCAGCGACACGAGGTTCGGCTCGACGCCGTCGAAGTTGACCGGCGGCACCCAGCCCGCCGAGAGCGTGAGCTCACCCGGCAGCCCCAGACGGACGATCGGACGGCCGAAGAACGGCGAGCGGTTGATCTCCTCGACTTTGGAAGCGTTGAATCCGACGCGGCGCTGGTCTTCCGAAAGCGACGGAATCAGGCCCCCTTCGAGAGCGACCTCGAAACTCCACGGCTCGACCGACGCCGCGACGCCGAACGCCGTCGGTGTCGCCACCGCGTTGAACCAGCGCATCGCCCACGCTTCGGTGCGCGTGTCGTCGAGCTCCTCGGTGTACTGCGCGGCGAGCGGCGCCGCCCCAGCGAGCGAAAGCAGCAGGAGCGCCGCCGAAAACAAAGCCTTCAAGGCTGCGCCTGGGAAGGAGTGGCGCAGGTCGGCAGCGCCGCGATGTCGCCGTCCGAAGCGAAGACGCCGTACGGATTCGAATACGTCTTGGCCACGCAGGCGGTGGTGTCGAGCACTTCGGTTTCGAGCGCCAGGTTGGTCGCCGCGGCGTAGTAGAACCAGTAAGCATCGGCGAAGGAGCCGCAGCCGTTCACCATCTTCGCCAGGTACTCGAGATTGTCGGCGTTGAAGAACCAGAAGAAGCCCGAATCCGGCGTATAGGAAACGGCCATGCCGGGGCCCGTGGCGCCAGTGTCCGTCGTCCACGTCACCCGAACCCGGAACCGGGCCGGATCGCCCGAGCCGCCGGCGAGACAGAGTGTCGTGGCGTCGGCGACGCACGGATCGCAGGCGCCGCCCTCGCCGAAGAGAGTTGACGGCAACAGCTCGCTCGCCACGTTGGACTCGGCCATCTCCGCGGCGACCGGTCGCTTCGTCTCCTCGCTCACCATACGATCGACTCTTGCCGCGAGCTCGCGAACCGTCGCCGTCGCCTCGATCCTGGAGAGTGCCTCGGTCGAGCCAGCCGCCGGCTCTGCCGCTGCGATGGCGCAGGTCGGCAGTGCGCCGATGTCGCCATCGGATGCGAAGGTGCCGTACGGATTCGAATACCTCTTGGGCACGCAGGCGGTGGTGTCGAGAACTTCGGTTTCGAGCGCCAGATTGGTCGCCGCGGCGTAGTAGAACCAGTAGGCATCGGCGAAGGAGCCGCAGCCGTTCACCATCTTCGCCAGGTACTCGAGATTGTCGGCGTTGAAGAACCAGAAGAAGCCCGAATCCGGCGTATAGGAAACGGCCATGCCGGGGCCCGTGGCGCCAGTGTCCGTCGTCCACGTCACCCGAACCCGGAACCGGGCCGGATCGCCCGAGCCGCCGGCGAGACAGAGCGTCGTGGCGTCGGCGACGCACGGATCGCAGGTAATGTCGTCGTCGGTGATCGTCACCGTCGTGGTGGTCGGCGTTCCGAGGACGGCGCCGCCGGTTGGCGCGGAGAGGGTGGCGGTGAAGGTCTCAGTCGATTCTTCGATGGTGTCGCCGACGATCGGCACCACGAAGCTCTTGTTGGCGCTGTCGCCGTTGCCCCAGCTGAGGGTGCCGTTGGCCGCGACATAGTCGCCGCCGGCGAGCGCCGAACCGTCGGCGGTCGCGTAACTCACCGACACCGAACCGTTCGTACCGCCGACGCGCTGCCCCGTGAGCGAGACCGTGGCGTCCCCCTCGCCGACGTTCGCCGTCGAGCTGGTGAACTGGATCGTCCCGGGACTCCCTGGAATCGAGTCGTTGTCGTTGATTGTGACGGTGACGACGCTGGGCGAGCCCAGCGTGGCGCCGCCGCCGGGCGAGATCAGCTGGACCGAGAAGGTCTCGTTTCCTTCGACCTCGGAGTCGTTGACGATCGGCACGTTGAAGCTCTTGGTGTTGTCGTCGTTGTCGGCCCAGTTGAGGGTGCCGTTGGTCTGGATGTAGTCATCGGGAGTGTCGGCGCTGCCGTTGTTGACGGTTTCGTACTGTACCGAAACCGCGCCGTCGTCGCCGCCGACGCGCTGCACGGTGAGCGAGATGCTGCCGGCGCCCTCCCCCACCGATTTGCCGGAGACGGTAAAGCTCAACACACCGGGCACGCCGCCGCCACCCGAGACGGTGATCGTGCCGAACATGCCGCTGCCGGCCCCGCCGTGCGCATCGCAGTGATAGCCGATCGATCCCGGGGAGCTGAACGTCCGCTCGAAGGTCCAGCCGCCGCCCATCACCGGACCGCTCGAGAAGCTGTCGTCGTCCGCCTGGACGTTGTGGGAGCCGTTCATGTTCGTCCAGATGACCGTGTCGCCGACGTTGATGGTCGGGAACTTGGGGCTGAAGCTGTTGGACGACACGGCGATATTGAGCGTCGCGGCCTGGGTGGCCGGCGCGAGCAGCGCAGCCAGGGCGGCGATGAGAAGCGGTCGGCGTCGGAGTCGCATGCGGAACCTCTCTGGGAGTTTTCGTACCGTTGGACAGTCGGCTCAGCGCTTCTGGAACAGCCGCCGCAGGATCTGGATCTGGCCGGCGTGGTAGGTATCGTGGTTGGCGATGCCGAGGATTTCGTCGGCCAGCGTCCACTTCTTTTTCGGTGAGAGCCTGGCGAGTCGTGAGTCCTGGAGCGAGGACACCGCCGTCCGCATCAGCCGATGCATGGAGCGCAGGAGGTTGAGGTCGGCGGCGAGCGCCGCGGCGGTCGCGCCGCGCTCGTCAGGTCGCGGAAAGAAGTTCGAGCCCGAGAGCGGAAAGCTGCCCTTCTTCTCGCCGGTCAGCCGTCTCCAGACCGCGTACTTCCAGTACGCGCAGTGCACCGCGAGCTCCCAGGCATTGTGGCGATGCGGGTTCGGGCGGTACGACGCCTCCTCGACGCCGAGCCCGCGCAGCGAACCGGCGAGATTCGTGCCGTGCCAGGCGCGGCGGTCGAACGCCTGATCGACCTGGCGTAGCAACAGCTCTACCCTCGCCTTCGCCATCCCTCCTCCTCGCGCGCGGCAACGATTTTTTCTCCGACAACCCGAAAGGCTAGCAAGAATTCTGCCCGCCGCCCCTGACCGTTGCCCGGGTCCGGTAAGATCCGGACTCGCGCCGGCGGACTTTCCGCGCGTGCGTCGTCCATGAGGAACCGAGCCGATGAGCGCCAGGACCCCCATCACGGTCGCCAACGGCGACGGCATCGGCCCCGAGATCATGGCGGCCACGCTGCACATCCTCGACGCGGCGGGCGCGGCGCTCGACATCGAGACCATCGAGATCGGCGAAAAGGTCTATCTGGCGGGCAACAGCGCCGGCATCGAACCGTCGGCCTGGGATTCGCTCCTGCGCACGAAGGTCTTCCTGAAGGCGCCGATCACCACGCCGCAGGGCGGCGGATTCAAGAGTTTGAACGTCACGACCCGAAAGATGCTGGGCCTGTTCGCGAACGTCCGCCCTTGCGTCTCCTACCACCCGTTCATCGCCACCAAGCATCCGGTGATGAACGTCGTCATCGTGCGCGAGAACGAGGAAGACCTCTACGCCGGCATCGAGCACCGCCAGACCGCCGACGTCTACCAGTGCCTGAAGCTGATCTCGCGGCGCGGCTCCGAGAAGATCGTGCGTTACGCCTTCGAGTACGCGCGCCGGAACGGCCGCAAGAAGGTGACCTGCTTCACCAAAGACAACATCATGAAGTTGACCGACGGCCTCTTCCACCGCGTCTTCGACGAGATCAGCGCCGACTATCCGGAGCTCGACAAGGAGCACTGGATCGTCGACATCGGCGCCGCCAAGCTCGCCGACACGCCGGAGGTCTTCGACGTCATCGTGATGCCGAACCTCTACGGCGACATCCTGTCGGACGTCGCGGCGCAGATCGCCGGCTCGGTCGGACTCGCCGGCTCGGCCAACGTCGGCGAGCTGGCGGCGATGTTCGAGGCGATTCACGGTTCGGCGCCGCGCCGCGCCGGGCAGAACCTGGCGAACCCGTCGGGGCTCCTCCACGGCGCGATCCTGATGCTGCTCCACATCGGCCAGAACGCGGCCGCCGAGCGGGTCCACAACGCCTGGTTGAGGACGATCGAGGACGGCATCCATACCTACGACGTCTTCAAAGAGGGTATCTCGCGGCAAAAGGTCGGCACGCGCGAGTTCGCGCAGGCGGTCGCCGCGCGGGTCGGACAGAGCCCTCAGACCTTGCGCGCGGTCTCCTACGCCGGCGCCAAGGGCGAGCAGCCGCCGATCGCGCCGCGCCCCTCGGTTCCGGTCGCCAAGCGGACCATCGGCGTCGATGTCTTCGTCGAATACAGGGGTGACGTCGAGGCGCTGGCAGTTCGGCTCCAGCAAGCCGCCGGACCGTTCGCGCTGCAGACGATCGCCGCGCGTGGCGTCGTGGCCTGGCCCACGGGACGCCTGGTGACCGCGGGGATCGATCACTTCGCGGCGCGCTTCATCGGTGGCGATTCCGCGCCGCACGCCGAGATCGCGGCGCTGCTCGCGCGACTCGCCGTGGCGGGTATCGACACCATCAAGACCGAGAATCTCTGCACCTTCGACGGCGAGCCCGGCTTCACCCTTTCGCAGGGACAGTAACAACCGACCGCGTTGGCGACGCCGATCCCCATGAACGCCGCCGCCTTCCGGCCGGGCGAGATCGCCCGCGCCACTGGCGGCGCCGTCTTCGGGGTCGATCCGGACCGCCATCTTCGCGGCGTCGCCACCGATTCGCGCACCGCGACCGAGGATTCGCTTTTCGTCGCGCTCCTCGGCGAGAACCACGATGGCCATCGCTTCGTCGATGAGGTGCGGCGCCGCGGCGCGGTTCCACTGGTCGCTCGCGGCAGGGGTATCGAAGGTCCCCGCATCGAAGTCGACGACACGCTCGTCGCCCTCGGCCAGATCGCGCGCGCCTTCGTCGACCGCGAAACCGCGGGCAAGCGCGTGCCGGTGCTGGCGATCGGCGGCGCGGCCGGCAAGACGACCACCAAGTCGCTCGCCGCCGCGGCCGTCGGCGCCCTGTTCGGCGAGACGCTGGTCACGGCCGGAAACCTCAACAACCGGATCGGCGTGCCGATGACGCTCCTGACCTTGACGGGCGCCCACCGGGCGATCGTGCTCGAGTGCGGCACGAGCGAACCGGGCGAGATCGCCGCGCTCGGCCGCATCGCCCGGCCCGATGTCGCGGTCGTCACCAATGTCGGAGTGGAACATTCTCTGAAGCTCGGATCCGTCGAACAGATCGCCGACGAAGAGGCGGCGCTGCTGTTCGCCGCGCGCCGGGTGGCCGTGGCGAATGGCGACGACCCGCTCTTGCAGCCGCTTCTCGCGCGCGTCAGCGCGCAACAACTTCGGTTCGGCCGCTCGGATCCGTCGGATCTTCGCCTCGCGTCCCGCTCGGTCAACGCGGATGGAACTTCCGAGATTCTCTTTCGGACCAAGGGGTCGTGGTTCGCCGCCGGGATCGGCGAGGACCGGCAGCTCCGCTTCACCACCGGCCTGCTCGGCGATACGGCGGCGATGAATGTCGGCGCGGCGGTGCTCGGCGCGCTGGCCCTTCTCGATCGGCCGCCGTCCGAACCGGAGCTCGAGGCGCTGCGGGCGGCGATCGCCGAGGTCGAAGCGGTCCCCGGCCGGCTGCGGCCGCTGGCGATCGGCGATCTCCTGGTCCTCGACGACAGCTACAACGCCAACCCCGGTTCGGTGCGCGCCGCTCTCGCCGCGGCGCGCGAAGTCGCCGATCGCCGCGGCACGCGGCTCGTCCTCGCCCTGGGCGACATGCTCGAGCTCGGCGCGCTCGCGGACGAGGAGCACGACGCGATGCTCCGCGCCGCGGACAGCGCCGGCGCGAGCACGCTCCTTCTCGTCGGAGCCGAAACCGGCGCCGCCCTGAAGCGCCTGGCCCGCGGCGTACACACGCCTCACCGAGCCTTCCTCACCAGCGACGCGGCGGCCGAGGAGCTGGCCCACGTCGTCCGCCCGAACGATCTGCTGCTTGTGAAAGGCTCCCGCGGCATGAGGATGGAACGGCTGATCGAGACCCTGGAGAGAAACCGATGACCGATTCGAAACCGCTCGTCGGCATTCTGATGGGCAGCAAGAGCGACTGGGAGGTCATGGCCGAGGCGAAGAAGATGCTCGACGCGCTCGGCGTCGCCAGCGAAGCGCGGGTGCTCTCGGCGCACCGCACGCCCGACGAGGCGCTGGCATACGCCGAGGGGGCCGCGCAACGCGGTCTCCAGGCGATCATCGCCGGCGCCGGCGGCGCGGCTCATCTAGCCGGAGTGCTGGCGGCGAAGACGCTTCTGCCGGTGCTCGCCGTGCCGATCGACTCGACAGCGCTCCAGGGGCTCGACGCGCTGCTCGCCATGGTGCAGATGCCAAAGGGCGTCCCGGTCGCCACCTTCGCGATCGGCAAGGCGGGCGCCGCCAACGCCGCCCTCTACGCCGCGCAGATCCTGGCCCTCGCCGACGACCGCCTGCGCGCCCGGCTCGCCGCCGACCGCGAAGCCCGCCGCCAGGAAGTCCTGGCGCACAGACTGGAATGAGATTCGACCCCCCCGATGCCGTGGAATAATCGCCGAAACTGTCGCACGCAACGGGAAAGAGAGTTGGCCATGAAGCGAATGACGACGACCGCGCTCCTCATCTGTCTGGCAGCCGCTCCGGCGGTGGCACAGCGCCTGGCCTACTCGGGGCTCGACCCTTCGGCGCACATCAGCGAGGGCGAGGCGACTGACTACGCGCGGAATCTCGGGCAGTGGGCGGGCGGTAGCGTGGACCCGCATATCGCTTATGTGGATTCCAGCGAAGAAGGCGGCGGCGTCCTCCAGCTGCTGACGGACGCTGGCTTCACGGACCTCACCCCGATCCTGATCACCGACCTCGATACGGCGAACCTCGCGGGCTTCGATCTACTCTGGATCGGGCGAGTGATCGGCGACAGCGCGGCCGCGGAGGTGGCGTTGGCGGAGGCCAATGTTCAGTCCTACGTCGATGGCTGTGGCAACATCGTCGCCGAAGACCAGCGGGATGTCGACCCCAACGCCTACGACTGGCTGCCCTACGGCGACGGCCTGGGCGCCGTGACCTCGGACACCGACGTCGTGCTGATCGCCGATCCGACTCATCCCACGATGACCGGCCTCACCGCCGCCGGCTTGAGCGGCTGGGGTAACTCGATTCACAAGTACTTCACGGCGCCCGGATCCGGCGGCTTCGACACCATCCTCACCGATGATGAGTCCAACTCCGCGCTCATCGTTCGAGAGCAGTCGTGTTCCTCCATCCTGGCCATTCCCACGCTCAGCGCATCCGGAGCCTCAGTCCTGGCTCTGTTCCTCGCCGGCGCGGGTATCTACGTCGTGACGCGCCGTCGAGTCAGCTGAGGACGGCCGAGAGCCTCCCTTTTACCCCCGCACGGCAACCGGCGGCGAGCGCCTACAGCCCGTAGCGCTCGCGCAGGATGCTGCGGTGGTGGAGCTCGTGGCCGACGAGCACCCAGGCGATGGTGCGCACGGTCACTTCGACGCCAGAGGCCGTTCCGCGGCGCTCCCACTCGCGCGCGGTGAACGACCTGAACAGGTGCTGGCTGGCCGCACGGACTGCGAGGAGGTCGGCGAGGATCTCGCTCCAGGCTCGCGTCGCGACGTTCGAGTTCGGGACGAAGATCTCCTGGTCGAAGCCGGGCAGCGCCGTCGTGTCGCCGCGGCCGAAGCGGAGGGCGCGGTAGGCGAAAACCCGCTCGCTGTCGGCGATGTGCCCGACGACCTCCCGAACCGTCCACTTGCCCGGCGCGTAGGCGTGCGAACCAAGGGACTCGCGGATCGCGGAGTAGAAGCGTTCGATCTCGCGCGAGCTGGCGTCGAGGGTCTCGCGGATGTCGCCGTCGGGGACGGCCGCGATGTAGCCGGCATGGAAATCGCCGTATTCGTCTCTTGAGGGGCGGGCAGAGAGATCCATGGGCGAAATCGTACCGCGCTTCCTCCGCCTCGGCGGCGCAGTACAATCCGTTCCGGGATTCCCGTCCTGAAAGGAGCGGATCGCGTGTCGGGGTCGCCGTTCAGTACGCCGATCGACGCAAGCGCGCTGCGGTTTCATCTCGCGGTGCAGCGCAGCCGCCTCGTCGTGCTGCTGGTCATGGGCGCGGTTGCGGCCTTCGCCCGGTGGACGGGCTTCATTCATTTCTCCATTCCCGCCGCCATCCTGGCGGGCTCCGTCGGCTATCTCTCGGTGCCGGTGTTCGTCGCTCTGCACCGTCGAGCCCGAACGGCCGAGTCGAATCAGCGCATCCACGCCTCCTGGATGCTGCTCGACACCTTTCTCACCTGCTGGACCATCTGGCTGATCGGCGACTCCTCGCCGCTCTGGCTGATCTGGTTCCTGACCAGCACCACCGCCGCGGCCTTCGTCGGCGGGCGCCGCATGGCGCACGTGGTCATGTGGACGAGCTGCGCGAGTTACCTGATCCTCCTCCTCGCGATGGGCCGGATCGACGGCTTCGACCGCGAGCTCGCGCTCGCCTCCGGCCGGCTTGCCCTGCTCTTCGGCGGCACCTACTTCATGGTCGCGGGCATCGCCGATCTGCGCGAGAAGAAGCTCGAGATCAAGCAGCTGATGAGCGACAAGAGCGCTCGCGTCGAGGAGCTTCAGCGGCTGGCAGTGGAGCTCGACCGCCGCGGGCGCGAGCTGGCCGAGGCGAATCTCCGGATCCAGGACGCCAACCGCGCCAAGAGCCGGTTCCTCGCCAACATGAGCCATGAGCTGCGGACGCCGCTCAACTCGATCATCGGCTTTTCGGAGATTCTGTCCGAGCGGATCGAGCAGCGGATCGAGCCGCGCTTCAACCGCTTCCTGCACAACATCCTCTCGTCGGGCCGCCATCTCCTCGGCCTGATCAACGACATCCTGGATCTGTCGAAGATCGAAGCCGGCAAGATGGAGATGTTCTACGAGCCCGTGGCGATGGGCAACATCGTGCACGGCGTCGAGAGCGTGATGCGAGGGGTCGCGGCGCGGCGCCACGTCCGAATCGTGACCGAGATCGCGGCCGACCTGCCGCCGATCGTCGCCGACCCGCCGCGCATCAAGCAGGTGCTCTACAACCTGGTGTCGAACGCGGTGAAGTTTTCGCGCGAAGGCGGCGAAGTCCGCATTCGCGCCCGGTTCGGCGAGGACGCGCTTCGCGCCTCGAACGGCGGCGGCGCCGACGCCCTGGTGCTCGAGGTCGTGGACCAGGGGAGCGGCATCCGCAGCGAAGATCAACAGCTCATCTTCGAGGAGTTCCGCCAGGTCGACGGCGGAACGACGCGGAACATGGGAGGAACCGGCCTGGGGTTGGCGCTCGTGCGGCGCTTCGTCGAGATGCATGGCGGCCAGGTCGAAGTCGAATCGGAGCCCGGGAAAGGCAGCACCTTCCGCGTGCTGCTGCCGCTCGACGCGGCGCGCGCCGTCGCGCTCCGCGCCGCCGACGAGCCGATCTCGTTCGGGTTCTCCGTCGCCGACGCCCGGGAGGCGATTCGCGACGCCGCGCCGCTCGTGCTGGTCGCGGAAGACGACGAGGTCTTCTTCCGCGCCCTGGCCAGCGACCTCGAAGCGGCCGGATACCGGGTGGCGCACGCCCGCACCGGCGACGAGGCGCTCGACCTCGCGGTGGCGGAGCTGCCCAATGCGATCACGCTCGACCTCGTGCTCCCGGGCCGCGACGGCTGGGAAGTGCTGAAGGAGCTCAAGGCCGACGCGTTCACCTCCGGCGTTCCCGTCATCATCGTCAGCCTGGTCGAGAATCACGAGCTCGGATTCGCCCTCGGCGCCGACGACTACTTCCTGAAGCCACTCGATCGCCAACGCTTCCTCGAGCGCCTGCGCGAGCTGGCATCCGAGCGGCCGGGCCGCGACCGGCCGTCGGTGCTGCTCATCGACGACGACCCGCAGGTGCACGACGTCCTCGAAGTCGAGCTCACCGAAGCCGGCTATGATCTGGTCTCGGCCACCAACGGCGCCTCCGGGATCGAGCTCGCCACCCGACGACGACCGTCGGTGATCGTCCTCGACCTGGTCATGCACGGCATGGACGGCTTCCAGATCGCCACCGCGCTGCGCCGGGAAGCCGCGACCGCGGCGACGCCGATCGTCGTCTTCACCTCCAAGGACGTCACCGCCGAGGAGCGCGCGCGGCTCGGGCAGTCGACGAGCGCGCTGTTCTCCAAGGCGCCCGACGATCGCAAGGCGCTCGTCCGGACGATTCTCGAGCTCGAGGGCAGGCGGCGGGCGAGCGGCCGGTTGCGCGACCTCTCGGCCCATCTGGAAGAACAGCGATGAATGACGCGCTCATCTGGGTCATCGAGGACAACGATCAGAATTTCGAGCTCGTCGACTACCTGCTCACGGAGGCCGGGCATCGGGTCGCGCGCGCGCGCGATTTGGAGGAGGTGGAGCGCCTCGCCGCTGGCGACACGCCGAACCTCGTGCTGCTCGACATGAATCTGCCCACGGGGTCGGGCCTCGAGCTCATCGCGCGGTTGCGCGCCATCGCCGGAGCGCGGGAGGCGCCCATCGTCGCGCTCACCGCTCATGCCATGCGCGGCGACCGTGAGCGCTTTCTGGCCGCGGGCTGCGACGGCTACATCTCGAAACCGATCGAAACCAGGCCGTTTCTCGACGCCGTGGAGCGCTTTCTCGAGCCTCCGGCGGGATCCGATCGATGAGCGCGCCCGGCGGGCGCAGGGCGCGCATTCTAGCGGTGGACGATCAGCCCGAGAACCTCGAGCTGCTCTCCGCGATCCTCTCCGACGAGGGTTTCACGGTGGCCCTCGCGAGCGACGGCATCGCGGCGCTCGAAGCGGTCGCGGCGCAGCCGCCGCAGGCGATTCTCCTCGACATCATGATGCCGAAGCTCGACGGATTCGACGTCTGTCGCCGCCTCAAGTCCTCGCGCCCGACCTGCTTCATCCCGGTGGTGATGTTGACGGCGCTCTCCGACATCGAGAGCAAGGTGCGCGGCTTCGAGGCCGGCGCCGACGACTTCCTCAACAAGCCGTTCCACCGCATCGAGCTCTTGACCCGGCTGCGCTCGCTGTTGCGCATCCGCGGTCTCCGCGACGAGCTCGATTCGACCGAGGGGCTGATCTTCAGCATGATCCATCTCCTCGAGGAAAAGGACCCGCTGACACGCAATCACTCGCACCGCGTGGCGGCCGTGGCCTCCGAAGCCGGGCGCGCCCTGGGCCTCGGGTCGAGGACGCTCCGCAACCTCACGCTCGGCGCGCTCCTGCACGACATCGGCAAGCTCGGCGTCCCCGAGCCGATTCTGCTGACGCCTGAAGCCCAGCGCGACGCCGCCGAAGTCGCGGCCTACCGCCGCCATCCCGAGCTCGGCGAGCGCATTCTGGCGCCCATCGAATCGCTCGCGGAGACGCTGCCCTTCATCCGCCACCACCACGAGCGCCGGAACGGCAGTGGCTATCCCGACGGGCTCTCCGGATCGGCGCTCAAGACCGAAATCGAGATCCTCGCCGCCGCGAACTTCCAGGACCGCGCCCGCGCCCTGGGAACGATCGCCGAGCGATCGAGCCTCCTCGCCGAGGCCGGCGCCGGGCGCTTCGATCCGAAGGTCGCCGCGGCCGTGGCGCTGGCCGGCGAACGCGTCGCCGCTTTGCCGGCCCTGCCTGCGATCGACCAGCTCCTGCCCGCGCCGGCGATCGACGCCGGCGGGCGCATCCTCGTCGCCGACGACAACGCCACCAACCGGCTGCTCTACCGCGAGCTGCTGGCGAACGCCGGCTACCAGATCGAGACCGTCGATTGCGGACAGGCGGCCCTCGACGCCTACCGCACTTTCCAGCCGGACCTCATGCTCCTCGACATCCGCATGCCGGATATCTCGGGCGAGGAGGTCTGCCGTCGAGTCAAGCAGGACGAAGCATCGGCTTTCCTGCCGGTGGTTCTGGTCACGGCCTACGAGGAGCGCAGCATCCGCATGCGGGCGCGCGACTCCGCCGCCGACGAGCTGCTGATCGCGCCCGTCAACCGGCTCGAGCTCCTCGCCCGCGTCCGCTCGCTCCTGCGGCTCAAGATCTATCACCAGGATCTCGTCGGGCACGAAGGCGTGGTGCTGTCGCTCTCGGCGGCGCTCGAGGCCAAGGACGCCTACACGCGCGGTCACAGCCAGCGCGTTGGCGAGCTCTCGATGAGGCTGGCGAGGGAGCTGGCGCAGGACGAGCCGTTCGTGCTCCTGATGCGAACCGCGGGGCTGCTGCACGACCTCGGCAAGGTCGCGGTCCCGCAGAGCTTGCTCGACAAACCAGACCGGCTCACGCCCGAGGAGTTCGCGAAGGTGATGACGCATCCGGTTGTCGGTTGGGAGATCTGCAAACGCTTGCGCACCGCCGAACCGATCCTCGACTGCATCCTCTACCACCACGAGCGATACGACGGCAGCGGCTATCCGGAGGGGTTGGCCGGCGCGGCGATTCCGTTCCAGGCGCGCCTCCTCGCAGTCGCCGACGCGCTCGACGCCCTCACCTCGGAACGGGCCTACCGGCGCCGGCTGTCGATCGACGAAGGGGTCGCACTGCTGGCCAGCGAGACCGCCGCCGGGAAGTGGGATCCGGCGGTATTCGCCGCGCTCACCGCGCTCGCCGGCCGCGGCGAGGCCGACCCGCGTGGGGATTAGATTAGACAAGAGGAGGGCACGCGCCCTCCCCTCGCCCGCGGGCAGAGCCCGACGGGCTTCACCCCTCCGCGGTCGCTCGCTCTCGCTCGCTCCGTGGTTGATCAGCGCAGGGGAGGGCGCGTGCCCTCCCCTTGTCAGACTACCCGCGCATCGCGCGGCGGATCGCCGCGACGGAGCGATCCACATCCTGCTCGGTGGTCGACCAGTTGGAGACCGAGATGCGCATCGCCGCGCGGCCCTTCCAGGTCGTGCCGGACAGCCAGCAGGTGCCGTCCTCCTGGACGCGGCGTATCACCTCGCGCGTGAACGCGTCGCGCTCTTCCTCGCCGGCCGAATCAACCGGCGAGAAGCGCACCAGGACCTGATTGAGCACGACTTCGTTGAGCACCGAGACCCCGGGCTCCGCGGCGAGCGCCGCGGCGAATCGCCGGGCATGGCGGCAGCAGCGCTCGACCAGATCGGCCACGCCACGCCGCCCGAGGTGGCGCAATGCCGCCCAGACAGTGAAGCCGCGGGCCCGGCGTGAGAATTCGGGCACCCACTCGAACGGGTCGCGCTCGCGCCCCTCGGTCTGCTGCAGGTAGGAGGCGTGCGCGGTGAGCGCCGCGTTGTGCGCTTTCGGATGGCGGCAGAAGATGAGGCCGGAGTCGTAGGGCACGTTCAGCCACTTGTGGGCGTCGGTCGCCCACGAGTCCGCCAGCTCCATTCCGGCGACGAGATGGCGCCGAGCCGGGCTCGCCGCCGCCCACAGCCCGATGGCGCCGTCGATGTGGAGCCAGGCGCCGTGCGCGCGGGCGATCGGCGCGATCTCGGCGACCGGATCGCCGGCGCCGGTGTTGACGTTTCCCACTTGCGCGCAGACGAGCGTCGGCCGGCCGGCGAGCGGCGCCAGCGTCTCGGCGAAGGCGCGCGCGATCATGCGACCCTGATCGTCCGTCGCGACGCGGTGCACGCGCTCGCTGCCGAGGCCGAGCATCTGCAAGGCGGTGTGCACGGTCACGTGCGCCTCATCGCTCACCACGACTGCGATCTCCGGGGCGCCGAAGAGGCCGCGGCGCTCGACGTCCCAGCCCGCCCGTTCGAGAAGGGCGTGACGCGCCGCCGCCATCCCCGAGTAGTTCGCCGCCTGGCAGCCGGTGACGAAGCCGAAGGAGATACCGGCGGGCAGCCCGAAGAGCTCGGCGAGCCAGCGCCCCGCCGTCTCCTCGGCCACCGAATTGGCCGGCGAGAGGACGTAGAGGCCGGCGTTCTGATCCCAGGTCGAGGTCAGCCAGTCGGCGGCGAGCGCCACCGGCAGGGCCCCGCCGACGACGAAGCCGAACTAACGCCGGCCGGCGGTGGCGACGATCCCCGGGTCGCCGTCACGCACGAGCTTCTCGAGCACCACGGCGGCGGGCTCCCCCTCCTCGGGAAGAGGGCCGCCGAGCCGCTCCCGCATCGCTTCGACGGCAACCGGAACACCCACCGGACGCGCGTCCAACCCGGCGAGAAAGTCGGCGGCAAGCTCCGCCGCGCGCCGCAGGAGAGGCCGGGAGTCGGAGCTCATGCCGGCGATGTTATCGCCCGGCGTGGCTCACCGTGCCTGACGAAGGTCAGTCGCGCAGGAAGTGACAGGTGTAGCCACCCGGATTCTTCCGCAGGTAGTCCTGGTGATACTCCTCGGCCGACCAGAAGGGGGTCGCCGCGACGACCTCCGTGACAATCGGCCGCTTCCACTTGCCCGAGGCGTCCACCTTGGCGATGACCTCCTCCGCCGTCCTCTTCTGCGCCTCGTTCGCGAAGAAGATCGCCGAGCGATACGAGGTCCCGATGTCGTTGCCCTGGCGGTTCTTGGTCGTCGGATCGTGCATGCGGAAGAACCAGCCAAGGAGCTGCTCGTACGACAGGCGCGACGGATCGAAGTTCACCCGGATCGCTTCCGCGTGCCCGGTCGTTCCGGTCTTCACGTCGGCGTAGGTCGCCCTGGGCAGCGCGCCGCCGGTGTAGCCCACCTCGGTTTCGACGACACCGGGGATCTCGCGCAGGATCTCTTCCATTCCCCAGAAGCAGCCGCCGGCGAGAAGCGCCGTTTCGCGGCGACCTGAGTCCTTAGCGAGGACCCCCGCCTCCTCGAACGCCGGCAGGAAGCGCTCGTAGCCCTCGTCGACGAGCTTTTCGGCCGGCACGAAGCGCAGGGCCGCGGAATTCATGCAGTACCGCCGGCCGGTGGGTCGCGGCCCGTCGGGGAAGACGTGCCCGAGGTGCGAGTCGCCGCTCGCGGACCGCACTTCGGTGCGGGTCATCAGCGCCGAGCTGTCGGTGTGCTCGGTGACCACGCGCGGCTCGATCGGCCGCGTGAAGCTCGGCCAGCCGGTGCCGGAGTCGAACTTGTCGAGCGACGAGAAGAGCGGCTCGCCGGTGACGATGTCAACGTAGATGCCGTGCTTCTTGTTGTCCCAGTACTCGTTGCGGAAAGGGGGCTCGGTTCCCTCTTCCTGAGTGACGCGGTACTGCAGCGACGTGAGGCGCTCGCGGAGCTCCTCGTCGGTCGGTTTGGGGCTCGAAGACATGACGGTTCCTTTCGCGGAAGACGAGACGGCCGGCTCGGCCTGGCGACCCCCGGAGCGCTCCAGGGCGTTGACCAGAAACGGCCCGATCAACGCGACCGCGGCGAAGGTGATGATTCCGGCGATGACTTGATGGCTCTTCATGGCAGCGCTTGGATGCGGCGGCTCGACTTTCGTTTCTTCCGCTCCCTCCCTGGCTTCAACGTACGTCCCTCGCGCCGGCGCTGATGGGAGAGAATGATCGCATGAACCGTCGCGCGTTTCCCGTCCTTCGCGTCCTTCGCGTCATGCGCCACTCGGGGCCGCACCTCGCGGTCGCCGCGGTCGCCGCACTCGCCGCGGCCTGCGGGCCGGACGTCGCCAGCGAGAAATCCACCGCGCCTTCGACCCTCGCCCCGGCCACGACCGCCGCGATCCCCTGGGAGGATCAGGTCGCGGCCTGGAAGCAGCACCGCCACGAACGGCTGCAACGACCGGACGGCTGGCTCACGCTGGTCGGCCTCTCCTGGCTTCGGGAAGGCGACAACCGCGTGGGCAGCGACCCGGAAAGCGAAGTGGTGCTGCCGGCCGGCAAGGCGCCCGCGCTGCTCGGCGTGATTCAACTCTCCGGCGACAAGACGACCTTCCGCGCCGCATCCGGTGTCGACGTCCGCTCCGCCGGAGCGCCGGTGCGGGAGCTCGCCCTCACCAGCGATCGCGCCGGAGAGCCAACACCGCTCGAGCACGGCACGCTCACCTTCACGGTGATCGAGCGCGCCGACCGATTCGCCGTTCGGGTCCGCGACCGGGAGGCCGAAACCCTGCGCAGGTTCGCCGGGCTCGAGACGTACCCACTCGATCCGGCGTGGCGGCTGCAAGCGCGATTCGAGCCGGTGGAGGAGGTCAGGGAAGTCGCCGTTCCAAATGCCGTGGGCTACGAAGAGAAGATCAGGAGCCCCGGCCACGTGATCTTCGAGGTGCAAGGGCAGGAGGTCCGCCTCCTGGCGCTCGACGACACCGGCGACGGACGCCTCTTCCTGGTCTTCGGCGACCCGACGAACGGCTCCGAAACTTATGGCGGAGGGCGCTTCCTGTACACCGATCCACCGCGCGGCGGCCGCGTCGAAGTCGATTTCAATCGCTCCTACAACCCGCCCTGCGTGTTCACTCCGTACGCGACCTGTCCGCTGCCACCGCGAGGAAACCGTTTGCCGTTCGCGGTGCGCGCCGGCGAGAAGCGCTACGAGCAGGAAGCGGCCCACGCCGCCCCGATTCAGCCCGCCGCGGGATGACCGAATCGGCTGGCCTTTACGAGCGGGTCCTCGCCGCGGGCGGCGGCCAGCTCTCTCCGGCGCGGGCGCCTCGCCCTTCAGCGGCGGTCGTCCTCTGGCGCCGCAACGCGTACGGCGAAGTCGAGCTCTACTGGCTGGAGCGCGGACGGTCGCTCCCCTTCATGGCTGGATGGCACGCCTTCCCTGGCGGCGCGCTCGAGAAGGACGACGCGATCGCGCCGATCGCGGGAACGCCTAAAGACCTCGACGCGACGGGCTGGACCGCGGCCTCCGCGGACGCCGCCGAGGCTCCCGCCGAACCCGACCTCCTTCCCGGGCTCGCCGCCGGCGCGCTGCGCGAGCTCGCCGAAGAGACCGGCGTGCGTCCGCTTCGCGATGGCCTCCCCGATGCGGGCCGCCTGGTCTTCGCGGGACGTTGGCTGACGCCGCCATTCACGCCGGTGCGCTTCGACAATCGATTCTTCCTGCTGGCGTGGCGGGCGGCGGACGGCGAGGCGAAAGCGGTCCCGCCCGAAAGCGAGCGCGGCGAATGGATCCGGCCCGCGGTGGCGTTGGCGAAGATCGAGCGCGCCGCGGTGCTCGTCGCGCCACCGATCCTGCACCTGGTGCGCGGGCTCGCCGAAGGCGGACCGGAGGAGCCCGAGACTCTCCGTCGGCTACGCGACACCGCGGAGTGCAATCTCGGTCCGCTGCGCCGGATCGAGCTGCGGCCGGGAATCCTGACCTTCCCGCTCGCCGCCGCCACGCTGCCGCCAGCGACGCACACCAACTGCTTTCTCCTCGGCTCGCACGAAGCCGTGCTGATCGATCCCGGCTCTCCGTTTCCCGTCGTTCAGGAAGCCCTGACGGCGGCGCTCCGAGAGTGCGCGCGACGGCTCGGCCGGAGGCCTTCGGCGATCTGGCTGTCGCACCACCATCCCGACCACGTGGCGGGGGTGGAGGCCGCTCGCCGGGCGCTCGATCTGCCGGTGTTCGCTCATCCGGCGACCGCCCGCCGGCTTCGCGAGCGCGGCATCGCGGTCGATGGCGAGCTCCACGACGAGCAGCGGGTCGAGCTCGCCGGCGGCGCCGGCGAGCCGCCGTTCGCGATCCGCATTCTGCACACACCGGGGCACGCGCGGGGCCATCTGGCGTTCGCGGTGGAAGGCGCCGGCGACATTCTCGCCGGCGACCTCGTGGCCGGCTTCGGCACCATCGTCATCGATCCGCCGGAGGGCGACATGACGAGCTACCTCGCCGCGCTCGAGCGCCTGCGGGCGAGGTCGCCGCGCACCCTCTTCGTGTCGCACGGCGCGCCGTTCGTCGACGCCGCGGCGAAACTCGACGAGTTCGTGCGACATCGCCTGAACCGGGAGGCGCAGATTTTCTCGGCCTGGAGCGAGCGCGGGTTGCGCGAACCCGCCGCCTTCGTGCCCGAGGTTTACCCCGAGCTCGCGCCGGCGGCTCGGCCGCTCGCCGAACGGCAGATCGTCGCCCACCTCCTGCGGCTCGCCGAGCTGGGCCGGATCTCGACCGGATCGTCGTTTTCGTCATCGTCGACGCGCTCCGGTAGTATCGCGACATGACACCAATCGTGCCGCGCCCTCGCTCGATCGCGACGACGGCTCTCGCTGGCGCTTTCCTGGCGACTCTCGGCGTCAGCTCGCTGTTCGCGCAGCAGCCGACTCCGGCGCCGGCGCCCCCTCCTCCCGCCGCCACCCAGCCGGCCGCGCCGGCAGCATCCCTGGCGGGCCCGTCGGCCGCGGATTCCGCCTGGTGGAACCGGAGAGTCGGCGACCAGCTGGCGGTGACCGCGCCACAGAGAAAAACGCTCGACGCGCTCCTCGCGAAGCTCGTGGTGGATCAGCAGGGATTGCAGGACAGGATGCGAGAAACGCGGGAGTCGGTCCGCAAGGCGATCGAGGCGGGCGACTGGCCGGCCGCGCGGCGCCAATTCGAGACGCAGGCCGCGCACGCCGCCTCGCTGGTCAAGCTGCAGGGCGAAGCTCAGATCGCGGTGCTGATGACGCTATCGGTGGAACAGCGGCGCAACTTGAGCGCCCATCATCCCAATCTCCTGACCGCGCCGCTGGTGCGGTCCCGCATCGGCCGGCCGCTGGCGGAGGGCGAAGCCAGGCCGGCGCCCGCGCCAGCGCCCGCCAATCCTCGGCCGTGAGCCGCGCCGCTTAGCAGCCTATCGAGTCCGGTCGCCGGTCCGCGCGAGGTGTAGCCGAAAAACTTCGTGCGCGCGGTCGTTGGAGACGAAGCGCAGCTCCGCCCCGGCCTCCGGCAGCGCGACCAGCTCGCGGCCCAGCCGCAAGATCGCCGGCCCTTCGATGAAGCGATCGACCGAACCCGGCTCCAGCACCAGCCAACCCACGCCCAGCGCGCCGAGGTCGGCGAGGATCTCGCGCGCATCGCCAACCCACGGCGGTGGCGCGCCGCGCCGCGCGTAGGCGAGCTCGCGCGGTCGATAGAGCCAGAAGCGCAGCGTCTCGCGATCCGTCGCGAGGTGGAACCAGAGGTCGTTGGCGGCGGCCACGCCTTCGCCGCGCGCCACCTGCGCGCGCAGAAACGCGGCGGTGGCTTCGAAGCTCGCGAGGGCGCTCCGCTGCGACGAGAGCGTGAGCGGATCCGGCAGCAGCGCCGGGTCGCGAG
>ERZ1292633.2252-Hain-H41-02um-R1-2252-length-19898-cov-8_pt1 | contig 19898 bp, 6 predicted proteins | sample MGYA00564406_ERZ1292633 | MGnify/ENA primary metagenome ERZ1292633 (study PRJEB36523, sample SAMEA6512639) | groundwater metagenome | collected 2019-01-08 | study: AquaDiva: Metagenomics assemblies of 32 groundwater samples
TTCGAGCGGCGCGTCGACGAATGCGTCGGTGGTGCCGGACGGGGTGACGAGCGAGTCGCTGAATCTGCACCTGGGGATCCTGCTGGTGGGCGCGACGAAGCGGATCGAGGTCGTGGCGATGGACGCGGAGCGGCGCGCAGCGGGGCGTGCGCCGTGGTACTACGTGCGGCCGTTCCGGCTGGGCCGGTCGGCGGGGGACCTGTTCGACGGCACGTGGCGGTATCTGGCGATCCGGTTCACGGACCTGAAGGAGCGGCCGACGGCGCAGGCGTACGTCGACGGGTTCACGATCAACGAGGACCCGAACTACCAGCAGTGCCTGCCGTTCCTGCCGCGCGCGACGGCGGTGCGGACGGCTCCGGCCGGTGTGACGCGGAGCACGTGGCGCGGGCACAACGTCAGCCACGACCGAGAGCTGGTCGTCGTGCAGCCGGGCGCGTCGCTGCTTTGGGGGTACCACCTGCGGGGGTCGCTCGACGAGATGCAGGCGTATCGTCGCGCGCTGTCGCAGAAGACGCTGGCGACGCAGGGCGGCGACGACTTCACGGCGGCGTTCCTGGGGCTGGAGATCACGCGGTACGCGGTGCTGGGCGCGACGGGGCTGATCATCCTGCTGTGCGCGGCGGCGTTTGTGTTCATCACGCGGCACGCGTACGTGGAGTTGCGGCGCGAGCTGGAGAAGAAGCTGAACCCCGACTTGGACCCACCGAAGGAGGCGGACGCGGACGTGGCGCCGGCGGTGACGGAGGCCACGCGCGAACCAACGACCGCCGGCGAGCCGCCGCTGATGCGGGGGCCGTTGTTGGCGGCGCAGCTTGACCGGATGCTGCGGACGTTTCGCACACAGCAGCGCGCGGAGGAGGAGCTGCGCGACCACGTCACCGACCGCGCTCAAGCGTACCGCGTGGCGGAGGTTGCTGACGACCCACCGACCACGGCTGTGTCACCCGAGCCGGTGTGCGCGGGATCCGGCACGAGCTGCGGACCGTCCCTGGAGGAGCCGGATCCACCGACCGTCGACGCGCAGCCGCGGCTTAAGGATCAACGAGCCGCACGGCGCGCTCGACTGCTCGCGTTCATCGAAGATACGCAAGGGCTTGGGGGTGGCGGCGAGCTGGCGCCGAGTGAAGCGGCGGCCGCCCGCGTCGAAACCGCCCCCCCAGCGGCCTGCCCGCCCCCCAATTTTACCGACTCGTCAGACCCCGACGCCGCCGGATCCGCACCGGTCGTCGTGGCGCCGGTCTCTCCGACCGCAGTCGCGCCCGATCCCGCATCAAGGGCGCCGCCACAGGCTTTGGGGGACGTGGGTGCCGTTGACCAGGGCGGCGACGACGAGGACAGCCCGGACGTCTCGGTGTGCAGCTCCGACGCCGTCGACGAACGCCCCGAGCAGCTGCGGCTGCTGCGCGAGCTGGAGTACCTGATGCGCGTGAACCAGAACCAGGTTGCGCTGGCGGGCCTGTCCGCGCCGCCGTCGTCCGCTTCGCGGGAGGGCGCGCAGTCCGGCGTGCTGGTCGTCGACTTCATGCAGCAGCTCGGGCAGCTGGCGAACGCGATCACGATGCCGCGCGGGTGGCTGCAGACGTTCGGCGTGCTGACGCTGGCATCGTCGCTGGACGTGCAGACGATGGCGGGGCAGGGCTTTGTCCCGTTCTTTGGCGTGCTGGCGGCGCTGTCGCTGGTGAGCGCAGTGATGATCCTGGTGCTGCTGGCGACGTCGCCGCGCGCGTCGCAGAAGCTGATCTTCCTGCAGGTGCAGCAGGAGGTGCGGCGCGTGAAGCGGCACCTGCTGGACCCGGAGAAGCAGGGGGAGCCGTACGAGGGCAAGGCGTCGCGGCGCTCGAAGCTGACGACGGTGGCGACGACGGTGCTGGACTGCACGTTCCTGCCGATGACGCACCAGGCGCTGACGATCGCGTTCTGCTCGCCGAACGTCGCGTGCCTGTTCGACTGCTACAACGACCCCGTGCACAACATCCTGGTCATCGTCGCGGGCGTCACGCTGGGCGTCGTGTCGCTGGCGGTGCCGGTGGTGTACCTGCTGGTGGTGCGCAACGCGATCACGCAGTACAACACGTACCTGGGCGCGTTCGTGGAGGAGCTGCAGGTGCGGTACTGGCCGCTGTACGTGTCGGCGCGGAGCCGGTCGCCGTTCGTGACGCTGTACAGCAAGTACGAGTACGCGCACGCCTACGCGGACCTGTTCGGGCTGCTCTTCAAGATGGCGTTGGCGGTCGTGCTGACGGCGGCGCCGTCGGACTCGATACCGCAGATCGCGGTCGTCGTGGGGCTGCACCTGGCGCAGGGCACGTACATCGTCTACGGGCGGCCGTTCCGGTCGATGGCGAGCAACTACGTGGCGTCGCTGGCGAAGATCCTGGTCGTCTCGATGCTGCACCTGGTGACGCTGTCGCTGCTGCAGCCGCAGTGGTCGGACTCCGTCGGAACAGTGATGATCGCCATCACGGTGCTGGGCACGGTGCTGCTGGTGACGGTGCCGGTCTGCTCGATCGTGATAGGCAAGATGAAGGGGAAGCCAAAGACGATAACCGCTGACGTCGCTAACGACGCCGAAAGTCGTTGACTTCCATTTTGTTGCTTCGCAAGGGATCTGTCTTTCTATTTTAAAAGTCGGTGCCCTCCGCGCATGTTTAGGTGCAAAAAAATAACGATTTTTGTGGCGCCACAGTATTTCAGCAATCGCCCGATGTCGACCTTTTTGTTCACTGCCGCGTTCCGTTCTGTCTCGAATCGCGCGCCTTTTCTTTTAGACATAGTGTTTCCCTTTTCTTTTGGTTTCTCAAGTTCCGATCTTTGGCTCGTTCTAGGACCAGCGAAGGTCGCCGTGGTCAGTCGCGGCGTGCATGAGGGTCCCACGTTTGTTTCCCTTCTTCGAATCGTTTGGGTTGTCCGCCTCTCTCGAAGTTTAACCTTTTGTTGTCGCTCCGCTCTGCCGCCATGCAACGAGAGTTTTCTTTTAGTGGTTTGGGGGGATGGAGCGATCGAGGGGAAGGCCTTCACTCAGGAGGACTCTGTGCGGCGTTTCGTCCGCTTTTCTTTCCCAAGTTTCATTGTGTGGTCTCTTTCATCTCTGTATGTCGTCACCGTTCGCACCATCTTCTCATTTGTCTCGTTTTGGTGTCTGAGTGAATGAAGATGCGACGGGTGCATGCGGAAAACGAGAAGTTGACAAACACGCTTCAGGGCTCGCAGAATTTTCCAAATGTCATTGTGTATTTCGTACCACCTAAAAAAAGACAAGCATTTATTTTATATTCCCTTGGGTTCCCCCCCCCTCTCTTCTTTCGCTCATCAGCGTGTGACATGGGAAACGCGATTCGTAAGCCGGCCACCACTCGCGCGCCGCCTGCACGATTCATCGCTCGGCAGCTTCCCCGCGCGGCGACGGCCGTTGCCGAGGATTTCAAGAAGGCGAAACATACCATGGCTGGCATCAACCAAGAAAAGGAACGCGTCAGCAACACACCGCAGCCGTTTATCCATACGAAAATTACCGAGGAGACAACGTCCGTGCCGGATCATGCCCCTCCCAGATGGTATCTCAACACGTGGCTGGAGATGGTTGACAACACGAGGCAGGACCGCACGATCATCACGGGTAACCTTCCCGTGGCCTGGGAGCGGGACCGATTCGAGCCATATACCCTTATCCGCAACCGCATCGACGACGAGGATTTAGACTGGTTGCTGAGCACCGATGCGCAGAGTTTGAAGAAGGAGGATCTCGTGGATCACACCAAGTTGGAACTGAGCGCGTTGGAAGACATTCTCGCCACCGTTGAGCTTCCCAGGAGGCAGTTTCGGAATTATCAAGGCAAACTGCATAAAGCCATTGATGACGCCAATGTGTTCTTGGCCGACCGCAAGAAGCGAGCGAAGGAAAACAGGGAGGACGAGTTGCTGCGCAGCATCGGGTTTTCGGACGAGGAAATGGCCGATGATAAGCAGTATCGAGAAAAACGGTCCCGGGGGGTGAAAACGCTCGACGACCTAGGCGCCACCATCCGGTCCAAGAAGCGCACCCAACGAATTTCTCATTTCGATGACATGCAACAACTGCTGGACGCGCGGAAACAGATCGAGATCGAAGCCGGCGAGGTCAAAGCGTCCGAACTCACCCCCGCGGAGGTGGGCCGCAACGTGAAGGTGCCGATGCTGCAGCGCACGAATCGCCGCAACCGGGAGCTTCCACGCACCACCATCGCGCTCGACCACAACAAGGCACCTGACCAAACGGCGAAGATCGCATGGTGGCAGGAGGAGCGCCGGAAGATCGAGCGAGGGATCGACGTGATCCATGGCGTGCCGGAGTACGCGGATCACTTGAGCCAGACGGAGGCGCAGCTCGATAAGTCCATGGAGCGGTCATCCGAACTGGGCAAGGTGTTCTCCGCGGCGCAAGGCGGAAAAGGCTATTTCGATCCCCGGACTCAGTATGAAGAAATGCTAAAATCGATGCGTGTGGCGAAGGAACGCGACATTGCCGATGCCGAGTCTCGCACGACGCCGCGGCACCACGATGGAGGTGGTGAGGTTGGTTCATCCAGCGCGGCGGCTGGGATGGCGCGCCCCATGGCCAACGAGGACGCCGCGGAGGCGGAGGCCAGAGCCTTCGGCGTGCGAAGCCGAGCGCGCGTCGTTCCTGGAGCTGAAGCACCTTCGTCATTCCCGCCTGGAACGCCTTTCAGTCCGGCCGCTTCCGCGGTGCACCGTACACGAGCGGAATCGCCGCCGACAGCCACCACGAAGACGCCGATCTCGCCCACTCCCCCAGGCCAGGTCATTTCAGAACCCCTTGCCGACTCCGATCCGGCGTCGCATGGCGGTAGCGGGGGCAAAAACTAAAAGCAAAGCTCACACACATCACACAGAGGTATGTGGAGTGATCTTTCAACCCATCAAGGGATGAGCGGTGGTGGAATCGCTGTTGCAGCTCTGGGCGCAATTCTAAAGGGATGTCCCTGTCCGGCCGCGGGAGAATCGCTTGTATGTTCCTGCCTCGGGCGGAAAGGGGACGGGTGATACCCCGCCGGCGAACGTGAGAGCACGAGTCAATGAGCCAAACTGCACGCAGACGGCTTGATAAGCCTGTGTCCTCTCCATTTGACTCCCTTCCCCTCCGGACGACAACCAGCAACCGATCGCATTGACATTCATTGGTGAGGGACAGGTTTTTTTTTTTGTAATCTCTCTCGATTTTCAATGGCTACACCCACAAAACATCTGTCGCCGCTTCCGGCGGAGATCGTTGCGAGCAACGAAACGGCGTTGCGAGAAATTCGCCGCCTCAAGGCCGAGCTCGACGCGAAGGATGCGCAGCTTCGAGAATTGAAAGGCAAGGTGACCACGGCTCGGCTTCGAAACGCAAGCAGCGGCGCTTCGCTTCGAAGCAACCCGCTCGTTCAGGGCATCACGCCACGATCCGCGACGGCCAGGCCGGTGCCCCCCGAGCTGACGGAGGCCTTGGTCCGCTGCCGCGACGCGCTCGTTGCCACTAAGAAACGTAATGCGCAGCTTCAGGCACAGCGCGATAAGCTCATCGCCGAGCTCGATCGCGACATCGACAACCATGCTCGACTCACCCACTTACTCAAGGAAGCCGACGACTTTGCCTTTGTGAACCCAGGGGCCAAATTTTTATCTCCACTGCAGTTGCGCTCACAACGCGCGTCTCTCCAACGGGAGATTGACGACATGAACGCCAAGGAAGCTCACATCTCGATCCGCAGCCTTCGACAAGACGATGCCCTCACGGAGCTTAGCCAGGCGATCGACAATACCGAATCCGTCGAACGCGAGCTTTTTTTCATGCGCGCGGAAGTCGAAATCAAAACGCGAGAGGCGGAGGCGGTTGACGGTGAGATCCATTCGTACGATAGGATGGCCAAACGCAAACTAAAGTTGCTAGGCGAACTACAAGCGGCCGATGACCAGCCGCAGCTGCTGCAGCTCGAGCACGACAAACGTTGCGAAACGAAGCGCATGGAGCATCACGAACAGGCGATGCTGCGTGCGCAGCCTACGGTGGAGCACCAGGGTCTCACGATTCGCCGGCTGGAGACGCGGATGCTGTGCATTGGGGCCATTCTCACAGATGAGCTGAAGCGTGCCGCCGTCACCTCTCGTACAGGCTCGGTCAACCAGTCACGCGAGGAGGAAGAAACGTCAAGCCAACCACCACCGCCGGGAGAGGAAGAACCTCCGGTGGATGCGGAGCGCCTCGACGATCTCCGTCGCCGCATTGTGTCCTTAATGAAGCTCGAAGTTCATCGCAAAGAGGAGCTCGAATCGCTGGACGCGGCGTTAGAACGTGAGGAAACGCGCTCTCACATCGTCGAGGTGGTCACTGAGAATTCCGTGCGGGCGATGGAGTTCGCAGCCCGGGAACACGATCGCCGCATTCAGCGCATGAATCGCGAGGTGAAGGCAACGTGCGTCGATGCCGAGTCAAAAGTATTGCGGCAAGAAATGGTCCTGGAGCAATGTGCCGCCGAATTAAAAGGACTTGAGGCCAAGCAGGCAGCCCAGCCGAGGGCCGCGACATCCTCATCATCGCCACCAACCAATCCTCCTCCTACGGGGTCGCCGAAGTCGAGCTCGAAGCAAAGCGCAGTGTCCAAGCCAGCGGCAGCGTCGCCCCCCGCCGCTGCGGCTCCCGCGTCTGCGGGTCCTAGGAGTCAGAAAAAACAGCAGCCGCCGCCGGCACCAGCAACGACGACCTCTAACTCCACGACCCCCGCGGCTCATTCCGATCCGCAAGCGTCACCGGCGTCGTAACGTGAATGATATGGGTCGCGTTTTCTTTGATTGATCTGCGTTCGTAACGAGCGTCATTTCAGTTACAAAATAGAGAGAGAGAGAGAGAGAGCCAATTTTTTTTGTATGCCGCTGATCATGATGTGTACGCGCGCGCATCACTCTTCGATCGAACGACGAAAGAGGGAGAGAAGAAGAACCTTTTTCGCTAGTCGTAATACATTTCATCGGGGGGGGAGCGCCGCCGTGGTCAACATTTGACTTTCCAAACCCCTTGATTGTTTGACGTTCGCAGAAATCAGCTGCCTCAAGCAGCTATAAAAAAGAGGAAAGCGGGAAACCTTCGCAAAAAAATTTGCCAGTCGTGGTCGATTTAACCCCTTCCTACTATTACATATGCCACCGGTTGGCAGTGGAGCCTTCCGCTGGCGGTGGAACCGCGCCGCACCTTCATACCATGGGACCGACCATCGACCGCTGTTCAGTTCGGACCTCGCCAATTCTCACGTCGTGGTACGAAGGCAAAACGACGGACGTCTTTCGTGGCGTGTAGGGGACCGTTGTGGTTATCAACGTCGTGTTGCCTCCTCCTCCTCCGTCACGCAGCTGCGTCCCTCGGAAGGATCCGTGGAGGCCGATGCGGGGGCGCCCCATGACCGTCTACCGCTAACCGCTTACATGCCCTCGACTCCATCTGGTGGTAGCCGCTATCGTCCACACCATCATACCACCATCCGCTTCTCAGGCAGGGGTTTCAACCCATCGTCGCGGCCGTGGGGGCCCGTCGTCATCGATGCGACCTGCGGGGGATGTTTTCCAAGCGAATCTGGGGGCGGAAACACGTCTTCAACCAGCAGCGTGCTGCTCGCCGCGAGGCGGCACCAAACTGCGGTTGCGTTTGATCCGTTTGCACCATCTTCTAGTGTTGGAGACGGGACGATGGGCGGCGGCGGTGGGGAAGCTGCCGATGGCGACCTCGGTGGCAGTAATGTCCGCGGCTCTGGCAACCCGTTCGTTCAGGACGGCAGCGGATTCGGCGAAACGAACTACAAATCGCTCATTTTCAGCGACTCACCGGAATTGCAAAGAGTGCGCAATTTATTCCACGACCCCGATCGTATGCGTTGCACGCTGTGTGACGAGCGCATCGGGTCGTGGAGTGGCCACACGATGTTCGTCCCACATCAGGCGAGACTCGGCGTCGTGGAGCGTGTGTTAACCGGGATGGTCGGCACGCCAGAAAAAGTGGTTCAACGTTGGTGGAAGAACCTCGATGGCGACCGCCATGAATGTCGCATCCCGAATTGGAGCCCGAGCATCGACCCCGACGACACGAGCATTTTTCCCTACGCGGATCCTCACAGCTCGGATCCCTCCGAGATGCGCCGCCGCCAGATGTTTCACTTGCTCAAGTTTCTGCAAGACAATGGTGTGCTTCGACACGCCATGGGTCTGTATAACAAAGAGCTTGACCAACTCGGCCGCAGTTGGGAGTTCGAGCGACTCGAAATGATTGGCGATAATATCGTCAAGATTGTCTTTTTCGACCGCATGAACGTCTTGTTCCCGATTCAAGAAGGCGGCATTTCGGGCAAGCTGCACTTTGTTCAACAACTCGTCGATTCCAACGAGGGGCTGTTGCGCGCCTTCGACTACATGCGACTGGACCGAATCATTGGCAGCAGTATTTCGAACTCGAAGTTTAAGTCTGACGTCGTGGAAGCGCTCTTTGGTGAATTGCAGGTGTATCTTTGGGCCACCGAGGAGGAAATCGGCGGTGGCAGTGGTGGCGCGGAAGCCGACAGTGGCGTCAGCACCGGCGGCGAGCCGATGTCCGCTTGGCCTCCCTCGCTGGCGCTGCGGTACATACGCCCCCTCGTCGAGCACGTGTTACTGGAACTGACGGACACGATATTGATGTTTCAAGTCGGCTCGACCGTTCGCAATGCGATGCCTATTTTGACACAGCATTACCGCCCGATGATGGCGGCGAGCGGTGGCATCGGTGGCGGTCCGGGGAGTGCTCATGCATCCTATGACGCCATGGCTGGGGGGGCGAGGAGCGGCGCACCCGCCGCGCGAAAACGGCAGCAAGAAGCACAGGCGGCGCATCTCAAACGCTTGGTGTCCGCTGCCAACCCTCGCTACGCCATGGCGCCGCACTTACTGAATGTGACCGAGCCGCCGAAAGAGGCCATCTTGGGATCTCGTGTGCGCTCCATGAAGACCCTGTTGGCCCTGTGCCCGGGATCTCCGTACTTTACCGCCACGCCGGTATCGTCCGCGGTCCCTTCGATGGGGCCACCCTGGGCAATCTCGACCAGCGGCAGGGCACCTCCCCCTCCGAATCCCTCCGCGGCGCTGATGGATGCGGCTTCACTACGCCTTCCCGCACCGTCTTTCAACCCGTTTTTACATGTCAATCCGGTCGCAAACTCTCCGCCCCCGCCGTCCTCTCGCGTTGGCGCGTCGGCGACGCTTGCCGCCGTGTCCTCAACGGCCATGAGTAAATCCGTCCTGGCTGCCTTTCTCTCCCGAGCCGCGCTATTGCCGACGCCCCCGATCGAGGAATTGGCGATTCCGTCGCTGAGTCGAAAACCCCCTCACGCAAGACTGCGACTCGCGGGGGTCCCTGCTAGCCCCTCTGACTCACACGATGCGCAGGTCACGAGCGGCCGCGACCGGGTTGTTCCTGTCGCGGCAACGGCGGACGATTTGTTACAGACTTGCGTCGCGTGGACCTCAAGCAACACCACCACCACCATCATGTCGAGGCTGACGACAGCCCCATCGGCGGCGGCGGTGAGGAACAGCAGAGTGGAGGGAGAGTTGGGGGGGATAGTCCTGCGCCCCTCCAGCGCGGCGATCGCGGGTGATGGCAGTCGCACGACGACGTCGCCTTGGTCTCCGGTCTATCTGTATCGCTCGTCGACCGTTGTTCGCCTCTTCCTGTTCCCGAAGAAACCGGTGGCATCATCCGACGCAATGAATGTCACCCGCGCTTCGGCGGCTCCGACGCCCGCGGCTGTGGACGCGAACGCCGTTGCCAACGAACACGACGACCCACTGTCGCAGAACGACAACTCATTCCTATCCTTGCACGATGTGCCGATTGCAAGGTCGCCGGACCTGCTCCGGCTTCCGCTGGACGACTACGCCTCGGAGGCGTCTCGCCGAGTGACGGAGGCGTCCTTCATGACGTCGGCAGCGGCGAGGAGGTTGCTGCAGGCCTGCATCACCGCTGACGTCCAATCACACTGGAAGGCCGAGGATCGCGTCATCTGCGAGCCGCTGCGACGGGCCGTGACGTTCGCACCAGTCACCACCACCGAGTACGACTTTTCGTTCGATTCCCTGGAAGCGTTGGCCGCGGCGATCGACGAGCCTCAGGTGGCATCAAGCACGACGATGGCGATGTCGGTGGCCCCAACAATGGCGGGAACAGCGTCAACTTGTGTCAGTGACATTGTAGTGCTGTCGCCGCCGAAGAGTGATGAGCAGGAGCCGGAGGACAAGGAAACATTGTTGGCCACCGCGAAGTTGGCAGCGGCTGTCGATTTGACATGCCCCCCCATGAGCCGTCGACTAGCTGTTCGCTCCAACAGTGGTGCCGCCGACGCATCACTGCTCGTCGCTGCGATCATGTGCCCCGTCCTCCAATTGGCGTCATTCCAATCCCCCTCGCCACGTCCCCCGAGTAGTTTCCTCTTTCCCGGTCTCACTATCTCGGCGGCGGGGCAGCTGGGCCATTCCGGCGACGACATGGACGAGGAGGCGCCGTTTCTGGCTGCGGCTGAGTCCATGCTTTGGGAGGAACTCGCGCTTTTGCCGGCGCAGCAAGGCACCGAGCGGCTCATGTGAATCGGGGGGACGGAGGTTCAGGAATGCCACAGCCGTGGTCGTCGGGGCACCGGCTTTCCATTTTTTCCCCGCACATTTCGCATGATGAGCGGTTGCAGAAGAACGCTTCTTCCTGTTTCGTAGAGGGGAGGATTCGCAACTCCCTTACATGACAGCGTTCCAGTTCCCCCCAGCAAATAATGTCGATGATGCTCGATTATTCTTCTCCGAGCAACGCGCCGCTGTCTCCGAGCGCATCCAGTTTCGCGGCGGCGGCCCCATCTTCGCCCACAAGCCGTTCGACGTACAAACGGCGGCTTGCCCAGCGGCGCTGGAGGCGAGCCGTGACGGCCATTCTCGCGCAATTGAAGACGCAGCGCCATCTACCCTGCAATGTCCTGACGGTGGACGAATGGGCGACGCTCACGAACCTTCTGTTGCCTCCGGCGATGCCGGTTTCGAGGCCGCCTCCCGGTGTACGCGGGGCTTCACTTGAGGCGGGACAACATCCCACGCAGGGATCCAGTCCCCACCCTAACAACGGCGACGGCGACGGCTTGCGCGGCGAACTGATTGAGATGCTCGGACAACTGTTTGGGTCGATGACCGCGCAATGGATGTCCCAATCACTGTTTCCCTTTGGCGCGTATACCCGCTTCGATTCCGCCGAGCGTTGGCAACGGCGCTGGTATGCGGCGGGCTTCACCGCGGACGACCTCACCGCCTTGCGTCGGAGAACCGCGTACGCCGTCGCCGCGCTGTGGCTTGAAACGGTGGAGACGGCGGATGCTGCCGCCTCCACGCCTCCTCCTCCTCCTCCCGTCGTGATGACGACGGACTCCACAACCGGCGCCGCTTCCGTCAGCCTTCCGGTGCCATTGAGCCACCCACGGCCCTCTGCCGCCGTCGCCACCGGGGGTGCGTCGTCGTCCTTGTTGCCACCCGTGCTGTCTTCTGTCATAGTAGTGCAAGCCGACGCCGCTGAGGATAAGCATTCGAGCAAAGCCAACGCGTTCTCCATTTTTCGAGGCATTCTCACCAAAAAGCGGACCGTTGGGGGCCTTACCTCCTCCACGGTGGCGGCCGCACCGCCCGTCGCGGTTGGAGGTAAAGGGGAAACGGATGCATCGGCCAGTGCGCAGCAACTTTTGCGGTTTCCCACTGAGGTTTCGGACGGCCAAGCGAAGGCAACGATCCATGAAGCGATAGTGTCTATCGAAAGTCGGTGGAGACTAGCGCTGACGTGCCGAACGGCGCTACTTTTATTGCGCATGATGGGTCCTCCTGTCGCCAGAAACGACGTCGAGGAGGCAACCGCGTCGTCTAGCAGCACGCTCCGCTCGCGCAGCGGCGTCGGAACGATTTCAGAATCAGCCGGTAGCGGACCCTACACGATCGCCAACGATGGACGACGAGTAGAGGCTAAGAGACAGACAGCATCTCAAGGCAACACGCGGCTGCTCCGTGCCACCGATGGAGGTGGTGAGGATCTCGGCCGGAGGGTGCCCGTCGACGTCGCTGATCTCCCAAAGCGTGCCTCGGCGATGCAGTTGGGTGATGTGTTCACGCAGTTAAACGCCGCGCCCATCGCTCAGCCAGGCAACGACGAGTCTGGGACGGCACCAGCAGTGTCGTCCTCGCAAGATCATCCTCCTAGCCGATTGCCACCGCCGCCGCGCACGATTGGGCAGCCTCGTCTCCGCGCCTCGCCGGCAGAAATGAAGCCGTTGCGGTCGGTGCAATCATTGCAGCAAAGCAATGGGCTCATCGCGAATCACGACGCTTTCTCAGGGGAGCCTCCCACGACGCTGCCCCCAAGCAACGCCGTGGCGTCTGGCCATGGCCTTGGCACCAGTGGGGTGTGCATCGCCCGCCTTCCAGGTGGTCACGGGGCGAGGCATCGCCGCGCCGCAGCCGTCCCTGGCAGGACGGCACGAGATGACGGTGAGTGCGAGCAGCTGCGACCATCCGGAACCAGGCGACCTCATGCCCGCCTGACGATGGGCCTCCTTATGTCGTGGCTCGACGCCATCGCTATGGGAGAGGCGGGCGCCGTTGGCGGGCACCTCCTTGCCAGTGGACTATCAGACGCATCGTGGCAAATTCATCACGGCAAGCATCCCACTAGCAGCAGCAGCAGTCTCTTATCCGCGGGTAGCAGCAACAGCACCGATGCCGTGGCCGGCGGGGCGACCCTTTTAGGCGTCGCCTGTGGCGCGGCGCTGAACGTGAACCGGGAGTCCGCCGTGCATTATTACATTCGCGCGATGGAAACGAAGAAGCAGAGCGAGGGCGGGCCGCAGCGCGCGGGCGCCGCAGTCGGTGGCGGGGCGGCTGCACACCCTACGAGACTTGACGTCGAGTTCCTCCCGGTGCAAGGAGCCTCGGCGTCGTTGCTGCTGTCCTCCGCGGGCAGTGCCGGTGGGGCGCTGCACCACCGGGAGCCCGTCACGCGCATGTTGGTACACCCCGTGTCTCGCACCGTGTTCACCGCGGGCTTCGACGGCGTCGTGAAGGAATGGCATCACCAAAGTGAAGGCGCCGGGGCGGTGGTCGTTCGAACGCTACTTCCTGGCGGTGGGGGATTGACCATCGCCGCCGACGCCAGTGATGTCGCCAGTGGAGAGCCGACCTCAGGCGGCAAGTCGTTGACGCCGCCGCCGATCGTGGACATAGCCTTGAGCATGAGCGGCATGAGCGTGGATCCCGTCACTCAGGCCCGACGGTTGAAGCGGTTGGCACTTCAAGAACGGCAGAAGTCTCCCAGGAGAAGTGAAAGTCGAGGAGGAGGTGGTGGTGGAGACGGGGCGGCATCGGCCAGTCGTAGCGACCGCTCGGCGGCGGCGGCGATGACCACGGCAATGTCAGGTCGATGCTTCATTGCCACTGCCAGTAAAGTCCTCCGCTGCCTTTCGCTCCAAGACGGCGCGCTCGAACGCGTCTACATCGCGGGCGGGTCCTCGGCTGCGGCGGCCAACGCTCAACGAGCCGCGGCCGATGCTGCCGCAAGGGGCCACCGCCACCCGACGGGCGCTGGGAGTGGCACCGATGTCTTTTACTTCACGCAGCTGGATGAGGCCATTTCAGCGGTCGCCGCGAGCGATTTGCAGCCACATGGGACGGGGGCGGCCGGTGGGGTCGTCGTCCCTTCCAGCAGTGGTTCGGCGGTGGATGCGAAGGCGACGACGACGGCGACGACCAGCAGCGGCAGCATGTTAGTGCTCGGCCTGGCAAATGGCGACCTCGCGGCCTATCCCCTTGGCAGCCTTGGCGGCGGCGTGCATGCGCAGTTGCAACCTTGCTGGAAGGCGGCAAACGGAGGCGCCGCGACGAGGAAGAGAGGAGTCTCACGCGCCGCGACATCGTCGTTATGGAAAGACGACGATGACGATGACGATGACGACGACATGGCATCAACATCAGGCCGTGGTGGTGGCGGGGGAGTCAAGAAGTACCACTCCGCGTTCGTATCGCGTGTCATCGTGGCAGCCGCCTCGAACGTGGTGTATAGCTGCGCGTGGGACGCGACGGTGCTCGCGACGAACCTCACGACGGGCGTGCCCCAACTGCGATATCAAATGGCCAAAGACCATCAAAGTCCCTACCAGGGCGGGCCTTCTCCATTGGCAACAGTCAGTCGCAGTGTGGAAACACCCATCACCGCCGCTGGCCGCGCGTCCTGTGAGATCGCCTTCAGCCCCGAGCTTGGCATGTTGGCCGGCGCCATCTCGGGTCGCGACATCTATCTATGGAACGTGACGTTCCCCGGAGTGGCGGCGACGCTTTCGCACGCGTCGTCGGGTTTCCCGGTCAGCTTGGCCTTCAACAGCCAGGACCGCCATCTCATAGCGTTGGGAGGGGACGGGGTGGTGTGCGTCTGGGACCTGCGCCACACTGCGTACGGCCCGCTGCAGATATTGCACGACGCCATGGATCAGCGCCCGGCCGCGTTGTGTTTTGATCCTTTTCATGGCCGCGCGATGGTCGCGGCGCGATCGGTGACCTCGTGGACGATGCGGCGCAACCTGGTCGGCTTTGGAGCCAATCACGTAGGCCACGTGATGGAGTGCCACACGGTGACGCGGCACCTTGACGAATACGTGGTTACGGTCGACTCCCATGTCGCCATGACGTGGTCCATCGCAACCGGGGCGCTTCTTTGTAAATGGAGTGTCGTCGAGGAAGGAAGCGGTGGGGATGCGTTGGCGGTCGCAAGCTGTCCGGACGCCTCTTGCCGCCCCACGGTGCAGCTCGTCCTCAGCGCCAGCGGCCACGTCGCGTGGTATCATTGCTTTAGTGGAGAACGAATTCGCGAGTCGGTGGTGGCGCTGTCGCGCGGAGACCGTGATACTACGGTGCCGTCGTCGAGCCGTGCTGCGAGGACGGGCGCGACAGCCCCTCTCGCGTTTTTTGTCGTTGAGGACGTCGCGTCGGGCGATGGCGCCCAGTCGGACAGTGTCAGCACCGTTGCGGGTGGTGGTAGCGATGCGAACGAGGAGGAGGAAGAAAACGACCACGAACGGCCACCGGTATTGCTCTCATACCGTGACGCCGCGGACCCCACGGAGAGGGCGGCGAGGGAACGATCGCCACCGCCCGTCCTTCCCGTCCGCGAGCAAATGGGTGGCTCTTGCGCTCGTCGGACGTATTTGGTGGTTGCGTTTCCCCGCAGGATCGCGGTCGCTGTGTTGCCGACCTCGTCCGGGGCTGGCAGAGGGGAGACGGCGCCAGCGGCCTCGAAGGGCGGCGTGGCCATCAGTGTGCTAGACACCGTGGGCATCACCCCCAGGAGCGGTCAGTTTTCCAGCGTGATCGCCGCGTCACCGCGCGTTCAAAGCCAAGACCTCTTTGGTACGACGCTAGGGGTACCTTTGAGCCATATTCTGGCGGCCATGGAGGATGCACAGGTGAGGGAAATCGGGGCGGCAAGGACCCGACGGCCTGACGCCGCCATCCCACACCCACACGGCAGACGTGTCGACGACCAGCAGGATTCATCTTCATTGAGCATCGACGTCGCTCCTTGTGTCGAGGGAGCAGCCGGCGGCGCCGCTGCCTCCGTCGGCTCCGCGATGAAAAGAGGGAGACGAGAGTCCATGGGCGGGCCGAGCCTCACCGAGGCAGAAAGGAAATACCAGTACTTCCGGCGCATGGCCTGCCGCGGAGGGGGTGGGGGCGGGCGAGGGAACCCGATCGATGGAGCAGCGGCGTCGCTGGACCCGCGGGTCGCCCTGCCATGGCTCGTTGCGGGCCACAACGACGGCACGGTCACCGTTTTTCACGTAGGTACTGGCTGTGTGCTGTGCGCCTTTAGCCCCTCGCAGCTTCTGACGCATGCGCTGTCACACCACCGCGGAGGCGACAGTACCGTCGGGTTGCGGCGTGCACCACCATCGACCTCTTCTTTTCTGTCCCCGACGACCGCCGCGGGCCATCTTCCCCTCTCCCCGCACGGCACGGTTGCTGCTGCGCCCCCCAGCTCCCCATCAGCGCGTCGCTTCACACCGTCGTCGGTCCTAGCCATGTCGCCGATGACGTTGACGTGCAGCGACGGAGGCAAGAAGGACGACCTTGGCCGCGGTGGTGCAAACACAGCTGAAACGGCGAGCGCCTCCTCCTCCGCATTGCGGTGCCCCACCGTGAGCGAGCACTTCATCGTGTATGTGGATGGAAATTCATGGGTCAACTTGCTGCGGTGTGGCCCTCCAGGGCCCGGCCCTTACGTTCAGCCGGGCTCTCACCGTCAATCATCCGGCGTTCACCCCCAACGACAGGCGCGAGGCGAGCAATGTGGGCAAGGCACGGACCTCTACGAGAACCGATCCGACACCAGCCAGCGCAATCCTTCGTCGTCGTCGGCCACAGACGCAACGGGCAGCGGCAGCAGCAAGTTGTTGGTCCTGGAGCATCTCAGCGCGCTCTCGACGCCCAATTTGATCATGGTGCCAGTCCCCGACGGCGACGACGCGGCACGTCTTATCTTGGCGTCCCCTCCACCTGCTCTGGCGCATGGGTCCGTTGCGAACGTTTCCATGTCATCATCGTCATCGCCGCCGCCGGTCGCTGGCTCCCTGATGATAGCCGGCGGCCTGGCTGGCGGCGCTCGCCGAGAGCACGGCAGCGATGTGACGGTGTCGAGGTACATGGCCCCCTTCCGAATGTCAATGGAACCCCCGGATGGCACTCGCCCTGAAGGGGAGGAGGACCACCAACACGCCTTTCAGCTCATCTGCGTATCCAACGGTCATTTGCGAATGCCGGCGTTAAGTTTACCGCAAGAGGTGGTGACCGTGGCCGATGATTCCACGAGGAGGCCTGCCACGCATCGAAAATACAATCGAAGAAACACCACGTCGTTCTCTTGGTTTGGGGCCCCGGGTTGCCCCTCCGCGCTGATCGCGGCGGCGGATGATGAAGGGTACATCGCGGTGTTCGAGGCCGCTCTACTGCCGCCGCCGAGGGTGATGATGCCAAGGCATGAGGTGCATGATGAAGAGGAGGAGGTGGTGGTGGAGGAGGAAGCGGGCAGCAGCATGATGATCCACGGCGATGGTGCCGCCAACACCATGACGCCAACACCTTGTCGCCGTCATCGGTCAACCGCTCGTGACAATAACAGCCGGCGGCTCGCGTGGCGCTTGCTTCACGGCCACAAGGCGCATACTGGGGGTGTCGTCCAGATGGCTCTCGAACGCTCCGGCCGCTTTTTGGTGTCGTGCTCAACGAGCATGGTCATTCAAGTCAACTGTGTCTGGACGGGTGCCCTGGTTGGGTACCTAGGGAATCGCACTTCGCTGTGGTCGCTTTCGGATCCGGACACGTGGAAAGGGGGGCCGCTAGGAGGACCATCGGCGGTGGCATCAATCCCCATCGGTTTGATGAGTGCCGCCGTAGCAGAAGGGCGACGGAAAGCTCCTTCCTCCCCCTCCTCCCCGCTGCCGTTGTTGGGAGGTGAGTCATATTGGCCGTCGCGGCAGCTGCTGGTTTCCGCGGCTACTGCGGCCTCCCCGGCGGTCTCGAGATTGGGCACCGTCGGCACCGCTTTCGCAACGTCGCTAACAATCAAGGATGACGGAGTCGCCATGTTACCGGGTACGGTCACGTTCACCAGCGGCATTCCCGACGTCACGGCACGCAAGGCTAGCATCGCGGCAACCAACAGCGACGACGCGCGGCGGCGACGTGGCTCGGATGGCACGGATGAAGTGTTCGACAGCCGTCAACGAACCGGTTCGGAGTTGCGTTCGCCAAAACGGAGCGACCGTCGAGGTCCATCTCCAGGTGGGCGCATGAGGAGTCGCGAACGGGGTTCGGTGACCCCTCGAACGCCTTCGTCACGTTCAGGGAGTCGTGGAAGCCCCACGCCGGGGACGGTGGTGACGGACAGTTCTGGTAACCCCACGTGCCTCGGCGACGCTCGACGATGTTGGATTCTTCCCGCCGTGTCGAGGCGGGAGGAAGAAATTGCCAATGAGGAGCGAGAAAAACGCCGGAAAATTTATGGCAGCGGTCGTCCGGGCGAATTGCCAGACTTAGCGGCTGCACTACTATTCGATGCGCCTGAAGCCTCCCGGCTGGCCACGGCACTCGAGGCGACGAGAGGCCTGGCAAGGCGATTACTGGAGGTAGCGACGACAGCCCCTCCCGGGAGCGGTACTCGCGATGGTGCCGACGCGAACCGACCTCCGCCGATCTCTCCCTCCACCTCTTCCGCCCCGTTGCTGCGTCCCGTCGCCGGCCCTGTTGCCTGCGACGCGACCAACGCGGTTGACGTCCTGTCGTGCCCTTCTTCTTCGAAAACGCAGTCTTCGTTGTCGATGTCATCTCTCGCCGGACCCATCAATGCAGCGCGACCAGTGGTCGCCACCGGAGAACGAAGTGTACCTACCTCGAGTCACGGGCGTGGCGATGATCGTTCATCGGCACCCACAGCACCAGTCGCCAGCAGTCCCGCGTTGTTGCTGCGAGCGAAACCAACGAGCGTGTTGGCTGCGAGGCCATCGCTTATGGTCGACCCGCACACCGGTGGGCTCTCCCCCCACCCTATTATCGCCGCGGGGGACGACGCGTCGCGACTCGCGAAACGCCGTTTGATGGCGATTCCAGTCAGTAGGTTCGCCGTTCCCGTGGCGCGGACGATGCGGACCGCCGGCACTGTGGTCGTCGGTGTGCGAGAGCTAGGTGTTGCAGCACCTGTGGTGGAGATTAGAAGCGACGTCGTGGCCGCATCGGCTCACGACGCCGCATCGCCGGTCATCTCGTCGTCCGTCATCGAGACGCCGTCGAAGGCCGCGGGAATCGCCAATCGACTTCCGCTTCCGAGCTCGCCGCCTGCGATGCCGGGTCGTGGCGACATCATCATGTCGGCAACGTCACCTTTCAGGCCGGACCTTCGCCAATGCGATGACCCGCAGGCATTCTTACAAATCTTGCTCCGCCGCTCGGCCGGTGTGCCTCCAACATCGGCGGAGGGAGGTGGCAGCAGCGCGAACTTCCGTGCTTTTGGTTCCAGGCCGCCTTTGGATGAAGGGGGAGCGGGTCGGGCTCACCACATCGCCACAGGCGGCGAGTCGGACCATTTTGCAGCCGCCTCACGATGGAGTCAGCAAACCGCACCGTTGGACTTGTCAGAGTTAACGCCGTCAGTGCGACTGAGCACTCACCAAAGTCGACTCGCGGCGTCGTCGTGGCCGTGACAACGTGAGGGGGTTTGGTTGCGGCGGCAAGTTGGTTTCAATGTAAAGGAGGTATCCCATGTAGCACCACGGAAGAGAAGTTAAATTCGTCGAATGGAATCGTCGCCCATGTCAAAATGTAGACTTTGACAAGGTGTGTGTCACATGACGCCCCTTTGATGAACGGCCCTCCTCTCAACACGGGTCCGTCACCCAAACGTCACACATCGACGGCTTTCCAAACCGAAATTTTTTTGGTCAACAAATGACGTCAACTGTCCGCGAGAACTTATTCTTGGACGGGCTCGACTACTTCATTGTCGACGCCCAACGGAACGTACGTTCCTTGGCGCGTGGCGAAGGTGCGGTGACGTTCGAGCCGAGTCGAAACGAGAGAGTCATCGACTGGGCCCTTGCGTGGCCAGACTTAGCGCCACATGCCACTCGGCTGCTCTTTGACTCGCAGGACCGAATACGACACGTCAGAACCGAATCGACAAGCGACGCCCCCGAGCCGCATCACACTAGTATCCGGTGCGAGCGGTGGGACGATGAGGCGCGAAAATGGGTACCGGTTCCCCTTGTACTCGGCGACGATTCGGAGCC
>ERZ1292633.2253-Hain-H41-02um-R1-2253-length-19898-cov-5_pt1 | contig 19898 bp, 15 predicted proteins | sample MGYA00564406_ERZ1292633 | MGnify/ENA primary metagenome ERZ1292633 (study PRJEB36523, sample SAMEA6512639) | groundwater metagenome | collected 2019-01-08 | study: AquaDiva: Metagenomics assemblies of 32 groundwater samples
ATCATGCCCGCCTGCCCGCCCGGCAACCCGCCTGAAACGAAGAAGTCGGGCAGGTGCCGTTCGCCAGCCCGACAAGGCTGGTTCTGGCGGGGACGGGTACCTATTCGGGCAGGCAAAGCTGAGCTTAGCTCTGTTGATTGAACCAAAACGTTTAGGTTCCCGCCCAGGGGCGGATCTTGAAGCTGTCCACAGGGGTCGTCCTCAGGCGACAGGCTGTCCGCCAGAAAGACATGTCGGTGTCTTGGCAAGCCTGAACAAGCAAAGAGCTGTGTGAATGATAGATTCGAACTATTGGCCTTCCAGCCTGACGGCGGGCCTCTCTTTCGAGAGGATTCCAATTCTGGAATCCTCTCGAAAGAGAGGCTGGTCATGTTTATGTAACGAATGTTGATTGCCGTAGGGTGGATTAAGCAGAGCGAATCCACCAACAATAGACTAAAGTTTTGTCCCTGTTTTGTATATGGTGTTTAGAATGCTTAAAGCTAGTTCAATGGCCTGACGCTTTGAAATTGTTAGTGCATAAACATCTTCATCTTCTTCGCCTTCTACGACAATCTCAATACCTCCTGCCTTTGCAACTACAATAATTTTTTTCTTTTCTTCCATGTTATTTGCAATCCTCCCATTAATTTAATGTATAGGACATTCAAAGTTGTGTTTGCAATGTCTCAAATAAAACCCTACCCGCCCGACAATGCCGTTCGCCAGCCCGACACGTCTTTCTGGCGGGGACGGGTACCTATTCGGGCAGGAAGTCGTGCCGAAGGCAGATATGCCTCTGGCATGACCATTCCGCTACACCCCGCTAAGCGGGGTACAGTTAGTAATTGTAATCCGCCCATAGGGCACTAACCTGATAATCTTGAACCCATCTACATACCTTTCGTCTGTTTAGTTTAATCGCACATGACCGGCATTTCAAGGATTTAATCTAAGAGTGAAATTCAAATACAGTTATCCATTTCTATCATGTTTTACGGCACTCATGCCTGGCCTATTTTGAGCGCTGCCAGAAAGAATATATTGCCATATTATGGCAAATATCCTGTAAGCATAAGTTGGCATGGTGTGTAGGTGATACGTGAAAAAAATGTTGTAAAATAAAGATTTTAAATGATAATAGATACTAATCATCTGTATTATTAATTTGAACTGCCATTCTTAAAGAAGGGGTAGAATAAGTTAGTGTCTGATCCTATTGTTGAAAAGATTTCTGAGCTAAAGAAGAAGCATAATGCGATTATCCTGGCACATAATTATCAGCGTGGTGAGGTACAGGATGTTGCAGATTTTGTTGGAGATTCCCTGGGCTTGTCTCAGCAGGCGGCAAAGGCGGATGCAGATTTAATAGTCTTTTGTGGCGTTCATTTCATGGCGGAGACGGCTGCAATATTGTGTCCTGGTAAGACCGTTATCATGCCAGATGAACATGCAGGATGTCCAATGGCTTCAATGATCACTGAAAGAGAATTAAGAGAGAAAAAGAAGCTTTTTCCGAATGCCAGGGTAGTATGTTACGTTAATACCACGGCTGCCGTTAAGGCTGAAAGCGATGTATGTTGTACCTCATCAAACGCTGTGGAGATCGTATCGTCTATCCCTGAAGATGAGGAGATATTATTTATCCCTGATAAGAGCCTTGGCGCTTATGTTTCATCATGCCTGAATCGAGAGATGATTTACTGGGAGGGTTATTGTCCGACTCATCACAGGATACTTGCTGAGCAGATAGTCAAAATGAAATCAGAACACCCGGCGGCAGAGGTGGTCGTTCATCCTGAGTGTACGCCTGATGTTATTGCCCTGGCTGACCATGTTGCAAGCACCACCGGTATCATAAAATATGCGGGCAGCAGCAATAAAAAGGAATTTATCATTGGAACTGAGACAGGAATATTGCATAGGTTAAGAAAGGAATATCCTGATAAGACCTTTATGCCAGTTACGCCTTTGTCGGATTGCCCCAACATGAAATTAAATACACTTGAGAAAGTGCTGTGGTCGCTGGAGGACCTTCAGTATGTCGTTACAGTGCCGGATGAGATAGCGAAAAAGGCTCTACGGGCTATTCAGAGGATGCTGGACCTGTCTTGAGCAGTAAAGAAGCCGGAAGCAAGATATTGTGATGCCCGCCCGGCAACCCGCCTGAACGAAGAAGTCGGGCAGGTGCCGTTCGCCAGCCCGACACGTCTTTCTGGCGGGGACGGGTACGAATTATCCTGTACCTGTTTTCCGTCTGTCCCTGTTTTTGTCCAAAAGCAAATAACCTCTTGACAAATCGTAAACTTTTGTCAGCAGCCACACTCACGAATAAAAAAGGCGCTGGTTTTGGGTCAGGTGTTATCTGCTTTTAATATTCAAAGCGCCTCAGTTTCTACTTCATATTTTATTAGAGGAACTGATATAGTAGGTGCTTTATCTATGAGCTTACTATCTTTTAAAAGTCCTGAAATATGTTCTCCTACCTCTGCATTGACAACTTTTTCACCGCATTGAGGACATACTCCAGATGGAACATTTTCAATAACTACCAATTTATCCTTGATCCAGAAGTCTTGTTGTATATTCCTTTCCTCAAGCGGGGTATTGCAGATTTCGCATTCTCCGTAATTATACATTGTTATTGCCTCCTAAAATATTATAGTGTATATACCGTTATAAAAAGTAATTTGCCAGTGACTTTAATTCTGCAAATGATACCAATTTCCCTTCCATCAATAGCCTCTCCTACAATTTCATATCTTACGCCTCTGGGATCTTGCTTAAATTTCCGTCTAATCCGGCCTGTTGCAATGGCGTTTTTAATATCTGTAAATTCAAGTTCGTCTGCAGCCATTTCTTCAAAGAAGTGGGGAATTGCAAATTCATATTCTTTATTTATGACTTTTTTACGTATTTTTCCAATTATCCTCAGAATCTACTCTCCTATTGATCATCATATATCCTAATATTCTATTAACTAAAGTTAGTTGAGTATAGCAGATAATGACGCTAAGGTATAAGCTATCGTAACCTGAGCGGCATGTTATCAAAATATGTATAGAATGGAAATAAGAAAAAATGTTGAAACCACACATAAATTGGCGGTTGGCTTCATACCTATGGTTAGGTTTTCCAATAAATATGAATAATGAAGGTGACCCCCGTCTTTGCATCCAGGACGTCGATTTTGGCCAAAATAAAATTTTTGTTCGCAGTGGCAAAGGCGGCAAAGACAGGGCAACCATACTGCCCAGGAACGTCCGCGAAAAACTTCAAGTTACTCCTTGAAATCCGGGATGTCAAGGATATTGTTTCATGTTTTGTAGTGGGATTAACCTCACACATATCCTTTAAGATATTTTCCTGTGTAAGATGTTTTTAATTTAGCAATCTGTTCCGGTGTGCCGCAGCCTAGCACATATCCGCCTCCTTTTCCACCTTCCGGCCCAAGATCGATTATATGGTCTGCGCATTTTAAAACTTCAAGATTATGCTCAATAACAATTACGGTGTGTCCGTTATTTATTAACCTCTGGAAACAGTCAAGCAGCTTTCTAATATCGTCAAAATGCAGGCCTGTTGTGGGTTCGTCAAATATGAAGAGTATTTCTTCGTGTTTCCCTCTTGCCATATAAGTTGCCAGTTTCAATCGCTGCGCCTCTCCTCCTGAGAGTGTTGTTGCCGGTTGTCCCAATCTCAGGTATCCTAAGCCTGTTTCTTCAAGATATTTCAGGCCTTTTTTAATGTGTGATGCAGCTTTAGATAAACCGCTGCGCATTTCTGATGTTGATGCATGTTTGCTTCGCATAGAAAAGAATTCCATCGCCTCACTAACGGTCATTTCTAAGACTTCATGAATGTTTTTGTCTTTGTAACAGACTTCCAGAACATCTTTCCTGAAACGCTTGCCATGGCATTGATCACAAGTTACGTATACATCAGCAAGGAACTGCATATCCACCTTTATATAACCGCAGCCTTCACAATAATCACACCTGCCGCCTTTGACATTAAAAGAAAAAGAGCTTTGAGTATAATTGTGTAATCTTGCCTCCCTGGTGGAAGCAAATATCTTCCTTATAAAATCGAATACCTTTACATAGGTAACCGGGTTTGACCTGGGCGTCCTGCCAATAGGTGATTGGTCTACCATGATTACGTCGTCTATGTGGCCGTTGACGTTCAGGTCATTGTGGTTTCCTACAAGGCCGTTATAGATTCCCATTCTTCTTTTAAGGGCGCCGTACAGAGTATCCTGGATAAGTGTGCTTTTGCCGGAACCTGAAACTCCGGTTACACAGGTAAATACTTTGAGGGGAAATTGCACGTTAATATTTTTCAGGTTGTTTTCTGATGCCCCGATGACTTCAATGTGGTTATGAGTTACTTTCCTTCTGGCCAAAGGCAGTTCTATCTGCTTTTTACCTTTCAAGTATTGTCCTGTTAATGAGCCATTTTTAGAGGGTATTTTATTAGCATTTCCGGCGTAAACAACATTACCACCGTTTTCACCGGCTGCCGGCCCAAGGTCTATAATATAATCAGCCGACTTAATCATATCTCTGTCATGTTCTACTACTATGACCGTATTTCCAATGTCTCTAAGCCTTGCCAGTATATCGATAAGACGTTTAGTATCTCTTGGGTGCAGCCCAATGCTTGGTTCATCCAGAATATATAATGTATTAACGAGCGAGGAGCCTAGTGAAGTGGTCAGATTTACTCTCTGCGCCTCTCCACCAGATAATGTTCTTGTCATTCTGTCCAGTGTCAAATATCCCAACCCAACCTTAACCATGTAACCAAGTCTTCTCCTTATCTCCAGTAGCAGTAGCCTGGCGACTTCCTCTTCATATTTTGAGAGCTTTATTTTCTCAAAGAAACCGTATGTATCGTCAATAGACATACTGCATACGTCTGATATATTGGATTGGTTTATTCTCACATTATGAGCGGATTGGTTCAGCCTGGTACCCTTACACTCAGAGCATACGGTATAGCATCGGTATTTGCTGAGTAATACCCTGACGTGCATCTTATATTTCTTTTCCTCCAGCCAGTCGAAGAATTTGTTAATACCCGTGAAGCCATCTGTTCCTTCTTCGATTAACCTTAACTGCTCCTTCGTTAATTTATGGAATGGTATGTCAAGAGGAATATTGTAATCTGGCGCTGCGGCCTGTAATTCTTCAAGCAGGCCGCAATAAGCTGGAGAATTCCAGGGAGCTATTGCACCCTCATTAATGGTTTTTGTTTTGTCAGGCACAACGAGGTTCATATCTATTTCGATGGTGTGGCCGAATCCCTGACATTTCTGACAGGCGCCCAGGGGATTATTAAAGGAAAACAGATGGTGAGTGGGTGTTTTGTATTCTATATTACAATTATTGCAACAGAAATGACTGCTGTACGATATTTCAGTCCATTCTGCATTATTTATTAAGACAGTCTTTGGCTTTTTTCCTGCAAGTCTCTTTGTAAAATGATTTGATCCAATGGTATGGTTTTCATTAATCTCACCCATCATGATAAGAATGCTTAAATATCCAAAACCCAGTCCATAAGCTGTCTCAAGACTATCTATAAGCCTGCTTTTAATCTTTTTCCCCACTACCAATCTGTCTACTATGCCTGCAACTGATTTATACTTGCGTATGTCAAATTCTTTCAGAGGAGATGAGATGTCTATTATATTATGGTCTGCAAGGATTCTGATTATGCCTCGTTCCTTTAAGGCTGAAACCTGCATGTCGCTGTCTATCTTTTTACTGATTCCAATTGGAAACGTAATAAGAAATTTGGTGTTTTCCGGAAGTGATAGTATGTAATCAGAGATCTGGAATATTGTATCGTTTTGGACGATTTCTCCGCATTTTGTGCAGTAAGTCTTGCCTATGCGCGCAAAGAGGAGCCGGAGATAATCATTAATTTCGGTTGCAGTTCCAACAGTGGAACGGCGGTTTTTTACAGGGTTCTTTTGCTCGATTGCAATTGCAGGCGGTATACCCTCTATATGGTCTACATCCGGCTTGTCCATCCTTTCCAGAAATTGACGGGCATAGGCAGAAAAGGATTGCACATATCTCCTTTGTCCTTCAGCATACAGGGTATCAAAGGCCAGGCTTGATTTACCTGAACCACTGACGCCCGTTATCACGATAAGCTTACGTAAGGGAATCTCGATATTAATATTTTTCAGATTATGTACCCTGATGCCACGGACAGTTATTGATTTCTTCATTATGTTTCAGACTGAAGGACTAACTCAAAATTTAAAGTAATCCACTTTGTCACTTTAGAGTTCTAACACTTTAGCAGAATTTGCCATTGTCTTACAATTAATATTATTGTATATTGTTGATATGGTACATAAAGATAATATAAAGCACGTTGCAAGAAACATGGCTATTTCTATTAATGCAGAGCGAGTAATTTTATTCGGCTCTTATGCACGTGGCGATGCCACAGAGCAAAGCGATGTAGACCTTATGATTATTGCAAAAAGCAACTTACCTCGGTTCAAAAGAAGTAGGGAATTGTATAAACTTTTAAGACCACACCCATTTGCTATGGATATTGTTGTTTATACACCTCATGAAGTCGAAAAAGGAAAAAAAACAAAAGTATCATTTGTGTCAACGGTTTTGAAAGAGGGCAAGACACTTTATGTCAGAAGAAATCGAAGTCAGCAAGCAATGGATAGCGAAAGCAAAAAATGATTTGCTTAATGCTGACAACAATCTAAGAGCGGAAGAAATTCCTTTTGATACAGTTTGCTTCCACTGTCAGCAGGCGGCGGAAAAGTTCCTTAAGGCATACTTGGTTGCAAATGGCAACTCATATCCTCTTTCACATGACCTTATCCTCATCCTTGAAAAGATTATACTTCTGAATGCCAGTGCAGAAGTACTGCGTGATGACCTTGCGCTTCTGATGCCGTATGCAGTTGAAATTCGATACCCGGACGATTGGTTCATGCCAACAGAAGAAGATGCAAAGGAAGCAAGAGAAGCCGTATCGCATGTTACGTCATGGCTTCAAAATGCTATACCGGAAGTTTTTACCGAATCATCCACATCACAAAATGATGGCGGAGAATAAAAGTGTACAGGGTATAGAAGGCCAGGCTTGATTTAATTTTTTTCATACGAAATCCTTATGATAAATATGTACATTTCCAGTATACATAGATAAGGAGGGTATACATTATGAAAGCTTCTGTAATAGACTTAAGATATAAGATGAAGGACGTTTTAAAGGCGCTGGATAGAAAGGAAGAAGTAACAATCCTTTATCATGGCAAGGTCACGGGCGTTATTGTTCCTGTTAATAATAAAAAATATAAGAAAGTTAAAGACCATCCTTTTTTTGGAATGTTAAAAGATAATAATATACATTATCCACCGGCTTAAGGGCGGGATACGCGGTAATCGCAGCAACAACAACCGAAAATAACATGGAGCTTGTTTCAAGTAATGCTAAACACTTTAAGCCGATAAAAGAATTAAAGCTTAGAAGTTTCAAACCTTAAAATTCTATTTATCCAGGTATGCACTTAATGCTTCTTGCCAGGGTCTCATTAGGATTCCAGTAGCTGTAGAAAACCTTTGACAGTTCAGAGTTGAATTAAGCGGAACTTTTGCAGGACGTTTATATTGAGATGATTTTATCGGGTGGATATTAATATTATAACCCCGTGTTTCAAAAATATTCTTTGCCCATTCATAGCGTGAACAGCTTCCTTCATTAGCGACATGGAAAATGCCTTCACATTCCTGCTTTATCAATGTCCACAGCGCCCCGGCAAGGTCTGCCGTGTATGTAGGAGAGCCTGTTTCATCAGTAACAATGGATAGTTCTTTGTTGTGCCCTGCTAATTCAAGCATCTTTTCCACGAAGTTGGTTCCATTGTGTCCGAATAACCATGAAGTTCTTACTATCAAGAACGCATTGCAGTGGTTCTGAATATTTCTTTCGCCTTCGAGTTTTGTCCTTCCATATTCTGACAATGGATTGGTTTGGTCTTCCTCAATGTATGGCCTGTCGCTGTTTCCATCAAAAACAAAATCAGTGCTGATATGAATAACCCTGGCGCCGCATTCTTTTGCAGCCGCAGCAATGTATTTTGGCCCTAAAGCATTAACCTTGAATGCAATTTCTCTTTCAGTTTCACATTTATCAACATTTGTAAAGGCTGCGCAATTAATAATAATATCCGGCTTATGTCTGGAGATAAAGTCTGATACTTCGTCTTCAAGTGTAATATCAAGTTTTTCGTGTGGGGCCTCTATAACTTCCAGGTCATCATTGTGGGTTGGTGAAGACATCTTTTCTCGAAGCAGGTTTACAATATCTGTCCCCAGCATACCGTGTGAACCGGTAATTAATATTTTCATTGTATCTAGTTGCTATGGCTGATATTTATGTATAGGAATTTCAAAGTTGCCTTATGTCATTCCCATGAAACCTGTCCTCGACCCCGATCGGGGAATGGTAACCTAATTGTCCTTGTAATGATAATTCTAGATTCCCGCTCAACAGATTGCCTGCCCGAATAGGTCCAGGCGGGGAATAGTTAAGTCGTTGGGTTTTTGTCTTTTAAAACCCAACTTAATTTAATGCATAGGAATTTCAAAGTTTGGTAGGAGCCAACTCCAGCCCGCCCGTACCGAACAGTACCTGCCCGAATAGGTACAGGCGGGCGTTCGGGCTGGTTGGCGATCGGATTCTCATCGTTGAGCGCTGACGATCGCCGTCAGGAGACGGCTCCTACCTATGCATTTAAAAAAGTCGCCGAAGGCCTAATTTATGTTTCAAACTGTATTCTATACAGTTTTTTATATTCACCTTCTTTTTCTATCAGTTCATCATGTGTGCCAATTTCAACAATACAACCATTCTTTAAGACTACGATCTTGTCAGCATGACGTATGGTTGATAAGCGATGTGCAATAACTAAGGTTGTCTTGCCTTTCATTAAATAATCCAATGCTTCCTGTACCAGTTTTTCAGATTCAGAATCTAAAGATGATGTAGCTTCATCTAAAATCAATATGGGCGCATTCTTAAGTATTGCCCTTGCTATGGTTACCCTCTGCCTTTGGCCGCCGGAGAGTTTTACGCCCTGCTCTCCTACTACGGTATCGTAACCATTCGGAAGAGTTGTGATGAAATCATGAATATTAGCTGCTTTTGCCGCATCTTCTATTTCCTCAGAACTTGCATCTCTCCGCCCACACAGGATGTTATCTTTAAAACTTCTATTAAATAGAAATGTCTGTTGGTTGACAATTGCAATTTGCTCAAGGAGTGAATCACGCTTTATTAAACGAACATCCGTGCCATCGATTTCGATAGTTCCATTAACAGGGTCGTAAAAACGCGGGACAAGGTCAAGTAGCGTAGATTTGCCTGCGCCGCTTTCTCCTACAACTGCAATTATCTGTCCTTTTTCAACCGTCAGGTTGATGTCCCTGAGAACCGGTATACTGTCGTATGTAAAGTTCACGTTTTTAAATGCGACATCTTTCTCTATTTTTCTCAATTCTACGGCATCAGGGTTGTCTGTGATTGATGGATGCTGGTCTAGCAACTCGAATACCCGGCTTGCACCAGCTAACGATTCCTGTAGTTGTCCATAGCTTTTAGCCAATTTTTTTATTGATGGAAGTATCAAAAATGCAGTTACGGTAACAAATCCTCCGAGTGAACCCGGAGTGATTTTATTGGTTGTAATAACATAACCGCCAACGATTATGATTGCGGCTAATCCTAATGAATAGATAAACTCAGTAGTACTTGTATTCAGGGCCTTTGCCTTAACCGTCTGCATCACTCTTTTGAAGAACCTTGAATTCAAATTTTTGAATTCTACGATTTCTTCGTTTTCCATCTGAAATGCCTTTACAATCCTTATTCCCGAAAACATTTCTCGCATTGCATCAGTCAGTTCTCCTAAATGCATTAAACTTCTACTTCCATATTTTTTTATTTTGCGTCCAAATACCAATACGGGTATAACGACAAGTGGAAATAGTACAAATGTAAACAGCGATAGCTTCCAGCTGAAATAAAAAGCCAGTCCTAATCCGCATAACAGGCGCATGGGTTGAAGAAGAATGTTGTCAAACAATATCGAAAGCCCGAATTGTGTTGCCGTAATATCATTAGTAAGTCTGGAAATCAGTTCTCCGCTCTTTCTATTTTCAAAATAACTCAGTGATTGTGGGAGTAAATGTTCACAAAGATGATTTCGCATATCCATGAGTACGCTCCACATGACATGGTTATTCAGGTATGTTTGTAGGTAATTAAAGACAAAAATAAATGGAGCCATAATCGCAACAAGGATACCTATGAAAATAAAAGAGCTTGTTAATTTCATCAACAAATTTTCAAATTTTGATATGAGAGTTGTTTCTTTTATTCTGGTGACAGTTTTCCGTCTTAAACTGCTTAATACATCCCCTGAATCTTCTTTATTTTGCAGGCTGTGTATCTCTGATGAGGAACTGATTGCTTCTCCACTCATTAAACGATCTATGACGGGTTTGATTAACGCTAATTGAGCGCCAATGAACAGTGTAAAGAGTCCCATACAGATTAGGGTTAACATAACCATCTTCCAATGTGGTTTTGCGTATGCTAACAATCTGGCACATTCACTTATCATGTTGTTATTTCTAAACATATGACTTTACAGTTTGGTTTGTTATGTATATAAAACTACTTATATGGTTCTCGAAATGATGTTATCACACAAAAGCCTTTTGTCAATAAAAAGATTGTACATCCTATGGTGGTTGTCCGATCAAATATTTATTATTGACCTATTCAAAGCAAGATAGATATAATCGTCCTTAAGATATTGAAATCTAGTATCTTACACAACATAAAACTATCCGGCAAAAATGATTAATGTACTACAAAAATATTTAGTAAAAGAGTTATTCAAGACGTTTATACCTTCACTGTTATGTTTTGAATTCTTGCTGGTACTTGGATTTTCAATGCAAATGCTGCATAAAGGACTTGATGTGCCAAGTCTTGTTTCCGTTATCCCTTACATGGCATTATACACTTTTCCGCATGCTTTACCTTCTTCATTACTTACAGCTACGGTTATGACTTATGGAAGGCTGAGTGCTGATAACGAAATTATGGCGATCAGAACAGCTGGAATACATCTTCACAACATAGTAACACCCATAGTCGTTACCGGTGTAATCTTCAGTATATTGACCTTATATCTAAATGCCGAAGTATTACCCAGGTCTTATTTCAAAGTAAGACAACTTCAAGAAAAAGCAGTCAAACGAGTCCTTGCTACACACTTTATAAAGGCTCAGAAGAAGGTTGATTTTTACCCGTACCAGATTTTCATAAGTAGTGTGGAAGGCGGTGTTTACAAGAACATTGCAGTTTTTGAGTATGCTGATGATTATATAATTAATATACTATTGGCGGAGGAAGGTGAAATAGAAGTAGATGATTCTGGCAATAGGGTATTACTAACATTAAGGCGTGGTGAATTTCTTAAGCCTGATATTAAAAACATTATAGATACGCCTAAAATGGGGAGTTTTGAGGAAGCCGTATTTGAGATTCCATTAGGGCAGAAAGTACGGCATTCAGCATTAAAATATGCTACGTTAACAAATCTTATTGCACAAAGAGGGGAAATTAATAATGAATTAAGTGGTTCAGAGAGATTATTTGAAGACCCGGAGAAAACTATCAAGATTACAACGGGAGAAATTTCATCTATAAATGATGAAATTAAAAAAGTTGAGGAGAGACTGAAAAAAACTGAAGAGGAAATAATGAAGTCAAGAACGAATATTTCGAAGCAGGAGGGAATGATAAAACGTGCAAAGTTTGATAATAGTATCTTTGAAAACTATATAAATGTGGCAAGAAATAATATTAGTAAGTTGACGCAGGAAAAAGAGAGTGAAGAAAACATGGAAGTAATGGAACATAAGAATAAGAGAGAGGAGGAGTTTGCCAAAAATATTTTGTTAATTGAAAAGATAATAGAGAAAGAAAGACTGAGGATTAAAAAAGCAAAGAGGAGGATATTAATATCTGAGAGATCAGTAGAAGATGAGAAAAAAAGGATTGAGGAGATAGAGTTAGATATAGAGAAAATTGATCGTGACAAAGAAGAGAAGGAGAAAGAACACCTGGCACTTACTGAACGTATTGAAATGGCAGAAAAGCAAAAGATGAGTCGTGAATTGTCAATAAACATTCACAAGAGACTATCTCCTTCTCTTTCCAGCCTCACGTTTATATTGATAGGTATTCCGTTAGGTATAATGACAAGAAGCAATAATATGCTTATTAGTTTAGGGATTAGTTTTATATTAATACTTTTCGTTTACTATCCGTTAGTTGCGACAGGATTAATCTTGGCGGAAAGTATGAATTTTCCAATTATTCCTTCAGTTTGGGGGGCAAACGTCATTAATCTGATTCTAAGTGTAGTGCTATTTAGAAAGATATTTAATAAATGATTTCATTGGTATGTGTAATATGTAAGAATTTCAGGTGGTTACCGTAGAAACTGATAACAATCTTGACTTTTCCATTCAATTAGTTATATTAAAAGTTCTACTTAATCCGCAATAGAGATACTGAAGTTAGCAACTTATAAATTCTAAAATAGTAATCTTTTATTGAAAATGTCAAACTATAATAGTTACTACAAACCGGGGTTTGGCGTATCAATCGGGAGTAAATGGACCAGGGTCATTATGATACTGATAATTACAAATGTCAGTATTTTTATAATCCAGCTTTTGTTTTCCTCTATTAGTTCCCAATGGGGTGCGCCGGTTATGGACACATATCCGGATACAGATGGCGTAGTTCATCATGTACGATTGGGTCCTGACAGGTTTACAACCGTTTTCTGGCTCTACCAACCATTTGCTGTAGGAAAAATGTGGTTGTGGCAGTTTGTAACGTACATGTTTCTACATAGTGTCTCTGATCCCTGGCACATAATAATCAATATGCTTGTGTTATGGATGTTCGGTAGCGAAGTTGAAAGAGCAATGGGCACAAGAAAGTTCTTAACCATGTACTTTACGGCAGGTATCTTTGCCGGCATATTCGGCTGTCTGTTTACACCTAATAGTCCAATACTTGGCGCTTCTGGTGCAATCTTTGCAGTTGAAATTGCGTTTGCTATGTTTTTCCCGAATACCACTGTAATTTTTTATCTCTTTCCAATAAAGGCAAAATACCTTGTAATGATTTTTGCGGGTATAACTGTATTAAACTGCATAATGCCAACCGGTGGTAATGTCGCGCATTTCGCTCACCTCGGAGGTCTTCTTTATGGTTTCCTGTTCATTCGTTATGAGCCAAGGTTTAGTAATTTGCTTGTGTCATGGCAGAATCAGCAACAGGAGAAGGAATATAAAAAAGAGAAAGATATTAAAAACGGAGTTGACGCTTTGCTGGATAAGGTTAACCGTACAGGTATGAAAAGTTTGACGAGGAAGGAGAGAAGTTATCTTAAGAATGCAAGTAAAAGATATAGAAAAATGCGCAATAAATAGCACATTAGAGTCCACGATTAAATTAAGTATTTCTTCACAAGAAATTTTGTTTATGCGAGTCTCAGTTAAAGTGGAAATGCTATAACAGTATTCATTTCAAACATAACCGAGTCATTCGTCCTGTCATTTTTACCCGATGTCCTTTCTGATAGGTAAAAATCTCATTTGTGATGTTACAACTAAGTAGTTTTATAAAGTCCGTTCCAAACATCTTCAGAAAATAGAAAGTTAATAATATATGATTAATATAGCAATAAATGGTGTCTGTGGCCGTATGGGTTTGAGGATTGCTGAGCTTGTTGCTGTAGACGAAAGTTTAAAATTAGTCACAGCGCTCGAAATGGAAGGTCATCCACATATCGGAAAAGATTTAAGTTCCGTTATCGGTCAGTTTCATAATGGTGTAATAATATCGCAAGAACTTAATAGTTCACCGGATGTTTTAATAGATTTTACCTCTCCGGATTCAACACTGTCCAGGCTTAAAGTCTGTACTGATAATGGAATCGCTATGGTGATAGGCACTACAGGTCTGAACAATGAACAGATAGAGCATGTAAAAAAGGCATCTCAGAAAATACCGTGCCTTCTCTCTCCCAACATGAGTATTGGCGTAAATCTACTTTTTAACCTTGTTGAGACTGTATCAAAGATCCTGGGTGAAGTATCTGATATAGAAATAATTGAATCACATCACCGTTTCAAGAAAGATGCGCCGAGTGGAACAGCTTTAAAAATTGCAGAAAAGATATGCACTGCGACAAATCGGAAAATGGATGATGTTGTAATCTATGGACGTAAAGGCCTTACCGGAGAAAGGCCACGAAACCAGATATGTATACATTCAATACGGTCCGGCGATATAGTTGGAGAGCATACGGTCACTTTTTGCAACGGAGGCGAGCGACTCGAACTCGTTCATAAAGCACAAACGCGAGATTCTTTTGCTTTGGGCGCTATTCATGCCGCAAAATTCCTGTTTGGAAAACCGCCAGGTTTATATAACATGGAAGATGCCTTAAGGGATATGTGCTGAAAATATGTATATGTCAGGTCATAATTTGGCATTCACAGGCTTATGCCAGATTGGCAGAATGTGCTTGTAAAAAAGGCATAAACCTGTAAAATCAAATTAAGCAACTCACCATAAGCACAGTGCATTAATACACATATGATATTTGAGAATTGCATGGTATATCGTTTGCGCTATCAAATACAGAACTTTTATGATTTAAGTTCAATTTGTTATGTCTGACCTGGAAGGTCAGCTAAAATCGTCTTTCAGGAAATATAAAGCAAAATTATCAACCAGAGTATGCGAAAGCGTTGAATTTATTATTAAGGAGAATTTGATGGAAAAAATCATTGGTATCGACTTGGGGACAACTAACTCAGTAGTGGCTATAATGGAAGGTGATCAGCCCAAAGTTATAACAAATGCCGAAGGAAACAGGATCACTCCCTCTGTAGTGGCTTTTACTGATAAAGATGAGCGTCTGGTTGGACAGCTTGCCAAACGACAGGCTGTTATTAACCCGAAAAACACAGTATTTTCTATTAAACGTTTTATGGGCAGGAGACATAACGAAGTTGCGCAGGAAGAAAAACTGGTGCCATATTCAATCGTTGGCAATCCCGATGAACTGGTAAAGGTAGAAGCAAGGGGAAAGAGTTTTACCCCTCCTGAAATCTCAGCAATGATACTTCAGAACCTTAAGAAAACGGCTGAAGATTATCTGGGTACAGAAGTTAAAAAGGCCGTAATAACGGTTCCTGCCTATTTTAATGACAGCCAGAGACAGGCGACAAAGGATGCCGGAACGATAGCCGGTTTAGATGTGGTTCGTATCATTAACGAACCGACCGCAGCATCTTTAGCATATGGCATTGATAAGAAGAAGAATGAAAAGATAGCCGTTTTTGACCTTGGAGGCGGAACGTTTGATGTTTCAATACTGGAAGTAGGCGAAGGGGTATTCGAGGTTCTCTCTACAAATGGCAACACACATCTTGGTGGAGATGACATTGATCAGGTACTGCTGAACTATATTGCTGATGAGTTTAAGAAAGAGCAGGGCATTGAGCTCAGACAGGACCACATGGCTTTACAGCGTCTTAAAGAAGCTGCAGAAAAGGCTAAATGCGAACTTTCAACTTCGACAACTGCCGAGATTAATCTGCCTTTTATAACGGCAGACCAGGCAGGACCAAAGCACCTGACTATGAGTTTGACAAGGGCGAAATTTGAACAACTGATAAATCATCTTGTTGAAAAATGCCGTCAACCATGCATGCTTGCCATGGAAGACGCGAAAGTCACCCCATCGGTCATAGACGAGGTAGTGCTCGTAGGAGGAGCAACAAGGTCGCCGATTGTGCAGAAACTGGTTAAAGAACTATTCAAGAAAGAACCAAATAAAAGTGTAAACCCGGATGAAGTTGTTGCGCTGGGCGCTGCAATTCAAGGCGCCGTCCTTGCCGGTGAAGTTCACGACGTCTTGTTATTGGACGTTACCCCGCTTTCATTGGGGATTGAAACCCTGGGAAGTGTTTGTACCGTCCTGATCCAACGCAATACCACTATACCGACAAATAAGAAAGAAACATTTTCAACTGCGGCAGATAATCAAACTGCGGTAGATATACACGTTCTACAGGGCGAACGTCCAATGGCTACTGATAATCGAACACTTGGACGTTTTCAATTAGCCGGAATCCCTTCTGCGCCCAGAGGTATTCCGCAGATTGAGGTCTCTTTTGACATTGATGCAAATGGTATCCTTCATGTTTCAGCTAAAGATCTTGGAACGGGTAAAGAACAATCTATTCAGATAAAATCGTCTTCCGGATTGTCTGATGAAGAAGTCAAAAAGATGCAGAAAGAAGCTGAACTGCATGCTGGGGAAGACAAAAAGAAGAGAGAATTAATAGATGTGTTGAATCAGGCTGATCAGGCAATCTATTCGACTGAAAACACCTTAAAAGAACATGGTGATAAGGTTGGAGAGACAGAGAAGGCCAACATAAACCAGGCGCTGGAAAAACTTAAGAAGGCAAAAAAGGGAAGTAATGTAGATGAAATTAGAAAAGCAATAGAGGAACTGCAGACAGCTTCCCATAAACTGGCACAGGCTATGTATGAGGCTTCAGCACAGAAGCGACAGGCAGCAGGAGCGGGGGCAGATGCCGGTGCGGCAGCAGAAAGAGGCGCATCTGAAGGAAAGGAATCTAAGAAAGGCAAAGAAGGTGGAGATGTCATTGATGCGGATTATGAGGTAAAGGATTAAGGTATTATAAGCTTACCCAACTGTCTACCTGAATTCTGAAAGAACTAATAATGAAAAAGTCGGGATATGCCCGGCTTTTTTATTTTATATAGATAGAATGAGGTGTTTGCAATATGAGATTGGATAAATTTACAATAAAGTCACAAGAGGCAATACAGGAAGCTCAGCAATTTGCGGCTTCAAAGGGTCACCAGCAGGTGGATCCATTACATCTTCTCGCCTGTCTGCTTCAGCAGCAACACGGAGTGGTAGTCCCTATTCTGAAAAAACTGGGGGCAAACAGCGATGAAATTCTCGCTAAAACTCAAGATACTGTGGATTCATTACCTCAGGTGAGTGGAGCCCAGGGGCAGTATATCAGTAACGATCTCAACGAAATTTTGAACAAAGCAATTGTTGAAGCCGGGAGATTAAAGGACGAATACGTAAGCACAGAACATATTTTAATTGCCCTGGCAGATAAAAAACAAAGTACTGCCGGAAGAATACTATTTGAGCGCGGTGTTAACAAAGACGATATTTTTGCCGCTCTCAAGGATATAAGAGGAAGCCAGAGAATCACTGACCAGAACCCTGAGGAAAAATATCAGGCGCTGGAACGCTACAGTAAAGATCTTGTAGAATTGGCGACTAAGGGTAAATTAGATCCGGTTGTCGGACGTGATGATGAGATAAGGCGTGTAATTCAGGTATTATCACGCAGGACAAAAAACAATCCTGTATTGATTGGAGAGCCGGGTGTGGGGAAAACCGCTATAGCAGAAGGATTGGCCTTGAGGATTGTTAACGGTGACGTACCGGAAGGTTTAAAAAGCAAAAGATTAATGGCACTGGACATGGGAGCATTAATTGCCGGCGCTAAATTCAGGGGGGAGTTCGAGGACCGTTTAAAGGCTGTTTTAAAGGATATAGATGCATCTGAAGGACAGACAATCCTCTTTATTGACGAACTGCATACGGTTGTTGGCGCAGGGGCGGCGGAGGGGGCGGTAGACGCTTCTAATCTTCTGAAACCTGCTCTGGCTCGTGGTGAGCTTCGTTGCATAGGCGCAACGACCCTGGATGAATACAGGAAATATATTGAGAAAGACGCAGCACTGGAAAGAAGGTTCCAGCCGGTATACGTTGGCGAGCCTTCAGTAGATGACACGATTGCCATCCTCCGTGGTTTAAAAGAACGTTACGATCTGCATCATGGTGTAAGAATTAAGGATTCTGCTCTGGTTGCCGCCGCCACACTATCACATAGATATATCTCCGACAGATTCATGCCTGATAAGGCTATTGACCTGATAGATGAAGCGGCTTCCAAACTGAGAATGTAAATAGACAGCATGCCTACAGAGCTGGATGAAGTGGAGCGTAAGATAATTCAATTGGAGATAGAAAAAGAGGCATTAAAAAAAGAAACTGATGCTGAATCAAAGAAGAGGATTGAAAAACTGGAGCGTAATCTGTCAGGGCTTAAAGAAGATGGCAGTGCATTGAGGCTGCAATGGGAAAATGAGAAAAAAGTTATAAAAGAAATCCAGGATTTAAATGCAAAGATTGATCAGGCACGGCTTGATGAACAGACTGCACAAAGGAATGGTAATTTAGAAAAGGTCGCAGAAATCAGATATAGTTTATTAAGGAATTATGAAAAAGACCTCAAGGAGATGCATGAAAGATTATTAGATATTCAAAAAGACAGATGTTTGCTCAAGGAGGAAGTTGATACAGATGATATAGCGGAGGTTGTATCTAAATGGACCGGCATCCCGGTATCCAGGATGATGGAGGGTGAAAAGGAAAAACTTATCAGGATGGAAGAGCGTCTGAAAGAGAGAGTAGTTGGTCAAAGCGAGGCAATAGAGGCCGTCTCAAACTCTGTGAGGCGTGCACGCGCCGGTCTTCAGGATCCCAGTCGTCCGATAGGGACCTTCCTGTTTCTGGGCCCGACTGGTGTAGGCAAGACCGAATTATGCAAGGCATTAGCTTCATTCCTTTTTGATGATGAGAATGCGATGGTCAGGATTGATATGTCTGAGTTCATGGAACAGCATTCTGTTGCCAGGCTTATAGGCGCTCCTCCGGGATATGTTGGTTACGAAGAGGGGGGAAGGCTGACAGAAGCCATAAAACGAAGGCCGTATTCAGTTATCCTGTTTGATGAGATAGAAAAGGCACACCGGGATGTATTTAACATTTTGCTCCAGGTCTTTGACGATGGAAGATTGACTGACGGTCATGGAAGAACAGTTGATTTCAGGAATACTATTATTGCGATGACTTCAAATATCGGAAGTCAGTATATTCAGGATTTCATAGGTCATGGCAGCAAGGAAGAGCTGGATGAAAATATCAGAAAAGCCTTGAAGGATGTATTCAGGCCCGAATTCCTGAACCGTATTGACGAAACAATAATATTCAGCAGTCTGACAAAAGAGCAAATCGGAAATATTGTTGAGATTCAGCTTGAAGAACTAAAGAAAAGGTTGAGTCAGCACAGCTTAAAGTTATCGGTGACGGAATCGGCCAAAAAACATTTGATTGACGAAGGGTATGATATCGCCTATGGTGCAAGGCCGTTAAAACGTACAATTCAGCAACTTATCGAAAATCCGCTTTCACTGAAAATACTTCAGGGAAAATTCCAGGAAGGAAACGAGATAATAGTGGATGTAGAGGGAGATTCTTTAACCTTTCATACAAAACATCATTGACATAGACTGGCAAAATACAACCGTATTATCTACATATTTACTGCTTGATTTTATAATCAGAATTTGTTACAATTCCGCCACTTTTTGTGGACATGTAGGGGCGTATAATTATACGCCCCTACAAACGAAACAACAAAACAGGAAAGATTGCTATGAGAAGTAAGAGTATGTCATTTGTGGAAAGGAAGCAATATGGCATTGCTGTTGCGCTCACTCACTCACTCACTCACAAATAACACATATCTATTAAATTTTCTATCGGTGTATATGTGGATTAAGCCCTGTGGAGCAGTACTAATCCACAGGGCAAGGAATTTTATATTCGTTGGGTTTTTACAACCCCCTAACCCCCT
>ERZ1292633.1465-Hain-H41-02um-R1-1465-length-25496-cov-6_pt2 | contig 19894 bp, 6 predicted proteins | sample MGYA00564406_ERZ1292633 | MGnify/ENA primary metagenome ERZ1292633 (study PRJEB36523, sample SAMEA6512639) | groundwater metagenome | collected 2019-01-08 | study: AquaDiva: Metagenomics assemblies of 32 groundwater samples
TGTGCGGCCGCAAGCGGGGGGCTGAGTCGAGCAGCGAGTCCACAAGTTCGCTCATGATGGCATCGTTCGCGCCAAAGATGGCGCGATATGGCAACATGGGTGAGATGCTCCCTCCGCTCCGCGCCTCCATCAACGTCTGCAGCGACTGCCCTGCGACATATCGCGTCAACGTGCAGAAGCACGGACGAGCATCCTCCCCCACGACGCACCTCTCGTGGGACATGATCTCCGGAAGGTTGTCGTGGCGGAGCGTCAACCGGTCCTTCAAGTACTCCGGCTCATCGCCATAGGCCAGCTCCACCATGACGGCCAACGTTTTCGGCGTGTCGACTCGATACGTCGCGCCGCATCGGTGTCGCATCGCCAAGGTTGCCACTACCTCACCCCGGATAGAACGCGGGAAGGTATTAGCCAGCGTCACGATAATGGGCAGAGGTGCTGCTATACCAGTTGTCGGAGGTACCGGGGGCGGAGACGATGCTCGGGGTCGAACACGCGCGTGCCGATGAATACGCGTCCGGAAGTATTCGCGGACATCACTCCGATTCGCACCGAGGAGACTCACGTCGCCATCCACCGTAAAAACGCCGGCCGTCTTTTCTCCCAGCCGTTCTTCGATGCCATTTCGGAGCAACTTTCCCTGACGCCATTCGCCACACTGCCAAGAACCATCGGACATGCTTCGCAACGACCCAAGACCCTGGAGCCATCCCTCGACCACGCCACCTTCGTAGATATCGCCGTCTATGCGCTTGTACACGCCGAACCCATGCGGAGCATTGCCTTTCCACATGCCGCCATATTCGCGTGGTCGTCCGCCGTGGCGCGTGTTTTCTTGGAACCACCCTTCGCCATGGCACTGGTCGTCCTGAAAGTATCCCACGTAGTCACCTCCGGCAGACGTGAACGCGCCATGGCCCTGCCTCAGATTGTATTTCCACTCCCCGTCGTACTGGTCCCCGTTGTGGTACCAGAGCACACCGCGGCCGTGTGGATGACCGTCCACCAGCTCCCCGTCGTACCGGTTCCCGTTGTGCCAGAGCACACCGCGGCCGTGCGGATGACCGTTCACCAACTCCCCTTGATACTCAGCGCCGGACGGGTAACGAACGGCACCAACGCCATGCGACGTAGCAACGCTCATTTCTCTCTGCCCGTCTCACAGACTCGACTGGAGAAAGAGAACAAACGAAGGCGGGAGATAAAATAAAAAAATACCCACGAATTTCGTCAGCAGAAGAATCCCACGGATCACAGCCCCGCTCTGTTCTCTCTTGCTAAACCTGTACCGGGTCATCGGAAGCCCGCCTAACCAACTTTCATCCCACGCTTCAGCAAAATACGAATGCGGGCATGCCTCGTAGGGTCCACGTCACTGTGTCGTCCACGCAGTTTATTGGGCAAACACGCAAACTCATGTTGAACACGCAACATTGTTCGACAGGCAAGAACGGTACACCACTGGGCAACACTTATCAAATTATCATCTCTTGGGATGGTGCTCTCTCCGTAACCTTCACCCCCCCCCCCCGCCGCGCTTGACAAGTCGATGCGTGGAAGCCTTCGAAGCAGTTTCAGCTGACGTCGGGCAGTGAGTGCGTCGACTCGACACAGGTCCTCATGCGCATCCCGCAGCGACGGGGGACTGAAGGCGTCCGGGTGGCAGTCGCACACGTAGTCCAGCGGGTGCCCGTGCACGTCGCGAAGGGTCCGCAAATGGTTGGGGTGGCCACGCACTCGTTGACCGGGAGGCAATCGTTCGCTCCGTGCCGCGCGGGCACACGCACCGCATCCCGCCTGGTTCATTGACGCACTCCGCCGCGGGGTGGCAGCCGCCGTTGCCCAAACCGACACACTCGTTGCGATCCGCGCAGGTGCCGTTCGCAAAGGTGAACCCGGTCGCACACACGCAGCGGTAGGACCCGTCGGTGTTGACGCACGCACGGGCGGCCGACGCACTCGTCGTCGTCGACGCACAGCGTGGCCCCGGCGAAGGGCTTCACGTAGCCGCGATGGCAGTCGCACGTGAACGTCCCAGGCAGGCTGCGGCACACGCTGTGGATGCCACATCGAGCACCGCCTAACTCGTCACTCGTCGACGTCTTCGCAAACGGCCACATTTGGCTGCGCCGCGGCAACCAACCTGACGACGCCGGCCCCGGCGAGTGCCAACGCCGCCAGCTTGACCACCATCAGCCCTAGCCGATAAGCACTGAACGCGCCGCCGGCCATTACTGTCGTGGGAGCGTGTCGCGCCATCCGTTCACGTGAATGTTTCCACTGGTTCTCTCGGGTAAAACGGGGAGGATAGACTTCGCGCTGATGGCATGAGAGAGAGAAAGAGAGAGCGACGTGGGGAAAGACCATCACACTTGCCGAACCGGGTGTTGGGAACCCTTCCTACGCACACACAGCACGACGATGGGGCGACACATGGCCCCCAATATTACGGTTCGGCAAAAATCACCACTCCCATTCCTACCGGGACGGAGTCCTCATATATGACGACTCACCACCACCCAGCTCTCAGTTCAGCAAAACAAGTCGCGGAGCATCCACGTGGTACACTTGCTGCGCCTTCTTTTCCATGTGCCCTCTTCCACCTTTGCGCAATTTTTTATAGTTGTTTGACACACACACACACACTCACGCACACTCACACGTTCGACAGGCAAAAAACGGTACACCACAACGAGGAGCGTCGTGGTCAAACACTTGTGTCAAACATCGTCGCTTGGGACTGTTGTTGTCCATTGAAGAGCGCTCTCTCTTTCACTTTCCGCCGCGCTCGAGAGCACCCGCAACCATCATCGCTCTGTGCTGTGTCTCCCGCGCGCGGCGCCAGAGACAACACGCGAGCAGCGTCGCCGCGCCGAAGACCACGACGGAGACCACGCACACCACCACGACGATGACCATGGTGTCGTCACGTCCTCCCTTTGCGGTGTCCCCCTCTCCTCCGCCACCAGTGGCGTTAGCGGAGCGGTTCGCACCGCACAAGGTATTCGTGCGCACCAACATTTCACGCAGACCGCTGTTCGTCGTGCCGTTGCTGCCAACCACGAGCGTCGCTGGACTGTACTCCAATCCGCGATCGGCGGCGCGGTCGCAAACGAAGGTGAGCCGGAGCGACGCGGATCGATCCGTGGTGTGAAAGAGGGCCGAGAGGTTCTGCGGGATGGAGGTCGAATTGGCCATAGCAATGCCTGCCGCTCGGAAATCCTGCGACGGGCTGGACGCCCCCAGATCCAATTCGGTGTAAAAGGACAAACATGCGGCGGTCATATTCTCGCTTCCGCTCGTCCATTCGCCGATCCAAAACCCAGCCGTTCCGTTGCCGCATCGCTCCGCGGCTTTGGGCGACTTTCGCGTCAGGTTGCACAGATTGACCAGCCATTCCTCCTGATCGCCGACGTACGTTGAAGGGTACTCGAAGCGCGCGTCCTGGGCAAACGCCGCCGCGGCGAATGCCGAGTCGTACTCCGGACGGTCCAAGGGCGATTCGCACAGCGGCCATGTGCGCTGGCCCGCGGCAAACAGGGCTGCGCTGCTCACGGCGGCGACCACCATCAACAGCTGGAGCTCTCGGGGAGACATATCGGTCCGGTGGCTCGTGTCCCTTTGTCGAAGTAGTAGGTGGGGGGGGGGGAGAGGGGCAACAGTCGCCATCCATAGTCGAATTCATGCCGCGTCCGCCACTCAGTATCAGTAGTCGCACGTCGTCGAGTCGCAACCCAAACGGAAAAGGGGCGGGAACACGGCTTCGCATTCGCACGCACACGATCATGACGTCCACGACACAGTGGCAGGCGTACGTTTTCAAAAAGTCTGCTCGAAAGTGGGTTCATTTTTAGGCAAAAAACCGTTGGTGGTTGGCAAGCAGAGGTGGCCGCTAACCAGAGAAATTTATGTTGCGTCACACGCTGGGACCGTTTTGACCAGAAGAGTCAAGTTCAGTGTCCCTTTTCGCGCGGCCGCGAGACGAGACTGCGGTCCGGCGCGATGCCCACGCTGTACGCCGCCCGTCCCGACGGCTCGTCCTCCATCGGCCGTCCGTGGTTGAGAGTCATGGCGTCGCGTAGCCGAACGGCCTCTCCGCTCCGCGATTCCTCCTCCGCGTCCGAATGGAGCTCATTGGCGGCTGCGGGAGGGTGCGCCCTTGACGCGATGATCAACGCAGCGTCGCGCGTGGTGGTGAAGCGTCGGTAGCTGCGCACGGCCACGAAGATGGCGGCGACTGCCACGATGAGCAAACATGAGGCGACTCCCAGAAGGAGGAGCAAAGGAGACTGACGGGGTTCATCGCCACCTCCGCCGCAGGGGGGATTGGGGCACGGCCTCTCAGGAGGCTGGGGGCACAGCGTCGCGGTGCGCACCGTCATGGAGCGCGACGGTCCGTCGCCTTCTGCAGGAAGGTACAGCAACCCACGCGTGGCGGCCGGGTCGCAGATGAACACCAGGTGAAGCGACGAGCTGCGGTTCTCCGAGCGAAACACCATCGAGAGATTCCCCGGTGCCTTAACGGGGTTACCAAGCATCGCGGTGCCGAACTCGTCTTGCGAGCTGGACGCCGCGACATCCAAGAAAGGGTAATAACTCAGGCAGGACGCGTTGACTTTGCCTTTCCCGCTGTCCCACTCACCAGCCCAGTACCGCGTCGATCGGCCCGAAGGGGTAGCCGCTCCGCATGGCTCCGCGGCTTTGGGATCGTGATCCGTTTGGTTGCACAAGTTCACCACCCACACGTGCTGATCTCCAGGGTAATCGCTAGGATATTCAAACCGGCTGTCAAATGTGAAGACAGCCAACGCAAAACTGGAGTTGTAGTACGGCTGGTAGAACGGGCTTGCGCAGGAAGGCCGATTCAAACCAACCGCGGCCGCGGCGACGGACATACGTACTACTGTATGTTAACTATACGTGTGAGTCCGCGAGACACACGTAACACAATATCGCTACCGGAACGCTCCTCCCTCGGACAAAACAGAGTCGCGAATGGCGTGGGGAATTGCAAAGTACCCTTCCTTCCTTCATTTCTCCGGGTCTCCACACTCAGTCAGGATAGCGGGGCGGACCTGCAGGAAACACAGCAGTGCGATTTTAGTCACAAACGTTGGAGGGTTGACTCCTAACGGCGACAAACAAAAAACGCAAAATACAAAACCCGCCCCGAAGCAAAAAACGTTAGTGGTTCGAATGATACGTCGAGCCAAGCAGCAAAAAACCGTTCACACCATCGCCACACCACGACTTGCTCTGTTAAAGTGAGCGTCGCGTCGTGTCCACGAAGCCCGATTTGCACACGCACCTGAACCCCTCGTTCATCTCCACGCAATCCGTTTCGGTCGGACAAGGGTGTCCGCCACAGAACCCCTGCATGCAAGTGCCTAGTGTCGCATCGTACGGGAACCGTGGGTCCGTGCAGCGGCATAACGTCGGCCCTTCCGGAACGCATACGCCACCTCGGCCGCAATCTACGCGCTGCGGGTAGTAACACCGATCCTGGATGCACTCGTATCCGGAATGCCGGTTGACGCACACTTGCGTGGCAGCGCATCGCGCCATTTGGTCCTCACACAAGGCCGCTGGGAGGCACGTCGGGGGAGAAGGAGACAGAAGACCGTCCGGGGCGCCCGCAGCCTCGACGAACCCGAACGCGCACATACACACGGGGCCAATGCACACGTGGTTGGGATCCGTGCAATTTGGTACCCGGCAGATACGGTCGGGAACGGCGATGGTACGGGACACCGTCCTCGAGTGGTGTAGTTGGCCCTTGCTGCCTCCCCCGCCGATCGCCGACGGTTCTTCATCATCATCGATACGTTGGCATGTGGCCAAACTCGCGAGCCGGCACATGCAATGCCGATCGCCGACGTCGCACGTGACGTTCGAGGGCCAAGTAACGGCCTGGTCTTCGTCCAAACAGCTGAGCGCCATGCCGTCGGCACAGCGAATGTTGGGATCGCGAAGGCACGCGCAATTCGACCACTTGTCCTCGAAAGGGACGCCGCTGCACGCGAAGGTGCCGTCCTCGCGATTCGTGCAGTTCATGCCAGCGGCGCAAGGGCGAACTACCGCCTGGCATGGATCCACGGCCTGGCAACTACCGACGTTGCCCTCGATACCTACGTAGCCCGTGTTGCAAACGCAGCGGCACTCGGTGCTGCCGGAGGCCGCGCTGCATCGGCACTGCATGTTCGAAGGGCAACGTTGCGAGCACGTCGGCCTCGGCACGCAACTTCCGTTGGAGAAGAACGTGCCTTGATCGGGGCAGTCGAGACACGAGAGCTCCAAGAAGGAAACCGCCGCACCATCCGCCTGAGACGGGCGTACGCAACGCTCCATGGCCGAGCACGCGCAGCAACCCACGGACGAGTTACCAAGATACCCTGCCGGGCAATCGCACATGAAGCCGCCGTCGACGTTTCGGCAGCGCGAAAAGGGAGGGCAAGGCGACGCCAGGCATTCGTCGATGTCCCGTATGAGATAACCTGTGCCTTCCGGAAGCAAGACGCGTTCGTACCCGGACCGCGCGTCGCAAGTGTGCTGCGCCGAGCACTGCTCCAACGGCCCACACGGCGGATGGCACGACGAAAGTAGCTCGCAACGATCCTGGATCCGGACCTTACCCGCCGCGCAGCCACATGACCCATCCGTAAATGTGACGCCGTCGTTAGGGCACGTCAGGGCGGTGCTGCCACCTCCGTTCAGTTGGCACACCGTCGAGCTGTCCGACGCCGCTTCGTATGGCGGGGTGCAGACGCAGCGGAGCGGGAACGTGTTGGACGTCTCATTGTACTCAGACACGCAGGTCGCCACGTCCAACGGTCCACAGGGCAGCGGCATGCGGCGACACGGGTCGGGTGGTCGGCATATTCGGGATGCTCTCACGAAGACCGCTTCCAGACCTTCATCGCACACGCACGCCGCCGACCCAATGTCCAGGCGTTCCTCACAGTGCGAGTGCGCCGGACACGCACGTCCGCTGCACAGGTCCGCCACGCAGCGGCCGTTGGGTCGTCGAATGCCTGCTCCGCGGCATTCGCATTTGCCGGTCTCAGATGACCATAGCTCGTCCGAGGCGCAAGCGGGGGCGCCTAGCGATGTCATGTTATTCGGCTGGCACTGGTACGTTCCCGGCAAATTGACGCATTTCTCGCCGAGTCGACAATGCGTTGTGTTGGCACATTCGTCGAAGTCGACGCACGACGTCCTTGGTTGAGGGGCAGTCTCGTTGACCGTGACGAAACCGAAGGGACACGCGCATTTCAACGACACCGACGACGGTATGGACAACGCCCCTTGCGAGCCAGAAGAAGAAGTGTCGACCGACGCTTCGAGCACTTCGTCTGGCCCGCACGCCTTCTTGGCGGAGAAGAAGTCGGTTGCGTTGATGCACTTGGAAGGGAACTCAGGAACCGGCACACGCCCAGGGCCGCACGAGCACGCACCATCGAGACACACTCTGTCCGCTTCACAGCGAGGACTGCAGGCCGTCGGCAGCGTTGCGCGGCACGCCGCCGCCGTGGCGCTGGTCACATCCTGAGAGCAAACGCATCGCGGCAGTCCGCTGATCGCTTGACATTCAAATCCCAACGCGCACGTCTTTTTCGCACACGGGTCTCCCGCATCGAGGCCGTCAAAGCCGCACGCTTCGAGGCCGATACACTCGGGATCCGCCCTTCCGTTGTTGACCTGCTCCCGACGACACGTCCCGCCGCAGAGCGCGCAATCCCCGCGGTCGAATTGCACCCGAGAGACATTGCACGCCGCTTGGCACACGCCGTCCCCTAGCATTGTCGGGGCACACCCTGCGGGAACGCATACGCCGTGTTGGTAAGCGCAAGCTGACACGTTGCACGGGGGATGGCAGTTGGTCGCAGTGGAGTCGAACTCCAGTTCATACGGGCAGTTCTCTGCGCACGGCGAACGGGTGCCGCCTAACGCTTCCAGGGTGAGGCAATCCTTGCGGTCGTGATCGCAACCAGGGACGTTGCACAGGGGCTGACAGAGACCATCGCCGACGTCCTCGTTGCTGCAGCCAGGGGAGCACTCTGCGGCCTCTGGCTCCTGGTTAAAAGCGACGCAATCGGTTCCTTCACCTTCACATGGGATACAAGCGGTGTCGCAGATAAAGTCATTGGCTCGTTGAAAGCAAAACGCCCGCAGCATCTGGCCAAAGTAGCTCGGACATTTAAATGTCTCTTTCGCTTTCGCATCGGACTGTGTCCACTGGTTTTCACAGCGAAGGTCGAAACTCGACACGGGGCAACCCACGGCAGCGCACGCGCGTTCGCACCTCGGAAACGACAGCAAGGCCTGGTCGCAACGACACCGGCTCAGCGGCGAAGCGCAGTCACCTCCGTCGTCGGCGCATGCGGCATGGAGGCACCGGACGTCGCACACGCCGTCGCCGACGTTTTGAAGGGCGCAACTCGCCGGGCCGCAAGTTGACGGGGCGCTGCAGTCGATGCCCGTCCAGTTGGCGCTGCACTGACACGCCGAGGCGCTTGACGTGACGGGAACGGACGGCGCCGGCGGAAGGCACGCGCCATGCCCAGAACACAGATTCACGCAGCTCGCTGCCCCGCACGTGGCCGTGAACCATCCTTCCTGACACACGCAAATGCCCGTCGGACGGCACGTACCGTGTCCGCTGCAGCTTGCGTGGCGGCAAGGCACGGCGACGAACAGGATGGTGCCGATGTCGAGGCTCGCTTTCTGGTCGTCACGCGGTCCACCGATATTGATGCTCATGGTTTCGGAATTGCCCAACGTCCCACCCGACACTCGACAGCTCCACTGGTCGCGGTAAACGGCGACGCCGGTGGGCACCTGATGGCTGTTGTTGTCCGTCGCTGTCGAGGCGACGGGCTGCCGCTGCTCCCGGAGCACGAGCTCGCAAGGTTGCGCATCCGGCTGATGGCTGTAGGTCGCGGACTCGATGATCAGTGGCACCTCGTAGCTCGTCGTGACGACCGAAATCCGAGTGCCCCCAGTGTAATTCACCTTTTTCGATGGCAACTCGACGACAACGAACCAGAGGCGCACCAGTCGCGTCGCACACCGGAACGGGGCATCGACGTGTCCCACGCACACAAAAATGGCCCAAGTGGACGCGGCCACCCCGACGCTGATGGCGGGGAGGAAGCACACTTCGGGCGCATTCGTGGCAAACGGGCTTTCACCGAGCGACGCGTACGACGTGCAGACCCCACCCTCACGCATGGTGCCATTGCACCGGTAGAAATAGCACCGCATGAGCAACGTGGCGGTCGCGTTGGTCATCACCGTGAGGCGAATGGCCATTGGTCGCGTCGACACCACCGGCGGAAAAACACTCTCCAGTTCGGTACGGTCTTCGCATGTCACGCCAGTCCAGCCGTACGAGCATCGGCATTTTCCCGTGCGCCAGTCGCAAAAGCCGTCGTGCAAGCACTGGCCATCGCAAGGAACGAACTCGCAAGGATAGTACTCTCCCTTGACTGGGCAGAAGCATGCGGGGTTCAGACTGACGTCGCACGTTCCCCGCGTGCACAATTCGGGGCACGTGTCTGGAAGGACAAAGGGAGCCGGGAACGTGACGTCAACGGCCGCGGCGATCGTTACCTCGACTTCTGAATCGGATGGCGGATCGTTGAACAACGGCGGCCAGAACTGGCACACGCCCGTACGGCTGTCGCACGTCTGTTTTCTCGAAGGTCCGATGGGGACTTGATTGACGTTAAAATAGATGGTTGGGAGCTGCGCGATGTCGCCGTCCAACGGGTCGATGAACGCCGCGAGCGGAGCCGCGAAGTTGATCGGCTGGGAGGCGTTCAGAACCGCAATGCGAGTGATCATGAAGAGGATAGGATCACTCGACACTCGCTGACCTTCGGTTGCGAGGCGCAGTTGATACGAGCCTGCGTCCGTCCAGACGGCACCCTCCTCCTCGGTGGCTCCCATGGCCTGTTGTGACATGGACACGGTGAGGTAGCCAAACAGGTTATAGCCGCAGGTGCAGGGAACCTCCTGGACGTTACCCCATGACGACGGAGATGAAGTCGTAGGCCCCGACGCCGACGACGATGACGTGGAGGTCACGCGCGAAACGTAACAGCGCAGTTGTTCTGCAAACTCGTCCGGTAAACGCGGCAGGCTCCAGAGCAACAAGTCGACCGTCGCTGTGGCGTTGGAGGAGCGGAAGGTAGGTTTGACGCCGCTCGCCGCAACGGCTGATACGTTCATGTTCCACTGCTGAAAGTCCACGAAGGTCGATCGGCCGATGTAGTCGAGGACAAAGCGGTCATACGCCTCGAGGGGAAACACGAAGCCGGGGCCATCCGCGTCCGCGATGCTGATCGCGAGGTAGCAGTCATTGTCACACTCAGTCGGCACGATCATGTTCTGGCACTCGATCTCAGTGGAGCTGCGCCGTACCCCTTCTCGATAGGGCAACGTGGCCTCGATGACGGATGTGCCCCTTCGGATGCGGACCAGTCGGCATCGAACAGGACCTTCAGCGGTGTCAGGGCGAACCTCGGCGTGGATGGTACTCTCAAAGCCCTCTGGAAAGGAAAACGGATACTGTGCCACCATGCTCGGCGGCGCCCCGATGTTCACGGACGTGTCGCCACGTGGCCGCCTCGCGACGGAGTACCCAACGAGGCGCGCGAAATCGGAGGCGGCCGCCGTCGACGTCTGCACCGCCGTCGCCTTGTTCAAGCATTCGAGCCCCACGGCGTAGGTGCCAAGGGGGGAGTACGCCGGGATCCAGCACGCGAAGCGGCCCGTCGTGCCGTGCACCGCCGCCGCCGTTAGCCGAATGGTGGTCGCCGGGGACGACAGGACGCATTCGCAGTTCGCCGGCGGCATGCCACGGCTCGTGACGTTGATGGCCGTGGTGTACGGCTGGAAATGCTGATACGGCGCGACGTCCAGCAACTCGCCGTAAAGCGTCGCGGAGCCCCTGTTGCACCAGGCATCAACGCAAAACGACAGTTCGTATGTTCCTGCCGGCGGCATCTCCGATAGAGGAATGCTAAAACCAGCGACCGACTCGCCACACTGAGTGGCGAGAAACTTGTACGTGCCGACTTCGACGAAGCACTGCACAGGGGGAATCGGGGAGCGCCGGTCCAGGTAGTACTCGAATTGAAATCGCCAGGGCTGGAACGCGGGCGTTTCGAAGTCGACCGTGCCGATGAGGTGCGATGGGCGGCCACCCGTGGCAATGGCGTCCACCGCGGGAGCTCGACCGGCCGACTGACCTCCGAAGGACAGCGCCATTGGAAAGGCAAACTTGAGGCAAAATCGCCAACGCCAGATCTTGAACCCAATCGTGAGCCCCGCCGAAATGCTACTGACACGGATGGGCAGAAACTCGGACTCGCGTTGGTGGGCAAGCTGAAGGCTGATCGAGGGTGCGAAGGCGAGCTTAAGCACCACCTTCTCCTCGTGACGCAACGACACGAGGTCGACCGCGACTTCGATGTAGATGTAAACCCCGGAGCAGTAGCCCGACCCGATGCCCCCGCGGCCGTACATCACGATTCGGCCCGCTAACTGGGCGCCGGTTTCGACGATGTTGAAGCCATTGGCCGGGGAGGGCACACAAATGCGGAAGAAGCCGCCCGCGGAAACAGAGGCCTCGAGCGAAAACTGGAAGAGAATGGGGCCCATGGGCACGCTGATGGGCGGAATGATTTCGGCGTTGTAATCGAATCCTAACTTGAGATCGACGATGCACGCCGTGAGGACGCGCTTCACTTGCTGAGCAAACGCACCGATAGCGGCGCCTTGTCGCGTGGCGCCAAGGCCATTGGAGGCGTACCGCATGTTCAAGAACGGAAACGACCGGCCGAGGAATAGCAACTCGCCCCGCGCCATCGCGAACACAAACATATCGACCGGAATGTCATTTTCGTCGATTTCCATCGCGTAACCAACGTGAAACGTCAACGCTCCGCCGAACCATTGCGATCCAATCTTCAACTGCTTGCGAATGATGTCGATGACGACCCGGTCGTAGTCGAAGCCGCCGCCACTGGGCCCCTGCGAGGTCACCGTCTCGGTGTCGGCACTATACGACAGCTGCCGCATGATCGAGCGACCACGCTTGAGAAGGGCCGTTTGAGCCCCTCGTTGTCGGAAAAGCCGAATAGCCGCGGTGTCGAGTTTGTGATGGTGGTCCGTGGTACGCGGCTCCTGGCGGCTTCCGCGGTCGCTGCCCAGGGCGGGTGGCAATGGAGGTCCGTGTCCACCGGTCGTGCCGTTTTGTTGCCCTCCGTCCGCCGCCGCCGAATTTCCACTCGCCGACGAGGCAGTTTCTCTCGATCTTTTTGTCGTCTCCATGTGGTGCTGCATGATATCGGCGAAGTCCTCATGCACAATATCCCGGAGGCATGGGGACGAGCCTTCGTAGAAGTGAGCCACAATCAAAAACGCCTGACGATCTTCGGCGGCCGTGCGGCTGGCGCGGAGAGGCTCGTTGGCCTCCGCCTCGTCGCCGCCCCCCTCCGTGGCTGCCGAGGGGAATTGACCGGCGCTCGCTTGAAACCTTGCATCGGGCCACAACGCACAGAGGTCGGCAGATCCCTTCGACAACGCCAAGGCGCGCAGCGTGGTGGCAAGGCACGCGTCCCGGCAAGAGATCGTGTCCTTGGCCAACCTCGTCACCTCGCTCACGGCCCAGGGGAAGTGTAGCATGCACCCGTGGAGCTCGAGAGGGGACACCAGGTTGTTCGCCGAGCTCGCGGTCGTCAGCGAGGCGATGTCGTGTTCGCAGTCGAACAGGTGCATCGCCTTGACGGGACGCCGCACGCGGCAGTTGGCGCCCCGCTGTGTCACACATTCGTCACCTTCCCGCTGACGGCGGTTGTCAGCTGCGTCGCCCGCTCTTGATCGTTGCTGCTGACCGCGGAAAAAGCGCTGTGCCCCCCCCTCATCACGAAGCCGGCTCTCGTTGTCTTGGCGCAGCGAGTCGGTCCTCAGGAGCAGCATCCGGTCGGCGGTGCCGCCCGTCACGGGAGGGGTCGTGCGATAACTGCGGTCCGTGGTGACGTCATGACAACGGTGAAGCGCGGCGTGGGAGCTGTTCTCCGCGACTTCCTCCTCGTTCACGAGTTGCAACGTCGACTCAACCCAGACGGTTTTTCTGGACGAGTGCTCCAAGTCCATCGTCCACCGGGTGACGCCGAAGGTCAGGTGCCCGTGATCGTCGTAGACCACGGTTTGATTCGACGTGCCTTTGGCATCGCCGCTCGGGCTCAGGGTTGGCCTCCGCCAACTACGTTGGAAGGAGTGCGGACCCCACTCCGTGCGACCCATGTAGACGACCACGTCCTCGTCGGGCTCGTAGTTGTGCGCGTCCTCGCCAAGCAGGGCAACGATTGCGGCCGCGATGCGTTGATCGCTCTCCCGGGCGTCGATCTCAACGATCCGGCCCGTGCGAGGGTCCTCCCAGAAGGAAAACCGCACATCCGTCGTGTCGCTGGCGTCGTCCGGATGGACAATCTTTGAACGTCGATGCTGAGGCCTCCAACGTTCGGGGCCGCCCGGTCCCTCCTCTCGGCTTCGCGTCGTCCTCGATGGTCCCTGGGTTGCCGCGCCGCGGTCACCGTCGCCTTCGTCGTCCAGCATATTCGTGGACCCGTTGACGGCTGTGGCGTTTTGGAAAGTGATTGCCACATCCCAGCGGAGCAATGAGGAGGGGGCGGAATAGCCCTTCGTGCTGGTCAGGCAAAGTGCCAGCGTGCCCCTGGATACGACATATCCGGTCTGCTTCGCGGAGATGGGGTCGTAGATGGGATGGCGCTCCTCGTACTTGTACAACCACGGAAGCGGGGGCGGTCGCCGGGCAGCCGATTCCGCAAAGTGGCGTCGCGGCGAGACCAAGTGCGCCCGGGTGGAGCCCGCGACTACCCGCACCGCCTTCTCTTGATTGCGTAATGGTATGTGTTCGATACCATTCACCGGCTCTAGGCTCGTCTGAGACGCGTGATGGCTCCATGACACGCCGGTGATGGCGCTAACGATGTAGCCGGGCAGGTTCAGGCGGCCTCCGTACGCGATGGCCGTCGCGGAGTCGCGTAGGAACATCCCGGCGAGGAGTATCGCCATGGCGTCGTTCTGGTCAGCCGGGCTGTTCGAAAAATCCTTCAACCTGTACAGCACTTCGATGCCCAGGTTGCGCAGGGATGAAAAGACCTCGGCATCGCAGCTTTCTTTCACGGCACGACAAATGTCGTACAACACGAAGCCAAGGTGTTTCCCGAGCGTCACGATGGTCTCCGCACGGTTGGGCACAGGAATGAAGCTGGCGGCGACGGCGCGCACGACGGTCATGGGATCCGGCACGCCGTGTGATTGGGCAACCATCGCCCAGCCAGGGTTCAACGCGATCGTCGCGCCGTACACAAGTTCCGCGCGACGCTGCACGGAGCGCTGAACGCCGGGATTGGATGCGATGCTTGTGACGCAACCGTGAGCGGCGATGCTCCGATCCCAATTGCCGACCAGGCGGTCCACCAATTTGCTAACGTCGACGACCTGATCGAACTTCGGCGGAGGCATTCGTGGGACGATTAAACCACTCAGCGTTTGGGCCGCGAGGGACCTGAATCCTGCGACGCGGTCGCGTAGCGCTTGACCAAGTCCGTTGCCGACGACGTTGAAGTTCTCCTCAACCGACAAGATGAATTCGGAAATGAAATTGCTCCGAGCGAGGTAGAAGACGTGCTGGAATTGCTGCCGCAGCTGCAAGGCTTTGACGAGTCCTTGCCCGCCGGGAACTAAGGAGATCACCGACGACACGACGGTGCGCTCGACGTTGTCCAGCAGTCCACTCACGTCGCTCTCGATGGATCGGAGCTCCTCGGTGCTCGCCTTCAGCACGTCGTCACCCGTGCCCTGGAAGGTGCGCCGCAACGCTTCGGCCTCGTTGAGCAGCCCTGCGGCAGGGGCAGTCACGTTCTCAAGAAGGTTCGCAAATTCGCTCGCCGCAGGACCTAAAAGCTCCTCAATGGACGAAAAGACACTGGCGGTGAGGTCGTCCAACCCGATCCGGAAGGCTTCGCACGCTGCCGCGAGAGTCGAGCGTTGAACTTGAGCGAGCAGCCGGGCGGCGTACTCTTCCAAGAGTTGCTTGCTGTCGTGAATGGACGTTTTCAGAGAATCGGCATCACGGGCGTATGAGGACACGAGCTGCCGCTGCGTCAAGTCGAGCGCCTCGACTTTCGCTTTGGCATTGGCAATTTCAACCGTTGCTTGTTGCTCCAGCGCGGCAAGCGACACGTTGCTTCCGAGGGACTCGGCTTGCGCGGCTTGGTACGCTCTCGCAGCCTCGGTGAACCGGTCGCTGGCTTCAAAAAGAGCGTCCTTGAAGTTGCGCAGTCCAGCCGACGCGTTCGCGATGGCAGCGTCCCGTTGAGACTCCACCAACGCGATGCTCGCAGCGGCAGCGGATTCCGCCGCCGTGAGATTCGCCTGCAGAACCGCCGTTCGCTCGTCAAACAACGTCGTCAACGTCTCAGTGGCCTCTGAAAATCGGTTCTCCGCGACGGTCACGGCTTCACGAAGTTCGCGTCCGACGGGCGTCGCGCCTGAGTCCGTGACGTTGGTGCCAACGAGTGTGTTCTCGTACGCGGCCAAGTCCCGGTGGGCGGCATCCACCGGTGCGCGGGCGTTGTCCAAGGCGGCGTCCCGGTCCTCACGAACCTGCGCCAGTAACGTGTATAGAGCAAATGTCGACTCGTTGCGGATGGTCGCGACGTTAGCGCTGGCCGTGTCTCGAATCGACTGTATCTGCGGCTCCACGGCTTGTTCCCGGACGGCATACTCATTCACCACTCGGTCGTACGACGTGTGGCGCTCCGTTTCGTCGTCGAATCGGAGCCGCAGCTCATTGACAAAGTTAACCACCTCCATTTCGGCGTCGCGGATGGCGCGCGCCGTGGCGACAATGACGTCCGCGAGCACCGCCGAGGCCGCGTCCATCGCGATGGACGTGCGATTCCTTGCGTCAACGAACACCTGTGTGATCTTGGCGAGATTCCCTTCGATGAGTTGGAGCGTTCGTGACTCCGCATCGAAGAGCGTCTGAAGCTCACTTTGCGACAAGTCCGCACGACTCACGAGGGCCACTTGGCGCGTGCACTGCTGCAGTCTTGCTTCCAACACGCCTTGTTGGGTCATCTGGTAGTCGGCTAGCCCGTCGCCATCCAGCGCTTGGGCCAGGTCTTCGATGCGGCGCAGCCCTTCCTGCAGTCGCTCCATTGCAGACGCGACGTTTGTGTTCAAACGACTCCATTCGGAGGCGTAGTGGTCGAGTTGTTGCCGCAGCAGCGCAGCGTACCGGTTGATCAACGCGTGTGCCGCGGCGAATGCGGAGGCCACAGGAGTGAGGATCACTTTGACAAGGGCGGCGTGTGTCTCGTCCGCCAAAACCGCCGCGACGGCGAGCAGACGAGCACCAGCCTCGTTGGCATTGCCCGCGCCAGAGGTCAACCTTGCTTGAAGATCGCGAACGATGCTGTTGAATTGCTGGATGGCGGTGTTGGCGTTCTGTAGCAATGGAGCCAAGGTCGCGTCGGCAGCTGCGACGACGGCGTCGCCAAGCAGCTCGGCTAGCTGATTCGTATCGCAACGTGTCTGGGCCAACGGAGCGGAGCCTCTCCTTTGCATCTCTCGTTTCATGCCGCCGAAAAACCACAGCACACAGTCCTCTGCGAGTTGAGACTGAGACTTGGTGAACGGCGCCGACGTGGCGTCCGAGGTGGCGGCGAATCGGAGCATGTGAAGGCACACGTTCGTGAGAGCTTGGCCCACCCCGCACGTTGCCTCAAAGGCAGCAAACCACGCACACAAGGACACCGCCGACGGCTCACTGTCACCGACGCTGGCGGCGAGCGCAGAGAACGAGCGTCTTTGGCTCACCGGTTTCGCCGCCCATGTGGCAACGTGCCTCTCCTGTGCGATGACAGCCTCCACGGGGGCAAACTCGACGTAGAGCCCGTCATGCTGGCTTCCAGCGGGCAAGCATCGGTGCTGTGCCTGCCCGCCGTGCCGCGACGCCACGGAGCTCAAGGCCCTCAGGGCCGCAATGAGCGTCGCTTTGCCGCCGCACGCCATCGACGAGCCCACAACCGTCGTCTGTCGGTCGACAATAGTGATTTCCATCGCGTTGCCCGAGTAGATCGTCGAAGCCCTGGCGCTAGGGTGTGCTGCGCCGGTGGCCAGTGACCGGACCGTGATCTTGTAGCCTTGCCGTTGGACTGCCACCAGAAAGTCAGCCATTTTTGGGTTCAGACAGACGTGAAGCGGCACCTCGAGCTGCTCAGCGCCCAGCGCGGTGCCCCGTGGAAAATTGTCATGGGGTACCTCTCGCACGGCGTAACAGCCCCAACTGGCGCTCTGCAGATTCCAAGCGGCGTGGCTCCGAAACACCAGTCCCTGAATGGACGTTACCGGATTGATGAGGATCTTCCGCGCCCAGACGAGTTGAGCGACCAGCGGCCACTGTCCCGTCGCGCACGTCGCACTGGCCGTCGATTCCCGACGCATCACATAGGAAGGGACGCAAGGCGACGACGACGTCGACCGTGGTGGTGACGTTTCCGTGGGTGCCACGCGGCACTGTTTCCGCCCATCGTCCAGCATCATGCTCACGAGACCGTCATCATGGCACACGGCGATGCGATCGCGGCTCAACCCAGGGCAGTGGTCAGGGTCATACACCACGACATCCCCCGCCTGGCACGGCGCCTGGTCCAAGAGGTTCGTGCGGCTGAACTGCAGTTTGGAAAGGAGCGGCAGGAATGCCTCGATCGGAACGTCTGGCCACAGCGGACCGCCGGCGAGCCGCAACGCTTCCGCGAAGAGGTGCCCGTTGAGGTTGACCACGGATGGCGCCACGGGATCCGTCCCGAGGCAAACGCGCGCCGCGTGCTTCCCGACGTCGTCCGAATTGAACGGCTGCTTGGCTGCTTTCGGAGGCAGAACCATGGTGGTCCGTGGGGGCGTCGGCACCAGGCGGACCTCCGTCGACAGAACGCCGGCGTGCGTCGCCTGCGCTTGCACGAGGCTCACGACGAACACGCGCACGCCGCCGCGGTCTCGCAAGGACCATTCCACCCGCACGTTGTAGTGTTCGGTCGACTGCGCGTGAGTGAACGACGGCGGGTCATTGAAGGCCGTCTCGGTGGCGAAAGGCGACGCCACCCCGGCGGAGGTAAAAGAGCCGTCAGATTTTTGCGTGGTGCCCACTCCCGACCAGAACCCGGTCCAAGAAGCCGGCAGAAGAAGGCGGCTGCCGCAGGCGTGGTGAACGAGGGACTCTTTCCGACAGCGCGTGCGAGTGACATGGGCGTGTGGCACAGCATCGCCGTGGTCTTCTGGGCGGCGAAGGAAGTCATAGTATGGGTCCTCTGGGGCCGGCTCGGTGCCCGCTAGGATCGTCATCTGTTCTGAGGTGACGCCGAGAGCCATATTGCCCGCCTGTGCCACGAAGGCCCGCAGGTACTCGGCGAAGGGCTCCAGAAGTCCTTGCAGCGAGAACGCTCGCGAGCAGCCGTCGTTGCCGTTGCCCGTCAGACGGCAAGAGGCAGCGAGCGACAGGCTCTCAGGGTCAAACGCAGGCAACCGGCTCTTCTGCACGTTGGTCGGAATAACCCATCGTGGCAATAATTCCACGGCGTCCTGGTGAGACAGCCGTGGTGCATAGTTCAAGTCTGGCAACGCGACCGACTCCGACGTCAGTTCGCAGTGAATGTGGTTCGCTTTGCACTCCGCTTGGCACACCATCGTGCCCTGCTGCACCTCGGATGGCGCCTCATCGCCTACGCGCCACGAGATCGGGAAGCTGCAGCATGGGTACCGGGCAGTCGTGCAAGTGACTAGAGGAGCGTCATTCGACTGGCAAAGGTACGTGATCGCGGCCACGCAGCGGGAGGGATCGTTCCTCATCGACGTTCCGAAAATCACGCCGTAGTCCACGGCGTGGCCAGTATAGTGTCGTGACCTAGGACCCGAATGAGAGCCAGACGTTCCGTAGCTGAGCTGAACCGGCCTCTCGCCTTCGCTGACGTAGCGTGAGAGAACGGCGAACACGGGAGACCAGCACACGGAAGGTCGGTCCTTCGTCCCCAGCGGATGTCCTTTGACCGACGACGTGGACTTCCGGCTTGCGTCGTAGTGGAGATACATGTCGTAGTCGGAGAGGAACGCCTGACGTCCGTCCGCCGCGCAAGCCACGTTACACCGCGCGGTGCTCTGCTCGTTGTTGACGATGAGCGCGGGGGTGTCACGGGGCTGAATCACGGTGCCGAAGGATAACAACGGGTCCACCATCACTTTTCGCCAAACGGCGGCTCCGACGCAGCCGCTTGGGGCGTCGCAACTGCTTGTCGTGCCCAAAAGCGGAACGTCGTTGGCGTCGAACTTTCCCGAAAATCGGCGGCACTGCGAAGACCATTCGATCGGCTCAACAGAGGACGCCACCAGCAGTGGAGGTAGCAGAAGGAGGACGCACACCATCCCGACCGATCCTCCTGCCGAGCCAATAAGGCCGGCAACGCTGAAAAATCGTCGCAGCATACAGGTCGCCTACCTCCTTCCTTCGTGTTGCTTGGGAGGCCGAAAGGGCACCGGCGACGCGGCTATTTTGAAGCGTCGGGTGCTGGTGATGCTTGTGTGCTGTTGTGATGATCAATGTGCCGCTGTTTGTTGAGTGTGCGATGGCGACGATAGTGTGCGAGGGGAGGGGGCCGATATGCAGTTTGCTTATGTGGCGCGTGTTGATTCGCCCGTGGCTTAAGAGTGGGAGAGTCAAACGACTGTCGAACTAAGTCAAACACGGTTGCGGAATGCGAATCCGGGAAAGAGAATGCGGGGGGGGGGGGGGGGGGGTTCC
>ERZ1292633.2254-Hain-H41-02um-R1-2254-length-19889-cov-6_pt1 | contig 19889 bp, 11 predicted proteins | sample MGYA00564406_ERZ1292633 | MGnify/ENA primary metagenome ERZ1292633 (study PRJEB36523, sample SAMEA6512639) | groundwater metagenome | collected 2019-01-08 | study: AquaDiva: Metagenomics assemblies of 32 groundwater samples
TGGAGGCGCGGAGGAGTGGGTCGAGGCCGCTGTGGTGCACTACTGCATCGAGGTACAGCTGTACCTGATGCGAAAAATGACGCCCGATCCATCGCGGGCCATCGCCACGCCCTTTTCCCCCGCCGCCGGCGAAGGCGTTGCGACCGGCTCCTCGGTGCTTGGGCGCACGGAGCGCGAGGAGCTGCAGCGGCAGCTGGCCCAGCTGCAGCGCATCGGCACCGCGACGGCCAGTCGCGGGTCACTCTGCGGCGACTTAGGACCAGAGCCGCCCCATGTCCCTGCGGAGGACGATGACGATGACGAGGGAAGTCAGTCCCCTGGCTCTCAGTCACCAACCAAACCGTCACCACCGAGAAAGCACGCACCGACGAACAGCGACGAGCGAGCCGCGCTGGTGCTCCGCCGGTCGCCCGAACAGCCGATGCCTGCGGGTGCTCACTCGTCCTCCGTCGCTCGTTCCGCTCCCCAGCCACGCGTCGCCATCGAGACCGCTCCCCTGCGTGACGCGGCGGTCGCCGAGGAGGAGAAAGCCCATCTTGCGGCAGAGGACGCGGTCGTTCAGAACTTCGAAGCGCGTGTGAAAGCGCTCGAGGAGCGGCACAACAAGGTTCGTTTGATGCGCGAGGAGCAGGAACGACGTCTCACGGAGCTGAAGGCCAGACAGCATTTGAACACCGAAGATGACCGACAGCGCGTGCACCTTGAGTACGAGTTGAACAAGGACGTTCTGAGCCGCGAACAGCCGGAGGTGCAGCATCCGTTGTACCTCACGGCCGATCGCCACGCCGCACTGCTGCTGCACAAGCTGCATCTAGAGATTGAGCAAGCGGAAAAGGACCGCCAATTCAGACAGGAGTACCGCCGCCAGCGCAAGGAGCTGGTCACCCGGGGTCAGCACGGTGCCGCCTCGGCTCCCGTGATCGACGCAGCCGATGTCTCCACGGAAGTCCGGCAAGGGGAGCAGCAGTCTGCACCGCCAGCCGGTTCCACTGCATGAGAGGGCAAACGGTTGCCAGTCAATGTGAAGCAGGCTCAGTTTTTTTTCTTCTCCTCTGCCAACAATCTTCGACTTCTGTATGCATTTCGTGTGGGTTCAACGGTTTAGACATCGGCTCCAACCGCGAGAATATCTAATGTGGATTGGAGTTGCGTTTTCGCGGAATTGCAGCTGAAACTCCCCCGGCCCATCTCCTTACCTCTCGGGGAAATCCCGACGAATGTCGTCGATACCACGTCCGCTCACGGACGCGCCATCGAATTTTCGCTCGCACCGGATTTTAAACTTCATCGGCGGGAGTTTCGCGCCTCCCGTCCGCGACGAATACTTGGACAACTACTGCCCTGCCACGGGGCTGCCGTACTGCGTCATTGCCAATTCAACGAACGAGGACGTCGATAAGGCGGTCGATGCTGCCGCGCTCGCGTTTCCATCGTGGTCGGCGCTCTCAACGGAAGTGCGTGCGGACTATTTAATGAAAATCGCTGCGGGTATCGCAGCTCGAATCGACGAGTTCGCCGCGGCGGAATCCTATGATCAAGGCAAGCCATTGTGGTTGGCCCGCAGCGTGGACATCCCGCGAGCTATCGAAAATTTCCGCTTTTTCGCGGGTCGCATCCTACATCACGAGGACGCCTTCACTCACTTCGACCGTGCTGGCGCCGAGTCGTTTAACATGACGTTGCGCGAGCCGTTCGGGGCCGTCGGCCTCATCAGCCCATGGAATCTCCCACTTTACCTGCTCTCGTGGAAGATCGCCCCGGCGATCGCCTGCGGCAATACTTGCGTCGCCAAACCGTCGGAGCTCACTCCGCTAACGGCGACGCTGCTCGCGGAAGTGATACAAAACGTGGCGCTGCCGCCAGGGGTCGTGAACATCGTGCACGGCGAGGGGGCGCGCTGCGGACAGCGCATCGTGGAACACCCACTGCTGCGCTTGCTGTCTTTTACCGGCGGCACCGTCACCGGTCGCCGGGTCGCCTCCACGGCCGCGCCGATGTTCAAGAAAGTTTCTCTGGAGCTTGGTGGCAAGAACGCGACGATTGTGTTTTCCGATTGCGACTTCGACGCCACTGTGCAAGGCGTGGTCCGCGCGTCATTTGCAAACCAGGGCGAAGTGTGCCTTTGCGGCTCCCGGATCCTTGTTGAACGTGACATTTACGACCGGTTCGTGGCCGCCGTCGCCAAAGCAGCGGCTGCCAACGGTCGGTTTTCCAGCGACCCTCGTTCAGCGGTGGACGCCGCACATTGCCCGACGGGCGCGTTGATCAGCCGCCAACACCTGGAGAAGATACGGGGCTACGTCGCCTTGGCCCGAGAGGAGGGCGGCCACATCCTGTGCGGAGGGGCTAGTCCCGAAATCGATGCACCGCATCTACGAAGCGGCTATTTCTACCCCCCCACGATCATATCCGGACTGCCCCCCGCCGCGCGGTGCAATCAGGAGGAGATCTTCGGACCCGTCGTCACGATCGCCCCCTTCGATAGCGAGACGGAAGCCATCCACGTGGCGAACGGGGTCCCGTACGGCCTCTCCTGCAGCATCTGGACGAGTAACATCTTCCGAGGCAATCGTGTTGCCAGGAAGGTTCACGTCGGGTACGTTTGGCTCAACTGCTGGTTGGTGCGCGACTTGCGAATGCCCTTCGGCGGCCAAAAAGCGAGCGGCCTCGGCCGTGAGGGTGGCTCGCACTCGCTCGACTTTTACACCGACCTGAAGACCATTTGCTCGAAGTTGTAACCGTCCCTCTCTCAATCTCTTCACAAATGGCGCCCCCAATGAGGATATTGGCAGCAACATCCAAACACGAAACGATTTTTGCTTGCGCCGTCCTTCGTTTTTCAGTTTCGTCCCCTTTTTTGGCCATTTTTTGGATCCCTTCAATTTCCCGTTCGTTGAAACAACCCTATCTGCTCGGCGAGAATGTGCGAGCATGCGCGCGGCGTTCACGATCCCTCTGCCCTTCCTGGCAGCGAGGCGGTCGTCTTCGGCGCCGTCCCGCGCTTCCATTACCCAGCCTTCACGACCCTCCGACAAGCGTTCGGCGAGATGCAACGCGCCATCGACGTAGACGCCGAGCGCACCCCAGAGTACATCGACAAGGTCAAACAGCTTTTAAGCACGATGCAGTTCCGCGACTCCGAGTGGCAGGAGTTCACCAATTGGAACGAGAGCAAGTACACACGCTCGCTGGTGGCACACGACCCAAATTTCACCGTGCTGGTGCTATGCTGGAACAAAGGGCAGCGCTCGCCGATCCACGACCACGCGGGGAGCTGCTGCTGGGTCAAAGTGTTAAGTGGTGTCCTGCGAGAACGCCGTTTCCGCCACCACGACGACCTGGTTAGCCAGGGAGCCGCGGTCGACGCGAGTCCGCCAGGAAGAGGCGACAAAGGATTGGTTTGCACGAGCGATGCCAGTTTCGGACGCGGCGCGGTGTGCTACATGGATGACACCTGCGGCTACCACGACATGGGCGTGGCCGACAGCGAGAGTCGCGTCGTGTCGATGCACGTCTACTCCCCTCCGTACTACTACTGCAACGCCTTGGCGCTGGATGGCACCAAGCGGCAAGTGTCCATGATCGCCGCCACGGCGCCGCAGCGGACATCTTACCCGACCAACTGCGACGCGCGTTGCGCCTTGCACACGCGGCACCATCCGCATTTGCAGCCGCCAGCCCAGCAGAGTGAACGTGCCGATGGAGCCGTTGCTGACGACGCGAAGACGGCTGCGGTCGAAAGCTTGGCGGCCGCCGGCGATGCTGCCAGCTCGGCACCGACAATGACACAGTCGATTCGGCAGCTCTGTGACAAGCTTGACAATCCCGACGTGCCCAAAGCGGACCTCGTCACTGCGTTCGAAAACACCTACATGTCGCCGGAGGACTGGAACTACTTGGCTCACTTCAGCGAGAAGCGATTTCAGCGCCTGCTGCTCCACGAAACGAGCCACTGGTCGCTGCTGATGCTGTGCTGGCTTCCCGGCCAAACCACCCCCGTGCACGACCACGAGGGATCCGAATCGTGGGTCAAGGTGCTCACCGGTGAACTCACCTTGACGACCTATGAGTCGGACCGCGAAACCAAACGGGACTCCGTGGTCCTCACCGACCTGAGCACGGCCGTGCCTTTTCACGAGGGCCCTGAGCTACCACTGCACACCGTGGGGAACAGCGGCGCAACCTATGCCGTCTCGCTGCACTTGTACAACCCTCCGTACACTGACATGCACTATAACGATGGCGCGCACGATGCCTGCGTTGCCCCGCTGACGCCCCATTCAGCGAATGCGGGGGGCGGGGTATCTCCGGTTCAGGCGTCCCCGTGGGACAGCAGCGTGTCGCCGCAGTCCGCAAACCAGAGCCTCGGATCGTCAAGTCTTGGCTCCGTGTCCTCAGCTAAAGTGAGCGTCATCCCCGCGGTCTCTTGCCACCGACCGTGCAAAATGTCGCATCTGGAGAACTTGATGTCCCGCATTGACAAGATCGTCAACTGCAAGTGCGAATGCTGCAAGACCAACGACCGCTCGGAGCTCATCACCGAGGAGCTGTCCAAATTTCACGTTTGTGCCAAGGAAATCGACCGTTTCTGGCAGCAACGCCGCAGCTACGGCACCACGATCCGGCTGGCTGAAACCCCTTCCTACAACATCATCCTCAACCTGTGGGAGCCTGGGATCACCAGCGTGGTTCACGATCACGACGGATCGAGCGCGTTTATCGTCGTGGTGGCGGGCTCCATCGTGGACACCACGTACTTGCCTCCGAGCGACGCACACGCGCCAAAGGTCTACCGCACGAGCCGCCTGTGTGTGGGTCAGGTCTGCCACTTGCAACCCGACGCACTGCATTCTCTCCGAAATCCGAGCGACAAGCGCTACGCAGCGTCACTGCACATTTACCAGCGTGTGTGCCGCGCGGCGACGTGGTTTTCGCTGCGTGTGGCGGCTAAGCCGATGCGGGTGTCCGCCGACATGGCGAGCACATGCGATGGCGTCGCCTACAGCTGCGGTTCGAGTACGCCCGCCGCCGAGTTGAACTTCGGGGACGGGATTTAACTCCTCAACGGTTACGTCAGCGGCCACACACAGCGGTCACAACACAAACCCACTCCAACGTTCTCTCTTTCATTCATAGGCCTCTGCTCGTGTCGCTCTGTTGAAGCAAGTTTTGCAAACCACGCGGACGCTCGCCTTCCCATTTGCAGCGCGGTTATGCAGCACAAGTATTTCGAACCACATACGTCGGTTCCCCCGCCCCCGCCCGGCGATACCGGGGATTACTGTGAGTCACGTACCAGACTCGGGGTTTCTGTGCGACACCACTACAGATCACAATCCCGAACCCGCACCTCCAAAGCGTCGGGGTAAAAAGACCTGCCCTGCCGACCAATCTCCCTTTCCTTCCTACAGAGGAATTGTAGGTGAAATCACACTGACTGCGGCGCCACATGACGGAGTGCGCCACATGTACCGAGCGGCATCATTCGACTGCGCGACGGCGGCGGACCCGAGTGGTGACGTTGACCTCCTCAGCTGGTCGAACGATGCGGACCTCGAATCGTGGCGACGCCATCTGCCGGGGACGTCCCGCAGCCGTGTGCTGAACGGTTGCCCCAGTTTGACCGCGGTGGATTGCACGGGCCTTACACAGCTGATCGCGGTCGGCGATGAGTGGCTTGCGGATTGCACCGGATTAACGGCGCTGGATTGCACGGGCCTCGAGCAGCTTGTCACGGTCGGCGACCGTTGCTGCGCGAGGTGCTACAGCTTAACGACGCTGAATTGGGGGGGACTCACACAGCTTACCACGGTCGGCGACGACTGGCAGTTCCAATGCACGAGTGTAGCGGCGCTCGATTTCACGGGTCTCACGCAGCTAGCCGCGGTCGGCGACTATTGGCTTGCCAGTTGCACCAGTTTGACGGCGCTGGATTTCACCGGGCTCACGCAACTTGCCACGGTCGGCGATTATTGGCTTGCTGGGTGCACCAGTTTAACGGCGCTGGATTGCACTGGTCTCACACAGCTTGCCCGGGTTGGTGACAATTGGCTTGCCGACTACACCGGCTTGACGGCCATGGATTGCCGGGATCTCACACGGCTTGCCACAGTGGGTAACGCTTGGCTCTTCCGCTGCACGAGGTTAACGGCGCTGGATTGCACCGGGCTCACACAGCTTGCCCGGGTTGGCGTCGATTGGCTCGCGGAGTGCACGAGTTTGACGCGCCTCGATTGCACAGCGTTCACACAGCTTGCCGCGGTTGGCAACCGCTGGCTATGGCGTTGCACCAGTTTGACGGCGTTAGATTGCACGAGCTCACCAGGCTTGCCGCGGTTGGCCAGTATTGTTTGTCGGCCAGCTTGACGCGTCGCTCAACGACTGCGCAGGCCCCGCACAGCCACGGTTGGCCATTATTGGTTTTCCAAGTGCACCAGGTTGACGCGTCGCTGGATTGCAGTCTCACACACCTTGACAGCGTTCACATAGCTTGGCTACAATCGGCTACAATTGTCTGATAAGTTTACCGGCGTTTAGTTTGCCAAGGTCGAGTCGAATATTGCCCTGCCGAGTACTCCACGGCTTGACGGCGGCGGTGAACTGTACGCCGCAGCAAAAGAGTCACCAGTGTACTCTTTCCCCCCCACACACATTCCATCCATTCGCGCGCCCGCAGTAAACCACTGTTGCCAAATGCGGCAATGTCTTCATCATTTACGCCAGACGTCCCGCTGCGCTGCGACGATCGCAGTCCTGGTCCTCGTGACCACCTGCCTGGTCGCGGCACAGCCGAGCTGCAATCCGGCGGCGCCAGATCCTGCGCTGTGCCGACTCCTGGTGACCGCGGAACAGGTGTACGCGCTTGACCCTTCCAATTTCGACTCCAGTTCGCAGGCGGCGATTACCATGCATTACGACGTCGCCGAGGACCCCACGGAAGGCGGCGCCAGCATCCCGTGGCTCGGAGGCGTCGATCCCTTCGGCCTCACCGCGTGGGATTACACTCGCGCGGCCGGGTGCCTTGGGGTCAATGGCCCGCTGGGATACGCAGGGCCGTTGGGCTCACTGGGAAACCTCCCGAATCGCTTCCATGGGCACACTCCCGTGAAAAAAGGGCGAACGTGGTCCAACAACTGGTGCAACGTGCCCGTGGGCCAAAATGACTCCGCCTGCGTGTACGGCTCCGGCGGTCCGCTGGGAGCAGCGGGCCCTCTGAGCCAGTCGGCCTACTACCTCACCATGTACCATCTCGGTGAAGGCGTCAACTGGTCGCAGGACTACAACGTCAACTTGGACGCGAGCGGCGTCTGGGCCGTGCAGGGTCCACTGGGACCCACTGGCGCTCTCGGCGTGCTCGGCCCCCTTGGTCCGTTGAGCATCTCCCTGCAACCGGGCGTCACGACACGTCCGACGGGGGAGTACACGGCACAGGACGTCGGCCTCGTTCGCACCACCAGCCCCGTTCGGTACGCGTCGGATGGCAGCCGATGGCGGCAGTACGACTTGTTCGAGATGTATTCCAAGCGCTTCGCCGCAGCCATGACGGACAACGATGCGTCTTTCGCGGTCGACTCGTACTTGTCCAATCCAAGCGCCGGTGGCGATTCCTTCACCTTCACGAGCAACTTCACCCAGTTTGTGTCGGTGCTCGTGACGCCGGTGAACTTACTCGACGCCTTTGGCGTCACGATCAGCGTCGTCGGCCCAGACGGCAATGGGACCGCGATCGCGGCCAGCCAGTCCAACCCGTATGCGACGAGCCAAGGCTTGATCAATTGGGTGGTCTTCCGTGCCCAAGCAGGCGAGCAACTGTCGGTGACGGTGTCGATGATCCACTCAGGGGCCCCCGTAGAAAGCGGATACTACCTTTTCGTGGCTGGATCGGGTTTTCTCGAGGGAGACAGCCAGGGTACCTTGCAGCCTGCCGATGTGTGGGGCCCGAGGCAACAAAATCAAGGTTCACCTGCATTCAACATCGCCGGAGCGCATCAATCCTGGATTCCATTGTGAGGAGGAACATGCGAAGAGAATACTTGCCAAGTATACAGCTGTAGTATTCTATTAATCGTGCCCTTACACACACGCGAGTGAGTATTTTTGGTGGACGTCCCTTGAGGATCACGTCAGTGCGCCGCGTTTCGGCACACATTTCTTGTCGCACCACTAAACCGTACGCATGAAAATCTCTTGCACACGCCCTACGATCCGAGCACGGCTGACCAGTGTGCTCTGCCTCACGAGCAGCAATTGTAAGCGAATCACACTTTCAGCCGTTCGCTACTATGCACCGAGTGGCATCTGTCGACTGTGCGACGGTGGCTGATCACGCTGCCGTTACGTTCCCGATTGGGGTTCGCTTATTCCGTTTCTCGAACGATGCTGACATCGAACCGTGGCGAAGCGATCGGCCCTGGTCATGTTTGCTAAACGGTTGCACTAGTGTGACGGCGCTGGATTGCATGGGTCTTGCAGAGCTGATTGCAGTGGGCGACGAGTGGCTTGCCGACTGCACCGGTTTAACGGCGCTGGATTGCAAGGGTCTCGCACAGCTCGCCGCGGTGGGCGATGGGTGGCTTGCCGATTGCACCAGGTTAACGTCGCTTGATTGCACGGGGCTCGCTCAGCTCGCCGCAGTTGGCGACGATTGGCTTGCCAGGTGCCCGAGTTTAGCGGCGCTCGATTTCACAGGTCTCACACAGCTTGTCACGGTACGCGACCACTGGCTGTCCCGCTGCACCGGTTTAGTGGCACTGGATTGCACGGGGCTCACGGAGCTGAATACTGTCGGCGACTATTGGCTTTCGGAGTGCACCAGTTTAACGACGCTGCATTGCACGGGACTCACAAAGCTCACTACGGTCGGCAACGACTGGCTGTGCCGCTGCACGAGTTTAGCGACACTGAATTGCACGGGGCTCGCTCAGCTCGCCACGGTTGCCGATTATTGGCTTGCCGAGTGCACCAATTTAACGGCGCTCGATTTCACGGGTCTCACGCAGCTGGCCGCGGTTGGCAATAACTGGCTTGGCAGTTGCACCAGTTTAACGACGCTGAATTGCACGGATCTTACACAGCTCGCCACGGTAGGCCGTTATTGGCTTGCCGAGTGCACAAGTTTAACGGCACTGGATTGCACGGGTCTCACACAACTTGCAACGGTTGGTGACAATTGGCTGTGGTTGTGCACCAATTTAACGTCGTTGGATTGCACGGGTCTCACACATCTTGTCACCATAGGCGACAATTGGCTTTGCGGCTGCTCAAGTTTGACCGCGCTGGATTGTACCGGCCTCACGCAGCTTGCAACGGTCGGCGGCAGTTGGCTATTGGGCTGCACCAGTTTAACCGTGTTGAATTGTCAGGGGCTCGCACATCTAGCCACGGTGGGCGACAATTGGCTTTCCGGCTGCACCGGTTTGACGGCGCTGGACTGCACGGGCCTGTCACAGCTGACTACAGCTGGCGGCAAGTGGCTTGCGTGCTGCCACAGTTTAACGGCGTTAAATTGCGCAGGACTGACACAGCTTACCACCGTTGGAGACGATTGGCTTGCGTGCTGCATCAGTTTAACGGCGATGGATTGCACAGGACTGACACAGGTTACCACGGTCGGTGACAATTGGCTTGCGTGCTGCACCAGGTCGATGGCGGTGGATTGCGCGGATCTCACACATGACGCATTGCTGGGCGGTCGCACCAGGTTACCGTTAACGCATATGAAATTCACGGACTCGCACAAGCGTCCTCGCGACACTCGAAGGTGATTCTACACGACAGCAGACTCTCATCGCTGCGGCTGTTTCACTCGCCGTCGTCGCTGCTTGCGCATCCTGAGCGGCGACGAGAAACCACACACCAGGTACGATACCTGTGAGAAACCACACATTTGACAATGCGAATCGTGGACAGCACGGATCCGATCACGGTGACTCCACCTGGCGGTTCGCATCACAGACGTTCCCCTCCGAATCAAGATTTTGTGGCGCCAAACTAATTGTGCGTGGCTAACGTTGGGCTATAGGCTTGATGCCCTATTCCTGATGACCAAGCCACACATTTCCAGGAGAATGACAGCTTCCTTCGCCGCTGATGAAGTAGCCGCCACCGAGGCGCGCATACTAACCAGCATCGGCGTCACGGACGCTGCGTTGGCGGAGTCCGTGCCGGAACTGCTGCGTTGGGTACGCACCGCCGCTCGCATGCAGCAGTGCTTACAGCGGCACTCGGACGACGCGCAGTGCCTCCACGACGAATTAACGGCCATGAACGACGACACACCTCGAGTGCTGCGCCGCACGGCCGATGTGCAGGCGTCGAACACCCAGAAGCAGCGGCAGCTGGACGCGCTGCTCAAAGAGGTGGGTGCCCTGCAAGCCGAAGTCAACGTGGCCGTGGCGCTGCAGGCCCATGACCGCCGCCAAGGCATCTCCACGTCAACTTCAGAGACAGCGCAGCTGCGTCACGCGCTCAAGCGGATGGACCAGTTGAACCGCGCAACGCTGGCCGATGTTGCCACTACGCATGCGCCCGGGGACAGCTCGGCGGTCAGCGGTGCGCCACGTCGTTCGACATCTTCACAGCGAAAATCGAGAAACTACAGCGATCCAACGGCTAGTAGCCGACGCGCGCAAACGGTCGTAGTGCCCCCTTCCGCCTCTCCCCCAAGGCAGCCTTCTCCTCAGGGCTTCGACTCGAGAGATAAGAACTCTCCGCGAACCACGGGTGTGTCCCGTTCGCCGAGTAGCACCGCGAGGCAGGGATACGCGCTGAGACACGCAAAGGCCAGATTGACAATGGAGGCCCCGGCGTAGGCACACGGCTGTTTGGTCGCAGCGCGCTTGACGAGTGGGAAGGGGGCCACCATAATAATTTGGGATGATGCTTGGCGAATGCCCCTCCACCGCCACCCCCTCCAGTCCAACCTGTTTCCGACAACTTTTTTTCATACAGATGACGGACGTTGGCGCAACCATCCAGAAAGCGTCGTTAGCCTTTGGCCATTTCAAGGCGGCTTTCGATGCGAAACGCGATAGCGAGTGCGAGAAGCAGCTTGCGATCCTGAAGCCTTTGTTGCTCGCGCTGCCCACCTACCTGGACCCCGCGGCCGAATCCCCGTCACGCGCCCAGGAGCTCATGCTCGTCAGGGAGACGCTGGAGCACGCCGTCCTCTTCGCGGCGAGGACGCAGCGCCTAGATGATATGGAGCAGTACGTGGCGCAGGTGAAAGTGTACTACAACGACTTCACCGCGTCGCCGTCAGAGCGGCGTCTGCTCGTCTTGGGGCTTAACCTGCTACGGCTATTGACTCAAAGCAAGACCGCGGAGTTCCATAGCGAGTTAGCCGCCATTCCGCACTCGGATCAAAGTGCCCGCTTCATCCGGGTGCCCGTCAACATCGAGCGGTACATTATGGAGGGGTCATACAATCGATTGCTCACCGCCCAGGACGATGCGCCGGCGCCGGAGTTCACCCCGTTGCTGGCGCTCCTGCAGGACACGGTTCGGACGGAAATCGCCCAGTGCATCCCCAAGGCGTATGAATCGCTCACGGTCAAAGATGCGGCCCGCATGCTGATGTGTTCCGACGAAGGCCACGCCCGCGACTTGGGCACCGCCTTTCAATGGCGGTTTAGCGCAGATGGGAAGTCGTTTCTGTTCGCGGCGGACGATAGTGCGTCGGAGGATGGGTGCAAGCGGGCGGCTAGCAAGGTAATCCCCTTCAAGGATGTCCTCACGGAACACGTACGCTTCGCCTCGCAACTTCAGCGTGTCGTCTGAATTGGGAGGAGAGAGAGAGAGAGAGGAGAGAGGAGTCGGTAAGATTTCTCACTTTGTGTGCGCGCACGGATTTCGAGAACAGCTTTGCGTTTTCTTCGTCGTGAGGGACGTGCCCTTGAGCGACGCCGCCGAGCGGGCGCCTCACGATGGTTTCCCGCTGCCATGATTTCGATCGCAGCCCCTTTGTCCAGCCCCCTCACCCCCATCCGCCAGTAGTAGTCGTAGGCCGATGAAGCGTCACGTTGTCAATGGCCACGCAAGCGGAGGGCGAACCGCTTCCATGACCGTGCTGGACCCCGGTACAAGCAGCAGCTCCACCCATGCCGCGCCGGCAGCGGCGGCGAGTGCGGGCAGTGGGGCCCGGCCCGTCTACTTAGTCACCACCAACAAATCCGACCCAACGAGGCGATTCGTCCGTGACGTGGGTCGGCGTCACAATCAACGAGGCGACCAGAATCCGCACGACGCAAGGAAGCATCGCGATGAGGACCGAGAAGCCATTTACGCGTGCAACCCCTACCCGGATCAGATCAACGACCTGCTGAAGCGGCTCCCGAAGAAGAAGAGCGTCGTTGAAACGGTGCTGGAGCGCCTGCGAAATGAAAATCCGCCTGTGCAATTGGACACGTTGACGTACAACCTGCTTCTCGAAAAAGTCGTCGACCTGCGGGATGACATCGCGTTCCAGTTGTACGAAGACATGCGGGAGGAAGCGCAGCGCGATGACGCGGCTGTGCGGCCGGACTTCACCACCCTTCAGTTGATGATCCGTGCTTGCGAACGCCACGGCGACTACGACCGCGCGTTTCAAATCTACAGCCAACTGAAGGAGACCTTCAACGTTTACCCCGACGTGGCGCTCTACAACACTCTCATCGGCTACTGCGCGCCTCTCAAGAAAGAGGAAGTCGCCTCGTACATCGTCGAGGAGATGCGCGACCGATTCGCTGAACCCGACGTGCACACGTACAATTCCCTTATGAACGTGTTCGCCAACGCGCCGTACGAAGTGATATTGCAAACCTACGAGGACATGATCAAGCGGCGGCTCAAGCCGAATCGCCGCACCTACAATACGCTCATGCGCGCGTGCCAGCGGATTGGCGAGTACGAAAAGACCTTTCTCTTCTTCGAGGAAATGAGACAAGACGGTCTCATCCCCGACGTCACGACGTACAACACCCTGTTCCTTGCTTGCCGGGATCGCATCGATTACCTCATCCCGCCTTTACAGCAGTCCTCCTCTGCCTCGCCGAGCGCCGCCTCGCGGAACAACGAAACAGCCGGAGACACGTCACCGTCGAAGAGCGCGTCGCCGCCTCGGGCAACCGGCGCGGCCTCGTCACGGGCGCCGCTCTCGAAGGAGCAAAAGCAGCAGGGCTTAGCCGACATCGCCCAGTTCACGCTGTCGCTTCAGGCCGAAATGGAAGACACCCGCGTCCAGCCGAACACCTTCACGTTCAACGTCGTCCTTGGCATTTTGGGTCGCTGCGGCGACGATCGCATGTTCGACGTGTTCGAACAGATGAAATCGATGCATGCGAAGCAGGAAGCCAAACGAGCGGTGAAGGCTACCCAACTGACGGCCCCGTCGGGGTCATCAGGCCCAACTGGGAGCAACAACAGCCGGGCGCTCGCGGTGCAGCCACCGCCGCCGCAGCCGGCATCGCCGTCGCGAATGCTCCTCGACGGGACCACCACCCGTACCGTGGCGGACCTCGAACGCCTGTTAGACACGTCGAGGTCCAACGCGGAGAACGAAGACGAGGACCCCGGCAACCACATCGGCGCGACGGGCATCACACTCACGCTCGCCACCTACGACACGGTCATCAGCGGCGCCGCACAGCTGCAGTTGCCTGACCGCGCGTACGCGTACTTCGACGAGATGAAACGAGTTGGCATTCGTCCGGACCGCGATGTGTTCATGCGTCTCCTCGGGGTGTGCGCCATCAAGGCAGAAAAGGGCCGTGCCTTCGCCGTGTTCGATGAAGCGAAGCAGTTTGGCGTCACCGTCGATATCGAACTGCACAATGCCCTGCTCAACGTGCTCGCCGAGTCATGTGATCCACAAGTTTTCGGCGTGTTTGGCGATTTGCGTAACGATCATCAGAAGCTGTCGATCAAGCCTAACCAGGAAACGTACAACATCATGCTGAAAGCGTGCTACAAGCAAAAGAACACATCCCAGGCGCTCTTGTACTACCAGGAGATGCTCCGGACGTCGTCGCCGGTGTCCCCGGACGCCACGACTTATGCTTGGCTGATGGACGTGTGCAGCTTGACGGCCGACGTCGCCCGCGCAACGGACCTCATTCTCGACATGCGGCGGCGGCACATCCCACCTGAAATTCACACGTACACCAAGTTTATGAATGTGTTCGTGGCCGCCAACGACGCGGGCATCGTGGACGTCTTCGAGGGATTGAAGCGCCACGGACCCCAGCCCAACTTGGAAGCGTACGTGATGCTGCTCAGTTTTCATCTCAAAAACAAGAGCGATGCCATTGTGGCCCTTTACGACGACTTTCGCGCGTCGGGCATCGAACCCGACCTCTCGCCGTTCAACGTCATGCTCAACTATGCCGCGCTGCTCGGAAACTATCAGATGGCGTTCAAATTTTTGCAGGAGCTGAAAGCGAAACGTCTCGTGGCCGACGTCGAAACGTACAACGCTCTGCTGGCCGTGTTCGCTCCATCGGGGAGCGATTTCATCTACAAGGTGTTCGAGGAAATGTCCGAATGCCACGTGACGCCAAACAGCCAGACGTTTGCGACTCTCATGCGACATAAAGCGGGGCGCCAGGCGCTGATGGTTGCCACGGAGCGTCATCTCATCTTTGCCGGCGCGCCCGTCGCAACTCGCTCGACGGCAGGCGTCGCCTAACCAGGACAGTGGAAGTAGTGTACTTTGGGAACGGGGCGCTGCAAAGTTGCGCCCAATCAACTCTCTCCCTCTCCCTCTCCCTCTCTTTCTCTGTCCTCCTCAGTCGCGCGACACATGTATGTTCCCCCTTCGTTCCCCGTTTCAACGTTTCTAGGAAACCTGTCTCGCTGTTGATCCAACGCGGGAATGACAGCACGTTTGTGGTTGTGATCAAGTTGCGTGGGGAAGCAAGAGCAACGGGTCTCACACCAACTAGATGTCCGAGCATCGGACCTTCTCTGTGAAGGGTGGTGTGGCTCGGCACGCCGCGCAAAAAGCGCCGGCGGCTGCCACGCCTCCCAGTTTCACGACTGCTTCAGTCACTGCCGCGCCGCCGAGTGCGGCGGTGTCGCCTGGCTATCGGGGCATGTTTTCCGGGCACTGCATGACGGTGGATAGCTTCACGCAAACCGAAGCCACGCATCACTACACGGCAGCGGCGCCGTCCGACACGTTCGACACCACCCATGTCGGTGAATTTGTGACGTTGCACGCGCTCAAGGATCAACTCAAGGCTGATTTGAGTCAGCTTGCCGGCGCGATCTACGACATGACCGCCGTGAAAGACACGGTGCTGAAGTTGAGCCACCAGCTGCCGGACGCACCCCTGCATGACATTTTACTCGTCTCCTCGCGACTGTTTCGGTACGGGTCGCAGGTGTCTCGCGGTATCGGGGCGTTCTTCAGGATCGTATTTTCCGAAGATTTTGTCGACGAGGATTTGCACTTCACCGAGTTACGGCACGTCAAGAAAGCGCTCCGTGAGGTCAGTCGAACGCTCGTGGCCGTTCGGAAGGAAAGAGACGACCTCATTAAAGAAAACGAATCGCTGCTGGACGTCGCTGCAAGGCACGAATCAGTGGTCACCACGCTTTCGGAGCGAAATCAGGATCTCGAGCAGCGTCGACACACCCTGGAGGACCAAATGGCGGTGCTGTTCCAACAAATCGCGCGCGACTTCGTCACACTCGACGTGCGCACCGCCGCACAAATCGACTCGGACATTGAGGTGCAGGCTCACTTAGGGGCTGCCAGATCGCAATTTTTGCAATCCGTCGATGCCGTTCAAGCGCGTCTACGATTCTTCTCGACCCTGCTTCGCGAATTAGAATCTGAAATCCAGCCGACGAGTGGCGCGGCCGATCCCGCGACGGCAACCAAATCGAAGCTGAAAGCGCTCGACGTTCACGCATCGCAACTACTCAACCGATTTACGGCCGTCCGCGAAGGGCTGCAGGAAACCGCCAGCCAGCTTAGCCGCACCTTGCTCGAAAAGAAGAAGGTATTGGCCTTGTCGCTCGAGCATATCAAGCTGTACGACGTGCTCAACCAACGCATGCGCAATGCGAGAAATATCCTGTATGATTTGAGGCAAAGCGTGAGCGAGGCGGAGAGGACGCTGTCGCTGACGTTCGCCCCGGGCAGCGTCGTCAAGGTCGATAAGGCAGGGGATATTCACATCACGGCTGCGGACGCCTCCGGATCGAAGACCAAGGTCGGCAGCGGCGCTCCCGCGCTGCCCTCCCGCTTCGTCGCAAAAAACGTGTCGTCGATAGTGTCGCTTCTCCAAAAGGTCCAGGATGAAGCTGCCGTGCTAACGTCTGCCGTCAACACCGACGAGGAGCATCGGACGCTTCTGCGCGCTGTCAGCGAAATGGTTCCCCAACAAAATTCGTCCGCCGGTACCACTCAAATGGCTAGCGCGGCACTTCCCGCGATCACCGGAGACGGCCGCGGGGACGTTGATGCGAGTAGTAAGGAGGCCGCCGCCGAGGAGCGCATCACCGAGATTCGCAACGATTTTGCCGTCAAAGTGAGCTTCCTTCGCGAGGTGTATGAGGAACGCATCGAAGAGCTAGAAGCGAAGCTAGAAAGGCTACAACGCCGAGCGAACAACAGCACGTCCCAGGCACCTCCAGTGGCGTTTGCACCGATGCCTACCGCTGCTTCCACCGTCGACGGCGGCGGCGGCTTCGCGTCGTCCTCGCAGCCCGACGCGATTCAGCAGCCATTCGCCGTCCCAGTGGCTGATGCGAAGGATGTTGCCTTGAGTGCGCAAGCCGCTTGGTCCAGTGCGAAAGAGACCCGGTCGGATGCCGATAAGGAGAGTGCGAACCAAGCGCTCCTTCGGGTGATGCAACTCGAGGCGCAATCTGCGGACGCCTCGGGCAGCGCATCGAAGGACCCCTCTCCGGCGATGCGCTCTGCCAAGCATGCACAGGTACTAACGGAGAACGCCTCCGCATCACCAGAGGGGCACTCGGGTCCCAACACGCCGGCGTCTGGCTCGCTGCCCCATCGCCCGTCTCACGACGATCAGGCGATCAAGGCGCCGCACGTGCTTCGCTGGCCCTACGTCAGCCCGTTAGCTTTGCTGGCCAGGCAGCAAGTGGCTACGGCATCCCCTCCGCCGCAGGTACCGTTTTCAGGAAGTCATAGGCCCATTGCCGCCGCGCCCCGAACGGCTGCGGCGAAGGCGCAGCGTCAGAAGGCCATCGACGCGTTGCGCACTATCAAACAGTTACAACTCGCAGGTGGCGTGTAGTTAGCGACACATCCAGACCCCCTCCCCCCCCTCAATCCTCAAGAGCCACAACAGCCCCCGATACTGGTTATCATGCGTACGAAAGCTTTTCGTGATTAACACGCGTCATGCTGCTTGAAGGGTGCAACCGGTTTTTCACCCCTTCATTTGTACCATGCAAGCGTGCCCCCCGTCCCAGGCTTCACGACCATCGTCGGGACGACCAAACCGGCAGTTATCCTCGACATTATTGCCGCGACCTGACTTTAACTGCTGCTTCAGCGGTGCCAATGCACGGCCGGCCTCCGCCTCCGTCGCGTACCAACACCCGAGCGATGCCGCTCCCTATTTGTCATGCTCCAGCTACGACAGCCTTCATGACCCCCATCTGCGGGAGTACCTGAGCAAGCCGGCAGTCCGCCGACAGCTGGTTGACATGAGCTTCGTCACCCTCACCGGCAAGATCGTGCCCGATGTGCTTGAGAAGAACAAGGTCGCCGAGGATGCTCTCGCCCTCGTCACGTTGGAGCACCAAGAAACGACAGAACAGTTGAGTCGGGCGTTGGCGGCTCGTAACGTACGCACACGCAAAAACGAACAGGAATCTCGTGGGCGGCGAATGTGGCTGCTGCGTTACGTTGAAGAGCGGCGCCACCGGGAGCAGTACCTCCGGCGTGTGGGATCGTTCACGCCTCGGCAACGGTCTCCATCCGGCCCGCCGCCCCGTCGCTGAACGACTCTCATCGCATCGCATGACGTCCCCCCTCTTCTCGGTTCATGTCCCCCCTGTACTCTAGAAGTAGTAGTTGCAGTGTTGAACTTCTTCACACCAACGCTTCATCGTGCTGGATACCTTTGACCCCGTGAAGGTTGACCACAACACAAAGCCATTTCCGCAGCGTTTGCGTCCCCAGCTAGAGTTCGTTCCATCCTTTTGCCCCCTCGTCCTTGCGGCGGAATGTCACGGACGCTGTCCATTTGCACCGTCTGCCGCACGCACGTGCAGGAGAAGCATCCTCGGCGGCTCTGCACACAGTGCCGCAAGCTGATCCACCTGAGCTGCGAGTTCCCTGGCCCGTTCGACGTCGCTGCTGTGGCAAAGTGCCCGCCGGACTGGGAGTGCAGCGTTTGCTCGGTGAAGCTGCAGCCCTGGGATGGGCTGTCGAACTGGGCCAATGACGGTGACACGGCGCGGCTCCTGGATCGTGAGCTGGACGCACGCGCATTGCACCTGTGCAGCCGCGATGCGACGCAGTGCATCGACCATGAATCCGGCGTGCGCCCTGACAAGGCTGGCGCAGGGTACAGCCGGGGTGTGTGGTACCGACCGACCGTGGCAGCGCCGGACGGCCGGCATCGTACGAAGCGGAAGCCGGCTCGGGGGACCTCCGAAGGGGACGTGGCGGCCGCCCCCCAAGTTCCGTCCGACGGCCCTTGGCGCCGTGTGCATTGCGATGACGCCATGTCGTTTCTGCGCCGCCTTCTGAGAGGCGAGACCAAAGTGGACCAAGAGTCCACTCCGCTCACCGACCGTCGTCATGCAAGCGCTGCCCCAGCCGATCGCGAGTCTGCACCAGGCCTCGCTACCCAGGACGAATTGTTCGACGCACAACAATGTGACGCAAACGACGACGGGGTCGGTGCTGCCGCGGTGCCGGTGCCGATCTATTCGCCCCCTGCGCAAATAAATTCTTGCACCAGCGACCTTAGCAGGCAGTCCGTTGACAATTCAGTGCTGCTACCGCGCGGTGTTTCGGTGTTTACGTCGCTGCCGGACTGCAGCGAAGTGTCCTTTCTCACGTTTCCGCAATGGGAAGACTGGTTCAGTCTTGCCGCGGAACTGTGTTGCCGGGCGCTGCATCCCGACGCCGTGGCGATTTTTTATCAAACAGACATTAAACGAGAGGGAACTTGGGTGGACAAGGGGTTCCTGGTGACTCGCGGGGCCCGCCGCATCCCAGGGGTAACGCTTCTGTGGCACAAGATTGTCTGCCGCTCGCCGCCCGGCCACGTTACGTTCGGAAGGCCTGGTTATGCGCACCTGATGTGCTTCGGCAAATCGATGCGGCTGTCGCTCGAGGACTCGACCACCGACCTCATTCCGCGTCTGGGAGCGATGCCCTGGACAAAGGCGACGGGCGTTGAACCCGCGCGAATGGCGGTCGCCTTCATGCGTAAGATGCTGCCGCATTGCGTCACCGTGTTCGATCCGTTTTGCGGCCGTGGCACGATACTGGCCGTGGCCAATGATGTGGGACTCAACGCGGTCGGGGTGGAAATCGACGCCAAGCGAGCCAAGGCTGCCATGGTGTTCCGCCTCGAGGAGGTCGACGGGTGCGGCCCGTCGGACGCGGCCCCTGGCCATGATGCATGACGTGATTCCGGACGCGTGAATTCCTCCATCCTCACTCTCGCGCTGATTGCCCCCAACCTTTTGCACCTCGAAACAAACCGAGTGGCCCGTGCTAAATCACCAGACCAGTCAAATAGTCTTTCCTCACTCATTCTTGCTCGAATCGCGCGTCCCAGCAGTGACTCATGACGGCTGGCGTGGATGGGGTGTGTCCCGAGGACGTCATCGCGTTCAAAAAGATGATCGAGAAGGATCCCGAGAACAAGAAGTGCTTCGACTGCGGCTACCCTAACGCTCCCTGGTGCTCG
>ERZ1292633.2256-Hain-H41-02um-R1-2256-length-19885-cov-5_pt1 | contig 19885 bp, 15 predicted proteins | sample MGYA00564406_ERZ1292633 | MGnify/ENA primary metagenome ERZ1292633 (study PRJEB36523, sample SAMEA6512639) | groundwater metagenome | collected 2019-01-08 | study: AquaDiva: Metagenomics assemblies of 32 groundwater samples
GGAGCGGACCGACAGGGCCGGGACCGCGGAGAGGTGAGAGCCGTCGGGCTCCGCCCGCGGCTCGAGGGGAGGGCGCGTGCCCTCCCCTCTTGCGATCAAAACCGGAAGCCGAGCTGGCCGGTGACTTTGCGCGAGAGGATGTCGCCGAAGTAGTGCTGCTGAATATCCTCGTCGAAGATGTTCGAGCCGATCACCTGCAACGTCATGCGCTCGTCGAGGAAGCGGAAGCCGACCGCGAGGTTGACCTGGGTGAAGGCTTCGGTATCCCCCACCGCGAACGGCACGTCGGCCCAGTAGGCCTCGTCCTGATAGTTGACGTTGGTGTTGACGAAGAACGAGCCCTGGTCGAACGACAGGCCGAAGTTGGCGCGCCACTCCGGCGCCCGGTTCTGGCTGACCTCGGGGTCGGGAATCCCCTCGAACTCGGCGTCGTCCTGCCACGAAGCGTTGGCGAACCAGCTCCAGTTGGTGCCGATGCGCTGCTGCAGCGAGAACTCGACGCCCTGCTCCGTCGTCTTGCCGATGTTTTGGTAGGTGAAGTTCGACGGGAACAGCCCGGCGAGACCGCGATTCGGACAGGTGAGCGGTCCGGTACCCGGCTGGAACAGGAAGCAGAAAGCCAGCGACGGCGGGAGCGGCGGGGGAATGAGACCGAGCGGCAGGTTTCCCGGGCCGTACGTGCGCGAAGTGTAGAAATCGATCGAATCCTCGATCTCGTTGCGGTAGACCGCGAGGGTCAACGTCATGCCGTTGTCGTAGGTGCCGACATAGCCCACCTCGTACGCGGTCATGTGCTCTTCGACGAGCTCGAGGCCCAGCAGGCTCGGGCCCTGCGCGTGCGCCGGCAGGACCAACGGCGGCGCGCCCACGAGGATCGTCGCGTCGAGGTAGCTGTTGATCACCGACGGCGCACGGAAGGCCTCGTTGTAGGAAACGCGGAAGGTGTGATGCGGCGCGGGGTTGAAAAGGAAGCTGGTGCGCGGGGTGAAGACGCCGTCGATCGGGTCGATATCGTCGTAACGTCCGCCGATCAACCAGCGAATCTTGTCGCCGAGCAGAATCTCGTCCTGCACGAAGACGCCGTACTCGTCCTTGTCGGTTCCCTGGGGCGCGATCTCGAGGTCGAATTCGCTCGAACGGTAGTTGCCACCGTAGGTGAGGATGTTGCGCGACCCGACCACCGTCGTGTTGGAAATGTCGAAGTTGTAGGTGTCGGTCGAGAAGGCGAAGCCGAGCGGTTGACCATCGGTGCCGACACTCACCAGGTTCGTCGAGTCGGCGGTCAGGAAGTTGGCGAACACGCCGACATGCACCGCCTGCTTGTTCCAGTCGAGCCTGGCGTACGAGAGATCCGACCCCTTGTCGATATCGAACGGGCCGATGCCGGAGTGGATGATGCCGTCGGTGCCGGCGTAGCCGGCGCCGAAGGAGACGAACGAATCGTCCGCGATATCCCACTCGAGCTTCACGTCGGCCTTCGGTTGCGTGGTGCCCTGATTCTCGAACGGCCGCACGCCCGGGATGACCGGACGTTCGTAGGCGTCCTGCTCGAAGTAACCGAGCGAGACCTTGTAGCCGAAGTTTCCGCTGGCGCCGGCGTGCGAAACGTTGCCATAAAGGGTGCCGAGCTCGCCGCCTCCCAGCAGGATGCTGGTGCCGATCATCTCTTTCGGCCGCTTGGTGATCAGGTTGATCACTCCGGTCATCGCGTTGGCGCCCCAGACCGCGCTCCCCGGACCGCGCACCGCCTCGATCTGCTTGATCTCGCTGGTATTGACCGGCAGGAAGTCCCACATCACGAAGCCGAAGAAGTCGAGATAGATCGAGCGCCCGTCGAGCAGCACGAGTTGCGACGTGGAAAGCGTGTTGGTCGAGCCGCGCGAGGTCATGTTGAAGTCGCGCGCGCTGGTCTGCGATACGTTCAGGCCCGGCACGTTCCGCAGCAAGTCGCCGTAGTCGTCGGCCGGAATCGATTCGATGTCCTTCGCGGTCAACACCGAGATCGCCGCCGGCGCTTCCGAGAGCGCCTGTTCGGTGCGGGACGCGGTGACGACGATGATCTCTTCGACCTGATCCAGCGGCTCTTCGGCCGGGGCCGGCGGATCCTGGGCCCAGGCCGGCAGCGCGAGAATCGCGAATGCCGCGAAAGCCGCCCAGCCGGTGCGATTTCGACTCATATTCGCCTCCCTCATGACGAAGATGCCGCCCAGCGCGGCATCGATGCAAAGCGTAGCGACTGAGACTGCTGGAATCGTAACCCACCCGAGATCATTCTGCTACCATCGTTCCGGGACGTTGACCAGACCACCGAGCTCCCCCGTTCTCGTCGTTGCCTACGACGGCTCCGCCGACGCCGACGTTGCCCTCGAATGGGCGATGAAGTCCGTTGCGGCCCAAGACGGAGTCACGATTCATCTCCTGGAGGCCCTCGGGCTTCCACCGATGCCGCAGCAGCCCTGGATGACGCCGCCGGAGGAGCTGCTCGCGGACTCCGAGCGCCTGGCCTGGGAGCGGCTCGAAGCCCAGGGCGCGGTCATCCGGAAGCGCGGCATCGCGGCGCAACTTCATCTCCGTCGATGGCTCCCCGCGGAGTCGATCGTGGATCTCGCCAAGGAGCTCCATGCCGGACTCATCGTACTCGGACGACGCGGCCGGTCAGCGAAGCGCCTGTGGATCGGCTCGGTCAGCGGCGACGTTTCGCGCCTGGCCAACTGCCCGGTCGTGGTCGTTCGCGGCGAGCGCTTCGAGGCGCCGCCGCGACGCATCCTCGTCGCGCTGGACGGCTCGGCGCCGAGCCGCGTGGCGGCACGGGCGGCGGCGCAGCTGTTCCCGCGGGCTCAGGCGATCGCCTTGAACGTGACTCGGGGCGACGATGCCCTCTCTCCGAGCGAGCTCGAGACGGAAGCGGCCGCGCTCGGCTTCGCGGCGGGTAACCTGCGGAGCGAGGCCGCGGAGGGTGATCCCGCCGCGACGATCCTCGATCTGGCGCGGAAGGCCGAGGTCGACCTGATCGCTGCCGGACGCCGCGGACGCGGACCGCTCCAGGAACTGCTCTTCGGCAGCGTCGCCGAGAAACTTCTGCAACTCGCGCCTTGCCCCATCCTGCTCGCCCATTGACGCGGCCACTTCCAGGCCCCGGCACTCTCCTTGCTGCACCTACCGACATGACCTCGAGCTCGCCGACGACCCCTCGCCTTGCCTTCGCGCTGACCGGACTGCTGCTTCCCGCGATGGTCCTCTGCCAGTCGGCCGAACCAGCGCCGCCGTTCTCCGAGACCATCGAAGTTCGCGAAGTTGAGCTGCTCTTCGACATCAGTCCGCTGCCGCGCTTCGAATCGATCGGCAAGAAGGGGATCGAGGACTTCGCCGCCTTCGAGGCGGGAGCGAAGTACGACCTGCTCGAGCTCGAGGAGAGCTCAGCGAGCGACTGGGTGCATGTGCTCTATTTCGACACCGCGCTCGCCGGACCGGCGGCACGCGCGGCGGCGGCGATGGCGCTCGCCGGGCGCGCCACGACGCTCACGGCGGGCGGCCGCGTCGAGATCGTCGTCGCCGATCCGCGGCCTCGCCTGCTCACCGCGACGGCCCATCCCGAGATGCTCGAGCGCGCTCTCTCGGAGCTCGCGGCGCACGCCCGGAACGAGGCCGAGGACGCGGGCGCCACGCCGGCGGCGGTCTCGATCGAGATTCGCGCCCGCCAGCTCGACCGGCTGGTCGTCGAGCTCGCCGGCCGCGGCGGCGGTGGACCGCGCGCGCTCTGGCTGGCGGTCGACGGCTGGCCGCTCTCCCCCGAGCAGCTGGAGCGCTGGGGGCGCGACAAACGCGACGGGGTCGCGCTCGAACCGGCGATTCGCGGACTCGCGGGGGCGGGTCGCGCGCTCGCCGGGTACGGCTGGGTGACCTATCCGATCGCCATTCGCGCCGAGCGCGAGGAGCCTTCGCCGCGCGAGAGCGAACGGCGCATGCAGGTTTCCTCGGGCGGTGCCGGAGACGAGCGCACGACCGTGCCGGTCTTCACCGTTTCAGGAGCGAAGAATCCGCCCGGGGCATCGACAGAGGCGCAGCTCGCGACACTCACCGACTTTTCGCTCGCGCCGATCGCCGATCTGGCCCGGACGACATCGGGAGCGTTGATCGGCCACGAGACGCGACTGCGCTCGGCCATGTCAGAGCTCGTGCGCCGGCGGCGCGCCACCTATCGCGGCCCGCGGCCCGCGCCCGGTTCGCTCCTCCCGATCGAGATCCGCTGGCGCGGCGGCGACGGCCGCGTCCTGCCCGCGACCCGTTTTCTGCGTGCGTCGACTCCGCCGGAAGTTTCCGTCGCGCGACTGCGCGCCCTGCTCGCCGGCGGCGCGGCGCCGGTGGCCGCGGGAATCACTCTGAACGAGCCTCGGGTCGCCACGCTCGTCGCGGCGCGCGACCTCTGTTTCAGCGGCGAGGCCGATGAGCTGCCGACGCGGGTATCGATCGCGCGCGAAAAGAAAGATGGCAGCGTCGAGCTCCATGTCGGCGAAGTTCGCACTCTCGTGAAGGAAGGCGGCCGGCTTTGCACCGGCCTCTCGCTCCCCTTCTCAGCCGACGAAACCAGCATCGCCTGGATCGCCGAGAACCTCGACACCGAAATCTGGACCGGCGCGGTCGAGAAGGCGCCCTGAAGGACGCGACCTCCCTCAACAGGAGTTGGTCACTGGCTCGCAGCTCCAGCGCCGTTCACGGTTCGGCGCGTGGGTCTTCGATGGCGCGCACGGAACGATTGTACATAGGGCCCTCCCTGAGAGCATGAACGGTTCCCTCCGCAGCGCTTGAGACGCGATTTCAAGTGCTTAACTTGTATTCTGATTTACGCCTTATTTACGCTATCTTCTCATCATGTCCGGACAAAAGCGGAGCGACATGGCGCAGAACATGGGGTGCGGGCAGCCGTACCAATCGCCCGGCGCGCGCAAGGAGAAACTCACCCAGCGGAGCTACCGCAAGCTCGAGAGCGCGACCCCGCTCCCCTACGCCGAGCTGCGCTCCGCCTCCGCCTTTTCCTTTCTGGACGGCGCCTCCCTGCCCGAAGATCTCGTCGCCCGCGCCGCCGAGCTTGGTCTGCCCGCTGTCGCGCTGGTCGACAAGAACGGCGTCGCCGGCGCGCCCAGGTTCTACAAGGCCGCGAAAGCCGCGGGACTCAGAGCCCTCGTCGGCGCGGAGATCACGCTGGGCCTGGAGTCGAGGCGAGCGCCAATGTTCGAATTCGACAAGCGCGAGCCGGTGCCGGCGCAGAAAGACCCGAGCGGCCGGGGAGGCAACGAAAGCTCAGCCCACACTCGCCTCACCCTCCTCGTCGAATCGCGCGCCGGCTACAAGAATCTCTGCAAGCTGATCACCGCCGCCGCGAGAGGCAAACCGAAAGGCGAGCCGTTCGCCACTTGGGAAGAGATCGCCGCCCACGCCGAAGGGCTCCACGTCTTCACCGGTGGCGAGCACAGCCTCCTCTCGCGTGCGCTCGAGACGGAAGGCCTCGACGCCGCCCGCGCGACGCTCGAGAAGCTCGCGCGCCTCTTCCCCGGCCGCGTCCACGTCGAGCTCCAGCGCCACGGCCGCCGCGAAGAAGAGCGCCGCAACCAGGCGTGGGTCGAGCTCGCCGCGCGCCTGCAGCTCCCGCTCGTCGCCACCAACGGCGTGCGCTACGCGCGCCAGGAAGACAAGCCTCTCCACGACGTCCTCACCGCGATCCGCGAGCACGTGACGCTCGACGCCGCCGGCTCCCTGCTCGCCGCGCACCGCGAGCGCCACTTGCTCGACGCCGCCGCGATCGCCCGCCGCTTCGCCGATCTCCCGCGCGCGGTCAGCCACGCCTTCGAGCTCGCGCAGCGCCTCGACTTCACCCTCGCCGACCTCGGCTACCGCTTCCCCGATTTCCCGCTGCCGGCCGGCGAAACGGCGAGCTCTCATCTGCGCGCGCTCACCTGGAACCGCGCCCGCGCCCGCTTCCGCCCGCTCTCCGCCAAAGCCCAGCGCCAGATCGAGAGAGAGCTCGCGTTGATCGAGAAGCTCGCGCTCGCCGGCTACTTCCTGATCGTCCACGACATCGTCGACTTCTGCCGCCGCGAGCGGATCCTCTGCCAGGGGCGCGGCTCGGCGGCGAACAGCGCGGTCTGCTACGCGCTCGGCATCACCGCCATCGATCCGGTGAAGATGGATCTTCTCTTCGAGCGCTTCCTCTCCGAAGAGCGCGGCGAGTGGCCCGACATCGACCTCGATCTGCCGTCGGGAGATCAACGCGAGAAGGTCATTCAGTACGTCTACTCCCGCTACGGCGGGATCGAGAGCGGTGAGAGCCGTGCGACCGGAGGGAGCGCTTTTTGTCCAAGCGCCGCGATGACCGCGAACGTCATCACCTACCGCGACCGCATGGCGGCGCGCGAGGTCGGCAAGGCGCTCGGCTACTCCGCCGAACAGGTCGACAAGCTGTCGAAGCAGCTCGGCCACTTCCGCTACGACGTCGCCCGCGGCGACGAGAAACTCCTCGACCGTGAGCTCACCACCGCCGGCTTCGACCCGGAAGAACCGCGCAACCGGCTCTTCGCGACCTACTGGAGAAGAATTCAGAACCTGCCACGCCATCTCGGGCAGCACTCCGGCGGCATGGTGATCGCGGCCGGCCGGCTCGACGAGATCGTGCCGCTCGAGCCCGCCGCGATGCCCGGCCGCACCATCGTGCAATGGGACAAGGACGATTGCGCCGACCTGGGGCTCATCAAGGTCGATCTCCTCGGCCTCGGCATGTTGAACGCGCTCGAGGAGGCGATTCCGATCATTCGCGAGCACGAGCGGAAAGAGGTCGACCTCGCCCACCTCCCCGCCGACGACCGCGGGGTCTACGCGATGCTCCGCGCCGCCGATACGGTCGGCGTCTTCCAGGTCGAGAGCCGTGCCCAGATGGCGTCGTTGCCCCGCAATGCACCGACCCGCTTCTACGACCTCGTCATCCAGGTGGCGATCATCCGCCCCGGTCCGATCACCGGCGGCATGGTGCACCCCTTCTTCGAGCGCCGGCTCGGGCGGCAGAAGGTCGATTACTTCCACCCCTGCCTCGAGCCGATCCTGAAACGCACCCTGGGGGTGCCGATCTTCCAGGAGCAGCTGCTGCGCATGGCGATGGAGGTCTCGGGCTTCTCGGGCGGCGAGGCCGAGGAGCTCCGCCGCGCCATGGGGTTCAAACGATCCGTCGAGCGCATGCAGGTGATCGAGCTCCGCCTACGGGAAGGGATGGGGCAGCGCGGCATCACCGGTCCGGTGCAGGACCAGATCGTCCAGTCGATCACCTCCTTCGCCCTCTACGGCTTCCCCGAGTCCCACGCCGCGAGCTTCGCTCTCCTCGCCTACGCCAGCGCTTACCTCAAGTGCTACCACCCCACCGCTTTCCTGATCTCGCTCCTGAACGCCTGGCCGATGGGCTTCTACCACCCGGCTTCACTGGTGAAAGACGCCCAGCGGCACGGCGTGACCGTGCTGCCGATCGACGTCAATTTTTCGCAGTGGCGGTGCGTGTGGGAAAAGCTGAAAAGCAAGAGCTCGTACAAGGAAACAGGATCGCGTGGCCATCAACTCGGCTCTCCGCCCGGCAACGAGGTCGAGTTGCCAGGATCTGCGGCGGGCGGTGGCGCCTGCCGGATCGGCCTGCGCTACGTGAACGGGCTGAGACAACGGGCCGGAGAAAAGATCGTTGAAGAGAAAAAGCGTGCCCCATTCATCGACGTTGAAGATCTGAAGAAGCGCACCAGCCTCCGTGACGAGGAGATGGCGAAGCTGGCAGAAGTGGGCGCGTTCGCCTCGCTCGGGCTCACGCGCCGGGAAGCACTTTGGCAGGCAGCTCTCGCGGCGCGGCCAAGAGGCGAACTCTTCGAAGAGCGGGCAGGCGGCCACGAAGACTCTCTAGCAGAGGCACCTCTCAGGACCGAGCAGTTGAAGGCGAAGGAAGTAAGAGTTGATCCGGCCTCGAGCCCACTCCCGGAAATGTCCGCCTACGAGCAAACACAAGCGGATTTCGCAGGCACGGGCCTCACGGTAGACCGCCACCCGGTCTCATACGTCCGAGCCAGCCTCGATCGCGAAGGAGTGGTGCGCACGATCGATGTTCCTCGCCTGCCGGCCGGAACGAGGATCAAGATGGCGGGAGTCGTCATCGTGCGCCAGCGCCCAGGCACCGCGAACGGCACGCTCTTCCTGACGCTCGAGGACGAAACCGGCATGGCGCAGGCGATCGTCAAACGGGCGCTGCTCCAGAAGCACCGCGCGACGATCGTCGGCCATCCGGGCCTCATCATCGAGGGGGTCGTTCAGAACCGCGACGGCAGCGTTTCCGTCCAGGCCGAGAAGTTCTGGCCCCTAAAGCGCGCCGTCGAAACCGGCAGCCACGACTTTCACTGAAGAACCCGCCGCGGATCGCCGCACCGTTAGACTGGCGACGTGAGAACGAGGCCATCCCACCCACGCGGCGAGCGCGGCTTCTCGCTCATCGAGGTGATCGTCGCGCTCGCCATCGTCACCGGTCTGATGCTCGCGGCGTCCGGGATCTACTTTCAGCAACGCGCCATTTCGCGGCGACTCGCCGCTCAGCGCCTGGCCGAAGCGGCGCTGGAGAACAGCTACGAGATGCTTCGCAGCGGAGCGCTTCCGCTCACCAGCGGCGTCCTGCCGGATCTCTGGGGCCCGGGCACGACCCTCACATTGCAGGTCGCTCCAGGCGAGATCCCCCACACGACCAGAATCGATCTCGTCGCTTCCTACCGCGTCACCGGTCATCCGTTTCGCCGCTTCCTGCAGGCGATCCTTTACACGCCATGACAGCCCGCGGTCGCAGACGCCTCGAGCCCGGCTTCACCCTCATCGAGCTCGCCGTCGCCATGGCGGTGCTGATGGTCGTTCTCATGATCGCCAGCGGACTTCTCATCGAGGCCGTGCGGATCTTCTCGAACAGCGGCCGGGAGATGCGCGAGCCCGGCGCCGAGCTCGCGCTCCGGCTGCTCCGGCTCGACCTCCACGCCTCACAACCTCTCGCTGGCGTGACCATCCCCGAATACGGGGCGCTCGAATGCATCCAGGAGGATCGCACCGAGCGCTGGGAGCTGATCGGCGAACGGCTCGTGCGTCACGGTTTCACCGCGGCCGGCGAAGACGAGGGCGCGCGGCCGATGATCGACCAGGTGCTCTCCTTTTCCTGGCGGACGCCGTGGCCCGGGCTTGTCCAAGTCGAGATCGTCCGCCGCAAGCCCTCGGGCGTGAGCGCCCTGCGCGCCTCGACCGCCGCCTGGCGGAGCTCCAGCGAGTCGCTCGAGGCCGCCACCGTCGTCGCCGGCAGCCGAATCGCGAGCGGGCCGTGAGCAGGTCGCGAGCTTCAGAGCGCGGTGCGGCGCTGCTCCTGGCGCTGATTCTTCTGGTTCTCACCACGACCTCCGGGCTGCTCCTCGCGGTGGCGCTGTCGATCGACCTGCGCGAACAGAAGGAAGACTCCAGGCGAGCACGGCTCACGGCGCTGGTCGATTCCGCGACCGCCGAGGCGCTCGCGGCCCTCGCCGACGATCCCGACGCCGCCGGCTTCGCGCCTCGCCCTTTCGGCGGCGGCGAGATCGAGAGCGACATCCGCGACCTTCCCGACGGCAGCCGCGAGATTCTCGCGACCGCCCGTCTCGCCGGCGCGACGCGCCGGGCGCGCGCCCAGGTCGTCCTCGGACCCCACGGCCCGCGCATCGTCGCCTGGCGGCCCGGGACCAGAAGCGGCTAATCTTCGCCGCGTGAGCTCCCGACGCGCAGTCCTGTACCTGCTTCTCGGCGCCGCCGCAGAGCTCGCCGCGGCCGCCGACTTTCGCTCCTTTCTCGACGCCCTGCCGCGCGGCGAGATCGTCTCCGCGATCCCGACGCTTTCCGATCCAACGCAGACCTACGACCTCTATCTCCCGACGACGCTCGCCCGGGGCCGGAGACCGCCCCTGCTTCTCCTGTTCGATCCGCGCTCGCGCTGCAGGCTCGCCGCCGAGCTCTTTCAGCCTGCCGCCGAGGAGCTGGGCTGGATCCTCGTTTCCTCGAACAACACGATGAGCGACGGGCCAGGAGAGCCCAACGCCCGCGCGCTCAACGCCACGATTCCCGATGTTCTCCAAAGACTGCCGGTCGACAAGAAGCGGATCTACGCCGGCGGATTCTCTGGCGGCGGAGTCCTCGCCTGGACGGTGGGGCTCAAAGGCAGATTTCTCGCCGGGGTGATCTCGATCGGGGGTCGGCCTGCGCCGGAGCACGCCGCGCTCGTTCCGTCCTTTGCCCTATTCGCCGCCGCGGGTCTGCGCGACTTCAACTATCAGCCGACGCGAGAGCTCGATGCCATAGCGGCCAGAGCCCACGTGCCGCATCGGCTCGAGTTCTATCCAGGACCGCACGCATGGTGCCCGCCGGAGACCGCGCGGCGGGCGCTCCTCTGGCTCGAGACGCTGGCCATGCGCGACGGCTCTGCCCCGCGCGACCCCGATCGCATCGCTCGGACCCTGACGGAAGAGCTGGCCACCGCGGAAGCCCTCGCGAGCGCCGGCGACGAGCTCGCGGCAGGACGACGTTTCCAGGAGGTTGCGGAAGCGTTTCACGGCCTCGCCGAGCGTCTCGACGTGAGCCGAGCCGAGGTCCGCGCCCGCGAGATTCTCGCCGCTCCCGCCGCGAAAGACGCGCTGAAGGAGGAGAAGGCGGCGGAGAAGTACGAGAGTCAGGCGCTCCGGAGGGTCGACGAGGCGATGGCGATCGCACGTGGCGAGCTCGCGCCGCCCGCGGCTCGGCTACGGCAGACGGCGGGACTCGAGCTGGCGAAGCGGCGCAGCGCCGAGGACAGCGAGATGGGACGCGCCGCCCAACGCCATCTCGAGGCGATCGCGACGCACCTCGGCTTTTACCTCACGCGGGAGCTGTTCGCGCGGGGCGACTACGCGCGAGCGCGGCCCGCCCTGGCCGTGGCCACGGAAGCGCGGCCGGCCGACCCGTATCTGCACTACAACCTGGCCTGCGCGCAGGCCAGGTCGGGTAACGAAGAGGGAGCGCTCGAGTCGCTCTCCTCGGCCCTCGATCTCGGACTGCCACAGCCGCTCCAGATGGAGTCCGACCAGGACCTCGCATCGCTCCGCGAGCTGCCGCGGTTTCGCGCCCTGATCGAACGGGCGCGCGGCTCGAGCGCCGGAAGCTGAGGCAGAGCCTCCATGAGTCCGCCGTCAGAAGGCCGCGGTCGGCTCCCAGTCGAGGCCGAGGTTGACGATGCGCTGGAGAAGCGCGCCGTACTCGATCCCTGCGAGGCGCGCCGACTCGGCGAAGTCCTCGCCGCGGGCGATCTGCGGATTGGGGTTGGCCTCGATGACGTAGACCTCTCCATTCGGAGTCAAGCGCAGGTCGATGCGCGCGTATCCCGAGAGGCAGAGAATCGAGTACACCCGCTTGCACACCTGTTCGATCCGGTGCGCGAGCGCATCGGGCAGCTCCTTCGCGGCGCCGCTCACGATGCCGTGTTTCTTCTGGTACGTCAGGCTCCACTTCAGGCGCTCGGTCGCGATCTTGCGCGCCGCCTCCGGCATCTTCTCGAACGAGAGCTCCCAGATCGGCAACGCCTTGAGGCGCTGGTTTCCGAGGATGCCGACGTAAAGCTCGCGGCCCTCGATGTAACTTTCGATCAGCGCGTCCGTGCCGAGCGACTCGTGGATGAACCGGATCCTCTCCTGGAGCTTGTCGTCGTTCTCCACGACCGATGCCTGCGAGATACCGATCGAGGCGTCGAAGGTGAGCGACTTGACGAAGAGCGGAAAAACGAGCTTCTTCGGCCGCCGGAAGCGCTTGCCGCGCTGCGCGACCGCGAAGTCGGCGACGCGGACGCGGTGATAGGTCAGCAGCTTCTTGGTCAGCGCCTTGTCGCGCCCGAGCAGCAGCCCGCGGGAGTTGCATCCCGAGTACTTCATCTTCTGGAGCTCGAGGTAGGCGACCACGTTCTGGTCCCAGTGCGGCACGTCGTCGAACCCTTCCAGAAGATTGAACGAAATGTGCGGCTTGACTTCGCGCACCGCGCGGCGGATCGGGTTGAGCTCGCCGCCGACACCCAGGGCGTGCACCTCGTGCCCGAGGTCGGTGAGACATCGCACGACGTCGTACTCGGTGCGCCAAGCGGCGCCAGCGATCTCCTCGGGAGCCGGGCTCGCCGGCGGCACGAGGCTCTCGTGCACCAGCGTCAGGACGCGCAGTTTCTTCGCGCTCAGAGCGCCACTCTATGCCGGCCGCTATGGAGATAGTTCATGGTCTGCACGGTGAGCAGCACGGCGAACTCGCGTTTCGCCTGGTCGGGTGAAGTCGCGAGCCGCAGATTGAGCTCGCGGCTGCGCGTGATCATGTCGCCCAGCACCTGGTCGATGGTGTACTGGTACTCGTTCGTCCAGCGCGCCACCAGGAGGCGGATCTCGCGCCGGTAGCGCGCCAGAAAACTCGCCGCCGTCGGCAGTTGAACGTGCGCCGGAGAATCCGAGAACAGGCGGCGCAGGTCGCGGTCGTAGAACTCCGGCCGATTGACGCCGTAGTGCGCGCGCTTCTGGTCGTAGTGCTGCTTGAGTGTCCGCTTGATCGCCGGCAGCGGATCGACGCGATCCTGGCGCTCGATCAGGGGCTTCCGACCCGCGAGCTTCCCCATGAGCTCATCCATGTACTCGAGCTTCTTCAGCGCCGGCCAGCCCTGATAGCGCTCGCGCCACTTCGAATCGGGATTCAGCCAGACCGCGAACGTCTCGGCGAAATCCTCGTCGGGATGGCTCTGCGCGTACCAGGCGTCGAGGTGGATGACGAAGCTCTTGCTGTAGGGTCGCGGAGAGTAGAACTCGGGGTAGGCCACCCGCGTCGAGCCGAACAGCTCCTTCCTGCGCGGCCGACGGCGAAGGTGAAAGGCGTTCTCGATCGCGTGGCCGACCTCGTGGCGCAGGATCTTCATGCACCATTCCTGGGTGCCCCCTTCGACCTCGAACATCTGGTGCAGCTCGAGCCGCGCGAGCCGTGGATGAGCGAGATAGAACGGAATCGCGATGCCAGGCACGCCGTCGGGCGTGAACCACTCGTCCGAAAGCCAGCAGTGCGGCCGGAATTCGAGTCCGCGCGCCGCGAGCTCGCTGTCGAGCTGGACTACGCGCGGCTCGAGCTCGCTCCCTTCGATCCGGAGATCCAGATCGCAGAGGCGCAGACCGAGAAGCTGCTCATCGTCCCACGAGGCCCACTCGCTCGCCGGCCGCAGGCGCCGGCGGCGCGGCCGCCGAACCGGCGCCGCGAGAACCGGAGTGGGCGCCGGCGGCGGCACCTCGACCTCCGGCGGCGTCGCCGGCGGCGATTCCTCCCGCTCGAGGTCCGGAGTTTCCCTTTCGGACACGAGGCCATTCTTTCATCCCGACCCCTTCGCCCAGAAACCGGCGGGGTCGGGCGGCGGCGGCGCGACTTCAGCCCCGCTCGGCCTCGTCCAGCCAGTCGTGGAGCGCGGCCATGCCGTCGACGAACGCGGCGGAATCCCCGCGTTCAACCCAGCCGATCCAATCAGCGGCCGTCGCCTCGAGCTCGCGGTAGACCTTCTCCGAAAACCGGTTCGCCTTCTGGATCGTGTAATAGAGCTCTGGATTGTCGCGCGCCACGCTGGCGGTGGTGACGAATTGGGACCGAAACGTCGTCGAGCCGACCGCCGCGAGCTCGCGAAACGGGATGCCGCTGGTGGCGAGGATGCGCGCGAAAAGAAGATTGACGAAGTGCGAGAGCCCCAGAACGTAGGCCGCGATCTCGTCGTGACGCTCGAGCGACAACGGCACGAGCGTCGCCGCCGTCTCGCGAAACAGGCCGGCGATCTTCTCCGTCGCCGCCGGGGCGCCACAGTCACAGAGCACGATCACCTTGTCGGATAGGGTGCGCGCGCCGGGTCCGAACATCGGATGAATGCTGGTCACGGCGACGCCGCGCGCGAGCGCCCGCGCGAGCGCCGGCTTCAGGTGCTCCTTCAAGCTCGCCACATCGCAGAGCACGCCGCGAAAGCCGATCGCGGCGATCTCCTCGATCGAATCGGTGACCCGGTCGAGCGGCACGGCGACGAAGCACAAGCTGGCCTCCGCGAGGCCAGCTTCCAGCGATGCCACCCGCGGAAAATCTCCCGCCGCGGAGGACGAATCGAGATCGTGAATCAACACCCGGTGGCCCTGGGACGCGAAGAACTCGGCCAGCCAGTTCCCCATCTTGCCGGCTCCGCCGATGATCAGGATCGATTCCGCCTCGCCACTGAAAGCCGAGAAGTGATCGATCTCCTGCACCCGGCAGGCCTCCTCGACGAGCTGGCGCATCAGCGCTCGCGCCAGCTCGGGAGCCACGCCCAGCTCGGCGGCGGAACCCGCCGCGCGGTCGAGCACGCGCTTCTCCACCTCGAAGTCGCGCAGCGGGATGCCCGCCCGCCGCTTGGCCAGCCCAACCTCGCGCGCCAGCTCCATGCGCTCCGCGACGAGCCCGAGCAGCGCCGCGTCGAGGTTGCGGATGCGTTGGCGAAGTCGTTCGAGCTTCAGACCATCCACTCGCATCTCCCACGCGCGAACTGCCGCGCAAAAAAGTAAAGGGAGGCCGGCGACTTCGGCCTCCCTCTCTGTTCAGCCGGACGATCGACTCAGAGGCTCGGCTTGTGCTCGGTCACCATGGCGTCCATGCGGACGGCCTGGCCGGGCGTGAGGTCGTACATGCAGAAGTCATCGGTGTAGTCCATGAAGTTCTCGATCGGATCGAAACCCGGCGCGGTGCAGGTGTCACGGCCCGCGGGGCAGCCGAAGGCGGCGCTCGCCTCGGCCGGCGTGTCGGAGACGCCGTCGCCGCCGTTGCAGCCGCCGGCGAAGGTGTGCTCGAGACCGAGATAGTGGCCGACTTCATGGGTCGCGGTGTCACCCTCGTTGTACGGCGCGGCGGAGCCGCCGGGCAGCGACGAGTAGAGCAGCACCACGCCGTGATGCCAGTCGCCCTCGGGGAAGGAGCTCGGCAGGTACGAGTAGCCGAGGATGTTCTGGCCGGGCTTGCAGGAGTAGACGTTCAGGTTGTTCGGCACGTCCACGGCAAGCGCTTGCTTCATCGCCCGCTCGGCGCCGCCGTAGCAACCGGTGTAGTAGCGCTTGTTGCCGGTGCGGGTGACGCCGGCGAGGGTGAACGAAAAGCCAGTGCCCTGATAGGCCGCGTTCAGGACGTCGATCTGATCCGCGATCATCGTGTCGGAGATGTTGCCCTGGCCGGTCGACGGGTTGTAGATGACGTGCCAGCGGATCGGAATGTCGCGCGCGATCGAAGGCGCGTCGCCGAACAGCTGCCGGAACTCGGCGACCAGGGCGTGGTCGGCCGCCGCCTGGGCGGGCGTCGCCTCCGGCGCGGCGCAACGGCTGCCGAGGACGAGCTGGCCCTTGGCGTCAATGAAATGGGCGTCTCCGCTGGAGACGCGAGATTCGCCGTCAGCCGCCATCACGGGCGAGGCGAGACACAGAACTGCCGCTGCAAGCATGCGCTTGACAATGAAAACTCTCCTTTTGGAAAAGGGTTCTTGCGCGGAGCGTAAAGAAAAAGTCTATGCGAAGTCAAGCGTCGCTGACCCAGCCCATCGCCTGAGTGACCTCCTCGACGGTCGCCTCGCGATAAGCCCCCGGAGCGAGCTCTCCGAGCTCGATTCCGCCGAAAGCGACGCGCTTCAGCCGCGTCACCTCATGCCCCATCGCCGCGACCAGGCGTCGAACCTCCCGGTTCTTTCCTTCCAACAGCGTCACCACGAGATGCGACTCCCGTCCCGAGACCTTCCTCGCGACCACCTCGGCCGCGCGCAGAATGTCGCCGGCGTCGGCGACTCCACCCTTCACCAGCAGGCTTTTCTCCGCGTTCCAACGGCCACGTACGGTAACCACGTAGACCCGCGGCACCGCATTCAGAGGATCCGTCAGCACGTGCGCCAACCGGGAATCGTTGGTGAGCAGCAGCAGCCCGCTCGTGGCGAGATCGAGCCGGCCGACCGCGAGCAGCCCGTCGCCTTCCTCGCCCAGAAGATCGAACACGGTGGGTCGCTCTTCCGGATCCACGCGCGTCGTCACCACACCGCGCGGCTTGTGCAGGAGCACCAGGCGGAAGGGAGCGCGCCACACCCGGGCGCCGTCGATCCGGATCTCGGCGTCCTCAGGAACCACCGGCACTGCCGGATCGGTCACCAGCACCCCGTCGACCGTGACCCGGCCGCCCGAGATCAGGCGCGCCGCTTCGGCGCGCGAGGCGCCGCCCAGTTTCGAGATCGCTCGCGCCAGCGAGACTTCACCACGCCGTCGTCGGTTCGCCACCCGGGGATCCTATGGAACGAGGTAGCATTCAGCGAGTTGTTTTCGAGCCGGAGCCCTGACATGACCTCGACTCTCGACGCCAGCGAAGCCAGCCACCGACTCTCCACCGCCGACATCCTCGAGCTCGAAGAGCGGCACGGCGCCCACAACTACCACCCGCTCGACATCGTCATCACCCGCGGCGAGGGCGCCTGGGTCTGGGACGTCGATGGCAGGCGCTACCTCGACTTTCTCGCCGCCTACTCGGCGGTCAACCAGGGTCATTGCCATCCGCGACTGCTGCGCGCCCTGACCGAGCAGGCCGCGCGGCTGACCCTCTGCTCGCGCGCCTTCCGCAACGACCAGCTGGGCAGCCTGTGCGCCGAGATCACCGCGCTCGCCGGTTTCGATCGCTTCCTGCCGATGAACAGCGGCGCCGAAGCGGTCGAAACCGCGATCAAGGCGGCGCGCAAGTGGGGACAGACGGTCAAGGGCGTGCCCGCGAGCGCCAGCGAGATCTTGGTTTTCGACAACAACTTTCATGGACGCACCACCACCATCGTGGGCTTCTCGTCGAACGACCAGTACCGGGAGGGGTTCGGTCCCTTCGCCGGCGGTTTCCGCCGCATTGCTTACGGCGACCTGGCTGCGGTGGAGGCGGCGATGAACGACCGCACCGTCGCCATCCTGGTCGAGCCCATACAGGGTGAAGGCGGAATTATCGTGCCCCCGGATGGTTACCTGCGAGGCCTGCGGGAGATCACCCGGGGCGCGAACGCCCTGCTGCTCGCCGACGAAATCCAGTCCGGGCTCGGCCGCACCGGAGCACTCTTCGCCTACCAGCACGAGGGGATTCGCCCCGACCTCGTCGTGGTGGGCAAGGCGCTCTCGGGCGGGTTCTACCCAGTCTCCGGCATTCTCGCGGACGACGCGGTGATGGGCGTCTTCAGGCCCGGCGACCACGGCTCCACTTTCGGCGGGAATCCCCTCGGCGCCGCCGTCGCTCGCGAGGCTCTCAAGGTCCTGGTCGAAGAGCAGCTGATCGAGAATTCGGCGCGGCTCGGCGCCCACGCTCTCGAGCGCCTGCGCGCGATCGACTCGCCGCACGTCGCCGAAGTCCGCGGCAGAGGTCTGTGGATCGGCGTCGAGCTCAAGCCCGAAGCGGGGGGCGCGCGGCGGTTCTGCGAGATGCTGGCCGCGGAAGGGGTGCTCTGCAAGGAGACCCACACCCACGTCATTCGCGTCAGCCCGCCGCTGGTCATCTCACGGCAGGAGCTCGACTGGGCGATTGACCGCTTCGAAAAGGTCCTGCGGCGCCCATGAGCTGTTCGAAAGCCTGCGGCTCGAGCGGCCGGCTGAACAGGAACCCCTGCATCTTGTCGCAGTAGAGCATCTCCAGAATCACCATCTGCTCTTCCTCTTCGACGCCCTCGGCGACGACCTCCATGCCGAGGCCGTGCGCGAGCTGAATCACGGCGCCCACGATCTTCGAATCCTCCCGCCTGTGCCCGAGCTCGCGGATGAACGACGAATCGAGCTTCACGGTGTCGATCGGCAGCTCGCGCAGGTAGGAGAGCGACGAGTAGCCGATGCCGAAGTCGTCGACCGCGACGCGCGTCCCTTTCTTGCGCAACTCTTCGAGCACCGAGACCGGACCTCCCGAATGGAGCAACGCCATGGTCTCGGTGATCTCGATCTCGAGAGCGCCGGGCGAGAGTCCGGTATCGGCGAGAATCTGGCCGATACGCGGCCCCAGAGCCGGATTCTCGAAGGCGCGCGCGGTGAGGTTCACCGACACGCGGAGGTCAGGCTGAAACTTGCGGCGCCACTCCGCCACCTGCGCGCAAGCACGGCGCAACACCCAGTGGCTGAGCGCGTCCGAGAGACCGGTGCTCTCGGCCATCGGCAGGAAAGTCGCCGGCGGAAGCAGACCCCGCTCGGGATGATTCCAGCGCACCAGCGCTTCGACCCCGACGATCTCGCCCGAGCCGGCGAGAACGATCGGCTGGTAATGCAGCACGAGCTGCTCCTCCTGCAGCCCGATGCGCAGCGCGGTCTCGAGCACGAAGCGCTCGCGGCTGTGGTCCGACATCTCGGCGTCGTACAGCACGTAACCGCCACGACCGGCCTCCTTGGCGCGGTACATCGCGGTGTCCGCCTTGCGCAACAGAGTCGTCGGATCGTCGCCGTGCTGCGGGAACAGCGTGATGCCGACGGAGGCGCCCGCGAAGAGCGTCAGGTCGCCGACCTCAAGTGGATGGGAAAGCCGCTCGAGGAGCTTCATCGCCATCGCGGCGGCGTCTTCGGGCACGCGGATCCCAGGGAGAAGCAGGGTGAACTCGTCGCCGCCCTGCCGACCGATGGTGTCGCCCTCACGGATGCTGTAGCGGAGACGGTCGGCGACCGCGGCCAGGAATAGATCGCCGAGATCGTGGCCGTAGGTGTCGTTGATGCGCTTGAAATTGTCGAGGTCGATAAAAAAGAGCGCGGCGTGACCGTCGGCGCGCCCGCGTCGGGCGATCCACTGTTTCAGCCGGTCGAGGAACAGCTTGCGGTTCGGCAAGCCGGTGAGGACGTCGTAGTAGGCGAGTTTCTCAATCTGCTGGGAGGCATCGACCAGCCGGAAGTGCTCGTCCTCGAGGAGCCAGACCACGGTTCCGAGGCCCAGAGACGCCACCATCAGCAGGTCGAACGGCAGGATGGCGTACCCGTAAGTTCGATCGGCCGGGCCTACCGTGATCGCGAAGATGGCGAGCTGCTCGAGACCGTAGGCGAGAAAGGCCGAGCAGACGAATTTCGGCCCCATGGCCGTGCTCCGGCGGAACGAGCGCCAGAGCGTCACGGCCGCGAGCAGGAAGGCGATCGCGACCACGAGGGCGCGAACGCTGACGCGCAGGAAGGTGCGCGATTCGACCGCCGTGGGAGTGAAGGCGTAGGCGAGGGTAACGACGGCCGCGAGCCCGGTGAGCGCCGAGAAGATGGCCAGCATGCCGCGGCGGGACGGCGTATAGCGGCCGGCGAGCTCGCTCGCTCCGCAAATCAGCCAACCGGCCTGATGATACGCGCCGAGCTGCGCGAGGAAAGTCGCGGTGAGGCGCAGCGGCGATGAGGCGGGCTGCGAGCTCGACAGCGCGATGGCCACCATGCCGCCGATCTGGCCGACGCCGAGCGACCACCACGAGAGCGCCCAGTGGCGCAAATAGGGGTGGCGTTGAGTGCGATGAAAGCGGTGCAACAGCACCGCCAGCAGCACCGCTAGCAGAGCCTGGGCGAGATAGCTCGAGACGGTGACGAGACCGAGTTCGTTCATCGAGATTTCTGGCTCGACGGGGATTCTAGCCGCAACCCGATATGACAAGATTCCAAGGCATGACGCGAGCGACTTCCCGCCCCGCCAAGATCTTCGTCCTCGACACGTCGGTCATCCTTTACGACGCCAACGCTATCTACAACTTCAAGGAGCACGACGTCGCGAGTCCCATCACCGTGCTCGAGGAGCTCGCCCACTTCAAGAAGGGCGCCACGGTCATCACCCTGCAGGCCCG
>ERZ1292633.2257-Hain-H41-02um-R1-2257-length-19884-cov-12_pt1 | contig 19884 bp, 23 predicted proteins | sample MGYA00564406_ERZ1292633 | MGnify/ENA primary metagenome ERZ1292633 (study PRJEB36523, sample SAMEA6512639) | groundwater metagenome | collected 2019-01-08 | study: AquaDiva: Metagenomics assemblies of 32 groundwater samples
CTTACTGTTAAAGGCTAAGTGTATCATTTAGCCTCACAAAAGTACCATTAAGCCAGAATTTAAATATACGCCATGGCTGATATGGGGATAAATAAAACAAAAAGAAAATTGCGTCACATCATGGGCCCAGAAAAGACCGACCTACAAGGTCATTTGTGAGTTACTGAGGAAGAGTTAAAAACACCTGAAAAGTTCCTTTACTCTCTCATTTCTTCCTAAAAAACTTCTGTGCGAGGGCTTCCTCCGGATTTGTCTTTTCGAGGTATCCGCGGATGTGGCGTTTTGCCATGGTGGTCTTCGTATAGTCGAGCCATTTGCGCTTGGGGGTGGCGTTTTCTTTTGTTTCTATTTCGACGATATCGCCGTTCTTTAATTTTGTTTCGATCGAGGCGAGTTTGCCGTTTATTTTCGCACCTGACAAATGGTCGCCGATGCGCGAGTGGATCGCGTATGCAAAATCAATGGGGCCTGACTCTTCGGGCAAGTCGATGACATCGCCTTTTGGGGTGAATACAAATACTCGATTCTTGAAGAAATCCATGTGGAGGTGCTCGAGAAATTCGTCGGATTCAGTGACTTCCTTTTGCCATTTCATAAGCTCTTTGACCCATGCGACATTTTTTTCGATATCTCCATTTGAGTTGTTTTTTTCTTTGTATGCGAGGTGCGAGGCGATACCATACTGCGCTTCGTCGTGCATCTCTTCGGTACGAATTTGTATTTCAATGATTCCGCCATCACCGCGGAAAATGGTCGTATGGAGCGAACGATAGCCGTTTGCTTTTGGGATGGCGATGTAGTCTTTGATACGGCCGGAAACGGGGCGCCAGTGTTTGTGAATGATGCCGAGTGCGCGGTAGCAGTCCTCGACCGAAAGCACAATGACGCGCACGGCGAGGATGTCGTACACATTGTCGGGGTCCATATTCTTGCGCGCGAGCTTTCTCCATAAGCTGTAAAGATTCTTCACGCGATAGTCGACGCGTGCGGTCTTGATGCCGTTTGCGACGAGTTCTTTTTGGATGGAGCGGTGAATTTTTTCCGCATACTTTTCATCCGCGATGCGCTTGTGTTTAATGAGGGTGAGGACTTGCGCGTGCTCCTTTGGATACGCATAGGGGAATGCCGCGTCTTCAAAAAGAGCTTTCCACTTTCCCATACCGAAGCGGTCGGCGAGGCGCGCGTGGATCTCCAGCGTTTCGAGGGCGATGCGTTTGCGCTTTGCCTCGGGCACATGCTCGAGTGTTTGAATGTTGTGCAAGCGGTCGGCGAGCTTGATCAAGAGTACTCGCACATCATGCGACATGGCGATGAAAAATTTGCGGAGACTTTCCACATGGCGCTCGACGCCGTGATAGCGGAGCTTGCCGAGTTTGGTCACGCCATCGACGAGCTGGAGCACTTCTTCTCCAAATTCTTTTTTGATCGTGCTCGGAGGAACCTCGGCATCTTCGATGGTATCGTGGAGGAGCCCCGCGGCAACGGTCATCGCGTCGACATTGATGGTCGCGAGATTTTTCCCCACATGTGCGACATGCACGAAATATGGCTCGCCCGAATAGCGCTTTTGCCCCTCGTGCGCCTCCTTTGCAAAGACATACGCTTTTTCGATGAGGGCAATATCTTCTTTACTCGGGTGCTTGAGGAGCACGAGAATCTCCTTGACCGTCGGGCATTTGCCGTTTTCTTTTGGGGTGAACATCTGTTTACTATGCCATAAAAAAGCTGTAATTAAAAATTCTAGGAAGACCCGATTTTAGGAAGTCCCGGTCTTCCTAAAGGTCTTCCTAAAAAAAGCCCCCTGCGTTTCCGCAAGGGGTGAAATGATAAAATGATCACTGTGCGTATGTGATGACCGGAAAGCAAATTTTGTCGTTTAACACATCGTTGGTTTCCACGAGATAAATCTCGTTTCCAACGGTTGTGCTCGTGAAAATCCCTGGCAAACAAGGATTGCCACCGTGTTTTCTAAGAAGGAGCTCTTCTCTGTCGAGAGACAAGACCCAGAGGTTTTTTGGAAACTTGTTTTTCTTTTTGTGCCACAAAAGGAAGAGTCCTTGAGGGCCGACAAGGAGTCCGTCCTTGTCTTTTATAAACGATAGACACTCTTGCTGTGTGTGCCCATCCGCTTGGTGCCACTCAACCCTTATGACGCGTCCCCGTTTCAGGCGTACGGTCGGTTCGTATCCGTCTGGCACCAGATGTCTCACGCTTAGGTCCTGATCAAAGTCCTTGGGAACCCTGAAGAAGAATCCACTAATGAGGCGTGGAGCGATTTTTATTTCGCTTCTGCGCTCAACGATAGCGGGAACTCCCGCACTTTTGGGTCTTGAGAATTTACCCTCGAATTCTTCGATCTGCTCAGGAGTTAAATGACCCGCTCCCTCATGAATTCCTCTCAGGACCCCTGTCACACCTCCGTGAAATTCTTCGCGCCCGACTCTTGTAGTCTTCATAACACCCCTCCTTGTATCTTTAAAGTACATCCCGATACACGCCGGTGCGGTTGCAAGAAAACCTTGCTAATATCTGGTGTCTATTATAGCACACAGACGGGATAAGTGCAATACCTATGCCTTTACCTATGCCTTTACAAGCTTATGCGGGTTATGGTTGGGACACAATTTATTCGAGCATCTTTCTGGAATTGTCTTCGTGCCTTCCATCATGAGGGAGCCGCAGGCGGTGCCGTCGACTTTTGGATATTTGCAGAAATTGCCGGTGGGTTTCGCTTTGATTGCGTTCTTGCAGTCGGGGTAGCCGGTACAGCTATAGAAAATACCGAAACGGCCTTTGCGCTCGGTCATAAAACCTTTTTTGCAGACGGGGCAGGGGACGCCGGTGTGATTGAGGAGCGCGGCGGTGTCGTCTTTTTTAACAAATTTGCATTTCGGATAGTTGCCACAGGCGATGAAGCGCCCAAAGCGACCGTCGCGCTCGACGAGGTTTGCCTTGCCACACTTTGGGCACAGCTCGCCCGTATCGCGCGGACCCTCGAGCTCGGTGCCGTCTATCATGCGGGCGCCGACGCATTCGGGATAGTTTTTGCATGAGAGAAATTTCCCCGTGCGCGCGAGCTTGATGATCATCGGGCCATTGCATTTCGGACACTTGTGTTTTGGGTCTGCTTCGCCGAGGTTGGTGATCTTGTCGATCTTGTCCTTTGACTTCACTTCTTTTGAAAATGGACCGTAAAATTCTTTGAGCGTTTTTACATACCCGCGCGTGCCGTTTGCGATGTCATCGAGCTTGTCTTCCATCTCGGCGGTGAATACATCGCTAATATAGTGCGCGAAGTTTTGCTCGAGAAAAGTGCTCACGACTTCGCCCGTGTCGGTGGGACGGAGCGCTTTGCCTTCTTTCAAAACATACCCGCGGTCGATGATGGTCTTGATGATGGATGCGTATGTTGAAGGGCGACCGATACCGCGTTTCTCAAGCTCCTTCACGAGACCCGCCTCAGAGTAGCGTGGCGGCGGTTCGGTGAACTTTGCTTCATCGCCGAGCGAAAGGAGGATCAAGTGTTCGCCCTCTTTCACTTTTGGCAGTTGGACATCCTCACCGCGCGCATCGGGGTCGGCAGAAAGCCAGCCGGGGAGGATGACGCGCGAGCCGGTGACGGAAAAGTTTGGTATGGTAAAGTCGCGGACATTGGCGAGGATGGTCGTGCGGGCGAGCTTGGCGTCCACCATTTGCGAAGCGATTGTGCGCGCCCAGATGAGCTCGTACAGTTTCTTTTCCTCGGGATTGATGCCGAGCGAAGTTTTGCTGACATCGGTCGGACGGATCGCCTCGTGCGCTTCCTGCGCGTTTTTGCTTTTTGTTTTGAATACGCGCGCTTCTCCCGCGCCCGCGCCGTAGCGTTTTGTAATTTCAGCGAGGACTGCCTTTTGCGCGTCGAGAGAGAGCGTCGTGCTGTCGGTGCGCATGTAGGTGATGAACCCTTTTTCGTACAGTTTCTGCGCGATGCCCATCGTGCGCGACGGCGCGAAGCCGAGGCGTGAGCTTGCCGCTTGCTGAAGCGTTGAGGTGATGAACGGCGCTTTTGGCGTGCGCCCGACTTCGCTTTCTTTGACCTCGCGAACAACCCACTGATTTGCGCGACCGACTTTTAAAATGTTTTTGACGACCGATTCATCGCGCGGTTCCTCGGTGCAGGCGAGCTCGAGCTCGGCACCGCCCTCCGTCTTCACTTTTGCAGTGAGTGTCCAATATGCCTCGGGAATGAACGCTTTGATCTCACGCTCCCTTTCGACAAGGATGCGGAGAGCAGGGGATTGCACGCGCCCGGCGGAAAGACCATAGCGCACTTTTTTCCAAATAAGACCCGAAAGGTCGTACCCCACGAGCCTGTCGAGCACGCGGCGCGCCTCCTGCGCGATGCGCAAATTTTCATCGATCACGCGCGGATGTTTGAGCGCCTCCTCGATAGCGTTTTTGGTGATCTCGTGGAAGACGATGCGCTTCGGTTTTTTCAAACCGCACGCTTCCTTGATATGCCATGCGATCGCCTCACCCTCACGGTCGGGGTCTGTCGCCAGCAAGACCTCGCTCGCCTTTTTTGCGAGCGAATCGATCTCGCTCACTACTTCGGCTTTGCCTTTTGAAATTTCATAATGGGGAATAAAACCGCCGGGAATGTCGATGGCCTGCTTGTTTGATTTTGGGAGGTCGCGTACATGCCCCACGCTCGCGCGCACGACATATTCATCGCCGAGATATTTGCCGATTGTCTTCGCTTTCGACGGCGATTCGACGATGAGGAGTTTGTATGATTTAACAGCCATTGAGATACATTAGTACTATAGAGTGATTTATTTTGCAAATTATTTTACTTTTTCAACCTTCCCCATTCGTTCCTGAATCACGCCTTTTATTTCGAGCACCGTGAGAATTGAAAGTGTTTGCGATGGGGGAGTGGCGAGCGAAGAGAGAATGTCCTCACGCGCGAGCGGTTCGTCGAGGAGAATGAGGATTGCTTGTTCTTCGGGCGTGTAGAGCGTGAGGTCGAGTGTGCCCATTTGCTGTTCTATAAAGCCGAGTTCCTCGAGCAAATTTTTCGCGCAGGTGATTGGTGTAGCGCCTTGTCTCAAAAGATTGTTCGTGCCTTTTGATGTTGCGGAAAAAATGGGGCCGGGGACAGTAAAAACATTTCTATTGTAGTCGAGGGCGAGGCGCGCGGTGATGAGTGTGCCTGATTTTTCTTCCGCCTCGATGACGAGCACTCCTTGCGTGATGCCCGCCATGATCCTGTTGCGCTGGGGAAAACTCCACGGTGTCGCGCGAAAATCCGATTCGTATTCTGAGAGAAGGGCACCGCCATTTTCGACGATCTCTCTCGCGAGATTGAAATGCACGCGCGGATAAATGACAGACGGGTCGAGACCCGAGCCGGGGATGGCGATGGTGCGCAGTCCCGCATCGAGTGCCGCTCGGTGTGCGATGCCGTCGATACCCATCGCAAGTCCCGAGACGATGACGATAGGATATCCCGCAAGCCCTGCAATGATGCGTTCAGTCGCTTCGCGTCCATAGTTTGTGTACTTTCGTGAGCCGACGACAGACAAATAGTAGTATTGAGACGGGTCAGGGAGCTCCCCCGCAATGAAAAGTTTTTCAGGCACCTGCGGAATTTCGAGAAGGGCAGGAGGGAAGTTTTCTCGAGCGAGAGTTTTGATTTTATAAATTAAGCTGTTCATTTTTTTATATATTCACTTGGGAACGAAACACCCAAGTGAGGTATCAAGCTGTCGAGATGATTGACTGAGGTCGATTGCCCCAATTATTCTATCATGTTTAGCGCGCTTGATACTATTTACATTTGTGTTCATTCACTTGGGTGTTTCGTTCCCAAGTGAGAGTGTGATACAATTCAGCAATGAGAAAAACGCCATTTGTTTCAGGAGAATACTACCATGTCTATAATAGGGGAGTTGATAAGAGAATGATTTTCTCCAGCCAAGATGATGTAGATCGATTTTTCCAAAGTATGGATGAATTTAATGTTGTCGAGCCAATCGGCAGTATCTATGAAAACTCATTTTTGAAAGAACAACTTGGGAACGAAACACCCAAGTTGGAGGAAAAGAAACTCGTTAACATTATCGTTTATTGCTTGAACCCAAATCATTACCACTTGATACTTGAACAAGTTACAGAAAATGGCATCAGTAAGTTTATGAAGCGACTTAATGGCGGATACACCAATTATTTTAACGAAAAAGAAAAACGCTCCGGTTCGTTGTTCCAGGGAGTTTTTAAAGCTGTCCACATAGATTCAAATGAGTACCTTCTGTATGTAAGCGCATATGTAAATTTGAACGATCATATTCACCAACTTGGGAACGAAACACCCAAGTTGGTGAGGAGCAGGTCGAGCTGGGCGGAATACACCGACCTATTATCGAAAGAAAATTTTTGCGCGAAAGACATAATCCTTGGTCAATTTAAAAACAGGGAGGAATATAAAATTTTTGCCAAAGACGCTCTAAAAAGTATTGTCGCAAGAAAAGCGGATTTAAGGGAGATGGAGAAGTATCTACTTGAGTAGTTTTACTTGGGTGTTTCGTTCCCAAATACTTGGGAACGAAACACCCAAGCGGTGTGAGGGGTTGATCGTCTCGTCGCGTTTGCGGGGTTTAGTTTTTGGGGGTATACTCTTATCTATATGTTAGACATTAAATTCATTCGGGAAAATTCGGAGTTGGTGCGGGAGGCGGCGCGGAAAAAGAGCATTGCGTTCGATGTCGCGGAGCTTTTGATCGCCGATGATACGCGCCGTGCTCTTTTGGGCGAGGTTGAGACGATGCGGAGCAAGCAAAACGAGATAGCCACAGCTGTCCCGCGCGCCGTAAATCCCGAGGAGCGCGAGAAGCTCATCGCCGAATCGAAATTACTCAAGGACATCCTCCAGACGAAAGAAGCCGAGCTCGCGACGGCGATGCAGGTGTGGCAGGGACTCATGGTGCAGGTGCCGAACATCCCCGATATGTCCGTGCCCGAGGGTGTGGATGACGCTGCTAATGTCGAGGTGCGCAAGTGGGGTACGATACCGACATTTTCTTTTACGCCGAAAGACCATATAGAGCTCTTTGAAAAGCATTGCATGGCGGATTTTGAGCGCGGCACAAAAGTCTCCGGTTTTCGCGGGTATGTTTTGAAAGGTGATGGCGCGCGGCTTGTCTTTGCAATCTCGCAATTCGTGCTCGATGAACTTTCCAAAGAAGGATTCACGCCGATGATTGTGCCGTCGCTCGTGCGCCGCGCACCACTTATTGGTACCGGGTTTTTACCGCAAGGAGAAGAGGACCTCTACAAGACGCAGGACGGCGACTTCCTCGCCGGTACTGCCGAGGTCGGCACGATGGGGTATCACATGGACGAAGTGTTGTCGCTTGCAGATCTTCCGAAAAAATATATTTCATTCTCGCCGAGTTTTCGCCGTGAAGCGGGGAGCCACAGCAAGGACACGAAAGGACTCATTCGCGTGCATGAGTTTTACAAATGGGAGCAGGTGGTCCTGTGCGAGGCGAGCCACGAAGAGAGTGTGAAGTATCACGAGTATTTGACCGGAATTTCGGAAAAGCTGATGCAGAAACTTGGAATCCCGTATCATGTGGTGCTCAACTGCGGGGGCGACCTCGGTTTGGGACAGGTGAAAAAGTATGATATCGAGGCGTGGGTGCCGTCGCAGAATACCTATCGCGAAACGCACTCCGCTTCGTACTTCCATGATTTCCAAACGCGCCGTTTGAATATTCGCTACCGCGATGCCGAGGGCAAGCTTCGTTTCGCGCACTCGCTAAACAATACCGCTCTCGCAATGCCACGCGCGCTCGTGCCCCTCGTCGAAAATTTCCAGCAGGCGGACGGAAGCATCGTCATCCCCGAAGTGCTTCGTCCGTATATGGGCAAGGATGTCATTAAATAAATTTTTAATTTAATAATTTTTAAATAATGTTTAAAAATTATAAAATTGCTTTCCCTGTTCGTTGTTGCTAGTTAATATGCTACACCTTTTCTATAAAACCGTAGCGGTGATGATTCTACTGTTGTTGTTTATTGTTGCGGGAGGCGGATTTTCGCACAATGACAAATGGCGAATCGACCGCATCGACATCGTCGGCGCGAATGCAGTTTCGGCAGAGGAAGTGCGCGCCCTTGCGGGAGAGAAGCTTCTCGGCAATTATTTTTTTGTATACGCGCGCGAGAACAGTTTTCTTTTTCCGCGGGCGGAGATTGAGCGGGAGCTTATCGAGACATTCCCGCGGTTGAAAACGGCGTCTGTCAGCCGTGCTGATGCGCATACGATAGTAGCTACTGTTTCCGAGCGAAAGCCGTATGCGCTGTGGTGCGGTGAAGTATTTTACACAGAAGTATTGGAGCTTGCCGACTGCTGGTTTGTCGACGAAGCGGGATTTGTGTTTGACCGCGCTCCGGTATTCTCCGAGGGTGTGTATCTCAAGGTGTACGGAACGCTTGTTGAAGAAAATGCCGGTGAGCCATTGCGCGGCGTTCTCCCCTATGAACGATTTGCATCGGCGAATACTTTTGCGAAACTTATTCGCGCCGAGCTCGGCGAGCTTACTCGTATCGAGATAACAGGAAATGGGGAGAGTGAGATCACTATTCGCACAAGCGCGGCATACCCGTTTCTTGTGGGAGTTGCGATACGATTTAAAGATGGAGAGAACCCGCTGTCTTTGATGAACAATCTGCGCGCGGCGATTCAAGCGCAGTTTCCTGAGAATGGTGCATCGAAAAAAAAGCTTCTCTATATCGATATGCGTTTTGGCAATAAAATTTTCTTTGGGTCTGAATAGAGTGACGCGGAAATTTGCGGAATGTCCGAGACGCGAATCAGCTGATTCGTAGACGCGGAAGAAATGCGGAAAAGGACCGATTTGTGATAAAGTATTTTTAATGAAAAATGATTCGCAAAAACTAAATCGGGGGTTTTGGGCGGAGTTGCCGAAGCCGTTTTTTGCGCTTGCGCCGATGGCGGATGTAACGGATGTGGCGTTTCGGCAGATGATTGCAAAGTACGGTCGTCACGGAGAAGTCGGAGGCGGGCCTGATGTGTTTTGGACGGAGTTTGTGTCGGCGGACGGGCTGTGCAGTGCGGGGCGCGATGCGCTCTCTCGCGACCTTGCCTTTAGCGAGCGCGAGCATCCCATCGTCGCGCAGATCTTCGGTTCGAACCCCGACCATTTCGTGAAAACGGCTGAGCTCATCCGCAAGCTCGGCTTCGACGGCATCGATATCAATATGGGCTGTCCCGACAAGAGCATTGAAAAGCAGGGTGCGGGCGCAGCGCTCATCAAGTATCCGAAGCTCGCGCAAGAGCTCATCCTCGCCGCAAAAGAAGGCGCGGGCGATATGCCTGTCTCGGTGAAAACGCGTGCGGGGTACAATAAAGACATTCTCGACGAATGGCTACCGAAACTTCTCGAAGTGAAGCCAGCGGCCATCACCGTGCATGCGCGCATACGCAAAGACCTTTCACTCGTGCCCGCGCGGTGGGATATCGTCGCCCGCTCAGTGGAGATGGCGCGGGGAAGCGGGACGCTCATCATCGGCAATGGCGATGTGCAGAGCTTGGCGGACGGGGAGGAAAAAGCGCGCGCGACCGGCGCCGACGGCGTGATGCTCGGGCGCGCGGTTTTCGGTACGCCATGGCTTTTTGACCGCGCACGCACCGCACCGCCGACACTCTCGGAAAAATTTGAAATACTTATCGAACACACGCACCTTTTTGAAAAACTCCTCGGCGACATAAAATCGTTCGCACTCATGAAAAAACATTACAAAGCGTATGTGCACGGCTTTGACGGCGCAAAGGAGCTTCGCGTAAAAATGATGGACGCCCAAAATGCCACAGAGGTGGAGGTCATCGCCCGCCATTTTCTGAAGAATAGCGCTCTTGAAAAATAGGTATGCAGATGCTACTCTAGTGGCAGATTTGTTCTTCTACTAAAAAAAAGGGAGGTGCGTCATGCAGACAGTTATTGCCAGTGATAAAAAGACCTATGCCAAAAAGACGCACTCCGTCGTGGTGGCCAAGGTTAAGACCGAGAAAGAGAAGATGGGGAGAACGAAGCCGATGAAATCTTGGGACCTCGATGATGTGATTCGTGTAGCGGAACACGAGGTATACGAATTATATGCAAAGATGGAGGTTTTGAAATTCAAGGCGGCTGCTCCGCCGGAACTTTGCGTCAGAGAGCACCCCACGATAGCCCTTTCTATCGGGAAAATGGAAGACGAGCTGATAAAAGCAAAAAATCGGCTCAACCTTTTGCAGCTTGAAAAGGAGGTTGCTCTGAAGAAAAAGAGAAAACAAAAGAAGTAAAAACCCCCGTGAATATCCCGGGGGTTTGTCGTTTTGGTCCGACGCCTGTTTCTGGTACAATGTCTTTTATATGTCGTCCAACATCGCCCTCTATCGCAAATATCGCCCGCAAATCTTTGATGAAGTCATCGGGCAGGAGCAGATCGTGAAAGGGCTCCTCGGTGCTATCAAGGCCGGCTCGGTCGGGCATGCGTACCTTTTTTCCGGTTCGCGGGGAACGGGCAAGACCTCCATCGCGCGCATTTTTGCGCGGGCTATTGGCGCGCACGATGATGATATTTATGAGATCGACGCGGCGTCCAATCGCGGGGTGGATGACATTCGCGCACTACGAGATGCGGTGCATACGATGCCTCTTCACGGTGCGTACAAAGTGTACATCATCGACGAGGTGCACATGCTTACGAAAGAGGCGTTCAACGCGCTTTTGAAAACGCTCGAGGAACCGCCGCGCCATGTCGTGTTCATTCTCGCCACAACCGAAGAGGGGAAGCTTCCTGAAACGGTCGTCTCGCGATGTCAGAGCTTCCGTTTTGAAAAACCATCGCAGGCGACGCTCAAAGCGCTCGTGGAGCGGGTGATGAAAAAAGAAGGATATACGCTCGAGTCGGCGTCCGCGGACCTCATCGCGCTCTTGGGCGACGGCTCGTTCCGCGACACCTATGGCATCATTCAGAAAGTCATCGCCGCGTCTTCTGATAAAAAAATCTCGCACGAAGAAGTAGAAATGGTGACGGGCGCGCCCGACAGCCGACTCGTAAATGAATTTCTCCGCGCAGTTGTCTCGCGCGATGTTTCAGCGGGACTCTCGGCTCTCACGAATGCAATGGAGCGGGGAGTGGAAGAAAAGATATTCCTCGACCTCCTTCTCCGCAAAATGCGCGCGGTGATGATGGTGCGATTTGTCTCCGGCGCGGACAAACAGCTCAAGGCGGATTTCCCTACGGAAGATGTGTCGCTCATCGAAGACCTCGCCAAAAGCGCCGTGCAAACCCTCACCTCAAAAGAGCTCGCCGAGTTCCTCCGCGCATACGAAGGCGTGCGCGTAGCGTCGGTCCCCGGACTTTCGCTCGAGCTCGCATTGCTCCGTATCGCAGGGAAGTAGGAAGAAGTCCTTTTAATTTGAACAAGGATACTATACAATATCTGTATATAACCCCTGTTCACCATGACTTCGCTCCTTAAAGAAAAAGCAATAAATCTTCGCAAAGAAGGATGTTCTTATTCAGAAATTTTGAAAGTTGTTCCTGTTGCAAAATCGACTTTATCGATGTGGCTGCGTGATGTTGGTCTTTCGAAATCACAACAACAACGACTTACCGCAAAAAAACTTGCTGCTGGGAAGCGTGGTGGCGCTGCTCGCAAAGAAATACGAATAAATACTACCGCAGAAATTGTTAATAGGTCAAAAAAACAAATAGGTGTAATTTCTAAGCGTGAGTTGTTTCTAATCGGATCTGTTCTTTATTGGGCCGAGGGGACAAAAGAAAAGGAGACTGCACCAGGGTCTGGGATTCAGTTTACAAATTCTGACCCTAAAATGCTTAGAATTTTTCTGCTGTGGCTGGGAAGTGTTTGTATGATTGAGGAAGAAAAAATTCATTTCCAAGTCTATCTTCATGAGACAAACAATAATAGAGTTAGAGAAGTTGTGGAATATTGGTCTAAGAGTCTCAGGGTTACGGAGGATAGATTGAGCAAGGTATATTTTAAAAGGAACAAAGTGTCAACAAATAGAAAAAATACTGGAGAGTACTACTTTGGTCTAGTTAGAATTAAAGTGCGCGGAAGCTCTGGACTCGTAAGGTCTATTTCTGGATGGGTAAATGGTATTACGGACCAATTGAAATGTTTCGATGACGAAAAAGAGATAATGTGATAAGATGCGTGCGTATTGGTGTTTAAGATTAAATAATAATATTGGGAGATCGTCTAATGGTAGGACACCGACCTTTGAAGTCGAGAATCTTGGTTCGATTCCAAGCCTCCCAGCCAGTTTGGTGCAGTTTTGGAATTCGAGGAGTATCGTTTACAAGTTTAACAAAACATCTATGAAAACGATTTTAGTTGATGCAGTAGATTGCTTCGTATCTGACACTGGTGTGATTTTTAAAGAAATGCACTATCTTCTTGAGACATATTCGAATAAAAAAAACATTCTGACTGGCGCAAGCGATGAACAATTTAAGAAGTTTGGGTTGAATAAAATGCCTTACGAGGTATTTACTTTAAAGCACAATCCCGAAAAGACTGATCCAAAATACTACGAAATTTTATTGAAATACTTCGGGCTGAGTAAAGACGATGTTATTTATTTTGAACACAACCCCAAAGCAGTAGAAAGTGCTCAATCCATAGGCATCATTTCCTATTATTATGACAATAATCACAAAGATCTAAATTCTCTAAAAGGATTTTTAGATTTGAATTTGTCGTCAATGAAATAAATCTATGGGAACAAAAGTAATTAAATTCAGGGATAATTTGGCGAAGATGGTTTTGGCTGGGGTTCGATTTCCTGCTCCCCAGCAAAATCTGGTATACTAAAACAATGCACGGGAATGATACTGAAAAACAAATCTTTTTCTACGAACATGAATTTTATGTGTTCTCTAACTATTCTTCCTTTATGTTGGAGTGGAACGGGAAACTTTATCCTACATCAGAGCATGCCTACCATTCAGAAAAATTCGAAGATGAAAACCTTAAGGAGCAATTGAGAAACACTCGCTCAGCGCATGATTCTCAAGTGTTTGCCAACACGAACAAGGATAAGCGTCGGAAGGATTGGGATGATGTAAAGTTAGATATAATGAGAGAAATACTTAAGGCAAAAGTTTCTCAGCATCCATATGTAATGAAAAAACTTGTTGAGTCAGGCGACAAAGAATTAATTGAAGACTCATGGAGGGATGATTTCTGGGGCTGGGGACCAAACAAAGATGGAGCAAATCATCTCGGGAAGCTTTGGATGGAGATTCGGAGCGAACTAGTGAAGTAGGTTAATTTTGATTAAAAAAGGTTCCGACTTCGTCTAGTAATCCCAGTCATGAATTTTGTTATACTGTAGGCAAATAGCAATTATGGAATTCCTAAGTCATCAAATAAATGAGGTCTTGCATAAAGAGGACCATGAGGAACACAAGGATGAAACAAGCCCGACATATTTCCCTATAGTAGATACCAAGGAAACTTACTATTACGAAGACAAGCCTGAGTTAGTGCCCGGCACCATTGTCCACTATTTCCAAGGTATTATAGACAGCAATGAAAAACGACATCGTTTTGTTCTTTTGCAGGTTGTTGGCGGACTCAGTTATATTTTTAGACTTGGAGAAATTTCGCCGTCTCAAACTTATGGATTAAATTTTAAAACTGACGAATATGAATATGCAGCAGTTAATCTCAGCGAAAAGGACCAGGTAGCTCTTGGAAAAACAATTGCTGCATTTATCGAGAGTGTTTCTTTGCAAAAAGATATTGATATGCAAGAAATCAATATTTCACCTGCCAATGCGGGGTATACCGCGGAGGAAATCGAGAATTGTATTGAAGAAATTCTCGCATCACCGGGTAACAAATTAAGCAAAGAAGAAATTACAAGCAGATATAAAGGATTTCAAATTTTTGATGTTTACCATAAATTATTTAACAAGGATTTCAACGACAAACACTACAATGATCGCAACAAGGCTCCTGCGCGCGCGCGGTATTTCAAAAATATGTTTCGAAAATATCTTCCAGGCTGGCAAATAGACGGTGATTATGGATCCTTTGTTGATTTTTCATTAATTAAAAAGAAAGTGCTCCGCGAGGGCGGGCTTGGTGAAGAGGAGACCGATCAAATGATGGTCCGCCTCAATGAAACATATAGAAATATACAAGGTCCCATGGTGGTCGAGCGTGAGGTCGAAAAGATCAAAGAAATGCTCGCGCGGGAACATAAGTATCACCTTAATGATGAGCAAGAAAATATTTTAAGGAAAAATGTCGAAAGAATGCTGGGCGCCATTTATTCTTCAAAGAAGTAGAAGGTCATGTCGGTAAAAACTATAAAATTCAGAGATCATCTGGCGAAGATGGTTTTGGCGGGGGAAAAAGGTACTCGAAATATATGATAATTGGAATTACAGGAACAATAGGTGCGGGGAAAAATACGGCGGCAGACTATATTGTTAAAAAATATGGCTTTGTCCCCCGTTTTGGAAGTGATTTTATTGCCGGAGAAGTCACTAGGCAAGGATTGCCAGCAACGCGAGAAAATATGAGAAATGTTGCAAACGACATAAGAGCAAAATACGGCTCAGGTTACATCATGGAGAATCTTCTAAAAAATTTAGATGTTAAGCGAGATAATATTCTCGTCGGTTTTTTTCGGACGATAAACGAAATCAACTATTTTAAAAAATTGGAAGGGAAATCAATAATTATTGCGATTGATGCAGAAGACGAAGTTAGGTATAAAAGAATTTTGCAAAGACAATCGTCAAAAGATGATATAAGTTGGGAGGAATTTGTCTCTGCCGAGAAAGCTGAAGCCAGCTCTGATAATCCTGATAAGCAAAATATGACAGCGTGCCTCAAGGCGGCGGATATTATTATTCATAACAATTCGGACCTAGAAAATTTACACAGCCAATTAGATGCCTGTATTAAAAATGAAAACGAAAGTAATAGTTTTACGAAGGCAAGGCCTTCGTAAAATATAAAAAAGCGGTTGCTTGTGTTCGCTCGCCATGATATGCTGACCCTAGAAAATAGAAGGTAAATTGATTTTTAGGGGAGGTGGGTATGGCATTTAATTTTAAGGAAGGAGTTGACCCTAAAAAACCGCTTGACCCGTCAGATCCCGCACCTGCTTTTTGGTATGCCGCTGGTGATACAGACGGTGATGGCGAATTTTGGGAAGGGGATTCTCTTGCTGCCTCGGAGGAACTTCTTAAGGATTGTGAGGAATGGGAAAAACGAGAACTCGCGCGAAAAAAGAAAGCATACGAAGAATCATGGGACAGGGCTAAAAAACTAGGGCGCAGTGCGTCGTAAATATTTGGAGTAGCTTTACGAAGGCAAGGCCTTCGTAAAAAAGAGCGACCTTGGGTAGGGTCGCTCTTTTTGGATCTTGCTCGGTACTTACTCGAAATTTTCGATCGAATAATCTGAAGGAACTTCGAGAGAGTCGGGGTTTATCCCATCCCATCGAATCAAGCCATTGACCACCATGTTGGTGATGGTCGATTGCCATTGATGTTCTGCTTGGTTGACGCGCTGACCCAGAGAGTCCGGTGTGTCATCGTCGTTGATTTTGACATTCATCTTGAAGAAAACAGGACCGCGGTCGTACCCTTCGGTGACGAAGTGCATTGAAACTGCCGAGTGTTTGACCTCGCCTCGCTTGAACGCTTCCATCACCGCTTCGTGGACATGGTGTCCGTACATTCCCGGTCCGCCGAATTCCGGCAGAGGACCCGGGTGGATGTTGAATACCGTCTTCGAGTTGAACGAAGTTTTTGGGTCAAGCCCCGTAACGAGCTTTAGCCATCCGGAGAGTGGGAAAAAATCAGCGCCCGTCTCTCGAGCAAGTCGCTGGTACCCCTCTGCGTCCCACGGTTTTGGGAAATGAATAAACGGAATATCGAGCTTGTCGGCTCGCTTGCGCACGCCGCCGTTTGCGTGATTGGACGCGATGGTGATCTCCGCATCGAGCACTCCGCTGCGCGAAGACCACACCAGCTTTTCAGCGCCTGAACCGCCGCCGTCCGCCGTCCCCGACGCAAATATAAGAATTTTTGGTTTGTTCACTGGCAGACAGTATTGTCTAAAAAATGAATTTTTGCAACACTGTTCTTGAATCATTAAGATATTTTTGATAAAATGTCGGCATTACTAATCATAAAATAAAAAAAATGAAAGACTTGATTGAATGGAAAGAAGAATATAGCGTGGGCGTTGGAGAGATCGACGCACAGCATCAGAAGCTGGTGGGGATCATCAATGAACTTTTTCACGCGGTGGAAGAGTCGAAAGAGAAGGAGCGCATACCATTCATCTTGACCGAGCTTACCAGCTATGCTGAGTATCATTTTTCCACAGAGGAGAAGCATTTTGAGGAATTTGATTTTGATGGGAAAGAAGACCATATAAAAGTGCACAATTCATATCGAGAAAAGATTTCTCAGTTTTTGGAGGAGTACAAAAAAGACGAGAGTCTTTTGTCTCTTGAAATAATGGCATTTTTGAAAGAATGGTGGCTGGGGCATATCAGGGGGATGGACCGTGGATACATCGACTGCTTTCATAAGCACGGGTTGTACTAATTGTTTTTTGGGCATTTTTGTGGTATCCTTGCGGTAAATGATCGGAAATAAGAAAAATATGAAGGAGGCGCCGGTCTTAATCTCCAGTGCGGATTTCTTGGAATCCTTTAACAAAAATATGCCGAAAGGGTTCCCGCTTGTTTCTGCCACTCTACTAAAAAAGTTTAAAGAAGAGCATCCCGCACTTTTTACGCACGGCGAGCTCTGGTCCCTCGACCAGCACCGAAAAAAGATCATGGACTGGCTTCCTCGGAATAGCAATACAGTTTAACAAAAAAAGCGCTCATGGGCGTTTTTTTGTTTTAGGCAGTGTTGCGGTACTATTTTTATGGTATACTTGGCGGATGAAAGGATACATCACAAACATCGAAAAAGTGACGCGAGAGAATACGGATTATCGGCGTGTGCTGTACACGGCGAAAAACAGCCAGCTCGTCCTGATGAGTATTGCGCAAGGAGAAGAGATCGGCGAAGAGGTGCATGGTCTCGATCAGTTTTTGCGATTTGAAGAGGGGAACGGCGAGGTCATTCTCGATGGCGTCGTGCATGCGGTGTCCGACGGCGATGCGGTGGTGATTCCGCAGGGCGCACGGCACAATGTGGTCAATACGGGGAGCACGCATCTCAAGCTCTATAGCATCTACTCGCCCGCCGAGCACAAAGACGGCACGGTACACAAGACCAAAGCGAGCGCAGAGGAGGAACATTTCGACGGGGTGACGACGGAGTAACAATGTTACTTATGGAGATTTTTATTTCAAATCCTGAAAAACTGGAATCAACAAAGAAAGCAATCACTGATGCAGGAGCGTAGAAACTGCATGTTTTGGCTGATTTTGACCGCACGCTCACGACGGCATTTGTGGATGGCAAAAGCGTCCCGTCCCTTATTTCTATCCTGCGCGATGGCGGATACCTCACGCCTGATTATGCGGAGAAAGCGCACGCACTTTTTGAAAAATATCATCCAATCGAGGTTGACCAGAATGTCCCATTTGAGGAAAAGAAAGTGGCAATGGATAAATGGTGGCGAACGCACTTCAAACTCCTCATTGATTCAGGATTTGAAAAAAGCGATCTCGAAAAAGCGGTTGCGTCGGGCACGGTGAAACTCCGCGAGGGGTTTGCGGAGTTTGCCGACCTATTGGATGCGCGCGGTATCCCACTTGTCATTATGTCCTCGAGCGGGCTTGGTACGGAAAGCATCGCGCTCTATCTGAAGCAAGCGGGCAAGCTTTCTGACAATGTGCATATTATCTGCAATGAGTACGAGTGGGATGGAGAGGGGCGTGCCGTGGGCGTACGAGAGCCGATCATTCACGCGCTCAATAAATACGAAACAGCGATAAAGGATTTTCCCGCTTTTGATGAGGTGAAAGACCGCAAAAATGTCATCCTGCTCGGCGATGGACTCTACGATGTGGGGATGGTGCAGGGTTTTGAATATGACAACATGATAGCCGTAGGATTTTTGAATGATAAGGTTGAGGAAAACAAAGAACGCTATCAAAAAACATTTGATGTGGTCCTCACCGGCGATGCGTCGATGGAGTTCGTAAACAAGCTTTTGGAGGAGGTCGTACGGTAGGTGTTGCAAATACTTCGCGCTTTGTATACTCTTTGGGTAGAAAAAAGTTCATTTTAAAAAAGAGGAAAGGAGGATCAAATGAGAACGAAAAGTTTTCCGGATATTATCCAAGGCGGTATGGGTGTGGGAGTTTCGCTATGGCCACTTGCGCGCGCTGTTTCTCTGCTCGGTGGTATCGGGGTCATTTCGGGAACGCTCGTCGAGGTGGTGGTCGCGCGGACGCTTCAAATGGGCGACCCGTGCGGGTACATTCGCTGGGCTCTCGCTCCCTTTCATTTCCCGATAAAAGAAGTCGCAGAACGGGTCATCGCGAAATATTATATTCCTGGTGGAAAGGCGCCCGGCGCGCGTTTCAAGGATGTGCCTTTATTTGGGATGAATCCGGAGAAGTCCCTGACGGATCTCATCATTGTTTCTAACTTTGCACAAGTCTTTTTGGCAAAGGAGGGGCATCAGGGTCTGGTCGGGATAAATCTGCTGGAAAAAGTACAGCTTCCCACGATCTGTGCGCTTTACGGCGCAATGCTCGCTGGCGTTGACTGTGTCTTTATCGGCGCGGGGATTCCCAAACAGATACCGAGGGTATTGGACAACCTCTCCCGTCATGACTATGCCGCATACAAGATCGGCGTTGAGGGGGCGGTGATCGGAGATGACTTTCGGCAGTGCTTTGACCCGAAAGCGTTTTTGAATGGTAGGAAACTTCCAAGACTCAGGCGTCCGGGGTTTCTTCCTATTGTTTCTGCACCATCCATCATCAAGAGATTTTTTATGGATGAGCCGGAGATGATTCAAGGATTTTCGGGGGAGCTTCCTCCTGCCGGCGGACACAATGCACCACCGCGCGGAGAAAAACGGTTTAATGAACGGCGGCGAACCTGTCTATGGGGAACGCGACGCCATAGACTGGGAGGGTTGCACTTCTCTCGGTCTCCCTTTTTGGGTTGGCGGAGGGTTTGCTTCTCCGGAGAAACTTGTCGAGGCGCGAGCTCACGGCGCGCAGGGAACTCAGGCGGGAAGTATTTTTGCGCTCTGCAAAGAGTCGGGGATGAAAGAACTCCTAAAAGCATTGACAAGAAAAATGGCGTTTCGTGGGGAGCTTGAGGTCTTTACCGACCCACTGGCATCACCCTCGGGTTTTCCTTTCAAGGTTGCCAACCTTCCCAATACGCTCGCTTTTGATAGCGTGTACAATAGTCGACCGCGCATTTGCGATATCGGCAGATTGCGAACGCCGTACAGGAAAGTGGACGGCTCCGTCGGGTTCCGTTGTCCCGCTGAAAATGTTGCCGCGTTTGTGGCGAAAGGCGGTAGAGAAGAAGAAACGCACGGTTGCAAGTGCTTGTGCAACGGGCTTTTGGCGACAGCCGGTTTCCCGCAACGACAGCCGAGCGGATATTTGGAACCACCGATTGTGACCTTGGGCAGTGATGTTTCGTTCGCACCCGCACTTATGGAAAAAGAGGACGACTCGTATACTGCGGAAGATGTGATGAAATATTTACGCGGTAAAAAAACAAAATGATTGAAAGAGGATGGAAACTCATCCTCTTTTTTTATTGACGAGTCACTGAATAGGAGTTAATACAGATTTAGTGTTGGTTTTTCTTCCCTACGCGCTCGCTCAAAAA
>ERZ1292633.2260-Hain-H41-02um-R1-2260-length-19866-cov-6_pt1 | contig 19866 bp, 8 predicted proteins | sample MGYA00564406_ERZ1292633 | MGnify/ENA primary metagenome ERZ1292633 (study PRJEB36523, sample SAMEA6512639) | groundwater metagenome | collected 2019-01-08 | study: AquaDiva: Metagenomics assemblies of 32 groundwater samples
ACCGGTTTTTGCACAAAGTAGCGATGTTTGCTGATCCCGAGGCGGAGAAACGATTCATGGCGGGCGCCGTGGCCGGTTTTAATCGGACGATGGCGTTTCTGCAGTCGATCATGACCCAGGGCGTCGGTGGGTTCACCCCGAAGTTGCGTCCGACCAACGCAACCGCGCGCCTCCTGGAAGCGGCTTCCATTGGAGGGGCAGGTTTCTCTCGCGCGCTGGCGGACTTCGGCAACGTTCTCGCGCTACATGGTGGGGGTACGGCGGGCATCGGTCGTGTCGTCGACACGAATTTACGCGTGTTCGAGGTCAACAATCTGTTCGTCGTGGACATGTCGGTGTTTCCGAAGCCTGTCGACGTCAACCCTTCCGGAACGCTCTTCGCTCTCGGCGAGCGGCTCGCCGCTGCGTTGCTCCAGGCGGACGAAGGACGTCGATCAGATATGGGGCAGGCTTACTCGCCAACACACCCTTGGTATGAGCCAGTAAGCACCTGGTTCTGTGAGCAGTGGCAAGGTTTAGTGCTTGGCCTCGGTGTCGGAATCGTCATCGGGATCATCGGACGGTCAGCGACGTCAGCGTGTGGTAAAACTTCTAAATCAACATTGGGGCAGGGGGAGGTGCCCGAGTCTGAGCAAACATTGACACCCAAAAAGCCAAATGGTGACTCTCGTGCCTAGGATGGTCCAATGCCATCCCTTGCCGCCCATCCCGCCACCCAGTGCCGTGAGAGAGAGAGAGAGAGAGAGCTCTCCATTTAGCGCGCGCAAGCTGGCGCTAAACGGCTTTCGTTTTTGCTGGTCCACTGTCGTCGTATCTTTGACTCTCTGTCTCGTCTCTTTCTCTTTCTGTATGGCGCTCAAACACTCTCGCCCGGGCCCCTTTGTTTTTGTGTTGTTTGTCCCACCTCTCGTTATTTCGTCCTCGCCTCGGCATCTCCTTACTTTACTGTACTCCTTTTCCTTCCCTTTCTTCTTCCCGTATGGATGTCCATCCCTTTTCTTTGTAACGCACATCCTCCGGTGAAGGCGCGCTTGCTCAGTGACACCCATTGACCTTCCCGCGAGAGCTTTTACAGTCAGGAGCTTTTTCTAAATTGGGCGGGAAAGATGGAATCATCGTTGCAAAGTATTTCTACAGAGCTGCAACGTGCCGTGACCGATTCCGACGACCTTTCGACTTGGGAAAATGTCCGTGACGTCGCCGCCACGGCGGCTTGGACCGATTTACTTACCGACGTGACACTCGACTACCTCATTCATCAAGGCGAGCAAGCAAGTGTGTACGAAGCCAAGTTGCGGGGCCGCGTCGTTGTCGCCAAAGTTTTCCACGGATCGCAGGAGCTCGGCCGCCGTGAAGCGACCTTCTTGGCGGCGATGTCGCATCGGTGCGTCATTCGGATGCTAGGATGTTTTTTCCATGTTGCATGCGCGCACCCCACGCACAATGGAAACGCACAGCAACCCCACAACCGAGCCACAGAAAAACAGTACGGTATTGTTTTCGAACCTGCGTTGCGCAATGCAGAGAATGATTTCATGCGAGTTGATCTAACAGACTCCGTGGAGATTCTGTCGCTTCTGTTGGACGTGGTCGTCGCCGTGTGCCACTGTCACTCGCTTCGGTGTGCGCATTTGGACATCAAACCGACCAACATCCTAATCGTCGCGTCGAAGTTGAAAAATCGTGCGACGACGGAAGCACCGGGTTCCGTCTCGGATACCGAGGCCCGAAGCCCCGCCCGTCGATTACTGCCTCGGCGCCGTGCCAAGCTGTCTGATTTTGGTGTGTCGCAGTGGGTGCGCGGTGAGCGCACGGTGTCCGGATGGACACCAGGATACGCCGCGCTCGATCAACAATCCGGCTACTTTGCACGCCCCAGCTACTCGTTTGCGGCGGACGTTTACGCAATCGGCTGCGTCCTCTACAATACCCTTATGGGCCTGGGCACCCAAGAAGACCACACGGGCGCACTCCGAAGCGTGGAGGACAGGTGGAGAGGCTTTGAGGCGCGTTGCCGCTGGTCTAAGGTTTCACGCGACTTGACGGACCAACTGACAAGACTGACTGATCGGTGCTTAGAACAAGATGCAAGACAGCGACCAACGGCCACTGAGGCTTACCGACAACTTTTTCACGTTTATTCGGCGCTGCTGCCCAGCGATGCTGCTGACGACATGCGGGAAGAGCGTTTCCTAGTGGCCGACACCGACGCCGTTTGCGTCCAGCGAGCCGGTGTTGTCGCAGCCATTGCTGACGCGATCGTCCGCCACCGCGCGGTGATTATCCGTGGTGCCAGTGGATCGGGCAAAACGGTCGCTGTGAAGCAGTACGTCACTAAGTACGCGCGGGATCGGTATGCATGCGTATTGTACGCCTGGGGACGGTCTTGGTGCGCCGCTATGGAAGACCTTTGCGAGGAAGTGTGTCGCCTCGGGCTGAGCGCGCCAAGGGAGGAATTTGATGCGCGTCTGCGCCAAGACCCCAAAGCCGCTGCCGATTGGATTGTCGCACTCCTGAGTCAATGCTCCACCACCGGCACAACTGGACAACGCCGCGACCCGGCGGCTGCCCCCAGGTCTCCGTCTCCCTTTTTGGTTATCGTCGATGGGCAAATCACCGATTGCGCCGGTGACGTCGGAAGCGCAATCGACACCCTATCTCAGCACTGCCGCGTTCTTGTCGTCACGAGTGCCCCCTTCGCGACCGAATCGAGAGAAGGCAACCACGACGATGCGCTGTGCGGTCTGGTGATTGTACCACGAGTGTTCTCAGCTACCGAAGCGGCGATGCTGACGGGAAGCGTGCTGGGTGAGGCCGCCGACGCTGATCCTGCTCGCGCTGCATTCTTGACGCAGCTTACGATGGCGACGGAGCTGAGGCCCTGGGCTGCCCACCGCTTCCTCCAGGCCTGGCGATCCCGGGCTGCGCTCAACCACGCACCTACCAACGCGCCTCAGCTCGGGCAAGCACCGTTTGGGTGTGTTCCAGGCGTCGAGGGCATTTCGCTCGACGACGGCGCCCCTCTTGACGTCGACTATTGCAGCCACGTCAGGGAACGCAGCCGCATCGCCTTGCGAGATGCCCTGTGTCAGAGTGGCACGTCCGAAGGTTGCTGTGCCGCGCAGGTCGCCGATCGCACGTTGGACTTTTGCGGTGCCACGGGCACGCTGCACCTATCTCAGGAGCTGGTTGCGGCGGTGGCACTGTCCTCGATACCGGACCATCTCGTTAGCAGCTCCTGGGAATCTCAGGCGGCTGCGGCGACACTTGCCGCTGACGTGTTGCGAGCCGTGGACGTGACCTACGGAAGCTGGAACTTGCACCAGTTGGACCTTCCCGGCTGGTTCTCCCCGACAAAGGGAGCCGTTCCGTGGGGAACTGCCTCCGGCGCTTCGGTCATCGCAGAGCTAAAGCTGCCCGCCTTTCAGAAGCACATCCGCGTGCTGTTCCGATGGGCCTTTCCCCATCCGTGTGATGACACAGAGTTGCGTCGCCACCTCCTTCTGGGAACTTGGGGAGACGACGGGATGGTCGGTACCGTGGCTCCTTGCAGGAGGGAGCGCCGCGAGGCACTGCAGGCATTGACTGCCTGGTTACCTGACGTCAATTCTGGCGACGGCTCAAGCACGTGCGGCATGGACATCCTGTGCGACGCCGCAGCGCTCGTGGACGATGATGCCGCCACGGGCGGTCCCTCGGAGCTTCAAATGTGCCGCAACCTCAGTGTGTTGGCCGAATGCTTGCTCGGCACCGTCCCTGCGGGGCGCAGATCCAACGCAGACGTGATGTCCATCTGTAGCGGTGCCGTGCGCATCGCGTGTGCCGGATTTAGGGCGGGAGGTGGCAAGCATGAACGTGAATCGTTCGTCGCGTTGGCGGAGCGGGCCCTCACGGCGCTGCGTCTACTACCTGGGGCAGTTACGCCGGGGGCAAGTGAGCTGGCGGTACGAGAAGCCGCCAGCTACCATGCCGCTATTCGGCAGGAGGAGGGAAGCATTATCCATAGGGAAGCACTTTCCCTTGACACCAGCAGCGAGCGCGTGCTCCGCCTGTTAACAGCGCGTTGCGCCTACGACGTGGGTGGAATGCGCGAAGAGACCAACGACAAACCAAAGGCGCAGAAGTTAAAGGCGGAAGCGCTTGCGCTCATCACGTTCCTGCGAGCAGGTCGCACCATCCACCATCCAGCGATGGCCGCCGCTCTGAACGCGTACGGTTATTCACTGGAGGAAAACGGTGAACGCGACAGGGGTCTTGCGGACAAGCAGGCATCGCTGGCGATATGGCGCAATCTTAATCAGTCGACGACGAGCGCAGAAAGCGGTTGTTACGGCGATCATCCTGAGTTGGCGTCCCAGCTGGACCATGTCGGCTGTGCCACGCGAGGGGTGGGGCAACGTGCGGAAGGCCTGCGGCTGCGAACGGAGGCGCTAAACATGCGGCGGCGCCTCTACGGCAATGCGGATCATCGGCTACTGGCGTACTCCCTCAATGCGGTCGGCCGAGCAATGCTGGACGATGCACTCCGACCGGAGGGTTGCGACCCCCGGCGTCCAATGAGTTCGCCTCCTCTGGCGACGGCCGACGACACTCCATGCATCTCCACAATGCACGCTGGGTCCCTCCGTGCTGCCGGTGCGTGGCCGCTAACGTCCGTGCAGAACGCCCAGGAACTGCTTGAAAAGGCGCTGGAAATGCGGGGCCGCATCTACTTGTCGCTCGACCACGTCGACATGGCGTCGTCGTTAAACGACGTTGGCCGCGCCGACATTGAATTGGGCTTGCGCCTCTCCTCGAGAGGCTTCGGCGACGAAACCGGCACGAACGTGAACGACGCCCGTCTGGAGTGTCGTCGCGGCGCCCAACGGCTGCTCGATGGCTTTGACATGCGAAAACGACTTTACGCCGGCGATCATCGGCACGTGGCCGTGTCGCTGAGAACGATGGGAGAGGCTCTCGCCAAGTTAGCGACCGCCGGCATCACCGACGCCGACGTGACTAACAAAATGAGCCTCATTGTGTGCCCGAACGGGGACCCGGATGCAGACCAGCTGCGGGTGGCACTGAATTTGCAGGTGCAAGGGCTGGAAATGACTAAGCGGCTTCACCAAACCGACCTTGTTGATCTGGCAGCATCTTTTTCCAGTTTGAGTGACTCCTTCGCCAGCGCCGGTTGGCAGAACGAGGCCGAAGACATGCAAAGGACCGTCCACAGCCTCAGGGATTTGAGGTGAAAAATCCGCGGCGCCTTTGCGGAGGTAGATTTGGGCGCTTCTGACTAAATCCGTCTCAAAACGCACAGATCACGTCATAAAGCCCAGTGTGGTGTGAGTTAAATGGGTTCCATCCAGATTTTCTCCTCGACGTGGTGCAGAGAAGCCCGTGAGTTGAAAGCGCGACTGTACGAAGAGCTGCACTCATCGATCGCAAAGAATGGATTTTTCGTGAGAAGTTCGCTGATTCCGCGTGTTTTGGTGGGACTTCGCCTCAATTCAGTGCATTCCAATGTTGTTGCCTGCGATCCCTTCTCCCCAACCCGCGCGCACGTAAAAAGTAAGGGCAAACCGACCCTTCCGATTTTCGCCACTGGCTCATACGAATCTCCACCGCGCGTCCATGGTCCTGTTTGGTTTCATCCTACTGCTGGTCGTCACAGCGGCCGCGGAAACACCCGTGGTGGACAGGTTCCGCACCTCACCCGTGCCACCAGCAATAGCGTGCAGCGTCACCTTCCAGGAGTCCGACATGCCGACGTGGCCGTCCGGGGGCCGTACCCACTCCTCCACCACCACCCCGAACACCTCCGTGAGACGTATGTTTCTCGGCGATAACTTGCTCGGTCGTGCGGGCAACGACAGCCTCGCGTCCCTCCCGCCCCTCGCCACCAGTGTCCGATGTTGGATCGTGCTGCGTGATGTCGTTGATGAAACGCATCGCTGCGCGTCAACAAGAAACACCGACGACGGCGGCCGTCGGGAGGCGGCCGGTCGCAGCGGCGGCAGTTACGGCCTTTTCGGCGCCGCGCGCAAGCTCATCTCCTTCCTCACAGAAACGCATCGCGAGGACCCTCCGCACCACCCGCCTCCTGAGAAGGGGGGGGCCGACCCGGAGGAGCATTCCCTCCGCCGAGGAAATGAGGTATCGAACAACGCGGGGGTTAAGACGCCCACCGCATCAAGGAGCAACGAAGGGCGCCGCCACGCGGAGGGCGTTCTGGCCTGGGAGTGCCTGCCGGTGGACCACGACTCCGCTTCTCGCCCACTGCATCCTCCGGAGGGCACCGGTCGTTTCCATCCCAAAGACGCCGTCTACCACTACCAGCCCGTTTGCGTCGACACGAGGGGCGACGAACTTGGCGCTCGAGCGTTGCAGCTGCCGAGTCCCACCGACGCCCTGAGGTATGTGCTCCGCGGCGGCAGCTCCGCGTCGCAGACGACACGGGACGCCCCTCGCGACTCGTTGCTGTTCGCCCTTGACGCGATGACGGATAGCTCCCGCTGCGCGGATGAACGTCGCCTCGCCGCCGCGGATGCGGTCGCGCGAGGCCTCGGGACCGACGACGAGCCGTGGCTTGACACCGCACCCGCGTTTGCCGTTGCGCCTCTCCTCCTGACAGGTACGACCGGCCATGTCCAATGCCGAGTGGCAGCGGACCTCCAAATCAGCGGTGAGTGTCCCTCGCCGGACGGTAGGGCGGCCCACGAGTCGCCGCCGGGGGCATACTTTGCCGCGCCTGTCACCGCGGCGGAAGCCGCCCATCCGCTCAACATGGCTGCCTTCGCGATCCTGCTAGGATTCCTCATCGTGTTCGTGCTCTGGTCGCTGGGCGACATTTGCGGGTTGTCGTCGCGAAAACAGCGGACGGCGGTACGCGTCGAAAAGCGGTTTCAAGCACTGGAGCAGGAGATCCGGGTGCGCGCGCGGCAGCGTCGTGGTGACGCGCCTGACAACCACCCGGGGCGGGAATCTTCGGAATCGTTTCAGCCTGCCGCACCCCCCTGTCTCGCCGCGGACGGCACCGAGTACACCCCCGACGAATTGATGCTCCTGATGTCGCTGGATGAGGCAGGAAATAACCGCGCGCGCCGTGCTCAACAGCTGCTGGTATCCACAGGTCGCGGCGCACACCGAGATGCATCAACGGGGTCCGTAACTAGCGCCGTTTATTCTGGTACGACGTTCGCGCCACCCGCCGGTCTGCGGCGACGAGTGCGCTTCAATGATGCGGCGCCGCCTTCCCCCGCGGTCGGCCCGACCACCGCGGACGACCCATCGCTCCCTTCCCCCAGCGAGCGGTTCTACACGAGTGAAACGGCGCCCCGAGGTCGATACGTCACGACAGTGTCAGTCGACGAAATAGTAGAAGACTTTTGAGAGCGGTCTCGTACCGTCTCACCAACCAAGTAAGCCCAACGCAACGGGGTGCCCACGGGTGATGCACGATTTTACTTGGGGTTCGTTCGTGGTATCTTACACGCCCTAAAAAGGGCGCATTCGTCGAGGTCGTCCCATCTCTGTCTCTATCTCACTCTCTCACCCAATGGCCGCATCCACGGTCTCCTCCTCCTCCTCGTTCGTGCCGCCCTTGCTCCGTCAGGCCGTGAAGGGACAATACGCGAGGGTAGTGTTGAAGAATCGGCTCGGGAGCGTGACCGGCCGCATCGCGGACATCGACGTGGACAACATGAACCTCACGATGGATCTCATTTTGGAGGCGACGACGGCGGATGGCCACAAGACGCCGAATGCGCTTGTGGCGGTTCATGAGCTCCTCATCCGGGGCAGCAGCGTGCTCTTTCTCGACACCGTCGTGCCGACGTCGGTACTCGCCCAGCTGCCAGCGAGTTAAAGTAACCTCCGCCGAACCCCTCACTCCCTGCAAAGTTGAAGTTCGTTTCACAGCCGCACAAAGGCATTTCCCCGCCAGGAAAACGAGCGTCTGTAGGGTGCGTGTGGTGGGGCTCCAGCAGCCCCGTGCGTACAGTGAACGCTTTCTCCTTGCCTCTCTTTCTCGCTCCGCGGACGTTTCTATCGTGACGTCCATCGTTTCCTTCAGTTTCTCCCTCCTCTCTTACTTCCTGATCATCGTTCGGGCGCCATGCCGCCCTCTTCTCAGCACACGCTGCACGTACAGCCCATCCCAAAGAAGGGCTGCTACATGACCGTCGGCGACGCCCTGCGAGAGGCGCTGCCGAACTCCATGATCCTGATCGCGTCCGGGCGCTACGTCGAGTCGACCCTGATGCTGGACAAGCCGGGCATTGTTCTGCAGGCCTCGGGGGATGGCCTGCCGGTGATCACCTCATACGGCACGACCGTCTGCATCTCCGCCACCGTGCAGCTCCACGGCCTTCACATTACGACCGAGGCGCCCTCGACGGCCGCTCTCGTTGTCGCACAAGGGCAGCCACTGATCAGCAAATGCCACCTGCGGTCCCTCCACGTCGACATGGCGAGCACGCCCGTCGTGGAGCACTGCCAGATTACTGGCTCTGGCCGCTGCGGCCTTGTGATCTGCGGCGCGGCGAAAGGGGAATTCCGCCACAACGTCATCAAGAACCACCGCTACTTCGGCATCCTCGTCTCCGGCACGGCGGCGCCGCATCTCAGCAACAACATGGTGCAGCAGACCGGCCTCGGCGGCATTGCCGTCGCGGGCGGCGCCACGCCGGTGCTCAAAACCAACACGCTGCAGGACTCGTCCTACACACCCGCAGCGGGCGACACGCCGCCGCCGCAGCTGGGCGGCGCCAACGTGAACGCCGGCGGGCTGAGTGCGGACTACCCCGCGGCGGACGTCATCGCCGCCAATCGGGTGGCCGTGCTATCAACGGCGGGCGGCTGCCCGACCCTAGAGAACAACACGCTCTTCTCGAGCGTCGCCGGGGCCCTCGCGTGCGTGGCCGATAGCCCGGTGCTGACGCCCGGCCTGTTGGCCATGTGCCTGATGGACGATGGCGGCGCCAGCGCGAGCTCAACCAACCAGCAGAACAGCACGACCATTTCGGTCGCTGATCTTCGGGCGCGGCTCGCGGCCGGCCAGTCGCGCACCGGCGCGTCCGCGAACACCGCGTCATCGCAGCTATCCGCGTCGCACCATCCGTCGGCGAGTGCCGCCGCCGCCAGCGGCACCGTCACCTCGTTGAATCTCTCGCGCAACATCATCCGCGACAACGCGGGTATTGGGCTCTTGGTGCGGGGCTCCCACTGCCAGGTGTTCAGCGACGCGAACGCCTGGGACAACAACGAAGGGGGCGCGATTCGAGCCGACGGGGGTGGCACAGCGACACTGAAGCGAGACAACATCGGCACACACAGCCATGTCGGCGTGGACGCGCGCGGACCGGGCACCGTCGTCTCCGTGCTGAATTGCACGCTGAGTGGCTGCAGCACTGGGATGGAGTCCGCTCTCGGGGCGACCATCAAGTCAACACAGACCACGATCGACCGAATGGTGCGGGCGGCACACGTTTTCGATGGGGGTGTCATGGACATTTCGGACGCGACCTTCACCGGCAACGATCAGGGCCTCGTCGTCGAGGACTACGGCGTCGCGGCCTGCGTAAACTGCAACTTCTCCGGTAACTCGCTGGCCGTCGTCTGTTCCAGCCACAGCACGCCGAATGTGCGGGCGTGCAACTTCAAGAAGAACGGCACGAGCGTGGTGAGCTCAGCCGGGGCGCGTGGCGTGATCGAGATGTGCACGTTCGCCGACAGCACGCTGCACCACGTTGTGACCAGCCACCGGGGCAACACCTGCTTCTCGCAAAACCAGTTTCAAGAGTCGAAGGGGTGCATCGCCGTGTGCTGCCGCAACGGCGGCCTTGGAGTGTTCAAACGCAATACCATCACAGCGCATCGGATGGCCTGCGTCAAGATCGAGACCGGCGCGGACCCCGAGTTCGTCGACAACACCTTCGACCACTGTGGCTCTGAATCGGTGCTCGTTGAGCGGTTGGGTCTCGGGACGTTCGTGGCCAACAAGATTAAGTTCTCCGCGTCGAGCGGCGTGGTGGTGCGCTCCGGTGGCGACCCCACGTTTCGCAGCAACGAGATTTTTTCCAATGCCAACTATGCGTTTGATCTTCAAGAGGGAGCGCGAGGCACCTACGAGAAGAACATCATCCGCGACAACCTCGAGGGTGGTGTGTGCCTCTCCGGCTCTTCCACGTCCTGGGCAACAGTCGCGAAGAACCGCATTGCTCCCCACCCGGTGGGTATCATGACGCAGGACAGCGCCCGCGGGCTGGCCATCGGCAACGTGATTCGTGGCTGTGGCATCGGCGTGCGGATGTGCCGTGGGTCGTCGACGGCGATCGTCCGCAACATTGTCACTGAGAACGGCATCGGCATTACGGTGACGGACGACGGCACCCACCCTGTCATCGCGTACAACACCATCGATCTGAATACCCAAGTCGGCATCGCCGTCACGGCCGGGACCCAAATACGCCGAACAGGTGGCGGCGGCGCTGCTGCAGCTGGCGCCGGTGGGGGTGGCCTCAATGCCGGCGTTGGCGTGGCCCCGATGCTGATGGGCAACGTCATCGCCGGGCACCTCGTGGGGATCGACGTGGGCGAAGGCATGTGCTGTCCGCGGGTGCTGCAGTGCCTCGTGCTCATGAATCGCATCGGATTGGACATCACGGGCTCCGGCGTGACGCATCAGATCAAAGTGCTGGATAGCGTTTTCCAAGGAAACGGATTTGGAGTTCGCGTCAGCGGCGCGGGGAGTGCGGACGCCGGCGTCGAAGGCTTTCTGCAACAGTACTTCCTCACGAGTGCGTCAGCCGCTGCGGAGGCGGCAGTGACCGGGGAACCCACCAGTCCCCTGGACGTTTCCCCGCCTTCGCCGACCAACGCGCCACCGCCGCCCCCCTTGGCCCGATTCAGCACGATGACTTTGAAGCAGCGCAAACAGCTGCAGGAGCAGCAGGCCGCGGCGGCCGCCGGTGAGAAGCCACCAGCCTCGCCGTGGTCGGCTGACGGGGGAGCCGATTCGTCAGCCGGAAAAGGCCCGTCAGAGTCACCGCCCCCGGCGTGCCCGGCCCTGCTGCCCACTCCGCCCATCAGCTCGTTTGGCGGGACCCAATTAGTGAACATCGCCGTCATAGGCAACGGCGTCGGTGTCATCGCTCGCAAGCACAGCTTGCTGCAGTGGAACCTCGGCTTCGGGTCCGACAACGCGAGGGGCGGCCTCGTGGTGGCCGATGCGGGCTCCTTCGTAAAAGCGACCGCGGTGTTGCTCGCGGACCATCCTGCCTTCGGCGTGCGTATCGCGGGCGTTCCACTTCCGCCGGAGAGTGACGGCGCGTTGCCGTCGAGCGGTCGACGGGGCAGCCACGCCGCGCTGAGCGACGCCTCTCTGCGGTCGACGCACCGCCCGGCCGTGCTCGATCGGTGCGTCTTCGTCGGACCCACTGGCAAAACGCTGGTGCAGCACGGTCGGAGCAACGTGCAGCTGCACCGTTGCGTGAGTTTCTCCATCGGCGTCCACATCGCCAGCGGGGCGGAGGCGGCCGTCCTGAACTGCGTCAGCCGCCTCCGAACCGATATGCTCACCCCAGCGAACGTCGCCGTGCACGTCGGCCACCGCTCCCGGGCCCTTCTGCACGGGTCCGCCGTGTCCGGCTTCGACGAAGGCGTGCGGTTGGAGCGGTGCGAGGCAACCCTGGTGGGGTGCCACGTGAGCCACTGCGCGTGGCACGGGTTTATCCTGGGCCACGGAAGTCTGGTCACGATGGACGGCTGCGCCGCGTTTCGCAACGGGGGCGCTGGCCTCCGCGTGTACGCAAGGATGCTGCAGGCAGTGTCCGTCGTCCGCCGCTGCAAGTTCTTCAATCAGGTGTCGACGTTTCAACGCACGACCGCGACCGGACAGCCACAGCATGATGGCAGTCCGAGCGGAGGGCAGGAGCTCATTGGCCCTCACCACAGTGCGCCCCTACTCCGGCAGCTGTCTAGGCAGACGTCACTGACCTCTGGCGCTGGCGGAGGGGGGCAAACCTTGCCGCGGGGTGCCGGGTCGTTCCTGCACTCCGTTTCGTCCGCGGCCCCCGCGTTACACTTCGAACTGCCAGACGTGAACGGCGACGCGCCCTTCACTGGCGTCGAAACGGATCCCAGTATCACGATTGACCCCTCCGTCGCGACGTTGCCGAAGTACACGTGCCCTCCCTCAGACGGGCCGGGGCTCGGCATATTGGTCGACGCTCAAGGTGTTCTTATCGCGGAGCACTGCGAGGTGTTCTCAAACGCGATCAGCAACATCGTCGTCGCCTCCGCGAAGAATCGGTCGTTCCTCGGCAACGTCGTCTCCTACGCGGCGGAGGGGTACGGGCTCGTCGTGAGACCGAACGGCCTGATTGACCTGAAAGACTGCCACCTGCTCAGCAACGCGCTCGTCGGTGTCCTGGCGGAGAGCCAGTCGTCTGCCCGCCTGTCCGGCTGCAACATCAAAGGAAACGGCATCGGCGTGCTCTGCTGCCATGACGCGACGGAGCTCACACGGTGTCTCCTGGAGGACCATCGCATTTGCGGCGTGCGGTTCGTGGACGGGTCCAAGGCGCAGCTGTCCGACTGCCTCATCCTGCGCAACGCGACCGGCGTGGAGTCCCGGCACACCGTGACCACCATGCCCACGCTGACGCGCTGCGACATGCGCGCTAATGTGTACTGCGGGCTTCTCTGCACAGCGTCGAGTCGTCCCACGCTCGATTCGTGCCGCATCCGGGAGCACCACGGCGTCGCAGGCGTCCTCGTGCGCTGCCTCAGCTCGCCCTCCTTTGTGAAGTGCCTGTTCGACGGCAACACCCACGCGATGGTGCTAAGGATGGCCGCGGCACCCACACTGACGCAGTGCGTCATTCGGCAAAATCGCACGGGCATGCTGACCGAGTGGGGCGCCAAGGGGCAGTGCAACGACAGCCTTTACACCCACAACGAGGTGCACGCCCTGATCAGCCGCACGAACTCGGAGACGACGTTCGAGCGGAATCAGTTTTTTGATGAGAGTCCGGTGCTCGTGACCACGGAGGGCCGTGCGGTGCTCCGAGCCAACCTCTTCACGAGGCCAAAGGGATCGTGCATCATCGTGAACCGTGGGGGTGCGCCGACCATTACGGGCAGCGTGTTCGCGTGCACGCACGCCTCCGAGGCGGAGCTCATCGCCCTGCGCCTCGCGGTTCGACGTAGCGTCAAGGAGCACGGGGGAGTGACCGGGGGAGGGCAGCCCCTTGCGCCTCGTTCGCAAGTCAGGGTGCCAGGGGGCGATGTCGCGGGGGCCGCGATCGACCCGCTCGAGGCCACGCTGGGTGATCGCATCCCCGTCGTCAATCCTCTCGAACGCAATCGTGGCGTCGTCAACGTGTACACGGGCAACATCGAGACCCCGACTTCGCTTGGCGCGCCGGCGATGCGAACGGCCGGTGGCAGTGCCGCGAAGAACAACAACCCGGCGGGTGGGGCGCCGCTCGTGCGGCCGATGTTCCTGCCATTGCCGCCGCTCGCGTTTCTGCCCACTCCCAAGGTGGGAGGGGGGCCGCCCCGACCGCCGCCGCCAGACGCCGCCGCCGCCGCTTCGCCCGGTGAAAGGGGCAAAGATGTCGCGGCAGTGTCCACCGACGACCCAGACGACTTGTTCACCATTCCGCTTTCGGCTGCGGGCAGCGCAAAGTCGGTGATATCGTTACGCGGCGGGGACGTTTCGCAGCTGTACGGTGCCGCCAACGCCTCGGCGGCGTCGTTCTGGTCGCTGCTGGGGCCCACGGGGCAGCCTCCCCAAGCCGCTTCCTCCCCCCGCGGCGCGGCGGCCGCTGTCAACCCGAACGCCAGCTCCATGGGGGACGTCGGCGGGGCCTCCGCGGCGCTGCGTGACCGCGTGCCCATCCGCATCGAAATTGGTGGCAAAGGGACGGTCCACGGAAACGTCTTCGCCTTCAACAGTCCGTGCAGTGTCCTAGTCGAATCGTCCATGTCGGAGCCACGCATCGAGCAGAACCTCTTTTACGGTCATGCGGCGGGCGACGTTGCGCTGCTCGTCAGCAACTACGCCAACCCCGCGCTGGAGGGCAACCTCTTTATCCACAACGACCTCGGCGTATTCCTCACGCGAACGCCGTCGATCCTTTCCCACAACATTTTTATGAACAACTCCATCGGCGTGGAGTCGGACGTGGGCGTCACGGGACTGATTTCGTCGTCCACGTTCGTCGAGGACCGCCTATCGGTGTCGATTTTGCCCCAGAGCGGTTTGTCGGTCCGCAAGTGCCACTTTATCCGTCCGGACACGGCCGCGCTGCTGCGCCGCGACGCGCAGGGTGTCTTCGCGGAAAATGTCGTCGTGGGCTCCAACGGCCCAGGACTGCTCATTGACAGCGGCCCGGCGAAACCGATCACCGTCGACAATTGTCAGTTCGTCAAGTGCTACCGCGGCGCGCAGATCTCACCCAACAGCACCGGGCTGCTGACGGCGATCGACGCGATGGGCTGCACCGATGCGGGCGTTTGCATCATCGACGCGGGAAGCGTTGTCCTCAAAAAGTGCAAGCTCGCGCTGGGCGGCATCGGCGTCGTCTGCGAAGGGCCATCGTGCATCCCCGTCTTGGAGGACTGCGCCCTCCTTTTCAACCGCGTCGGATTAGAGACATTCAACCACGCGAATCCCAGCGTGCAGATTTCACAAATCCACGGCAACAAGACTGGATTCCTTGCCCACGCAGACGGCTTTGGAACGCTGAGCAGGGTCGAGTTCCAGTCGAACAACGTCGGCGTCGCCATCAAAACGGGTGTGGAGGGGCTTCCCAGCCTGTCGCATTGCAATATCTTGGACTGCGAGGACACGGGCATCGTTCTCGGGGCTGACGCGTGCGGCGACCTCACGGACGTGAACGTCTTTGATAGCAAGGTGTGCGTCGCGGTGTCGGTGGACGCGACCACTTCGATCTCCGAGACCAATTTGTCTCATCCCGATCCGCAGCCGATGGTCGGGCAGCCGGACACAATCCTCCGCCGCACCACTCACGACGGTTCGACGGTGCTGCCGTACGAAGGGCCCGGAAAAGGAAACGGCCTGCCACGACTGCGGCTGGGCAACGGCGTGAACATGCTATACGACCGCATCCCCCCGTACAGCCAAATTCAGAGCCGGATGCGCAAGTCGGAGCAGGCGAAGGCGCGATCCAACATGGGGTCCAATGTCGACAAGATGGCAGCGGGATTCCTTGCCAACGAGCGCGAGGCGCGGGACGCGACCGCCGTCATGATTCGGTCAACGGGCCTCCACCCCTTGTTGTCTGACTTAGTGCCAGACTACAGTCTGAAGGAGTTGAAGCAGAGGGCGACGGAGACCGACGTGTACGGACCCAAGCCACTGCCGGTGGGCGAGTCGGCAATTAAGAGAGCGGATGTCGAACCTTCGGTGCCATCGTCGCAATTGAACGTTCTCGCCGCCGCCAAGCCGACGGAGGCCACCGGCCTCGGAAAGCGACGGGCGTCGGTCGCCTTCACGGGCGGAGGGCTCAAAGGCGACACCGCCACCACCGGCGCCACGAGAGCGGCCGCCGCGCCTCACGGTAGTGGAGGTTCGCTGGGACCGCGGCGGTCGTCGCTCATTGTGAATTCATCCGACAAGGCGCTCAACGTGGCGGTCCCGCGACTGCTGAATCGCAAGAAACACCGCCAGCGCCAGCCGAACTATCAGCAAGGCACGGGCGTCGCCGCGCAGCAGCACAAAGCCAAGGCGCATCAGCGCAAAAAGCTCAACAAAATATTGCGTGACTTGCAGCGCCAAGACTCGTCGCTGCTGCCGCCGCACGTACGCGAGCGGCTGTCCAAGCAACCGCCACAGGGGTCGGATCCAGCGGTCGGCTACGCCGTCCGCCGCGGAGCGTCCCAGCTCGCCCGCGGCCTTGGCCAGCAGCAAGGCCCCGGTGCCCCCTACGACCGACGAGGATCGATTGGCGATGACACAGGGGGCGAGTCGTCGGAGGAGGACGAGGGCGACTACATGCAGCTGTACCGCACAGAGTCCGTCCTGGGCCCGAAGCCTGGGCAGGTTGGCGGGGGCCCACTCTCGATGGCCGTATCGCCGAGCCTCGCGGGGGCCATATCTCCGGCACCCGTGGCGCCGTCTTCCCTCGGCGGGACGTCCACCGCCGCGACGCCGGCGCCGACGGTAACGCTGCCCAGTATCCTTCCCGGGAAGCCGGCTGCATCCGTGTCGCCGCCTGCATCGACGCCGGTTGGTCAGCCGCCGAAGGGCTCCTCGGCGCTCGTGGACCCGTTGAGCACTTCCACCAACATAGGGAAAGGAGGACCCACCAAACCCGCTGCTTACCGCCAGAGCCTCCTCCCGAGCCTGCCCTTCGTGCCTAGCAACTCCTCGCGTGCTTTTCCCCGCATGCAGCAGCCGCTCATCTCACCGGGCGGCTTGACCGCGCGGCCGCCACAGGACAAGGCAGCTGTGAACAACAAGGCCATGTCCACCGCCCGCCTTCCGCCTCTCCTTCACGAAGGCCCATTGTCGCAGCTCGCGCTCATGTGCTTCGCGTTTCCGCAGAACGGCAAGTTCGGCTACGGCTCCGACATCCACGGGGACATCATGCTCATCAGCAAGCGCTTTAACCCGCTATTTGCCGATCAAGTGCTCCAGGAGTTCCGCGACACGGATCGCCGCAAGCGGGGCGTGCTGAGTTTGCTCGACGTGGTGCAACGGCTCGTGGTGCTCTGCGAAACGTACCACTTCCACCCCGCGAGACACGACGCGCGCCATCGCCAAGTGTCACGAGGGGCGTCTCGCAAGGCGCTTCGGGCGACGGGGGACGAAGCGCCTGGGAGACTGGGATCGCCCACGGGGTCTGCGGGCACCGCGGCGATGACTCCGCAGCCTCCAAGCAGCCGCGACGGGGATCCGCGGCGGCCCCAGAATTTCATTTCGCTCGGCCCCGATGGGGGCACACTGGTGACGGAGACGTCGCTTGTGGGCATGCCCTCCGAGGCGTGGGAGCGGTTCGGCGGCGGCGGGGCCGACGCGGCGGACGGTGGCAACCCCAGCCAAGCCGCCGCCACCCAACCAGCTGCCGCGTCGGTGAGACCCATGACCCCTCTGCCCCCGAGCATGCCCCTCGCGCAAGCCGTCTCGCAATGCGCCAAATACGTCTGGACACATTTGTTGAAAAAGGCGTCGGTGGACGAAGACTTGACGCTTGCAGAGTACGCCGAGATGGTGTCGTCGTGCACGTTTCAGCCCGGGGCCCCTGCGACCTTACTGCCGGCACCACCCATCGTCACGCCCATGACCCCGCTCTTCGAGACGCACTTCACCTGGATGCGACGGCGGCTCGCCCTCCACGATGAGTCCGGGGCGCCGACCGGCGTCATGGGTGGCGCCGCCGCGGACGCCTTCGAGCCGTCGGTGCCAGCGGCCGTCTCAACCGCTGCCAGCGGCGGAGCGGCGACCGCTGCCGTGTTGCGGCCGCGGCGGCGCGGGTCGATGATCGGCGTCACCGAGCCGTCAGCGCAGTGACCCTTTTCCGAGCGTCTGTGTGTCGTTTTTCCATTTCTTCAATGTGTTTTGTGTTTCCAATTAGTTTTCTGTTTCCCGTTCCTCCGAGGGTGGAGTTGGCCGTCCCGGCGCGCATATGGCCGAGACGACACCCGAGACGACCGCATGATATACCCCCCGGGTTTTTGTTTGCCCTTCATTTTGGCTGACGGATTTTAATAATAGAGGACATCGTCCGAGCCTCTTGTCGCATTCTTTCCGTTATCAACTAGTCGCCTTCATCGTCACATCACAATATCCCTCGTCGCCGCACGCGATGTCCACGCCAGGTCTCGAGGATCAACGCGCCCTCCCCGAACATGTCCGTCACGAGTGGGCCGCTGGCATCGCGGTGGCCACGGCACACCGCAGGTTGGAACGCCTCGCGGAGGCTCTCGAGGTCAGAGACCGCAACATTCAGCGTCTCGCAGAGGCCATGCTCGTGGTGGAGCGGGTCCTGAGCGACCGCCTTCGAGCGAACCACGAGGAGGACGCCGCAGTGGATTCCAATCCCCACCCCAAGGGGTAGGCCGTCATTGCATTTTCTCACCCGAAAGCCTTTAACCCGGGCGCTCCGTCACGACTCTTTCCTTCCTTCCCCTCAACGAGTTTCGACCAACCCAAATATTCTTCTCACCCCAATTCACGTACACGCCGCCACGTGGATTCCAGTCATCGCATCGATCGACTTCTTGAGAGGTGCCGAATGCCCTCAGATTTCTCCGACTGCACTCTTCCTTTTCCTGTTGAGACAGAAATGGTTCGAAAAGTGTTCTTCAAGGGGGACTTTATCGACTTGCCAGACCTCGACGTGGCCGGTGCCCCTCCGGTGACGCAGGCCGTCCGCATCACGTTGCACGACATCCGCGCCGCGTTTGGCGTCGCAACCGCCGCCGCGGCGGCCGCGTCGCTCTCCGCCGCCGGTTCCCCCCGTCGCTCGTCGGCGTCGCTCGGTCAAATCGCCGTCAACCTCTACAGGCGGCATCCCTTGACCGGCGTGCGCCTGGATCATGCGGCGGTCGTGACGGAGCCGGACACCGTGCTGTTAGAAAACAACCCTGGTGCGAATAGCGCCGTGGGCCAATTGTCTCGCGCTGCTTCTCGGCACGCAGCTGAGCACTTCGACGTCGACTTTGAGCTGGCCGTGGAAGAACTCAGTGACGTCGACGTGGTCGGCCGATCGCTCGCAGCCACCGTCGACGACCCCTCCGCCCTTTTGGCTGGCGGTGGGGACCTCCTGGGGCCGGCCACTGCCAACCCACCCGGAAGAGGCACGTCGTCGGGCGCGTCGTGGTGGGAGTGGATCCACCATCCCTCGGACACGGCCCCCCCCTCCTCGTATGGAGGCCAGCAGCCGCCCCTGCAAGACGGCGCCGACGGAGACGCCAACGTGATCGCGAGTGACGAATCGGTCACGGCGACGGACACCGGCGATCTTTTCTGGTTCCGCTCCTCCGCGGCGGTACGAAAGGCGAGTGCGGCACGTCGCGGTGCGTCGGACGCTGGCAACAGGTCGTGGAGAGGGGGCGTCATCGCCGCGGAGGCGCCGCGCGGGATGGAAAAGGTAACCTTCGCGTTCGATGCCGGGGCGCCGATCGCCGACATCGCTGCCGAGACGGCGTCGTGGACGCCTCACGTGTTGTGCTCGATGAGCAAAGCATCCGCTCAACGACGAGAAAGGCGATCCGCCCGTAGCAACGCCACCACACCCATCGACGTGGACGCGACGGCCACGACGACCGACATGGCTGCCGCAACAGACCCCACCGTCCAACGTGACCCCGGGACGGCATCCGGAGCACCGGATCGGCGACGACCACGGTCGGTCGACGTCGACGTCGAGGAGGAGGAGGAGGACGAGGCGAGGACCGCGAGGCTGCTCGTGTACCCTGGCCGGCCGTTCCTCCTTTCTGGGGAAGGAGCGGCGTCCTATACCTTCGTTGCGTACGGCGCGGCGGACTACGACCCGCTGGCCGGGCATTTGGATGTGGGTCGTCAAGCGGCCGCATCCGCGGACAAGCGTGGGGCGCTCATGAGTCTGCCGCGACTCACCGGATTGGATCTCTTCCGGCCCGCCGCCTACAGTTGCCGTGGAGTGCGGCAGCACTACGCGGGGGGCTTCGTCCGGGGGGCGTCGGAGTAGGGCAGGGGGAGGGGAGACCACCTCCGGCTCCCCCGATCGGCCGGCCAGGGGCGGCCAAGCGCCGTCTTGGTTGACGAGGGGGAGGAGGAGCAACGCATTTTTGTGATGACGAAGCCGGACATGTGAATGGGCCTCATTCTTTTCCACTTCCGCAGGTGGGCTGCCGCTCCTTCTTCATCAC
>ERZ1292633.2261-Hain-H41-02um-R1-2261-length-19865-cov-5_pt1 | contig 19865 bp, 19 predicted proteins | sample MGYA00564406_ERZ1292633 | MGnify/ENA primary metagenome ERZ1292633 (study PRJEB36523, sample SAMEA6512639) | groundwater metagenome | collected 2019-01-08 | study: AquaDiva: Metagenomics assemblies of 32 groundwater samples
GCTCGGCTAAAAACGGAGTAAATGGTGCAATCAATTTCGAGAAAACTAAGAGTACTTCGCGCAGCGTTGCTACGCCATCACCATCCTTCATTCTGTCTCGCGAACGACGCACGTACCAGGTCGACAAATCGGTCACAAAGGCTTGCAAATGACGGGTGGCGTCAGACAAGTTGTAACCTTCAAACGCCGAAGTGACGGCGTGGTGCGTTTCCTGCAACCGCGCTTTCACCCAACGATCGAGCACATGATCACTTTCCGCTTTGGCCTGCTTTTCGTAGAGCTTATAAAATGTGAGGACGTTTTCAAGAATCATCAAAAACTTCTTTGAGACTTCATCAACGCCAGACTCGGCAAAGTTGAGGTTCTCGCCATTTACAATGGGATTCGCCATCAAATAGAAGCGCACGGCGTCGGCGCCGTATTTTTCAAGCACGATCTCTGGATCAGGATAATTCTTCTTAGATTTGCTCATCTTTTTTCCGTCTTCGGCGAGCACATTTCCGGTGGTCAGCACATGTTCGTAAGCATGAGAACCAAACAAACCAACAGACATGACATGCATCACATAAAACCACGCCCGAGTTTGCGGAATATATTCGGTAATGAACTGGGCGGGAAAATGCTCTTTGAACCACTCTTGATTTTCAAACGGATAGTGACAAGCGGCAAAGGGCATGCTTCCTGATTCAACCCAACAGTCGAAGACGTCGTTGATTCGCTGTCCCTTTTCTGTTTTGGCGTCATCGACCCACAGCTCGATCGGATCCAAGAACTCACGGTGAAAGTCCGTAAGTCCCTCAACTTGATTCGGATCAATGGCCCATTCTTTCAATTCTGCAAAGGAACTCAAGATGCGCTGCTTACCCGTCTTTTCGCCAACCCACACCGGCATCGGCGTGCCCCAAAAACGCGAACGAGAAATATTCCAATCTGGCGCGGTCTCGACACCTTTACCAAAACGGCCGTGTTTCAAGTGCTCCGGATACCAGTTGATGTGTTCATTTTCTTCCAACAATTTTGGCTTGAGATTCTGCACGTCCACAAACCAAGCTGGCACGGCGTTGAAGTACAGCGGTGTAGCACAGCGATAGCAGAAGGGATAGGAGTGAGTAATCTTTTCTGCTTTCAGAATCAAACCACGAGCGGTGAGATCCTCGATGACCCACGCTTCTGCCTTCTTGTAGAACTGCCCCTTGAGCGGCTCAACAAAATCTAAAAACTTTCCTTGATCATCAAGGGTTGGTACACATGGAAGTTTCTGTGTCATCGCAAGCTGATAGTCGTCCTCGCCAAAAATCGCCGCAGTGTGGACGATGCCAGTACCGTCCTCGAGGCTGACAAAGTTACCCGACAAAACATAATATGCCCTTTTCCCTTCGGTCGGCATATACTCGTAAAGCGGTTCGTACTCTTTGTTCACGAGATCGGCGCCTTTTTTTGTTTCGACATACTCGCAGGGCTCCGGTGCACGTCGTTCGACCTCCGCGCGCAACTTCTCGGCTACCCACAATGACTCACTGCCGCAGCGTAATCGAACATAATCGGCGTTGGCGTCAACAACCAGAGCAACATTTCCCGGTAGTGTCCACGGGGTTGTGGTCCAGGCAACAAAATACTCGTTTAAGACACTCCCCTTAATCTTGAATTTCACATACAGAGAGTTGTCTTCAACATCTTGATACGAATTATCCATGGCAATCTCAAAGTTTGAGAGTGGAGTGGCACAGCGCGGACAATACAAAATGACCCGGCGACCTTCGTAAATGTGGCCGTTGTCGTGCATAGTTTTGAATCCCCACCACACCGATTCCATGAACGAGTTATCCATGGTTTTGTACGAGTTCTCGAAATCGACCCAACGGGCGATGCGACGAATGGTCTTTTGCCACTCTTTGTCGAAACGTAAAATCGCCGCGCGACAGGCAGCGTTAAATTTATCGATCCCAAATGCTTCGATCCCCTTTTTGCCACCTTTCAAATCCAGTTCTTTTTCGATCATGTTCTCGATCGGGATGCCATGACAATCCCAACCCCAACGACGCTCAACACGATAACCATTCATGGTCCAAAAACGTGGCACCACATCTTTAATAATGGACCCCAGCAAGTGACCATAGTGTGGCAGGCCTGTAGCAAACGGCGGGCCATCAAAAAAGACGAAGTTGCCTTTGGGCGCCTCTTTCTTAACGCTCTTCTCAAAAATCCGTTCTTTGTCCCAAAAATCAAGGATTTCTTGCTCGCGTTTGTTAATTTCAGGTCGTGCCATAGTGCGGAGATCTTAGCAATTTGGACCTTTTATGTACAGGCATGTTAGCCATTTGACAAAGAGGGTATTTTCTGATAAGATATTCTTACATTCGAGATTTTCTCGCGACCCCACCTTCAACCCACCGGAAGGTGGGGAATATGTTTATAAATAGAGCAACCGAAAGCCTTCTTGTACAGACTTGTAGTCCTCGTCATCGAGACGACCAATCTTTGACCACAACCTACGATGATCAACCGTACGAACTTGGTGGAGGCAAGCCCACATATTCCTGCCTTGATGTTTGAAAGGGACGTACCAATTCCCCATTTTTGTTTTTGAGGTCGTAGGAACAACCAGATAAAAACCTGCAGCCAACTTTCTATAAACGATGGCCGGTCGTGTAAAAATGTCACTCTTTCCTCCGATTTCTGACCCAACGTTTTCACCTAAACTAAACCACCAGATATCCCCCTCATTAACAAAAGGCGGTCTGTGTTGGATACGATCCAACTTTTGCTTCATCCTGATCCATTTATCAAAGAGCTTTAGCATATTTGAGAGTAAAAAATTACGCCGGCCAGCATCCTTTGATGCAAACCGGCGGCTTCGCTGCCACCCGCGCAGAGGTTGTACAAAAACCTAAGCGGAATACCACTATTTAATCACGAAATGACGGTTTTGTTAATGTGCTATAATGCATGCAAATTCATGAATCTTCTTTATGCCTCGATACCCAAAAGATGATGTTTACAAAAAGAAAAAAGCCCAACAAGCCAAGTTGAAAGCTGCTTACGGCATGGAAGGGTCGTTCAAAATCTGCGTCTCTGGTGCCGCCGCCGGCGAAACGACCTTTACTGGTGCGCAAAAAGCGTACGAGGTCGGCCGTCAGATTGCTCTGCAAGGAGCCGTCTTGTTGACTGGGGCTACGAGTGGCCTCCCTCAAAGCGCGGCCGAAGGCAACTATGCCCACGGCGGGTTGTGCATTGGATTTTCTCCTGCCGCCACCCCGCTCGCTCACGTCAAAGCTTACAAACTCCCAACCGAGTGTCACGATGTGATCGTCTACACTGGATTTGATTACGCTGGCCGCAACTTACTGTTGACCCGCGCGTCAGACGCTGTCATTACGATCGGTGGGCGTATGGGCACACTCAATGAATTCACGATCGCGTTCGAAGACCGCAAACTGGTCGGCGTGTTGGCAGATTCTGGAGGTATTGCAGACGAGATTCCCCACTTGTTGCACACAGCCAAAAAAGAAATCAAAGCGCATGTAATTTACGATACCGACCCCAAACGTTTGGTCGAGAAAGTGATTGCTGAACTTGTGCTCCGCAACAAAGCGATTCGCAAAAAGTATGCCTAAGCCAACGATTTACCTTGGCGCCGATCATGCTGGTTGGAAGATGAAAGAAGCGGTCGAAAGCGCCCTTCGTGCTGATGGGTTTGATGTAACAGATCTTGGTAATCAAGTCCTTGAAGCAACCGATGATTATCCAGAGTTTGCTTTTAAGGTAGCAAATGAGGTTGCAAATCATCCGGGATCGTTCGGCGTGCTTTCTTGTGGGAGTGCCGAAGGGGTGTGTATCGTGGCCAACAAAGTGAAGGGGATTCGCGCGGCAGTCATCTACTCCCAGTTTGCTGCTGAATCTTCACGCACTGATGATGACGCCAACATCGCTTTCATCCCTGGGCGCGGAGTAAGCACCGAGGATGGCGTACGCATGATTCAACAATTTCTCGCCACTAAATTCTCTGGAGCCGAACGTCACCAACGACGCATTGCTAAAATTGCCGAAATAGAAAATCAGACGCTATGATCGAACTGATCCCCTCTCTCCTCGTACAATCGGAAAAAGAATTTGAACATAAGTTGCGCTTGGTCGAACCGCATGTCAAAACAGTTCACGTGGACATCCTCGACGGTTCGTTATTTGATCGCACTTCGTGGCACGACGTGGAAAAAATTGGCGACATTGAAACGCCGGTGCGTTACGAGATCCACTTGATGGTGGAAAATCCGCTTCCCTACGTTGAGGCCTGGAAGAAGCACGTCAAAAATACCTTCCGGGCAATCATTCAAAGCGAGCTCGATCGGCCGGTCGGACTTATTCTCGAAGAAATCCGACAAACGTTCGGCCTTGAGACCGGGCTAACCTTGAACCCTGAGTCACCGATCAAAGACATCACTCAACACCTGCCGAACCTCGACGAAATCTTGGTGATGGGTATCCACCCAGGGGCTTCAGGGCAACCATTCTTAGGCCAACCGATTCTCGAAGAAATCAAGAGAATCAAGGCAAATACGGCTCTTCCCATCTCCTGCGACGGCGGCGTGACGCTCGAAAATGCCGAAACCATCGTCCGTGCGGGGTGTAATAGGTTGGTGACGGCATCAGCGATTTTCGCTGCGGTCGACCCTCAGGGGACCCTTTTAGCGTTTCAAAAGCGCCTTTCCGAGATTCGCTGAACGTGATACGATAGTCCTACTAAATTAACTCTTTTTATGTTGAAGAACATTGTTACTTCGTTGTTCCTCCTCGCCATTGTCTTTGGCGCCGTGCCCATGCACCCAGTCCACGCCGCGACCACCATTACCCTCGCTGATCTTGAAGCCGGAGACCTCGTGCGCGGACAAAGTTTCTCCGCCGTGTACTACTACGGCCGCGATGGCTTCCGCTACGTATTCCCTAACGAGAAAACCTACAGCACCTGGTACAGCAACTTCGACACCGTAAAGTGGTTGACCGATGCCGACCTCGGAAAAATTCAAATCGGCGGAAACGTCACTTACAAACCAGGATCGAAGATGGTCAAAATCAACACCGACCCCAAAGTGTACTACGTGGGCGCTGGTGGAGATCTCTACTGGGTTGCAGATCAAGCAACAGCAGAGTCCCTCTTTGGCTCTGACTGGAACACCAAAATCGATGATGTCCCGGACGGATTTTTTAGCAACTACACACAGACGGACGATGAAGTCGACGCACAAATCGTGGCAATGACAACACCGGACAGCTCTACGACGATTAACACCGACAGAGGCCTCACGGACTTCATTACCATTACTATTGACAGCAATGCGTACAGTGACACAGAAGTATCCATCAACCCAGGTGACGTGGTCCGTTTCGTGAACAACGACAGTACGAAGCACACCGCCACGGCAGACGACTTGTCTTGGGGCTCTGGTACGATCAGCCCAGACGGAGGCTTCTGGCAACGCCGTTTCGAGGATGCTGGGGCCTTCACCTACTTCTGCAGCTACCACCCAGACATGACCGGTGCAATCATTGTTGAATAATTCAGACCATGAAACAAGAGGCGGGCTTCGGCCCGTCTTTTGTGTTAGAATGCGTCTATTAACCGCTCATTCTATGAAAGCAATCCATTGGATCATTTTCGCCGTCGCCTTTTGGCTCACGCTGGCCCCGTTCGTGGCCGGAAAAATCTTGTCCGCCGTAGCGCTCGTTCCCGAAGGAGCTAACTCCATCCCTTCCCTTCTGAACGTGCTCCAGCTTAATAACTTTATTGCTGGGCTCGTGATTGTGGTCTTGAGTTTGGTGGCGATTAGCACTGAGGCAGTGACCGAGCGCAGCGAAGCGACGCGGGCGATGCATTGGATTGCGCTTGGCATTGCCGTGTGGCTGACCGTCGCGCCGTTTGCTTTAAACTTTACGCTCGAAACCTTTTCGTGGAACAACTTGCTCCTCGGTATCATGGTCGGCATTTATAGTTTGATTCAACTGAACGTAGAAAAAGCGTGAGTATGAAACCACGCGCCCCCGAACTCCATCTTCATGACGCGAAACTCATGCGTCTTGAGGAGATCGCGCACTCGATGCGCGAAGACATCATCAAAATGTTGGTGGCGGCTGGATCAGGCCACTCGGCTGGCCCCCTTGGGATGGCCGATATTTTTACTGCGTTATATTTTCACGTGATGGTCCACGATCCTAAGCACCCCAATTGGAAAGATCGGGATCGGTTGATTTTGTCCAATGGCCACATTTGTCCGGTGCGCTATGCGGCCATGGCTCATGCTGGCTATTTTGATAGAAAAGAACTTCTGACCTTGCGCAAATTTGGCTCGCGACTGCAGGGTCACCCCGAGCGACCCCGATTACCAGGAATCGAAAACACGGCTGGCCCCCTCGGCGATGGATCTTCTCAAGCGGTCGGCCTCGCCTACGCCGCACTCATGGATGGCGTTCCGTGGAGAGTGTATTGCGTCATGTCTGATGGTGAACTCGAGGCTGGGATTACATGGGAAGCGTTGCTCTTTGCTAGTCGCAACAAACTCTACAACTGCACCTTTATTATTGATCGCAACAATATTCAAATCGACGGCGCAACCGAAGAAATCATGCCGCTTGAACCGTTAGCGGATAAATTCCTGGCTTTTGGAATGAACGTGCTCTCGTGTGCGGGGAACGACATCGCTGATTTTGTGACTGCGGTTAAGCGCGCGCATGCTGTGACCGAAAAACCGACGGTCATTATCGCTGACACCATTCCTGGTCGTGGGGTTGAATACATGGAATACGATTTCAAGTGGCACGGAATGCCGCCAAAGCCGGGAGCGGAAGCTAACAAAGCGCTGGCAGAACTTCGAACCTTGGGAGGAAAAATTCGCTCTGAACACGAATAGTATGAAAGGCTTGAATCCCAAAATGTACTTAGTGAAGAATCTGTTCGATAAAAAAATCGAGCAACTGCCAACACGCGACGGATATGGTCATGGGTTAGTTGAGGCTGGTAAGAAAGATGCCAACATCGTCGTTCTCTGCGCCGATCTCACCGAATCGACTCGCAGTTTATGGTTCAAGGAGGCGTATCCAGAACGCTTCGTGCAAATGGGGGTGTCTGAGCAATCAATGGCCGCGATTGCTGCCGGCATGGCACTTGCTGGCAAAATCCCGTTCATCTCGAGCTATGCCGGTTTCTCCCCCGGCCGCAACTGGGAACAGATTCGAACCACGATTGCTTTGAATGAAACCAATGTAAAAATTGCTGGGGCGCACGCCGGTGTCTCTGTTGGTCCAGACGGGGCGACGCACCAGATGCTCGAGGACATTGCGATCATGCGCGTCGTCCCGAACATGAAGGTAGTCGTTCCCTGCGACTCTATCGAGACGCAAAAAGCAACCATAGCCATCGCTGCCGATCCTCGTCCTGCCTACATTCGCTTTGCTCGCGAAAAGTCTCCTGTGTTCACAACCAAGAAGACGCCGTTCAAACTTGGCCAAGCCGAAGTGTTTCGATTTGGATCTGACGTTACCATCGTCGCGGCTGGTCCCCTGCTCTACGAAGCTCTCGTCGCCGCAGAACAGCTTTCCAAAAAAGGCATCGAAGCCCGCGTCATTAATTGCCATACCGTGAAGCCCCTTGATGTGAAGACCCTCGTTGCTGCGGCCAAAGAGACAGGGGCCGTGGTTACGGTCGAAGAAGCCCAAGCAGCCGGTGGACTCGGCGGAGCAGTTGCCGAAGCTCTCACGCTCACCACTCCCGTCCCCATGGAACGCGTGGGTATGCAAGATCGTTTTGGTGAATCGGGCGAACCACGTGAACTCCTCGAAGCATTTGGGCTCACCGCGCCAGGGATTGTTTCTGCCTGTCTTAAAGCCCTAAAACGGAAGTAGTCGAGATATGGATAAGCTCCCCTCATTGGATAGACCTGCGCCAACAATTGAACTCAAATCTTTTAAAGAAATGGTCGCGGAGAACGCGCTGAGGCCTGAACCGGCCAAGGAAACGCCCAGAAAAGAAGAGGGGGCGGTCCTGGAGGCTGAGGCCCTCGAAGGAGCGCGCGAGATGGTTGCAGAAGCCCTTCGAACACCATCCGCTTCCGAAGCAAAGATCGATGCGACACTCCTTGGTGACTTTTCGCTAGAAGATGTAGACGGCAAAGAGGTCAGATTAAAAGAGAGCGATTATTCCGTGGTAGCTAAGCAGCTCCAAAAACTGAAACAGGCCGGCGGTTCTTTCCAGCAACTCCTGGGAGGAAGACCGATTGCTGCCCGCTACGATATCCATGTAAACAACTTCAGCACGCGCACCAATATTATTGAACTCCCTGACGGCCGCCGAGTCTTTGCGGTATTTGCTCACAAAGCTTCAGCTCTGCACAGATCACTGGATAGTGTTATGAAGCATGGCGCAGGGCTCAGAATGGGGAAAGTAAGTAGAGATGAATGGAAAACAGCGTTTGAAGAACACGGACGGATCCCTCGCATCAAAAACGAGGACCCCCATACCATCCTCATGCCATACATCCCAAACGTAAACGCCTACGACGCCCTCGCTAATAATCACGAAATTACCAACTTCGGAGAAATCCCCTGGGCAAATGAGTTGACTGCCGAAAAGAAAAACGAACTTTTGCGAGCGATCATGGGAGAAATCGCCGACATCCACCGCCAAGGAATTGCTTGGGGCGAGGCTATTCTTCCTAATCTCATCCTCACCAAAGATAAACGAGCCATTATGTGTGACCCCGAAGTTCGCTACGACGAAGACGTGCCCCTTTCAGAAGCCCAGGGACGCGATTTGCGAGATCTTATCCTTTCCACCTGTGCGGCCCTACGAAAATCAGAACAAACAAAAGACTTCGCTTCGGTGGTTAAACTTCTTTTGGATGCCTACCCGGACGAAACCGTTATTGATGCATTAAAAAAGAGTTCCGGTGAAAGTTTTTCGCTGGGCCTCCAACTCACCTTCTGGAATGAAAAACTACGCACGGGCGTCGAAAGCAAAAAGGAATATCAAGCGATCTTACAAGCTGTCCGCGACTATCAACGTGCGGCGTAATACGATTATGAAATACGACATGATCACGATCGGCGACATCAAGCTCGACACCTTCGTTGTGCTGGAAGACGCGAGTGTCCAGTGTTCGCTCAAAATGCCTGAATGCCAACTGTGCCTCGACTATGGCAAAAAGATTCCGGTCAATATTGTTGATTCGCAAATTGCAGGTTCAGCACCGAACGTTGCTCGGGGACTCGCCCGCATGAAGCATAAAACTGCGGTCGTGAGTGTCATGGGACGCGACGACACCCACGAACTAGCAATGGAAGTTCTGGCGCACGAAGGTGTGGGTACGAAATTTATTACCACATCAACCAAAGCAAAAAGTAGTTACTCTGTTGTCTTGAATTACAAAGGTGAAAAAACGATTCTCACGTCACATGTACCGCGCAAGTATCGCCTCCCCAACATCGATGGCCCGCATTGGCTCTACATGTCTGAACTGGGCGATGGCTACGAAGACCTATTTCGCGATCTCACGCGTCTCGTCAGACGCGAAAAAATCCTCCTCGGTTTTAATCCTGGCGCGGTGCAAATTCGTGATAGAAAAAAAGTGTTATTCGATCTCATCAAGGTGACCCATCTGCTTGTTTTGAACCTGCACGAGGCCTACACACTTACCAAAGGTAAGACGTACGAAATACACAGCCTCCTAAGGGACTTGTATCGCCTCGGAGCAGAAGTAGTGATTATCACAAACGGCAAAGAAGGCGCGCACGCGTTTGATGGGCAAACGGTTTATTTCTGCCCTGTGTTCCCTGCAAAAACCGTAGAATCGACCGGTGTTGGTGATGCGTTTTCCACCGGCGTCATTGGCGCTTTGATGGCCAAACTCACCCTTCCTGAAGCGTTGCGTTGGGGCGCCGTGAACGCGGCATCGGTTGTGAGCTTCGTCGGACCAAGCAAGGGGCTGCTCTCTGCCAATCAAATAAAAAAACGCCTCAAGGAGCGGCCGTCGTTTAAAACGACTACTTTATAAAGTGCAGGAATCCGCCTCGAGATGGGCGGATTCGTGTTTAGGATGTCTACACCTTCCACGGAAAGGGGCAGTTGGCTTGAACTGCACAGATCTCTTCTTCGCAGGAAGGACAGCGGTCGAGATGATAGACAATTGAGAGGTGGTAAGAAAGATCAATGTCGAGAAGGTTAGCGACAGCGATGAGCCAGGCGAGAACGTCGGCGCACTCGAGCATGGCAGCCAGCTTGTCGACCGGATCACGAGAGGCCTCAAAACGAACGACCGCTTCTTCCAGCTCATCGATCTCTTTGCCAAGATGCTCGGAGACCTTCGCAACTCCACGAGCCTGGTTGGTGACCCCGAAGAGTCGCTTCAGCATCTGCTGCCAACCGCTGAGCGGTTGGGCAAGCAGGTCGGACCGGAGAGACCCGTCGAGCTTGGGAGCACCGTGCCGCCCGACACAGCCGCAATCTTTGACCATGCCGCAGTAGAAACAGGCGCCTGGCCACTTGATGGCAATCGACTGGTCGAGGGCAATATCAAGACGGTCGCAGATGACGAAGAGATCTACAAGGCAATCGACCAAAGCTCTTTCGATTTCTTCAAACTGTCCCGCGTAGCACGAATCGTCGACTCTGGGGAAGTTGGCTTGCAGATCGTCAATAAGTGGTGAGGCACTGCTCGCCGTCAGCGCACAGCGATACCCGCCATATGCCCGAGAGAAGAGTTCACGAATCACTCCCTGCCACTCACCGATCGTCCTCATGTCAGGACGACCGTCGGTCTGTCCTTTCATGAGTCCTCCAGGCTCAGAGCCTACGGCTTCCGGCAACCACCGTCAAGGCGTATAATGCATCCACAAACTATGCTCGTCTCTTCCAAACAAATGCTCCAAAAAGCCCATCGCGGAAATTATGCGATTGGGGCGTTTAACGTGAACGACATGGAGATGCTTCAGGCGGTTGTTGATGCGGCTAAGGCGGAAAAGGCACCGGTTATTATTCAGACTTCTGAAGGGGCCATCGACTATGCCCGCATTGGCTACTTGTACGCCATGATTAAAGAAGCGGCCAAAGTGAAAACTCCGATGGCCTTTCATCTTGATCACGGCAAGGACTTTAAACTAGTGAAAGAAATGATAAAATTTGGTTTTCACACTTCGGTGATGTACGACGGCTCTTCCCTCCCCTTCAGCCAGAATATTCGTAAGACCAAAGAGGTCGTCCGCTCGGCACATAAAAAGAAAATGCAGGTTGAGGCTGAGCTTGGAGCGATCGCGGGGATTGAAGATTTTGTTTCTGTGAAGGACCGCGATGCGCACCTGACCAATCCTCACCAAGCGGCGATTTTTGCCAAAAAAACAGGTTGTGATTCCTTGGCGATCGCCGTTGGAACAAGTCACGGAGCGTACAAATTCAAATCATCCTCGCATTTAGATATTGATCGATTGAAAGAAATAAAAGCTGCGACCAAGATGCCGCTCGTGCTCCACGGGGCAAGCGGAGTACCGCTGTGGCTCAAACGCCGTTGTCTTGATGCTGGCTGCAAAATCCAAGACGCTCATGGCGTTTCTGATGAGCAGATTAGCCGAGCGATTAAGGCCGGCATTAATAAAGTAAACGTCGACACAGACCTCCGCCTCGCCTTCACGGCCGCTGTCCGCCAAGCACTCAACGATGACCCAGCAAATATCGACCCGCGTAAATACTTGAGTCCCGCTCGCGACCTTATGACGAAGGTAGTTCGTGATAAAATGAGACTGTTCGGCTGTTCAGGTAAAGCATAATTATGAAGTACGACATTATTACGATTGGCTCGGCCGTGCGCGACGTGTTTGTGGTTTCCAAAGAGTTCAAGCTCTTTCCGTCAGAAAAATTTATTACCGGAGTTGGCGAGTGCGTGGCCCTCGGCACCAAGATTGATCTCGATGAGATGGTGATGGCCACCGGCGGCGGGGCAACGAATGCCGCGGTGACCTTTGGGCACTTAGGTTTCAAGACTGCTGCCATCGCTCGGGTTGGCCAAGATTATTCCGGGGCCGAAATTATTGGCGAACTGCGCAACTGCCACGTTGACTCCTCGCTCATCCGCGTCATCTCAGACGAGCCGACAGCCTATTCAACGCTTCTTACGGAACCAAAAGGCGGTGAACGGACAGCGTTAGTCTATCGCGGTGCCTCAGCGACGTTTACGGGCAAAGATATCCCCTGGTCGAAAATGAAAACCGACTGGCTGTACCTCACCTCCCTCGCTGGCAACATGACTCTCGCCAAAAAGCTGATCACCAAACTGGGTAAGACAACCAAAATTTGTTGGAACCCTGGTGGTGGAGAATTGAAACAAGGATGGAAATCCTTTGCGCCGTTGCTTAAACATATTTTTCTGTTGAACCTCAATAAAGAAGAGGCTGATCAACTGTTTGCTGGCAAAGATCCGGCCAAGCTTATTCCTTCAAGCCTCTGCTTGGTGATCACGGATGGTCCTCGCGGCGCAACCGCCCTCCTCGACGGTACCCGCTGGCATATTAATGGCTCAAATGTGAAAGTCATTTCCCGAACAGGTGCTGGTGATGCGTTTGGGTCGGGTATGGTTGCAGCACTCATGAAAGGGATGGCCATCGACGACGCTCTGCGCTTAGGACTTCTCAATTCCCAATCTGTCATTCGGCACTACGGAGCAAAACGAGGCATTCTTACTAAATGGCCGGGCACGAAAGAATTCAAGAAAATCGCAGTCAAAATACTATGACCAAACTTTTCGTCTGCCGAGCGATTCCCGATGAAGGCCTGAAGATGCTCAAAAAGCACAAAGGTTTGAAGGTAGACATGTACGAGAAGGATCAAGCCATCCCGCGCAAAGAATTACTGCACCGAGTGAAGGGCGTTGATGTGATTCTTTCCATTCTCACCGACAAGATCGATAAACAAGTGATGGACGCGGCGGGGCCAAGTCTCAAAATGATCGCTAATTATGCGGTGGGTTTCGACAATGTTGATCTCGTGGAAGCCAAGAAGCGCGGGATTGTCGTCACAAATACACCAGGCGAAGAAATTTCTGAAGCTGTTGCCGAGCACGCCATCGCGCTTATCTTTGCTCTGGCCCATCGCATTGTCGAGTCCGATAGATTTGCCCGAGCAGGAAAATACCACGGTTGGGGACCAAAGATGCTGCTCGGCGAAGATATTTACGGTAAAACCCTCGGCTTGATCGGCGGAGGTCGAATCGGGACAGCGCTCGCTCGCCGGATGCACGATGGATTCACTGTAAACATTATTTACAGTGACATTAAACGCAATCCTGAGTTAGAAAAATTTGGTGCTAAGTATCTTTCAAAAACTGAGCTGCTCAAAAAAGCAGACATTGTGAGCCTTCATGTTCCCCTTCTCCCTTCGACACGCCATTTGATCGGAACCAAAGAGCTCGCCATGATGAAGAAAACCGCCTATTTGATTAACACCGCGCGTGGGCCCATTGTCGATGAACGCGCACTCGTTAAAGCCCTTCAGAAAAACCAAATCGCTGGCGCCGCTCTTGATGTTTTTGAGTGCGAACCGCTCATCGCCTGCTCCAGAAGTGACACCGCCGCTCTGCGCAAACTCCAAAATGTCGTTTTGACTCCCCATACGGCCTCGGCCACCCACGGCGCCCGCCAAGCCATGAGCCGTACGGCAGCCGAAAACATCCTTACCTTCCTTGGCCATAAAGCTCCTCCAAATGCTGTCCGCTAAAATCTCTTTTTCGAGAAGTGCAACGACCTTCACTCCGTTTTGGTTTTACATCGTCCTGCACAAATTCGGCGCCGGCATCCACTACGCAATGATCGCGGTCCTCGGAGCACAAATTTTCCCGCTCTGGGCTGTGGGCTTATGCGTCAGCTTTGCCTCGTTCATTGAATTTGCCCTCGATATCCCTGCCGGATTTGTTCTGGAACGCTACGGTTATTTGAAGATGCTCCGCATAACCACCCTATTCTTCTGCGTCGCTGGCGGAGCGCTGCTCTTTGGACTCAGCCCCCTCACCTATTTTATTTCCCTGACCTTCGGTGGACTGGGCTGGCTCTTTTTCACCCCCGGCATCAATGCCTATCTGCTGGCAAACGCTCCTTTGTCTATTTTTGGTCGACTTTACGGAGTCTTAAGAGCATCAGAAGGAGCTGGGATCATGCTGGCCACCTTGTGCCTCCCTCTCTTAGTCCGCCTGCCAGTGCCGATGCTTGGCCTCGTCATGATCTACCCGCTCCTTGGAGCTATTGTAGCGCTCGTGATCGGTGGACATTATCGCATGCCGAATACCCTTCCGCACACAGTCAAAGCAAAACGGCAGGTGCGTGAAGTGGGTATGCAAAAAGTGCTCGGAGCGTTCCGTGCCCTTCACCCAGTCGGGACGGCTCTTGCGATCTACATGACCTGCCTGTCCACATTTTTTGGTGCGATCTGGTTTGTCTTCCCGATCCTGGTGAACGCCGGCACAAAACCAACGATTATTTCGACCAGTATGAGTGTGCTTGAGTTTGCAATGGTCGTCGCCGGATTTACCATCTCGCGGCTGGCTGACTCCAAACGCAAAAAAGTCATCGTGCTTGTGAGTATGCTTGTTATTATGACCACTGGGGCCCTTATTGGCTTCACGCTCCATCCAATCTTGATTCTCCTCTGCTTCATCTTCTCCTTTGCCGATGAACTTCTACGCACCACCCTCTGGGCCTGGCTCGACACAAAAGCAAAAGCAGCCGGCCGAGAAGAACACGGTATTGTGAGCGGTGCCATCACCTTTGCCGACGATCTTGGTTGGATGATCGGCCCTGCCGCCGCTGGCGTGCTCTTCGCGACCGTAGGGGCTCAACCGACGATCAGGATTATGAGTGTCGTGGTAGTCGGCGTTGGCGTCCTCACGCTCGCCCTGTTGCTCCGTCGAACTGTTTCCGTGACCCGTTGACGAGGTAAGGTAATTACATTAAACTGATGCCCACTCCCCTGTTGCCGAGCAAAGCAAGGCAAACGCGAGCGGCCGACGGCCGAACGTGAAGGCGAGTGGCGACGAGCCTGAACAAGAGGCCGTCGGGTAAGCGAGCGCGGGCCGCTAGCTCAGTTGGTAGAGCACATGCTTTGCAAGCAGGGGGTCAAGAGTTCGAATCTCTTGCGGTCCACCAAAAGTCCTTCCACATTATTACGTGGAGGATTTTTTGTGCTATCATACGAGCAATAAACTTATGCTTCCCCGGTTGATCTGGATTGGAGTTATCGGAGCTGTTGCCTTGGCGAGCTTCCCAACAGGCACTGCGTACGCTTCCCACCAGTCGTTGCTCACTATCCAAATCTTGCATGAAGACGGCTCGATCCAGTCTTCCTTTGATGTTCCAACAGCTAACCGTGCTGGCGGAGTGAAAGTCGCGGTTGGGGACTTGGGCAAAGATGGCGTGCCAGAGATTGTGATCGGGAACGGGCTAGGGAATGAACCCCGGGTGACGGTCTATCGCGCCGACGGATCGGTGATTGGAGGCTTTTTGGCATACGATCAGACCATGGGCCTCGGAATCAACGTCGCAATTTGTGATATCGACGGTGATGGCACAAACGATATCGTCACTGGTACGCAATTCGGCGCTGGCCCTCAAGTTCGCACCTTCGATCACATGGGCGTTTTGAAACACAACGGCTTTTTTGCTTACGACGAAGCGTTTCGTGGTGGAGTGCACATCTCGTGCGGCGATCTTGATAACGACGGTCGCGCAGAGTTGGTGACGTCCCCCGGCCCAACCGGCGGGCCACATGTGCGCATTTGGGAGTTTAATGATGAACAGTGGGAACTGCAAGATGATTTTTTTGCATTCGCCGAAGATGAAACTGGCGGCGTGGTAACAACTATTCACGACAGTAAACTTTACGCAACACTACAAAAAACATCTGGTCATCACGTAATCAAGTCGTATGTTATCCACAGGGGTGTGGAAGAACAAACAACGCAAGAAAATCATACGACAACCACTTCATCACTGTTTGTGTTACGTAATCACATCATTGCAACAGCGACGGAAGGTGGCCACATCGCGAATGACATTGTGAACTTGGCTGTTGATGTTCCGTTCGGAAGTGTGAACGCAACAGCGGCCGATATCGACAGTGATGGTGATGACGAAATAATTGTTTCACCTGATCGCGCACTTTTTTCTTCATTCACGGATGCTAAACGCATCGTGGTCGACATTTCTGAGCAACAGCTCTATGCCTACGAAAATGGCCTTTTAGCCAATACTTTCGCTATTTCTAGCGGTAAATACCCTTGGGCGACTCCTGTCGGAAATACCTCCGTCCTCGCTAAACTTCCGTACGTTGACTACACTTGGTATTACGGCCCAGGCGATCCGCGCAACTATTCCCTCGGACTTGTTCCATGGAACTTGCGCATCTACAATCACATTTATATTCATTACGCGTATTGGCATAACAATTTTGGACACCCGATGAGTCACGGATGCGTCAATGTGAATCTCGACAACATCAAATGGATTTACAACTTCGCGGATGTCGGAACACCGGTTGATGTGCGTGAGTAGTCTTGACAGGTTTGCAAAAACTATTTGCAAACAACGCGAAGTGTTTTATACTGTAAGCATCTCACGAGTTTTCAAACGTCGATCGTGAGGAGGACAAAAGAAAAATTATTTTTAACTCATACGAGTATGGCAGCCAAGAAACGCAAGGTAGCCAAGCGCAAGCCAGCCAAGAAAGTGGCAAAGCGCAAGGCCGCTCCAAAGCGCCGCGCCGCAAAGCGCCGACGCTAAATCCGATCCGTCGGATTTACAAAATCTCCCACACACGTGTTGGGAGATTTTGTGTTGCGCTAAATAAGACTCGCCTGCTTCGGTTTGATTTGGTCTTGGTCTGAAAAGATATGCACCTGACCGTAAACACCGTCATAACCCGGGCGGATATTGAGTTTGCCTTGGCGAACGCGGTCGATGGCCTCGGCAACCGTTGGATCAACGCGTTTGATTTCGTCGATTGGGACATCCAATAATATAGCAAACTCACTCCCAAGCTCTTTGTTGAGCTTTTCGTACATCGCCTGTACCTTTTTCGAGGCAGTGCCAGCCAAACCGAGAGACTCGGCGATGATAATCTCGAGAGGGACAATGGATTTAAATGATTGGCGCACCGATTCGCTCGGCTTGCGATCCCCAAGTTCCTCGACGCGAGATAACACTCCGACTGTTAACTTCTTGCCACACTTAGGGCAGCGACCACCAAGGCGTTTGGTCTCCGCCGGCTCGCAAAAAAACTCACAATCCGAATGACCATCAACGTGGTATTTCCCTTCTTCTGGGTAGAACTCGATCGTGTATTTGAACTTTGATGTGTCACGTTCCTTAAATATGCGTAAGAACTCGTCGTAGGTGATCTTGTCTTCATCCATCTCGAACACATTGGCCTCGCGACCAAAGTTTCGTGGCGAATGGGCATCGGAGTTCGAGACCAACATCAGGTTATCCAGCGCCGAGAGACTGCGGTTCATCAAAGGATCACTCGAGAGCCCTGTTTCAATCGCATAAATATACTTCGCCATCGATCCGTAACACGCGTCGAGCGAATTGAAACCAGACTTGGAACCAAACACGGAAAACCACGGCGTCCAGGCGTGCGCAGGAATCAACATAATCTTCTCATCGATCCCGATTAAGATCTTCATGAGCTCTTCAGACTCGATACCAAGGATCGGGCGGCCATCAGCAGACAAATTACAGCCGCGATCTTCGAGGGCTTTAATGATTGCTTCAACGTCGGCAACCGTCGGAACCAAAATAATATTGTGAATACGCCTCACCGCCCCATCTTTTTTATAAATCTGCGCCACTTCGCTGGTTAACATGTAGCGCATCTTCGAATTTGAGCCTTTCAACTTAAACATTCCTTGTTCGGCCTCCTCGAGCTTGTCTTTAATCTCGGCAAACCACTTTGGATGCGTAAAGTCTGCGGTCCCGAGCACGTTGACCCCCTTCTTTTCACACCAGACAGCATTATTCTCCAGGGTTAAATCCGGAGAACACGCTCGCGAGTATTTGGAATGCAAATGCCAATCGGTAATCACGCGCATATATTATTGTGAAAGGGCTTCTTCAGCCGCACTGAGCTGCTCAGGGGTGTTGATCCCAATCGCCTCGATTGGATCCTCAATAAGGATAGAATGGATTGGCTGATGTTCAGAAACAGCGAGCTCAACTAAGTCGGTTAAATAGTATTCTTTTTGAACGTTATCTGTGGTGAGTTGATCAAAATGATCGCACAACCAATCCCGGCGGAAAATCATGTAAGCCGGATTCAACTCAGTGATCGCTTTTTCTTCCTCCGTTGTATCTTTAAGCTCAACAATGCGGGAAATGTTCCCGGCCCCGTCGCGAACAATGCGGCCAAAGTTATAAAACCACTGCCGCCAGCCTTCAAAATCAGGAAACGTAACCGTGGCGAGGGTTAGCACTCCTCCGCTTTTCTCGTGTTCCTCGGCGAGCCGACGAATGGTGGTCGCGGAGACTGTGGGGTGATCCCCATAGAGGATCATGACATGGTCAGCGCCATCAAACTGTTCGCGGGCAGTCATGGCCGCGTGCCCAGTGCCGAGCTGCTCGTTTTGAATAACAAACTGGCAGCCGGTATCGGCGAGAACTTCGCGGAATTGCTGCTCGTTATCTGGAGCGATCACTAAAGTGGGTGCGTTATCCACGCCGGCTTCCCGAACCGCGTCGAGCAAGTGGCGAATCATGGGCTTCCCGTGTATGGGAATGAGAGGCTTCGGCACATTGAGCCCCAACGCTTCGAGCCGTTTGCCTTTTCCTGCAGCTAAAATGACAATCTTGACCTTGGCCATACAATGGAGGAATGGTAATCGACTTATTCGTGGTTGACAAGGAAAGCGAATCATGACCAACTATACATATCTCTATGCAACTCTGGCCACTCACTGCTCCAGGAAGTTTCGCCACCCGCGATGTGATTCGTCGCGAAGGGGTTGTAATTTCAGCAGCAACCCTGCGCGGGCCGGTCGAAGCGCCTGAGCATCGCCATCCTGATCATGATCAGCTCATTTATGTCGCTCATGGTTCGTGCGAACTCTTAACCGCCGATGGCCGACGCACGGCTATGCACGAACACGATACGATGATCGTCCCCGCCGGGGTCTTCCATGGATTCTCAACGACAACGGGCACCTGTCAACTCCTTACGGTGTGCTTAGGCCAAGATGGCAGCCTTGAACGTCTTCGTCGCCAATTTATTCAAGGTTGGATTCATGAACAATTAATTTACATTCGCGGGCCAGGCATTCGCCTGGCTTTTGAATTGCCGATCGCGCCGACGGATCAATACGGCGCCCGGGAAGAAACCCTTATCGTCCACGACATCGACTACATTCATCCGAGCGTAAAAACGCAGCCGATCCCGGCGCTCGACCCGCCCACCCGCTCACTGCGGGAGCGTATTTTTGGACGCAAAAAGAGAGTCAAAGTTCTGGCGGCCACCTACTCTCGCCCTAACGGACTACCATCGGCCCCATAAGGCTTAACTTCTGTGTTCGGGATGGGAACAGGTGTGACCCTTTGGGATGTGCCACCAGAACTCTGACTCTCTTTGATGAATCAGGGTTGCTGTTTGAGAATTTTTGAACTGAACAATTACTCGTTTCGTGTTTGGAGAGCTGGACCGATTAGTACGCCTCGGCTAAGCGTGTTACCACGCGTACACCTAGCGCCTATCAACCTGCTCATCTCGCAGGAGTCTCATAGTGAATGTTAATCTTGGGGTCGGCTTCGCACTTAGATGCTTTCAGCGCTTATCCGAACCCGACGTCGCTACCCGGCAA
>ERZ1292633.2265-Hain-H41-02um-R1-2265-length-19851-cov-6_pt1 | contig 19851 bp, 11 predicted proteins | sample MGYA00564406_ERZ1292633 | MGnify/ENA primary metagenome ERZ1292633 (study PRJEB36523, sample SAMEA6512639) | groundwater metagenome | collected 2019-01-08 | study: AquaDiva: Metagenomics assemblies of 32 groundwater samples
CCGGGCTTGGAACCGGCACAGCGTGTTTACAAGCACAGCAACGACGTCACATCTCTTCGCTACAGTGGTGGCGGAGAGATCAGGTGTTTTGTGCACTAGGAATTACTTACTTTCATATCCGCCCGAAAGTGGCTGACGCGTTGCAGCCACCGGTGGCTGCCTTGCGCTGGTTCCCGATCTGGCCAAAGTCTTCGGACGCAGTTCATGTCCCCATTGAGGATGCCGCGCGACGTCGACTCAGCGGCGATGCGTCTGTCAACGTCTTTGACATTTTTTGCCCAAGATCGACGACTGGCTCTCCGCGGCTATCAGATTAGATTTCTTGAACCGACGCAACGCGTTCGGAGAACGAATTCGCCGGCCCCTTCGTGGCCGCCGGCTTAGAGCCAAAATAACTTGCGCGATCTAGGCTGGAAGAGCAACGCAACAACAGTCGAAACAAGCAAGCGTGTTCCGTTACCCTCGCCGTTTGAATCATGGGCAACGTAGGGTGTCGCACGCTTTCCAGGTTGGGCATCCCACTCTACTAAGCTGTTTGGTTTTTTCTTCCGTTTCTTGTTTAAAGAACTGTTCGGGGACAATCCTTCCGCACAATCGCTCTCACGTCGTGCGGATCAATTCGAGGCAAGCGGATCAATTCGAGGCAAGAAAATGTGTTTGAATTTCCTTGAATCAAGGCTTCTTGGACTTGGTTGTCTCCTTACTTTTCTTGCGACAGTGTTCCCACATTCACACACCAGCAATGCGATTTTCGCGGTCACTTTTCATGTACATCGAGCGAAGGGTGCAAAAAAAAGAAATTCCTATGATCGTACAGCAAGCAAAAACCCACGTTGTGATCTCATTATTTTCGTTTGGTTGCTTCGTATGCATGTGTGGAATGGTTGGATTTCAGCTCGTGACCAACAGAAAACGAGATATCGACGGAATCAAACGCAAGGGACCGAGGATCATTGTTATCGGCGGTGGACCCGGAGGTTCCGCGGTGGCCGCAACGCTTCTCAAATGGGACCACCGGGTGGCCGTCACGGTTTTCGACGGAAACCGCACACAAGAATTGACAACGCACTATGCCTTGGCCGCTGCCGGTCATCGGTCGTACGACTTGGTGACGCGAGGCCCGAGCACGTTATGTTGCCCGACAAGTTGGACAGTGACTCGCGACGCCAATCTTGTATTAAGGGCAATAACAAGCGTGAATCCAAACAAACAAACTGTCATAGATTCGTCAGGAGAAGAGCACCGATACGATGCCCTGGTGATTGCTTCGGGTGCGCAGCGAGACATCAGTGTGATTCGCGGTCTGCACGCTGGAAATGTGGATCGCGATTTCGTGAGTCTTTACCCGCATGGCATTCGGGACAGTTTGATGTCCACGTTTTTTGGAAACGTGCTTGCTGTCCGCGTGGCCACGCGATCCAATTTTGAAACGATGGATGCTACCCGAAGCCATCCGGGATACTGGATGTCGGTCGTAAACACTAGTTGGAAGTTTCTTCAGCACTTTGGCAGGATAGGCCCAAAGCAAACAACTACTTTTAGCGCCATCACGTCAGATGCATGCATTTGCGACCAATTGTCGTCGGATTACAACGGTGCGATCGAAGGGCATTGGCTATCTCGAGGAATAAACGTCATTACGGGACTGCGATTGGAAGAAGTGGATGTTTCCAGGAGGGTGGCCCGTTTTCGCGACAATTCAAAGTCCGAGCACAAGCTTCCAGAAGGCAGCACACATCAGCACGAAAAAGATGGAACGAGGATCATCGATATTCCCTTTCGCATGATGATTCTCGACTTACCGCTCAAGGCTCCTGCATTCATCGAGCAGTCCGGTTTGAGCACGAGTCGTACCGCTGGATTCGTTGACGTCGATTCACAAACATTGCAGCATCGGCAATTTAGCAACGTCTTTGCACTGGGCGATAGTGCCGCGATCGATGTGGCAAAGTCATACGGTGCTACGTTGTCGCAAGTTCCGATTGTCGCAGAAAACGTTCTCCGCATGCTTGACTTCCAACGTCGCAACGGTGATGAAAGCAAAATTGCCCCTCAGCAATTGACAAAATACAACGGGTACTCATCCTTTTCGATCAACATGACAACCTGGAGGGTCATGTGGCCGGAAATGGAAGGGTTTGGAACTATCTCACGTTCGGTCGAAGGCTTGCCAAAGTTGAAGCGTTCTGCGTGCCACGTCTGGGACGATTCAAATTGGGCAGGGCCGAAAGGCGTACTTCAAGGCGTATTTTTTCAACTTTTCGTGTTTGAATTTATGCACTGGTTTTTTTCGGTGAAGGGAAGCTGGGATCCTCAACACTGGTTCCGAGACAATCGTCCATCTCAAAATCCAGAAGCCGAAAGTCTACAAAACGCATAAAACTGGTTCCTCCTTTTCGCAAGGAAAGCAAAATGTGAAATGACCTGACATGACCTTTTGTTGGTGTGTGGCTGCCAGTAAAACCAAAACCGAAATGCGTCGCATTGTCGTAGTCGGTGGCGTCGCCGGTGGAGCGACTTGCGCTGCGCGTCTCTCTCGTTTAAGTCCAAAGACTACCGTGACGGTGGTGGAACGAGGTCCCGATGTGTCCTTCGCAAATTGTGGCTTGCCATACTTCATTGGTGGTGAAATCAAGGATCGCTCTCGCTTACTGATGCAAACACCATCGTCCTTAGAACACTCTCTTGGGATCAAGGTTCACTCGAACACCACGGCCACCAACATCAATGCAACCGAAAAAGTCATTCACGTCAACGGAACGTCGGGATCACAAAGCATATCGTATGATGTCCTCGTTCTGTCTCCAGGCGCACAGCCCATTGTTCCCGCGATTCCCGGTTCAGCCTTGCCCGCCGTGTTAACGCTGCGGACGTTGCAGGACATGGACAAAATTGTTGCCGCTTGCAAGATGTCCGACTGCCAACACGTCACTGTTGTTGGTGGTGGATTCATCGGCCTCGAAATGGTAGAACAACTGCATCGAGCCGGTAAAAAGGTCACTTTAATCGAACGTGCAGCCCACGTACTCCCTCAAGTCGACGGGGAAATTGCCCAGTTTCTGGAAACTTCGATCGTGTCCAAGGGCGTGGAGATTTTGACAAGTGATTCCGTCACTGGCATCGAAAAAATGGGTAGTGATTCCTCTCTCGCTGTCACGACGGAGGCTGGACGGAAAATTCGCACAAATTTGGTGGTCATGTCCATCGGAGTGCGTCCAGATACTTCTCTCGCTAAGGAAGCAGGGCTGACCTTATCACAATCTGGTCACATTCGGGTGAACGACTTCATGCAATCGTCCGATTCGTCCATCTACGCGGTTGGCGATGCGGTGGCAACGCGCGATGCCGTTTTTCCACACCTGGAAACGGTGGCTGCCCTCGGAAATGTTGCGAACATGCAGGCACGCATCGCCGCAGACCACGCTTGCACCGGAAAGTCTATTCCGTATCGCGGATCACTTGGTACAGCGATCGTTCGTGCAATGGACGGGGTTGTCGCGGTCACTGGCTGGACTGCGGCGCGCTTGACAAAAGCTGGAATACCGTTTTCCAGCAGCATCATCACTGCCGACAATCACGCAGGGTATTATCCTGGAGCTTTGCCGATTACGATGAAACTCACTTTCGACGAGACAACTGGTCGCATCTTTGGGGCACAGGCTTTTGGATACGACGGTGTCGACAAACGCATCGACGTGGTGGCGACCGCGATCATGGGGCGGTTAACCATCGATGACTTGTCCATTACGCAGTTAACATACTCGCCGCCCTTTGGATCTGCGCGGGATGTTGTGAACGTAGCAGCCCTCGCGGCGAGAAACGTTCGTGCCAAATTGATGACACCCGTCGCCAGTTTGCCCAAAGACGCTGGCGGATGTACTCTGATCGACGTACGTCCCAAAGACAATGCGAAGCTTGACCCAATCGCGAATTCAATCAACCTTCCGATGGCTGAACTCCGCGATTCGTTGCCCACCTTCAAACAGGAGCACCGTTCCACTGAGCCGCTCTTGATGGTTTGCGGTCTCGGTAAAACTTCCTATTTTGCTGAACGTCTTCTCGTCAACGAAGGCTTCAGTAACGTCACATGCTTGGCTGGAGGTCTTCGTGTTGCGCGACCCGCCAAGCCCGTTTTCACAGCTCCGCCCGAGCCCGCTGCGGCGACACACGAGCAAAGCAAGGTTGGTCCTGACGTGACAGTTGACTGTTGTGGGCTTTCGTGCCCTGGCCCACTTCTGAAACTGAAGTCCGCTGTTGCTGCTGCGACGCCAGGGACGCGGCTTGTCGTCACCGCGACCGATCCAGGCTTTGCCGCCGACGTCCGTGCCTTTTGCGTGTCGTGCAAGCTGGATGTGGTCGTGACAGTGGACAAGGGCACTGTCGTCGCAACTGTGACCGTTCCGAGGGCCGGGCAAGTGGAAGCTAGTTCAGCCACGCAAGCGGGAACGCCGCAGCGCCGAAAGGGTGCAACCATCGTGGTATTCTCGCAGGACATGGATAAAGTGCTCGCCGCGTTCGTCATCGCGAACGGCGCTGCTGCTATGGGCGGGGAGGTGACGATGTTTTTCACGTTTTGGGGTTTGATGGCATTGCGAGATCCCAACGGACGCGCACGTCCTCCGAAATCGTCCTTTTTGGACGCCATGTTTGGATGGATGCTGCCCAACGGGATGAAACGTTTACCAATGAGCAATATGAACTTTGCCGGCGTGGGCCCCAAACTGATGAGGTATCAAATGGCAACGAAAGACCTTCCGAATTTGGAAGACCTGCTCAAGTCGGCTCGGGAGCAAAAGATTCAACTTGTCGCGTGCACGATGAGTATGAATGCAATGGGAATTACACCGGGAGAATTGATAGATGGCGTCAAGTTCGGTGGCGTGGCAGAATATTTGGCAGCGGCCGAGACATCTGGGACCAATCTTTTCATTTGATAATCATTTTAAATGCTCGATGTGCCCTTTCCTAACATGCTTTTTTTTCCTCCACAATTGGCGCATATCCACAAAGCGTCAAAACTCGCTTCCGTCGATCTCCGATGAAACACAAATGCAACAGATCGGTCCGTCACAAAGCTGGTTGAATGCATTCCCTTCTGTTTCCCAATTTTTTTGTGCTGGCCCTTTACCGAAATGAACTGCCTTGCGCTCGAGAAGAAGCTTCCGGATGAGTTCAAAGCCAAGTACGAGTTGAAGCATCCGCTCGGAAGGGGGGCCTTTGGTCAAGCCCATGTATGCGTCGACCGGAAAGATGGCAAAGAGTACTGCGCCAAGATCATTGAAGGCCATCGACTAGGAAGACGTGCCAATCGCGAGGCGACCAATCTCACCAAGGCACGAAACGCTGCACTCTCCGCGGGCGGCTGCAAAGGTTTTCGCTACATCGCCAAATGCGAATTCGTGGCGACAAGCCGCCATTACACCGTCATCGTGTTAGAGTATGCGCGCGGTCCAACATTGGAAGCGTTCATCAACAAGGAGCTTCTCAACGTCGCGCCGCTGGTGGAGCAACGAGAGCGTCTCGCGCGCAGAGTGTGCCGGCAACTGCTACGTGCCTTGAGCTTTCTCGAAAAGAATCACATCATTCACGGTGATCTAAAGCCGGCAAATATCGTCCTGACGCACGCGGTGGGCAAGGATGACCTTGACACCATCCAAGTGAGGTTGGTGGACTTCGGGTTTTCCAAAGATCTCAACGAGAGTCCGCTAGTATCAAAAGCGTATGGAACCGCCGCCTACCTAGCACCGGAACGGCGTCACGAAGGCGTGGGAAGCCGCAATACGTTCAAGTCCGAAGTATGGGCGATCAGCTGCATCGCATATGAAATCGTCACGGGACTAAAGGCATTTCATGAATCCGGTTTGCAGAGTGCGGCACTCACGTTTCAAGAAGAACTGCTGGTGCCGTTGCCGTTTGAGTGCAAAGTCTCCACGGCCAAAAACAAAAGTGGCCGGTCGGAAGGTTGGGTGATGCGCCCACTGCCGGTGTCGTACGAGTTTCGGGACTTCGTCGAACGCACGCGCGCCACCGAATCACACAACACAGCGGACAAACTTGTGTTTGACTTGGATGGCCGGTTGACCGTGGACGAGGCCCTGGCACATCGGTTCATCGCGTTGTTCTTCGATGTGGACGAAGATGAGGATGATGTCCTCCCACCGCGAATGGATGTTGTGTCCACAGCAGCTTTGCATGCAGATCCTGGTGCCGACATCTCGACCGCCGATCCTGTCGCACCTGTCGTCGACATCGCGGCTGCCGATCCTGTCGAACGTGTTGCCGATGTCGCGGCCGCGGATCCTCTCGAACGTGTTACCGACATTGCGGCCGCCGGTCCCGTAGCGGCCGCTGACGGCGTCGACCCCACAGTGCCAATGGGGGTGATCAAACCGCCCGATGCGGAGCTGTCCGAGCCGAAACCGACCGCAGAACGTGTGGCTGACGCCGACGCTCGTGACACGCCGCCAAGCGCTTTCCAACCAGCAGTTCCATTGACAGCCGACGCGGCTGCGCCCGAACCGGTCTTGCCCCCGAAAAGCCCAGTTTCCGCGGCCAAACCCCCAGCGGTGAAGCCAAAGATTCGCATCAGTTTTGCGGAGGATCCAGAGGTGGTGGCGCGCCGCAATGCGGCAGCCGCCGCTGCGACCTCACCGCCTGTTCCTCCTCCCGACGACTTGGAAGCCGAATGGATTCGAGAGGATACGGCCGCGCGAGCCATCATGAATGAGACGCGCATCCTCGAGGCACGCGCGGAAGCGGCGAGTGACAAATGCCAGTGTTTTGGAGGTTCGTCCGGCTGGCATAAGCATGGTTGCCGCTTTGCCACGTTGGCACCTGTCCGACCCCGAGATGTTGCCCCTCGACATTGAAAAAATCCTGCAAACCAACTAGGGTCAATCTGCACTCCTTTCCCTGGGACAACCCCCCGCCGCAAATAACAACAACGAGATTTCATTGCTGCCTCAGCAGTAGTAGGCCATATGGTTCCCTCTTATCCAAGAACCGTGTGCGGTTTCTCGCCACCCGATTGCATTCACTTTTTCCCTTCTCTCTGGTGGTTCGTTTCTTTTCGTTTGCAGATGATTGACCTATCTCTCTCGTGACCGATGAAATACATTTTCACGCGCGCGGAAGACTGACGTGCTGTGCTTCCTCCTTAACCTTGCGAAAGACACAAATCAAACAGTATGCGTCGGACGACAGCTTTCGTCAGCCGATGCCTGTTGGTCTCGGGGACCGTTGTCGGGGAGCGATCCGGCATCATTTCGTTGTCGTCTCGCGGATCGCAGCTTCACCAATCGCAATGGGCATGCGCCTTGAGCAGCCCCTCGCAAGCGTTTCTCTCGGTCAAGTGTGCGGCGCAAGTTTTCTCTTCGACAAGTAGCACCGGTGGTGGGGGTGAGATGACCGCTGCCGCGCGAGATGAGGTCTCCCGCGCCGTGTCAGGCGTACGCGACGAGGTGAAGGGTCAAAGTCTTGATCTCGGCGACATGTCTGAAAGCGCCAAGGCGTGTCAACAAGCGGTGCTGCACGCCGCCAAAGTGCACCACGCCAAACTTGATGGTGCGTTGACGACGCGACTAAACAACCTCGCAACCGCAACCAAAGCTTACGGAACGCGCGTTGCCATGCTGCAAAGTGAGGCCCGGAAAATCCATGGGGATGCGGAAGCCATCGTGAAAGTGCTTTGGGGGACAGCCAGCGCAGGCACCTCTAATTCCCCCACAGCCTCTTCCCCGGCGGATACTCCCGCGGAGACGTCCAAATCATCGGACTTCACGGCCGACGTCCCTCCACTTGCTCAAAAGCTTGATGAAATCAACTCGGCTGCCTCAGCGACGACGAAGATCGAAACGGTTGAAGGCGAGGTCGTTCGCGACGATACCAACACAGCATCAAACTCTTCGAACAATACGAACAACACAACCGGCGGATCGACTGTGGAGATTGAAATAGATTCGGTCGAAGTCGAAAACCCGAAGAAAACATCGCCTGCAGGTGCGCCTCAGACGGCCGCGCCCCCCGCCGAAGACGATGACATCGCTGAAATGTCTGTGACGCAACTCACGCATGCGTTGCACGAAAAGGAGATTGATTTTTCGGATTGCCGCGACGCTCGGTCACTACGGCAGCGGTATCGAGACGCGCTGGCCGGAAAAGTAAGTCCGAAGCCAAGGCAACCCCCACCGCCGCCTCGTGCGCCACAACCCAAATTACAGCAGCCCACGGGAAGTGCGCGAAGCGCGGCTGCCGCGAATGTGCCGCCTCCACCGCCGCCGAACACAACCGAAACGAGCCTCGCTGCCGATCCGCACCCTGGTGCGCACCGCAAGATGATTGACCCGATGAAGTTTGTGCACGAAGTGAAGGCGCAACTCGCGGTCGAACACAACGTCGACGCCCGAACTATTGATCTGTGGAGTGGCCTGATCAAGTTGGAAGATCACAAGCGGCTGTACGAGTATCCCGGTATTCAGCACAACCCCATCGAGGTTCGTAACAAGGGTGATCCGCCGAGGAAGTAAACAATTCCAAACCTGTGTGGGGTGCGTTTTACGCGCTTCGTCAAGGATTCGATTTGGATCTCTCGCGACCGCTGCAAGTCTATCTGTCTAAAGGCATCGCGATTTATGACACTTCCTTTTGTTCGGCTTTCCCCTCTCTCAAATACTGTGGTCTTGTCAATTCAAAAAAGCCTTTGTGCCCTGTTTGCATTCCCAAAAGGTTTGACTTGTCACTTGTCTTGTCACAATGGCGGCGACCGCAAAGCCGAACAACGACGCGCCTGCGTTCAACATCCAATTCGTCGTTGAACAAATCAATCAGGTCCTTTCCAAAGCCTATTCCCTCGTCGAATTCGACCAGCTGCAACCGCAGCAGCACCTGCAGCTCTTATCTGACGTGTTCGCGTCCTTGTCCCCGCAAGCCGCGGTCGACTTCTCTAAGGATGTCTTCGAGGAAGCAATCGCCACCACGCAAGACTTCTTGCTCAAAACGCTCAATTACAGGATTCCAGCCATCGTGAGTGAAACCTTCGCGTCCTCGTTTGCCCAAGGCGAACGAACGATCTTGTTCCCCATTTTTCAATGGGTTTTGTCGCGCATGCCGGACAATCATCTCCGCGTCTACCTCGCACGCTTCTTACAGCGGATTGACGTCCCGGAGGATCTGAAAATGTCCGACGATGGACTTCGAGATCTCTATGCGCGGTACGAGCAGCTCCGAGGTGAGTTCATTGGCCAGCACAAGCGCGTTGAGCAAATGAAGGCTGCCAACGCGGACCCAGCCGAGGCCCGCCGAAAGATCAGCGCGATGGAATCGGATCGCGACAAACTGCAAAGCAGCATTGCCGCGGCTCAAAAAAAGCTTTCCACCGTTCCTAACAAGGATGTGTTGATCTCCGCGTGTAAGGCCCTTCGCACGGAGCAAGACGACCAAGCCAAACTGCAAGAGAAATACGAAGAGCAGCAAGCGGCGCTCGAAACGGCGGGTCGACGCTCCACCGAGCTCAACCATCGCCTCCGCGACATTCGGCGAGACGTGACGGAAAATCGCATTGACAGCATCATGCGGCGCATGTCGGATGAAATCAAAGCCAACCGCATCGCACTCGACCAACAGATACCGATGGAACTTAACGAGAAGCGAGCGCAAAGCGCCGCGCTGCAAAAGCTTTTGACGGAGCCGCTGGACATGCCTGCGTTGCAATCTGAGCAAGCGCAACTTGATCGTGAAATCACGACGCTCCGCAGTAAGGTCGCGGAACGCAATCGCCCAACGGACGACGGCACCGACATCGTCGCCATGAAGGCACAAGTCAAGCGTGTGGTCGACAAAAAAAACGAATTGCTCGCCGAATTGCACGTTCAGCACGGCGAACTCGAGCGTCTCAGTGGCCAACAGCGCGAGCAGGAAACTCAGTTGGATCAACTTCGAAATTCGCGTGTCCTCAAGGGCGATGACTTCAAACGTTATAGCAACCAAGTCCGCAGCAAGACGGCGGCCGCGAAGACCATGAAGCAGCGCCTGGCAGACCTACGCGGCGAATTTGGCGTGCTTCAGTACACCGAACGGCTCCTTCGCTCAAAGCACGACGACATGCGCGAAGAAATATCCCAGCTCGAGGCTAGATTCGGGGCCAAGGGCTTTTTCGAAACAGCAGAAAATCTGTCACGCGTGTCGGAACAGAAGAACAGCATGGAGCAAGTCAAGGGCCGCACATTGGAGGAGCTCTCGGTGGTCGTACAAGGCCTGGTCGCCAAGATCCAAGAGCGACGCCAGAAGCTTGCGCCGCTCGTCAACGACATGAGAGCGATGCGCAGCCAGGCACAGGTAATGGACCAAGACTACGAAGAAAAGAAATCCCAGTTCGAATATCAGCAGAGCCTGATGCTGCAAGAGGTGAGCAAGCTGGAAGCGGAGGTGGGCGCACTCTTGGACGAAACCAAGTTGAATGAGACGATCTATCATCGTCTGAACGCCCAGATTCTCATGGTGCAAGTGCAGCTGAAGCGCGTGGAAAGCGAAATGGAGTTCAGGAGCGGAGCAAAGCAGTTAGACTTGGCATCGAAATCCTACGCACACTTTTTCCATAGTGCGACTGACACGTTGGAGATGAGGTCGAAGGAGCTTCAAAAGCGCCGCCGTGAGCTGGACGAAACCCATGAAAATAACCTGCAGCAGGTTGAGAGTTTCGCCGGGCTGAGGAAACTTTTGGATGGAAAGCTTTCGTCCATGCGGAAGGAAGGCGGCGGCAGCGTCGTCGGCGTCGGCGCCGGCAGCGGCGGTCGAAGCCTCGACCAAGACATTCAGGCCATGATCGGGGGTTCGACAACGCGGAACGGCGTTGACATGCTAGTGCTGGGGCACAACTAGGGAGCCTTCCCATCTTATCAGCCTCCTCCTCCTCCCTCCTGCTCCTTCCGACCCTCTTTCTCATAGATCCTTCGGCCGCATCGGGAAGGAGCAGCAGCGGCAAAGAAAACATTCGTGATGTGTGGACGCAGGCACATGAAGTGTCAAGGAACTAGAATGGGTGGCTTTTTTAGTCGTCATGTCTGATACACCAAAAGGACGTTGTCATGTCGGCATCCGAACTCTGAGGCTCCAGAGAGTGATCGCTCACTCTGGGGCTCTAGAGGTCGTTCCGGTACTTTCATTTTGACGGGTAGAATGGAATGCAATTTTTGCGGTGCGGAACGGGGGGCTATTATTGCGTCGGTGGGCCTTTCATCATGTGTTTGGTCCGCGATTGTCCCCCATTCCTTCCTTCTCCCCCCGTTCACTGGAGAAAACAGTCTAGTGGGGTGTGGGGCAGGCTTGTCGTACCCCTCTTCCCAATCGGCGCGGCACGTCATGACGGATTCGTCAGAGTTGTGCCTTCCCCGGCCGATACGGGATGTTTCGCCAAGGGACCTCGTGCGACTCAGTGAATCCTCGCCCTGGGCTCACGCGCTCCTGTTACGCTACGATGACATCGTTGTCTACGGCGAACTGAAGCTCCGGGGAAAGCACGACGAGCTCCTCCGATGCATCGAGGGGGGCGAGGAACTGCTCGAACGCTGCGAGCTTCTAGAAAACCGTTGCCGCGAACACCAACTCCCAAAGGGGGGAACGCACATGTACGACGGTGGCAACCCGCGGGCGAGGTTCGAGGAATGGCCAGCGCGACCCGACGAGGCACAACAACTGCTGGACATTAACGCAGCACTCCTAGAAAGCACCGAACAAAGCTGCCGCTCCCTGGAGCAACTGAATTTTTCTCTCGACGCGGAACTCCGCGATGCCCGTGATTCCCTACGTATGGCCACTGACGACCTCGAGCGGCTCGCGCAAGTGGTGGGCGACGTGCTGAAGTCCGTCGATGACCATACCTTCTCGCATTGGGTCGCGACCACGGGCGAGCATCTGGGACTTATGGATCGTTGCGTATCGCAATTGAACCACATCCAATCCGTCGTGGCCGCGACCCGGAGGACCGCGGCAGACGCAGCGGCGGAGGGGCGCCAATTCCATGGTCGTGGTGATGAAGACATGGTCTTGTCGTCGCCCATCCCAGCGGCACTTCCGTCGGGCCGCGTCGCGACCGCCGAAAATGCATCTTCATCTGCGACGACACGGAAGGCAGTGTTTCAACTAGAGGGGGAGTTGGCCAACGCGTACAAAATGCTAGAGGATGCCAAGACCGTGAACGAAGATCTTCGCGTGCGACTGCTTTCAGCAAGCAGCTCAAAAGCCAACAACAATACCTCATCGAACCTGGCGATGCGCGGCGATTTCGGCCCTAACAAGGATACCCTTCTCCAGATGGAGGCCGCGGTCTCGTGTGGAGAACGGTCGATCGATTTGTTGCGAGCGGATAACGAATCTCTCCGCCGGCAGCTTACATCCGAACGCGACCGCTACCAGAGCGTTGCGATGCAGCTCGAAGACGTCCAGCAGGACCACCTCCAGGCCCTTCAGGAACAAGAAAATCTGCACTGCGAAAACCAATCGTTGCAAAGTCAGTTGAAAGACATGTCGCTCCGCGTAGAAACTTTGCAAGCGTCGTCCCAGAAGTTCTCGAGTGACGTGCATGCATCGCAAAAGAAAATTGCAGCCTTGGAAGCTAGCGTCAAATCAGCCGAGGGCCAACTGATGCAGGCGAAGCAGCTGCTGGCGGCGCGACCAGCCACCGCGGCTTCGCATCACCGCACAGCTGTTCACGTCGATGATCATCATCAATTGTTTGGCGAAGTGCAGTCGCTTACGCGAGACCTCGAAGCCGCGAGGCAAGAGCTATTGGATTACCGCACGAATCACACGGTTCCATCGTCCCTTTTTACTCTGCTGGAAGAAGACTGCGAACGGCTGCGGAACGAGCTGAAATCGAGTCGAGACCATGCCGTTTCGCTCCATGATGGCGCCGAACGTTTTGCGAAAGAGTGCGAAGCACACGCAGAAACGAAGAAGGTCCTTCAGGTCATGCAAAGCGGCACGCGCCGCGGACTGGCCGTCATTGACTCCATCCTCGGCCAACTCGAAGGTGCCGCGGAGGTGTTCGCCACGAGGGGATTCAGTCCACTGGTCCGCGTATTCGGTGTCTTTGCAGATGTCATGGCCGCGATGCGAGCGGTCTTCGCCCATCCAAGAGCGTCGATCATTTCAGATCCCCTGTCGTCCTCTCCGTTGCAGAACGAGGAGGACCAGCGGCTGGCGATGCAGAACGGGGCAGCGTCATCGTCGTCATCGCTCTCACGGATCACGCCGTCTCTGCAAGAAACGTTCGCGAGTCAAATGGTGCACTGGGCACGAGCAGCGGCGGATGAACACTCCGAGGCGCAGCAGGCCGTTCTGAACCTCAGAGATGAGCTGCGTGCGGCTGAGGGAGCCCTGCGCAAGGCGCAGACGGAGGCACAGCGCTTGGAGCACGAGCGAAACCTGCAGAATGCCGAGCTTGATCAACTGCGCTCGCAAGCGTTGGACTACAGCGTGATCAAAGGCCAGTACGACAAAGTTGCCCTGCAGGTCGAGAAAGCCTCGGACGATGCTCAACGATGGCGCCACGAATTGGACCTTCAACGAGCCACCACGGTGTCTTTGCAGCAAACCCTGGACGCGAACATGAAGGAAGAGTCCAAACGGATGCAGCAGCAATCGGCGATGTCGATGCAAGGGGTTCGCATGGAAGCCGAGGTGGAACGGCTGCGGACTCACGCGGCGGACGCCGACGCGCGGACCCGGTCGCTGCAGGACCTTTTGCGCGAGAGGGACGCGTCGCTCTCACAGATGGGCGACGCCGTGCTTGACATGCGCGACGAACTGCTGTCGCTGCGCGAGCGAGCCCTGAACGTGCCTCCACCGCAGCCGCACATCGTGGTCTCCGCACCACCCTCGGGCCCTGATGCCTCAGATGTGGACGCCCTCATCCATCGAATCGCCGAACTGGAGTTTGAGTGCGAGGATGCGAAGCGACAATTGCAAGAGGCTCGGCAGCAACACGCTCGTCAGGTTGACGAAATGCAGCGGGGCATCGAACACGACGCGATTCTCAGAAAGGCGCTTGAAAAGGAATTGTCGGTGGTCGGGAAACGACTAGCGCTGCTGGAGGATGATCGAGAACCGCTTAAACGGCGGCTGCTCGATGTTCTTGCTGGCAGCCGGGCAGTGTCCCGTGACGTCACTCCGGAGAAATCATCTCGCCCGTCGTAGCATCAACGAAGTCAACCGAAAATTGTACAATTGAGAAACGTGACGTGCAAAGTTGGATGGACATTTGCACAACGTCCTTCGAACACGTCAACATTTGAAAAGGGGTAGCTCGTCGGCGAGCATGACCTGCGTGTGAAGCGTGCGCTATTGTCACTCTCTCTCTCACTCTTCACAGCGTTTTGCCGTTGATTGGGTCCGCTAGGAGGCCTCATTGGGCGTTGGGGATGTGTGATCCGCTCGTTGTACCCGTCGCGACGCTCTCCTTCGGCACCGCTGTCATTCACACGACCTACGTCTCGTTCTTCGTGGATGCGCTCCAACACCGTTACGGGGAGAATTGCATCGACCTCACGGACTTCGTCCTCGTGCAGGTGGTGTTGCTGACCTGGCATGCGACCGCGGAATGCCTTTTCGGTATTCTAAACCTGTGGAAACGCACACCCACGCCTGTTGGCCGCGCGGAGGAGCCTCGTCACGGGTCAAACGTCTCGCTGCGCCGCACCAGGTTTGTGGGCTGCGTCGCTGCGCTGAGCTTCGCGGCCTTGTGGTGGGCACCACAATGGTTGTCGACCACTGCGAGTGACGGCGCAAAGGTCGCCGTCCTCGCGGCGACCATGCTGCTCTACGACGGCTGCGTCAGCTACGTCAACGCGCACGTCAAAGCCATGATGGCGGCCGCGCCTTTCACCATGCCCTACTCCAGTGGCAGTGGCAGTGGGACAGACACGAACAACAGCCTCTTACCGTGGGTGGAGAGCGACCACCATCGTCTCGCGGCGGCGTTTTGTTCGCATCGCAAGGAACGAGCGGTGCTGTTTAGCTCCTTCGCGACGGCGTTTGGCGCCGTCTTCGCGGCCGCCTGCGGTCGTGACTACCTCCCTTCGTCGGCGACGCAAGCAGACGATGTGGCGGCCAGTGCGTCGCTGTCACAGCCGTTTCTCGCGTGCATTTGCCAGCAGACCGTTCTCGTGTTAGCCGTGTTCCTAGTACCGCAGATCGGTCCGGTTGGCGCGGCGTTGCATGGGTGGTTTGAGCCCGCCCCTTCTTGGATCCTACCCCACCATCACCATGCCCCTGCTGCTGCTTCCAATCTTGCGGGGGTGGTGACCATCTCGGATGACGATGCGAAGGGGGTCGCAATGGAGGAGACGACCGACCACCGCCGCGACCGCATGGCGGCCACCTCCCCAGACGCACCGTCGCCCCGCGTCGCGACACGGTGGTCGACGTTGAGGTGCGTGCTCCAGTTGGCTTCGGTGCGCGGAGCGATGCAGCTCTGGTTCTTCCAGGACCTCTGCTGCACCTTCATGACGACGTTCTTCGTGTATGGGGTGACCACCGCCCATCTGTCGGGCTGGTCTGCCTCGGCCGCCCTTCTGTCTTCCTTCTTACTTCCGCAGATTGCCGTGGTCGTGGCGCTGCCGTTGGTGAGGAGCCGTGGTCTAGCGCCGGTGGTCCGCTCGTGCCTTGGATATCGGATTGTTCTGGGTGGCGTGATTCTCGTGATGCTCACGTTGACGGGGCATCACCGGGTGTCGTCGTCGCCGCCGGTCGATGCCAGCGCGGCTCAACTTGCGTCACCGCAGAATACTTTCGTCTTGCCAGTGTTATTGTTTCTCGCGTTCCGCTTACTCACGGAGTGTGTATGCAAGCTTCAAGGACTGGCGCTATCGGTCATTACGGACCGCGTTCGAGAAGAGGTTGACGACGATATGCGGTCCCACGTGCCGTCTTTCGCTGCTGGACTCACGTCTCTGGGCGCCAAGGTCGCACAGGCGTGCGCCACGCCGCTCGGTGCCTCTCTTCTCTATGCGAAAACGCCCCCTTCCGCCGGTGGCGTAGGTGGTGCCGATCCTTACCGGGTGGTGTGGGTCGCCGCCGCTTTCGCCTTCCTGACTGGGACGATGTCCTTGCCGGCTTGGTCGGCGTGCAGCGGGGACCGTGGGCATGGAAGGTTGAAAGGAGCAGCCATTGGTGGTAGCGTCCGACTGAGGAAAGGAGCCCAGGGCGAAGTAGTGTGACGCCACACTGCCCCACGGGGTTTAAAAAAGAGAGAGAGTGAACAACGATTGATGTGAGAGAGCGCGAACGCTCTGTTCCCTTGTCGCTCCTTCCCAAGATTCACCAATCAGAACAAAAACGCCGATGGGCCTCACGGACGAGCCGTTTGACTTGATTGAGCGCTTGGCGTCCCCAGGTGCGCTCGCGGCCATGGGCGCGTCGACGGCAGGAGGGGGCTCCTCCCCGCCGACGCCGTGCAGCCCCGAACTGCTGACGCTCTTTTTCCTCGCATTGTGGAAGCGCAGCAACGGCGTAAGTCGCCCCGCCCCATCGATTGCCGCGCGGATTCCTGATTCCGTCATTCTTCACCATATCCGGCCCATCCTATGGTTCTTCACCGCACGAGATGGAAGTTTGAAAATTCGCAGCAAAAAGCACATGACCACCGAAGCGATTATCACGACGTCGAAGCACGCGAAGAGCGTGAGCGGATGTACCACGCAGTTCGTCACGCATTGCGAAACGAGTCCAGATGGTGTGGACATCTCGTTTCAGACCGCCACGGAGCTGCCGGTGTTCGTGAGCGCCAATTCGCGGCCAGGTCTGCTACAGCAATACATTGACCCCAAGGAAGAGCGAGGCTTACTCTGCAACACCGAAATCGTCCCAACCTGGACGCCGAACGTCTTCTACGTCGAACGGCGGATCAATGCGAGCCGGCTGAGCGACCCTCACGTCCCCCTTTCCGAACGCTGCAGCGCGTCGGAGACGTGCCGGTACGTCTCCACGGTGCCGTTGGTTTCCACTCACACGATTAAGTGCCTCGAGTCCTTGTGCCAGGAAGTGGCGATGCACATCGATTCGGTGTTTCGATGCCGAGTGTCGTCGATCACGTTGCACGTTAAAGTCAACGCCGCCGACGAGGCCGTCATTCAGCGCTGCAGCTCCCTCCGCTTGGTCAGTGGAGGGGCCGAGGGAGGCATCTGCCGCTCCGTGACATGCTCGCTGGTGAGCGGCACGGGCAGTCATGTCGCGGCGACAAGCCCGCAAAAGAATCCGGTAAAGCACGGCACCACCCGGTCACCGTCGCCTCGCAGGCAAGTCGGCAGCGCGATGGAAACGACGGACGAGGGAGCTTCTTCGCAGGCCCCCAAATCCCGACCTCTCGAGGATGAATGCGCATGCCGCTTGTGCCTGAGGACCGTGCCGGACAAACGGGAATTGCTGTCTGTCCCGCAGCGGCACGTGCTCCTGCCATTGTCGCTGCTAACGGCTGGAGAGGTCGCCGAACCGCCGTTTCGTAGTAAAAGCGTTCAGTCCCGCACGTCGGCATCACCGCCCCGACCGGTGTCGCAGACGCCGAGCCCCTCGCCGTCGTCGTCGAAAAACGCTCCTCCGGTCGCGGAGGCCGATTTGCCCATTCCACCTGCGCACGTCAGGATGCTTCACCCGACGCTGACGTGGGAGGCGTACGAGAGGGTCCGAGATACGGAGGAATTCGACGGACAGCTCGTGTCATTGTGCCAGCGGTGCAGTGACGCGCTGACGAACGCCATCGCCCGGATGCGCGTTGACAGCTACGGAGCGGCGATACTACCGAGATTTGCGAAGGCCACGAAGCGCGTCGCTCCGCCGGTGACCGCCGCTGGGACCCCTCCAAGAAGTGACGTGGCGTCGCCACCCAAGGCTGAGACCGCGTCGCCAGCAAAGCCGGCAGCAGCGCCTCTGCCGCCGATCAACAACACGCTGGTGAAGCCCCACGCGGTGAGTTCGCCCACCAATCCTTCTTCCCCGTCACCAAAGAAGCCATACCGATCGCCATACTCGTAGCGCACGGAAAACAATACGCTTCGATCGACCACCGCCAGGGACAGGTGCTGCTAATCCGGTGATGTACGACACACGTCTCCAGTGACACAAAGACGTGAGTTGGTGTGCCGTCATATGTTTACCGTTGTTCAGTAGTAGGATGAGTTGCACATCCGGAGTATGATTGCGTGCTTATTTGCGAGAGATAATTTCGCGGGTAAGGATTTCCCGCCGTAGTTTGGTTTTTCGTGTTCTGTTCCGCTTCCTTCTCGCAGAGTCGAAAAGGAATTCAAAATAAACTCCACTCGACACCACGAAAGGGAGATAAATGGAAATCGACGTCGCCGGCCGTCAAGGCCGCACCGCCGTGGGAAAAGCCAAAGGGCTCATTACGGCGGCCAACGACCCAAACAACGGACTTGCGTTCACGAACGCAGGGGTGATGCCAAGGGACACGCACCGTGGGGTGGACGCGACGCATCCTGGTCGACGTCACGTCAGTGGACCCGAGTCGGGTGAAGCCCATGGCACCGGCAAGCGGCACATTTACATGGTGCATGAGGAACCTCACGACTTGATCAAACGCCGCCTGGGAAAGTTCGGCCTCAAAAAGGTCAAAGTCGTCACCGTCGAGACGGCACCCGAGCTGCGAAGCATCGGCCACGGGGGCGACGGCATGCAGCCGGCGCAACGACCATTCAACTGCAACGAGTCTTGTGAGAACCGGGCGAAGCGCTTCGTAACGGACGTGGCGGCGGGTCGGCAGGACCTGGAAGCGGCTGCGCGCAAGGCGGTGTCGCTAGGTGGGACCGATCTACTACAGCTCGAGGCAAAGCTTCGTCGCGCGCAGCGCTCCGACGAGCGAGCCAGCCTCGCGTCCACAGAGAGGCGAGACCGGCCCACGTCACTTGGTGAGCCATCTGCCTTCGCGCCGCCGGCGCCATTTGCCATCACGTCGACGCCACCTCCCCCGCACCGCCCTACCAAGAAGCACGTCGACCCTCCAAAGCACAGTGAATTTGTGCACAGTTCAAAGCGGGTCGTGGCTCACTTGGAGCACCGCGACACACCGTTTGATACGTGCCTCGACAATCAACGTTATCCCGAGCCTCCGAGCTGCGGCACGGTTTGCCCGCCCCCACCAGGCAAGAAGCATGTCGATCCGGCGTCCCTCACCACGATCGCTAGCAATAAACATGACGTGGACTCCATCAATGCGAGAAAAGCGACCTTCAAGCTCTCCGCCAGGCCCAAGGATGCCCCCGTCATGCCCGATTTTGTATTCGGAAACCCGCCTCCACCCATTTGCCATCAGAGATCGCCGCAGCGCCCACATACCGTCAATTTGACTCTTCTGGACGACGCCACGGCGACGCGGGGGGCACCGCAAACAGCCAGGGCACCACCGTCTAGATTTTCTGCGCTCAAGTACAAACCCACCGCACTTTGGTGAAAAAGGCTGTGGGATTGAGCCGTGTCGTGTACGTACTAGTGTCTCTGTATGCCTGAAGGGGCACATCTCCTCCGCTGTGCCCCCTTCTCAGGCCTGCTCCCGTTGTACCGATTGCGATGCGCAAATTTACGCAATTTTTGTTTGGCGGAGGAGAGGTAACCGTCCGAAAAAAAACCATCTTCCCTATAGTGGTAGTGTTCTGCGACGGAGATTGTGCCTCAAAGAATACCATCCGTACACCCCTTCTGTTGAAGCCCTTCCTTCAGAAGAATTTAACCTTTTTCTTCCCCCCGCACGACTCTCATCTCTCCTACCGATGAGTCACGGGTCGTCCTCGCCGGTGGCGATGCCCGAAGGCGCGGCGTTCGACACAACAGAGGAGCGCAGAGTACGCGACA
>ERZ1292633.2268-Hain-H41-02um-R1-2268-length-19839-cov-4_pt1 | contig 19839 bp, 17 predicted proteins | sample MGYA00564406_ERZ1292633 | MGnify/ENA primary metagenome ERZ1292633 (study PRJEB36523, sample SAMEA6512639) | groundwater metagenome | collected 2019-01-08 | study: AquaDiva: Metagenomics assemblies of 32 groundwater samples
GACAGTTTGAATCGACGGCTTTTTTTCTTTGATAAATTTGCAGGTTCCCGACATAGTGCCGCCGGTTCCTATTCCACCGACGAGTACATCGAACTCGCCGCGGGTCTGCGCCCAGATTTCCGGGCCGGTGGATCGGTAGTGGGCTTCGATATTATCGAGATTGAAATACTGGCCGACAAAATAGGAATCTTTCGTTTCGCGGGCGATCCGTTTGGCGGTTTCGTAGTAGGATTCAGGAGATTCGGCCGGTACGGCAGTGGGGCAGACATGCACCTCGGCGCCAAAGGCTTTGAGCGTGTCGACTTTTTCATTCGACATCTTGTCGGGGATAGTGAGAATGGCGCGATAGCCGTGGGCGGCGGCGAACATGGCAACAGCCGCGCCGGTGTTGCCGGAGGTGGCCTCGACGATCGTTCCCCCCGGTTTCAGATCACCGCGGCTAACAGCCTGCTTGAGGAGGAAAATAGCCATGCGGTCTTTGACCGAACCGGTAGGATTCATGAATTCCGGTTTGACGAGTATCGTGGCGGTGACGCCCCATTCCTTGGGGAGGCGGCGCAGACGAACCAGCGGGATATTGCCGACTGTCTCGGTGATATCCTCGGCGTAGGAAATTTTCGCGGCGAGTCCTTCACCGGCTGTTGTTTTGAGGTCTTTTTCCATTCGAATCTTTCCGCCTTCCGGCAATCAAAAAAAAATCCACCTTCGGTTGAAAGGTGGACCTGGGTCTAACCAGACGTGTCGCCTTGCGGTCACGCCAAAACCCGGTCCTCCATACAACAACAACAGCAACAGCTCTGCGGACAGCAAGTTTTTTGTGCGGCGAGATTTTTCATATGCTTCATGATAGCTAATACTACAAAATTGTCAAGAAATTTGTTCCTACTGGGGAAATTTAGCACCCATACTCAGGCGTTGTCGCGGGAAATGTGAAGAATTTCGTAGGAGAGAGTCCCCGCCGGAATGGTGATTTCGACCTTTTCCCCAACCCCTTTGCCAAGTAGGGCCGCCCCGATGGGGGATTTGACCGAAATAACGTCGTTGTCGATATCTGTTTCCTCCGGGGGTGCGATGGTGTAGACGATTTCCTCGCCATTGCGGTGGTCTTTGATCTTCACTTTGGCAAAGAGGTAGACCTTGTCGGTGGGGATAGCGTCGACGTCGACCGACAGGACGCGGGAAAGCTTATGCTCCAGCTCGGCTATCTGCCTTTCGAGATGCCCCTGGGCTTCTTTGGCGGCATGGTATTCGGCGTTCTCGGAGAGGTCGCCCATCTCGCGGGCGCGCTTGATCTCGCTCACGATGCGGGGGCGCTCTTCGAATTTAAGGCGTCTCAGCTCGCCTTCAAGCCTCATTCGCCCCTCTCTAGACAGATAGACGTGGTGGTCACTCATTGGAAGAAATATACCTAATAATCGCCTTTTAGCAACCGAAGAGGGGGGAGCCGCTATTGGGAAGCGGCAGTAGTTGAGTAGTCAGTAGCTTATTCTCCTGAGTAGGTCAGGAGCCCCGCGCTCCTGACAGCCGATATCCAAGTTATTTGCAATCCGGGAAATTTCCGCTTGGTAACCCAGAAACAAATACAACCTCGGCAGTGCGGTCAGGTCGGATTACAACGTAGACCCTTCGCTTTTCCATCGTGGCATCAAATGTCACCATTACCCACTTTCCATTGAAATAGTGTACCTGAGGATTAGACATGTGATGGGGATCGCATCCCATCAGCTCGGCCATACCGGGCTTAAATACTTGTTCACTAGCAAGCATATCCGCATCCATCTCGGATATAGCTTGTGATGAATCCCGGTTGCTTTGGGAAAGAAGCTGAATAAACGGTTTTCCAGCAAACCCTCCTTCGGGGACTTCAGGGTCATAGCTCAGCTCTGTTAAACCTTCCGGACTGACCAGGATGTATATGCCAATGTTCTTAGCTGTATCGGTATAAGCTACAGAATAGAATCCATTTTCTGCAGTTTGCTCAATGACTGGAGTTGCTAAATCCTCGAGATGGTAACCGATCGCCTTCACATTCTCAGGATTGTGAATTTCTTTTTGGGCGATGGTGAGTGCTTCTTTTTCGCTCACTGATTGTCTCGATTTCGAGCAATCAACACTCATGAGAGTCGATAAACACAAGATTAGGGCAATTTGAAAGCGAAATCTCTTCATAGACACACCTCTCACTCTTGCTTGAGGCTCAGAAACAGTTCCTATGTACTGTCATAGTTCCACGCCTATGTTCATAAGTCCTATAACGTCAAAACCGCAGGGGTTTTGACCTACTCAACCACCGCACCCTAAAGGGTGCTCTACCGACACACCTATTCATCCGCTGTCTTGTAACGGACATCCCCCCCCTCAATCCTTAAATAAATCATCCAATTTCTTCTTGCGGGTTTCTTTCTCGTCGGTTTGCGACGAGATGCCGCCGGGGCCTTTCATCACATTGCGCATCTGGAAGAAATCGCAGAAGTTGTTCTTGTCTTTATTCGCAATGGGTTGATCGATATTTTCGCGGCACTGCGAGCGTTTGGTCGGATCGAAATGCCGACAGCCTCGGCAACAGCGCAGATCGGCCATGCATTTGGGACAGGCATCGGAGCGGGTGACTTTGCCAACGATTCCGGTCGGTTTGCCGCAACTCCAGCAGATTAATCCATCTTCAGCCATAGTACGAGACTCCCATCTGTGCGATTGGTTCGCACGGGGGGAATATAGGGGACAGTGCGGCGGAGGGAAAGATGGTTTCGGAGGGGTGGTGGATCGGTGAGGATAAGAGCGCGGGTACGGGGTGAACCAGGCTACGTGAATCTTGGTACTACATGAATCTTGCGTTGACCAGCGCGCCCCTTGGGGCGCGTCCGCGGAGTTCCATCACACCGATCCGCTTTACGACGGAGTCTTCTCCCCTCCCCGCATCGGGGAGGGGTCGGGGGAGAGGTCTCTTTGGTTCTCCCTTGTTTGCAATGATCTCAACAATGTGCTAATTTACAATCAATATGGAAGACAAACGAAAAGAAGCAACAATCAAGCTGACGGCCGAAGTCACCTGCGCGGGTTGAGCCGCCAAACTTGCGCCAAAGTTTTTGGCCTCAGTATTGTCACAACTGCCGGAGTCGAATCATCCGGATCTTCTCGTCGGGTTTGGTACAGCCGACGACGCGGGGGTCTTTCGTCTCAACGATTCGGTGGCGCTGGTGCAAACGCTCGATTTTTTCCCGCCAATCGTCGATGACCCCTACGCCTTCGGGCGCATCGCGGCCGCCAATGCCCTCTCCGATATTTATGCCATGGGCGGAAAACCCCTCACAGCGATGAATATCGTGGCGTTTCCGTCTGACACCATGCCAGCGTATGTTCTGACCGAGGTGCTCCGGGGCGGCAAGGATGCAGTCGACGAGGCCGGAGCGGTGATTGTCGGCGGGCATTCCATCAAAGACAAAGAAATCAAATACGGCCTCTCGATAACGGGCATCGTACATCCCGATAAGATCGTTGCCAATGCCGGTGCGCGGCCGGGGGATGTTCTATTCCTCACCAAACCACTGGGGACTGGCATCATCGCCACTGGATTGAAACGTGGGATGGTGAGCAAATTTCTTGAGTCTAAACTTGTTACACAAATGGCCACGTTGAATCGAAAAGGTGCTGAATTGATGCTTGCCTGCCATGTTCATGGCGCGACAGATATCACCGGATTTGGATTTTTGGGACATGCTCACGAGATGGCGGCGGCATCGGGCGTGACACTTACGGTAACCGCTAGTCAGATTCCGCTCATTCACGAAGCCCTTGCATTTGCCGAGGCCGGAGTGATTCCGAGCGGCCTAACGGCCAATCGCGAATATCTCGAATCGAAGGTTTTGATCGACCTCGGTGTGAATCCTCACCTGGCAACGATTCTTTTCGATCCGCAGACTTCGGGGGGATTGCTTGCATCCATCCCGGCGGAGTTCGCCGATATGTTTGAGAAGGGGCTGGCCGACGGCGGCATAGGCGGTGCGCGCATCGGCACGGTCGAGGCGAGTGGTTCGCACCCCGTTCACGTTGTTTAAGAATTCCTGGGTGGGCTTGTTTGCCTACGTCGCGTCTGACTTGCGCTTCGAGAAATAATACACTTCGGGGTGATAGATGTACCCCGTTTTTTGAAACAGCGACATCGAGGGAAGGTTGTGCTCTTCAATAAGGCAGGCGATAATCGCGGCGCCGAGTGACTCAAGAAATATCTCTCCATCTCGTATCAGACGCTCCCCGATACCATGACTGCGATAATCCGGATCAACAGCCAACCGGTTGATCCACCCCTTGCGTCCATCCCATGTCGCAAGTACCACTCCAACTAACCGATCTTCAAGAAATGCCCCCAAAAAGCCTGTTTCGGTTCGATCCATCTCAGTAGTGATAGCCTCACGGCTGTCACGTCCGAATGGTTTGTATGGCAGTCCGGCCACGGCCCAGACGCGTAAGAGTGCGTCGTGATCGTCGGCGGTGAGGCGCCTGACAGTTACATCCCGGTTCAGTGTCATAGGGCGCTAATCAACAGCGCCACTTGCCACATGTCGAGTATGAAATTATTGAAGGGCTTTCGGACAATTCTACTTGGGCTGGGTCGCAGAGCCGATCGATGAATTGAGGCGGGAGAGAGCCTCGACTGCCAACTGGTTCTGCGGATCGAGATTTGCGGCAGTGCGGTAATCGAGAAGAGCCCGGCTTTGGTTGCCGGAAAGCTCATACATCTGCGCCCGGCTGGTGTAGATTGTACTGCGTGTCGAAACGTCATAGCTGGCCTGCGTGAGAGACTGCTCAAACCACTTTTCGGCCACGGCAAATTCACCATTTTCAGTGGCGATTAGACCGAGATAGTAGCGGGCTTTCCAATTGTCAGGACTCTGGACAATAACATTGTAAAATGTCTGACTGGCCAATTCGTACTTGCCGGTGTGGAACTGACGCTCCCCTATTTTCTGAAGGCTGTCGGCTTGGGAAGGAGTCGGATTTGTCGACTCAGGGCGAGCCAGTGTCTCCGTGGAGACCTCGCGCGTTTGAATAGTCTGATAGGATCGACCGCATCCCAAAGCGAGGAGGCCGACGATTGTGATTGCCCAAAACAGAGTTTGCCCTTGTCTCATAGTTCCCTCCATACCTATGATTATCGGCACTGCCAATGGCAGACTTGTGTGAGAGAATTTGATTGTTGAATCCCTGCGCAGATGCAATATATTGGGAGGGAGAAGGTTACGAGAACCGTTATTAGATGGAGGTCACATGTCAAATTATCCTCCCCCTGTTTTCTACAAAAACCCCGGATTGGCGGCGGTGCTGTCATTTTTCTGGATGGGGCTTGGCCAAATCTACAATGGTCAGGTTGCCAAAGGGATTTTCTTTATCATCTGTTATGTAATCTCGTGGATTCTAATGCTTGTCGTCATTGGATTCATCACGACGCCGATTCTATTCATCTGGGGAATCGTCGACGCCTACCGCTCTGCAGAGAAGATCAACCGTGATATCTCCTGGCGGGCAGGGCAAAGCGGCGCCGATGGCCCGCCGGTGCATTGAGAGAGGCGCAGTCTTCGTAGGGAAGAACCCGCAGGGTTCTGCCGTCTTCTATTTCGTTTGCAATCGACGTATCCCCAGTTGACGATAGTCCCCTTCGACAGCATATTGCCCCCATGCTTATGGCCATTGACATCGGTAACACCAATATCGTTGCCGGCATTTACAACGGGGAAAAGCTCGTCGACTCCTTCCGCATCTCCTCGCGCAATCATCTCACCTCCGATGAAGCCGTGGTCTATCTGCAGGCGGCGCTGATGCGCGCAGGAACAACACCGGCTGACATCAGCAAAGCGGTCATTGCCTCGGTTGTGCCTCGCCTGACCGGTGCCCTCGATGAAGCCTGCGTGACGCTGTTTAAACGAAACGCCTTGATTGTAAGCGCGCGCATTCCTATGCCAATCACTATCGAGATCGATTCCCCCGATCAACTCGGGGCCGACCGAATTGCCAATGCCGTGGCCGGATTCGCAAAATGGGGTGGGCCGTTGATTGTTGTCGATTTCGGCACCGCTACGACGTTTGATGTTGTCGATTCCAAAGGGACCTATATCGGCGGGGTAATTATTCCGGGCCCTGAGACGGCCATGGAAGAGCTTGCCAAACGGGCCGCGCGGTTGTTTGAAGTTCGCATCGAGGAGCCAACTTCGGTGGTTGGGAAATCAACCGCCGCCGCTCTGAAGTCGGGACTGTATTACGGCACTATCGGTCAGATCGATTATATCATCGAGCGCATCCTTGGGGAGACAGGATTCAAGAATGCCACGATTGTCGCGACCGGCGGTTTGGCGAGCGGGATGAACACTCATTCCCGATTTATCAAACAGGTCGCTTCGAGTCTGACGTTGGATGGGTTGCGCATTTTGGCGGGGTGAGCTTTGAGTAGGTGAGGAGCCCTGCGCTCCTAACTCTTAGGAAATTCCGAAGGCGTCAAAGCGGGCTGGGTGGCCCACCTTCTAGGTGGGTTCCCGTCAATTCCTCCCACCTAACAGGTGGCAACCAAAACAATATTACAATGCGTAATACTGCGAGAAGTCGACCGAGAATTTGGTGGGGTAATATTCCCCTTTCTCTCTATCGACGATATAATCCTTGCTGTAGTCCCCGGCTGAGACTTTCTTCAGCATCTCAATGAGGCGGTCAATCTCAGCCTGTGTGTTGTAAATCCCGAAGGAAATACGCACCGTTCCCGGAATCTCCGAGCGGTCACGCGCCAGAATTTTCTTCTGAACCGCCTTCTGTTCGTCACCCTCGATTCTCAACAGCGTCTGCACATACATATGGGCGCAGAAACAACCCGAACGGACGCCGATTCCACCTTCATAGCTGAGTATCGCCGACACCAATGAATGGTGGAGACCTCGAATATTAAACGACATCACCCCCAGCCGATTGGCGGCATTAGAGGGATTCGTGTCGCCATAGAGAGTAAGATTAGGGATCTGTTTCAACTTCGTCAGTGCATACGCCGTTAGCTCGGATTCATGACGAATGATATTGTCCCACCCAACGGACTCTATCAGCTCTATTGCCTTACCAAGCGCGACTACTCCTGTAATGTCAGGGGTGCCGGCTTCTTCTTTGTCGGGGAGATCGGTCCAGTAGGCGTCTTCAAGAGTGACCATATCAACAACACCGCCGCCGACCGTATCGGGCGGCCCCTGCTCGAAAATCCTTTTCTGTGCCACGAGAACGCCGACTCCAAACGGGGCATAGACTTTATGGCCACTAAAGACGAGATAGTCAATTCGGTGTTCTCTGTCGCGGGTTTTCATGTTCACCGGCCGGTGCGGCACCAATTGAGCGCCATCGACTAATATCTCCGCCCCATTGCGGTGCGCCTCACGGGCAAAGAAATCGAGGTCATTGATATAGCCGGTGACATTTGACGCCCCGGTTATCGCCACCAATTGCACCCGCGACCCATAGCGGTTCATTTTGTTGAGGAAATCCTCTTTTGACACGGTGCCGTCATCTTCAAGTTCAACATGCTCGACATGCCCGGCCCGCCGCCAGGGAAGCTCGTTCGAGTGGTGCTCCATCAACGTTGTGAGGATGATTCCATCGGCGCGGAACGGATAGCGATGTGCCAGTTTGTTTATCGCCTCAGTGGAGTTTTTGGTGAAGATGACAACATGATTCGACAGATCGGCGCCGATAAACTGCGCCACCCGGTCGCGTGAACGCTCGAATGTCCAACTCGATAACTGTGATTTGAACCCCTGCCCGCGATGCACATTGGAATACCACTTGAGAAACTCCATCACGGCGTCGGCAATCGGACGAAACGTTGGCGTGGAGGCGGCGTTGTCGAAATTGATATATCGCATGGGGCCATGCATGGTCGGCACAACGGTGTTGGCGCCGATAAGAAGCTCGGGCAATTCTTCAAGAGTGATTCGTGGGGTGTGGGTTGACGTCAATGAAGGGGCTGACATAAAGGCTCTATCTCCCATGAAAAAAGCGACGACTGAACGTCGTCGCTATGGTGTCGGTTGCATGTCGCGGACGGCGTTCAGATAGCGCTTCGCCCACAATTCGCGACGATGGTGGGTGACGGCATGATGGCGGTATTTACTTCCGAGGTCGCCGCCATCAATCTGGCCGGTCTTCAGTTTCATAATTAGATCGCAGAGGGTTTCAACGTCCTGCGATGAAAACGACAATGCTCCACCGGCTTTTTCAAGTTCGCGCACTGCTTCGCCATCATCCGATCCAAAAAGAATCGGCCGACCCGAAGCCATATATTCGAACAGCTTGCTCGGGAAAGTTCCTTTGGTGAGCGGCACGTCCTTGAGGCTCTCGATCAACACATCGCCTGTCTGGAGGTAGAAGGGAATCGATTCCAAAGGCTGAGAACCGAGAAAAGTGACGTTTTTCAAGCCATAATCGCGAACCATTCCTTCAAGAACAGAACGCTTCTGGCCGTCGCCGACAAAGACAAAGAAAATATCCGGCTGGTCGGTCAAATTGCGCGCCGCCTCGACAACAGTTTCCAGCGAATGAGCATAGCCGAGAGTACCGGCATAGACGATGAGATATTTGTTTTCCCAGCCGTAGGTCTTGCGAATACCATTGGCGCCGGAATCGATAAATTCATTGCTGACGCCCGACTTGATGGTCACCACTTTTTCGCGCGGGATTTTGAGTTCACTTACCAGATAGCTGGTAATGCCGTCGGTGACCGATACTATGCGGTCGGCGCGACGATACATCGAGTGCACCACTTTTTGAATGACTCGCGTGAACAGTCCAGGGCGAAGATTGCCGAATTCCCATCCCGATTCGGGCTGAAGGTCGCGTATTTCTATAAAAAATTTGGCGCGTTTAAACTTGCTCAACAGCCAACCCATCACCGTGGTCGTTACCGGCGGCGTCGATGCAATCACCACGTCGTATCGGCCGTTCAGGCGGAAGCTGTTGATGAGGGCGGTAAAAAGAAAAATGACAAACCCAAGCATGCGCTTACCCGGATTGCGGTTTGAGGCTGGCAGGACATAACTGCGATAGACCTTGACTCCGTCAATCTCTTCGGTGTAAAACCAGTGGCCGCGGTATTTCTCCGGAACGACGCCATCGGGGTAGTTCGGAATACCGGTAAGGACCGTCACGTCCTGTCCTTCCTTCACGAAGTACCGCGCGAATTCGAACAGACGGCGAACCGCGCCCTTTTCCGGAGGGAAGTGTTGGGTTACTATTAGGATTTTCATACTATTTTTCCGAAGCAAGGTACCCTTTTCAGAGTACGGGGGCAAGACTTTTTTCTCCCGTCTCACCCGTATGAACCCCAAGAAGTTGACCGTGTGGAGAGGTCTGCGATCGCTATTGAATGTATCGTCAAAAAACGATGGAGCTTACAGGACCAAAATTGACTCTCAGTCCCGGCGAAAAAGACCTTAGCTCTTTGTAGGGAAGAACCCGCAGGGTTCTGCCAGCTTCAAAATGTTGAAGAGGCGGAACCCTTCAGGTTCCACACTACGGCGATAAAAATGGGCTCTCCGGTAGAACCGGAAAGTGACTTGCTTCAAGATGTGGTGAGAATCGAAGGGTTATTCAGCAAGCCAATAGGACAGAGGTCTTTGCGGTAGGAGGAACTTAACCGTTTAGATTAAATGTCCGAACCGAAACCCATTGGGCGCCAGCGAGAGGACTGATGAGATCAACGCTCGATGTTTCGAAGCGTTCGGTCGGCAGATAGGGGGCAACGTCATCCTTCACAAGCATCAGCCGGTGATTGCTTATCTCCCGCGCAATAGTCACATGCGGCTGATATTGCTTGTATGGCACCGATAGACTCAGAGCGGTATAGAGTCGAAAATAGAGATTTTTGAGGTCTGGATTCTCCATTACGTCCCAGTAGATAATCGGATATTTCGGATAGAAATCACCGATTGAGTTCATATGGACAATCAGTTTTTTTTGCTTCTCGGTTTCGGCCTTGATAAGCGGTGCTAGTTCGTCGAGGAATAAGTCGGACTCGAACGGAAAGACCAGGCTGATGTGCGAGGGAACCAGATTGTAGAGCGGATCAAAGCGTTCACGAACGGGCAAAATGATATTGTCGAGATGCTCAGGAAGAAAAATAACGACCGCATATTTTTTGCGGCGGCGCTCGCTGAGTGTCTGGTCGTAGTAATCGTGGTGCATGGTCAGTATCAGTACAATCTTTACTTGAAAAACACTATTTCGATTCGCCGGTTTTTGGTTCGTCCTTCGGCGGTCTCGTTTGATCTCACGAAATTCGTTTCGCCGCGACCGAACACTTTTATTCTCTCTGCGGCGATCCCCTGCCTCACCAAAAACTCTCTGACACGGCTGGCGCGCTTTTCAGATAGTTGCTGATTGGCAACGGTTGTGCCAATATCATCGGTGTAGCCGTTGACTTCAAGCTTAATGTCCGGCACCAGGAGAAGAAGACTCGCCAGAGATTCAAGCCGCCGTTTGTTGTTGGGGTCGATTTCAAAACCGCCGGACGAGTAGTTGATATTCAAGACCATCGGCTTTGCGAGGATACTGACATCGGTACAACCATACTTGTCGACACCGATGCCAAGCAGTGTTGACGGGCAGTCGTCGAGTCCGTCAGGGACTCCGTCGGCATCCTGATCTGTCGGACAGCCATTGTCATCGACTGCGGAGCCGATCGCATTGTGAGGACAACCATCGCGATAGTCGGCTATGCCATCAAAATCCGAATCAGTTTCACAGCCAAAAAGGTCAACGTCGGCTCCGACCATGCGGTCGGTGGCGGGGCAATCGTCCAAACCGTCGGGAACGCCGTCCCTGTCGGTATCGAACGGACATCCGGAACGATCAACGACAATACCGGTCGCGGTTGCCGGGCATTTATCATTCTTGTCGGCGACCCCATCGCCATCACTATCGGAAATAACGCGAACTCGCTCCTGTGCCTTGCTACCGGGGTTGGTCTCTTTTGAAGGAGCGGATCGATTCGGATGGTCAACGATTGATTCGGTCTCGGTCGCCGGTTCTTCAGCATTCTCCTCTGAATTATCACCACGACTTCGCCATTTGTCGCCGGTTCCCCAGTTGGTTTTACCTGGGGGAGTACCAAAGGAGTATCTCACTTGAATTACCACGTCGGTGAACCAGCTCTCACGGTTTTTATCAACCGATTCGGCGAACTCGGTTCCAAGCCCGGTCAATCGTCCGGCTTCGGCTATGACACCTATCCCAAATGACGAACCGAGATTCGAGACGAGCGCAAACTGGGAGCCATAGAAGAATTCATCGGCGCTGTATCGGAGCTTGGTGTTTTTCTCTCCGTCAACCTGAAGGACAGTGTCGCCATCGGCGTCATACATCTTCCATTTCATCACGCCGCCGGTTAGGGCCAGCCCCACATTGAAGGGATTGTCATAGAAAAAGAACCATCTGCGAAGACCGAAAGACAAACGGTTTGCCTTCCATGTCAGGAGATGGTTGTCTTTGTCTCCTGAGAAGGAAAAGGAACTTCCTGTGGTGTCGTCATTCAGTTTGTAATGACCGTAGGACGCCAGCGCATCCCATTTTCCTACGAGGGAGAACGAGGCGTCGACCCCCCAGACCGATTGCAGGAAAAATGTTGTCGAATCGCTCCCATGAAGATTCGCGACTCCCATGCGCGGGGCGACCGACACCCTGACCGCCGACGCCGACGAAACCGTGAGGCAGAATAGTATCAGCCAAAGAGGTCGGCTGATCAAGTGAGTCATCACGAAATGCCCGACTCTGTCATTCCCGCCTGCGCGGGAATCCATCTTTTTCTTCAAGAGGCTAAGACCGGACTCCCGCCTTCGCGGGAGTGACAATCGCCAGAGCGCGGCAAAATCTGCGGGCTTGTTCTCTTTGCGGGTTGTGGATGAAAAAAAGGATGTGCAGAGTTTCATTCGCAATCTCAGTAATACTTCCTGATTTCGATACCGGCGTAATAGTGCTTCAGGATTTGTTCAAATGTCGAACCGGTTCGCGACAACCCGATTGCTCCACATTGGCACATGCCAACGCCGTGGCCATATCCTTTGCCGTGAAACAGAATAGTCTCGATTCGTCCATCGCCATCGCGTGAAATATTGATATCAAAGCGATCCGACGGAAGAATCAAATCGGGATTCGAGGTGCGTCCTATCACCCAACGGATGCGATCTTTATGAAACTTATAGACCTCATCTTCGGTTCGCACCGAAAGAGTCAGCACTCGTCCGCCGGCGGAGCGATCGCGTATAACCACATCGGTGATTCGCGCAACGCGCATATCGCGCCCGCGATCCGTCGAGAGATATTGTTCGATACGTCCGCGAAGTTGTTGCTCGGTGTATGATTCCGACCAGGAGTAGTATTTCGACCACGAACAGGCGCCGCTGTCAGCGACTGCTTTGAGATAGGCGATATCATTGCGATCCCAGACATCGGCGATGTTGTCGGTCATGCCGCCGCAGGTGCTGTGATAATAGGCGTTAATAAATTGATCCTGATAAACCGCCACCTGCCCGGCGGTTGATTCGACGGCATCGTTGACCAGTTTGTTCTCCGAGTCGAAGCCATCGTACACCTGATCAATGATGGTTGACTTCATGTCGTATTGTTCCCCTTCATACTGCTGAAGGTGCGACATTGTGTAGGTGCGAGCCGCCACCGCCTGGGCCTTGACCGCCTCGACTTCCTGTTCGGTGCGTGGACCGATCTCAGCTGGCACGACTCCCTTGAGATAATCTTCGAGATAAACAATGTTGATAAGCTCGACATTGGCGCCGTCGGGACGGCACTTTACGATTCCGCGGTAGCGTTTCTTATCGACGCGCACCCGGTTGTCCTTGCCACGAGGAATGATATTGACCTCGTCGACATCTTTCTGAATCATCGCCTGCTTGTCGCTTTCGACAGTCAGCTTTCCCTGTTCGTTCAATACGACAACAGGTCGGGTAGTGTAGTAGACGCTCTGCTTTCCGGCGGTGATACATTCAACCGCAAAAGATCCCCGCGCTTCCAGTGTCACTTTTGGTTCGCTGTCCTTGAGAAGTACCCGCACGAAGGGGACGCGGATATAGGTGCCGGTGGTCTCTTCGCGCAATCCGGGAACATTGGCGCATCCCCAAACCATTGCCAACACCACTACTCCCGCTAATGCGCGAGTAGTGTGACGTATGACTGCCTTGACAGAATCTCTATTCATACTATTTCAACGGCGCCGTTTTTCGGGAGGGAGGGCGAGATGTCCCAGTACCGGCCATGCTTTTCCAGACCGGCCTGCGCCGACCGTCCAGCTCGGCATGCCTCGAAGAAACGTCTCGCCGAGCACGGCATACGAAGCCGCCTCAACGTAATCCCCATCCAGTCCGTAGTCATCTATAATTTCCACCGACAACGGGGAACAATGTTCCCTGATTCGGCTTACCAGATAGCTGTTCTTTCGCCCTCCGCCTGTTACCAGGACTGAGTTGCATCGCGAATCGCGAATCACCCATGGAGCTAATCGCCGGGCGACAGCAATAGCGGTCAATTCCACTGCTGTAGCCAAAAGGTCCTGCGAGGTCAGTTTGTGGCTTTTACCAAAATCCATGATGCGTGTCGCCAGACGGGAGCCAAACTCCTCCCGGCCCGTCGATGTCGTCTTGCCGCGAAAAAAGGGCTGGCTCAGAAGAAGGGTGATTAGCCTTTGCGAGACGACTCCCTTTGAGGCATGTTGCCCATCGGTATCGAAAGGTTGCTTTAAAAGTTTTTGCGACAGAATATCACTTAAACTATTCCCCGGACCAAAATCTCCACCATGGGAGGCCTCAACCCCCTTGCCTGCGGGAAAATAGAAATAGTTCGAAATCCCCCCGATATTGACAATCAGGCGCGATCCCTTCGCTAAGGCAAAGAGCCGATGCACCGGTGCGACGGTGATTGGCGCCCCTTCATATCCCAGGGCAATATCAGCGGCTCTGAAATTCCCCACGACCGGGAGTTCGGTAGCGGCTGAGATAGCATCGAGTGATCCAATCTGGAGGGACCCGTGCGACAAAAAGCCGGACAATTTCTCAGCAATTGGCATATGGCGAACTGTCTGTCCGTGAGACGCCACCGCATTCACCCTAACCCCTTTTCTTCTGAGAGATGCGATTAGTTTCTTTGCTTCGTGACCCATGAAATGACCGAGAGCGGAGTCTACTGCAATCAGTTCATCGAGGGTGGTTGAATCAGAAAGAGCGAGATCAAGAATCCGCGTGCGGAGAGCAGAGGGGAATCTCAGGCTCTGCGAGGCGCGCAGTCTCCATGAGTAAGCTGACTTCCTACGGGTGATTGTCAGTACCGCCATATCGAGACCGTCTGCCGAGGTCCCGGAGTTCATGCCAAGAATGGTCAGACTCGCTGAATCGGGCGTAAGACGGAACTTCATACGGTCAATCTCTTAGCCGATTGCCGTTCGGCGCAAACTAAATTTGAGGCCGGAGACCCTCTGGTGGGCAGTTTGGAGCTGTTCTCTGTTTACTTCGCCGCGTTCGACGGCTTCGCAGAAGTAGTCGTACGCTTCCATCGAGGCCCCAAGTTTCTGGCCGAAGAGCAGAATATCATGTCCGGCATTAAATGCCGCCACGGTTCGTTCGCCATATGATCCGAGTGGCTCAGCGCCAGCCATGCAAAGATCGTCGGTGATAACGATACCATCGAACTGCAACTGACGACGAATCAAGGACGAGATAATTTTAGATGACCCCGTGACGATCTGTTGGTCGATTTTCGGCAGGCGCACATGGGTGGTCATGATCATATCGGCTCCGGCATCTATACCGGCGGCAAAGGGAATTCGCTCCCGCTGTTGCCAAACCATCTCATCGTAGCTGGCTTCGGCCACTCGCACATGCGGGTCAATTTCCGCCGCCCCAAGGCCGGGGAAATGTTTGAGACAACTGATAAGGCCGGTACGGCGCGACACCGCTACGGACTGCTGAACAAACTGCGCCACCCGTTCTGGCGTATCACCAAAACAGCGGCCATGCAGGCAAACATTGTTCTTGTCGAGAAATATGTCGCACACCGGAGCGAGATTCATGTTAAATCCAAGCGACTCCATGTAGAGAGCCGATCGCCCGTAGTCTTCGGCAAATCGTTCGAGATGATTGCGAGAGCCATATTCCCACGCCGCCAGAATCTCGGCGGGCGCACCTTTCAAACGGCTCACCCTGCCTCCCTCTTGATCGATCGCGACAAAGGGCTGGTGGTCGCGGCAACGACTGCGGATAGCGTCAATTGCGTCGCGGGTACGGGAGTGATTGTGACAATTGTCAGCAAAGAGTATCACTCCGCCAATGTTCTCTTTCTCAACAAAATCAAGAAACTCCTCCGACGGATATTCTCCCGGATATCCGACGATAAACAATTGCCCGATTTCGAATGATTGTCTCATAGGTTAATCCCTCCCACGATGCTCGACGGCTACTTTGCCGGTTTGGTTACATGACGCAGACAAGGTTTTTCCCCTCTCCTTTGGCCTTGTACAACGCCTGATCCGCCACCGTCACCAGTTCCTCGTGCGATTTCCCATTTTCCGGGAAGGAGCTGATTCCAACCGACACCGTCACCCGCAGTTTACCTGCCGATCCGGCATCCACAACGGTCTTTTCCACTTGTTCACGAATTCTCTCACCAATGCGATGGGCCTCGCCGACCCCGGTCTGGGGCAAAATGACCGCGAATTCCTCGCCGCCATAGCGGGCAAAGAGGTCAACGTCACGAACGCACCGTTTTATAATATTCGAGATTTCTCTGAGAACAACATTCCCCACTTCATGCCCATACGTATCATTCAATTTTTTGAACCAGTCTATATCCACCATGATAAGAGACAGCGGCACGGTGTACCGAAGCGCCCGCCGCTTTTCCTCCTGAAGCTTCTGCACAAAGTAGCGGTAGTTAAACGTTTCTGTCAATTCATCGATAATGGTCAGCTCTTCGGTACGTTTGTGAAGCTCGGCATTTTCAAGGGCCATCGAGGCCGAACGAGCCACAATCGAAAACAGCTGTCCTTCCCGCTCGTTGAACTGGTCGGTAGCCATTCCTTCGGCAAGGAGAACGCCGACTGTATGGCCGTGCGAGGTCATTGGCACAAGCATCAGAGCCGCGGTCGATTCGTTCATTGGCGCGTAGTCAGTCCGACCGCGAAAGTCAGAGATACGCACCGATTCGCCGGTTTCCATCACTTTGGCTATCAAATCGTCGCTCGTGAGTGGGAATTGTTTGACATGAAAATTCTTCTGGTTCCGGATACATCGTGCCCTAAAATAGTGATGACCGTCCTTGTCGCGCAAAATGATCGCGTAGGTCTCATATCGCAGGACGGCGCCCAAAATGCGCATGATCTCCTTGATGACTCCGTCCGGATCAAGTAGTGAGGCTAATGTTCGTGAGTTTTCGTAAATCACCTCGAGGCGCGCCTGAGTTTTCTCAAGCTCCGAGGTACGCTGGTTGAGAGTATCAAAAAGTTTGAGCAGGCGTTTTTCAGATTTGCGCAGAAAATCGGAGGAATAGGTTATAGCGAGGAAAAATCCCCATAGAAATCCCGTTCTGACAACAAAATCAAAGAGCAGGTCAGTCTGAAAGTCGCTCCAATAGATCCATCCGTAGGTCGCCGAAACGATGACCGCGACACTGATGGCAAACGGAGAACTAAGCACATAGGCCGCAACACCGACGGTCAGATAAAAAAGGAGATAGAACGATGACTCCATCCCTCCCGTCCAGAGCACCAAAAGAGGAACCATGAGCAGGTCAAAAACAATGGCTGACAGGTAGGCGAGCTTGATATCAAACCGATCGAGCGAGGCCACAAGAAACAACACCAGATGCGTCGCAAAGACGCCGCCAACAAGGTAGAAGACATTCTTGTTCTCACTGTCGCCGTTGTTCGTGAGGGCAATCCAGACAATCCCGGCAAATGTCATCACCCGTATTATCAGGTAGATGACATCCAGCCGTGGCAGGAGCGTCTTATTTCTATCGAGGAATAGTTTCATTGATGGTTTTCGCCTATCAAGGATTATATCGGCGTATTCGAGCGCTTGTTTATCCCTTTTGGAGTACGCCAACATGATTGATGATAAGGTTTTGCATGGGCGGCTCGGTTTCCGGCCTCAATCGTTGCGCTCTGACCGTAAAAAGCGTAACATCCCCCTGAAATGGCCGTATGGATAAGAGTATGATCTCCCGAATTTCTCATATCTGTTTCATTTTGATACCCGGCCTCTTCGCCGTGTGGACTACGTCTCCTTTGGCTTCTCAATTCGAAAAGGGAAGCCAGCAGGTTCATATCTCCAATCTTCACCAAATCAATGACGACCTCTATGTCTGGACACACACGCTCACCGTTGACGGCATTATCACCGGCGATCTGGTGGCAGGCGCAGAAACCATCGACATCAACGGCGCTATTACTGGTTCCACTAATGTATTTGCAAACTCGGTCACACTGGGAGGAACAACCACTGGCTCGGCCAGAGCCTTCGCGAGGGTGGTGGTTATTGACGGTATGGTTGGCGGATCGGTTGTTTCCGCGGCGGGAAGCATCACCCTTGAAAAGGGAGGGGTGGTTTCCAGAGAGGCGCATTTCTTCGCAGGAAAAGTCACCTGTGAGGGGACAGTGCTTGGAGATCTACATGCCTATGGAAATGAGATAATCCTCAGTGGCACGGTGGAAGGGGATGCGCATCTCAAAGGAAAACAGATCACCGTCGTCCCCCCGGCAATTATCAAGGGAAAACTTTTTTGTGACTACTCCGAGTCGCTCGATATAGACTCAACCCGTGGTGTTATTATCGGAAACGGAGTTGAGGTAACGAAGATATCGGACAGTGAGGCGGAGGATGAAAAAGAAAGCGTTCTCACAACTGTGGTCATGAAAACATCACAAGTGCTGGCGGCATTCTTGTTTGGCATCATCGCCCTTGCGTTGATGCCCGGCTACACTAAGGAATCAGTGTCACAGCTTAAATCCCGTTTCTCTATGTCTGCCGCAACCGGTGTGCTTTCGATGGCGGTTACGGTGCTGGCGTTGGCGTTTGCAGTGATTGCGCTTATTTGCTTCGGAGTGGGAGCGATCCTGTCCGACGGTTCCGGCGCTATTTTCGCCGCCCTGCTTCTTGTCATCTCATTCCTGCTTCTTCCAATCAGCATTGTCAGTACGGTTACCGGCGCAATAATCTTTTATGCCGGAAAAATCGCGCTGGCGTTTCTGCTGGGATATTTGATTGCGAAAGTTTTGAACCGAACAGCCGAACCGATGCGCCGATGGCACCTGCTGGTCGGGCTTATTATGCTGGCGATTCTCTTTACGATTCCGTTTGTCGGAACACTTCTCTATCTCGTCGTCTGCACCATCGGAGCAGGATCGATTGTTTTGGCAACGCTCAAGATTCGAAACGAGCTTTTTTTACGACAACCATCACCGAACTCTGCCGAGAAGCTGTAACATTCAGCCTTTTCGTTCTCAGTAACCCGCACCCTGTCCGGCCGATCGCGGGTCAGACATTGCGGCCATCTGGCCGCTGGCGTCGAAATGGATCATCTGCAGATTGCTGAAAGGTTCGATCTCCTCGACCGTATGCCCCTTGCTGATAAGACCCTGAATAGTGTTAATATCGAACCCGCCACGCTCCAATACAATTTTATCGGGAATCCATTGGTGATGGAATCGCGGCGCGGCGGCAACGTGGGAAAGAGGCATATGGAACCGCGAAAAGTTTATGATCGCCTGTGTGACTGTGGAAATGATTTTTGGTCCGCCGGGAGCCCCAAGACACAACAAGGGCAATCCACGATTGGTAACAATTGTCGGCGCCATCGATGATAGCATCCGCTTTCCCGGTGCAATCTTGTTTGCCTCCCCGCCTATAAGACCATATAAATTCGGTGCTCCGGCTTTGACGGCAAAATCATCCATTTCATTGTTTAGCAAGAACCCGCATCCCGATACAACCAGCTTCGATCCGTAATCGTCGTTCAGCGTGTAGGTGAGAGACACCATATTTCCCTTCTTGTCACACACCGAAAAATGGGTGGTGTTTTCCGACTCTGCGGACAATCTGCCGGGGACTATGTGTTCGGATGATTCGGCCTTGGAAAGACTGATATGGGTGCGTCGTTCATTGAGATAGGTGGCGTCGAGTAGCCCTCCAGGAACCTGCCAATAGGCCGGGTCACCCAGATGCTGGGAGCGATCTGCAAAGGCCAGCCTCGCCGCCTCGCAGTACAAATGCAGGTACTCCGGTGATGTAGGTGTCATCGTCGAGAAATCATACGGCTCCAGAAGCTTTAGTATCTGTCCTCCGGTGATTCCACCAGAGCTTGGCGGCGGCATGGTATAAATATCAAGAGAATCAAAGGTGTAGTGAAGCGGTTCGCGCCACAGTGAGCGATAGGCCTCCAGATCAGCGAGGGTTATCAATCCCCCCTGAACCATCATGCAACTGTCGATGTGCAAAGCCGTTTCCCCCTTGTAAAATCCGTCGGCTCCTTCCGCGGCAATGGCAAAAAGGGTGCGGGCCAGATCTTTCTGAATGAATCTATCCCCGGCTTTCGGCGGATTGTCTCCGGGTAAATAGATAGCCCGGGTTTCGTCGAATTGCTCCAGCCCATCTTCCGCGGATGCTATTGATCCGCTCAGGTATTCACTCACAACAAACCCGGAGTCGGCAAGGTCGGCCGCATAGCGCACAAGATTTTCCCAGGGGATGGTTCCGTACGACTGCCACATTTCATACAACCCCGCTACTGTCCCGGGAACTCCCGCCGCTTTGGCTCCTATCA
>ERZ1292633.2270-Hain-H41-02um-R1-2270-length-19833-cov-5_pt1 | contig 19833 bp, 16 predicted proteins | sample MGYA00564406_ERZ1292633 | MGnify/ENA primary metagenome ERZ1292633 (study PRJEB36523, sample SAMEA6512639) | groundwater metagenome | collected 2019-01-08 | study: AquaDiva: Metagenomics assemblies of 32 groundwater samples
AATTCTTTTTTGGTCATGGTTGAAAGATTTCGATTATCGATAACCACGCTTCCAGCAGTGGGTTTATCAAGACTGCTAATGATATAAAGAAGGGTACTTTTGCCTGAACCTGATCTTCCCGTTATTGCTAACATCTCTGCGGATTCAATTCTACCTGTTATACCTTTTAAAACCTGAGTCGGCGGTTTACCAAAACTTTTTATTAGGTTATTCATGACAATTGCCACTAAGAGTTTTCTCCACGAATAATTTCTATAGGCTCAAGTGAACCAGCAGAACGGGCCGGGAAAAAACTTGCAAAACTGGAAGAGAGCACAGCTAACACAAAGCCTCTTAAATAAATTAAATAATCAAAAGAAATGATCATGCGATTTCCACCCAGCCCTCGGTCAGCCGAAACCTCAATATTTGACATAATATAGGATGCCGAGAATCCGATGAGTAAACCTATGAGTCCGCCAACGAATCCCAAAGTAATTCCTTGGATCAAAAATAATTTTATTATATCCATCGGCTCAAAACCCATGGATCTTAATATTGCAATTTCACGGCGTTTATGAGTTACGGCCAGACTTAATATATTATATATCCCGAAACCGGCTACCACTAGAATTGAAAGTGTCATAACGTTTCTAATAATATCCTGGGTTACAAATACGGACATTATCCCTTCGTTGGACTGATCCCAACTTAATACTTTTTCCTGACTAATTAAGTTATAAGTAGACGCTACACTTGCAGCTTGGGTTACATCTGTTAACCGAATGGCGATATCAGAAATTCGACTGGGAGTATTGTTTAATTTTTGCACGTCATTTAAGGCCGCAAAAATTCGCCCTTCATCAAATGCTTTAACGCCTAAATTAAAAACTGATACAATTCGAAAAGGCTCAGGCAATCCTTTTCCTACACTTAAAAAAATAGTCTCACCTTTTGAAGCGCCCATTTTATTTAAAAGCCCTTCCCCAACGGCTATGCGATTTCCGCCGGTGCCGATATCAGAAAATTTTCCACTGAGCATATAGTGTTCTATATTCGATACGCCTTTTTGTTTTTCTACATCAGATCCAACTATACTTACTCCTGTTGTAGTCTTTGCATAGTTTGCAATTCCCTGAACAATAAGCTGAGGCGAAGCAGCGGTTACTCTTTCATCTTTTGCTAATCGATCTAACCATGTGCTTGGCGCCAAAATGTAAGGGCTATCTTTTCGTCCGGTGGGGGGCTTAACCCAATTAACTAATGTGCCCTTATCAAAAAGCGAGGTATTTAAAATATCTTTGGTTAAAAGTTCTTCACGTGCATTAATGCGAATATGAGAATCATTATTGACAAGTTGATCAACTATAAATGTTTGAAAACCCAGCATCATTCCCGAAATGGAAATATATGCGGCTGTCCCCAAAATTATTCCGAGCAATGTGAGACTTGTTTGTTTTTTTTTACTTAAAAGATGCCGTAGTGCCAAAAAAAACATGTCTATTTCTTTCTGATTATTAGCTCATCAGTTTCGGAGATATTTTCAGAAGTGACCTCAGCCATTTCACCATCAATTGCACCTAGTTTAACAGCTAACTTTTCTTTTCTTCCATTTCTTAATCTTGTAACCTGTCCTGAATTAATACTATTAATCGGAATGAGTAATACATCTTTTTTATGGCCAATCGCAATAGCAACATCCGCAGTCATGCCGGGAAGGATACCTTCGGGCCATTTTTCAAGTTCGATACGCACTATAAACTGACTTTCTCTTGGATAAACAGTCTTAACCTGTCCTGTATATTTCTCATTCCGCAAAGTTTCAAAAGATACATAGGCTTTTTGACCCTCTTTAATTCGCAGCACAGATTGTTGTTCGAGATTAACTTCAAGATATAAAAGCTTAAGATTCACGAGTGTGACAATCGGCACTTGTGGTGCGACCAATTCACCCTTTTTATAGGCTATTCTTGTAACCGTGCCGTCAATAGGGGCGCGCATGATATGCCCATCAATTTTTATTAAAGCCGTATTTCGTGTGACTTGGTCACCTTCTTTAACGTAGAGATCACCTATATTAGTTGCAACACCAATCCGCATATTAAATAACTCATCTGCAGAAACAGTACCCAATCCATAAATACTTTCTAAGACATTACCAACTTTAGGACTAACTTTTTCTTGCGTAAAATATTTCTGATAAACACCCCATACCGCAACAACAGACACCGCTAAAAGTAAGGTAAAAATTATAAGTATTCTTTTAGACATATTCTCAAGATTCAAAATCGGCAAACCCTGTGCCGATCGCTTCGCCATTCAAGACAACTCGATATTCAATCGGAAAAGATTTTGAGAGCATAGCACTCACCCCACAGTATTTAGTTTGCGAAAGTTTTACCGCTTCATTTAGTTTTTCTGCATCCACAGCGCCCTCAACAGTAAAACTTAAAATTGCCTTTTCAAAGACGATAGGATGTTTGTTGCCTGAGGATTGAATTTCAATATCGACTCGAAACGTCTTACGAGGCTGCTTATGCTTTTTCAAGAGTGCAATGACATCCATTGCTGTACAGCCGCCCAATCCCATAGCAACAAATTCTTTCGGAGTAGCGCCTGTATTCTTACCTAAGGGAGCTTTGGCATCCATCGAGACAACGTGGTTGTCCACAACCCCGTCAAGCGCCATTCCATCTTTCCAAATTACAGCAGTCTTCATCTGCACTCCAGTACTCAATTCAAGAGCAACTCATAGGCCAACTTAATCTAGTGTTTAAATGCTTGTCACTCGATTTATGGGTCAATTTGTCTCAAGATACGCCAACATGACTCATGTCGTCACAACTGAAAATCAGTCATCCTGGTACTTTTAAATTATGAGAGAAACGTATTTATATCTTCTAGACCTTTAATGTACGCCTTACTTAAATTCCCTTGATCTAATTAGCCGTGCCCGTCTCAATCCACATTCGTACTAAATCCATATCAGCACGTGATATCGTTGTGCATTTCGGTGAAGGCTCCACGTACTTTGTGTAAGACCTATGTAGGGTGTCGAGTTGGCCATGTTGAAGGGTGGTGTTGAAATCATCATAGCGGATGCCATTTGTAGCATCATTTTGATTGTGACAGGACAGGCAGTTATTTTTAAGAACGGACTTATAAACTACATTAAATGAAATCATAGATCCACCGGGATTTCCACTTGCGGTGCCTTCAAAGATCGTTCCTTTGCTGCTTCCGTCAGTGCCGTTGAGATTTTGTCCGCGAAAAAATTTATTACAACCGGAAAATAGGGTGAGAAATATTAACAGACCGCTGGTGCCTAGTATTTTGGAAACCTTTGCAGACTTAAGAAGTTTTGTCAATTGTACCTCCCACAGTTAATTTCATTTTAGTTTTTACCTGAAAGCGGAATCGTAATAAACTCAGTATGATAAACTTTTTTTTCACTTTTATCAGTGCGATCACGATCTTCAATAGCGCTGAGTTTTTCCCTCATATTATCGAACAAGGCAATGACCTCATCAAATGACTTGGGCGACATCATATAAGTATAGCCACTTAAATAGCGCTTTTCCTTTTCCAATTGATCAAGCAGTTCACCGGAAAGCTCTAAAATTTGATGATGGAATCGGCTCAGGCTGATTTGAAAAACACCGCCATTGCAGTCGAGCTTTCGGGTAGGCTGCTGGAAGCTGCCATCGGGATTCTTAGCAATAAATCCTCTGGTTAATAAAAAATCTATGGCCTCAATGATTTTATTAGCAGGGACATGTTTGACCAGCTGTTTTTGAATCCACCTAGGGTTATCACTGAACTCAGGATGGGCCGCTAGCTCTCGAATAGCCACGTAGTACCACTCAGACATATATTTAAAGGCCTCAATTTGATTATCATTGGAGCCCTGATATTCCGAAAATTTTTTTATTTTCTGGAATGCTTTTAACCGGTCAGGAAGGCGACCAGAGTCTGCCAAGCTCACCAGAAGCTTGAAAAACTTCTTTTCAGAAGAGCTAAGCTGAAGGACTTCGGCTAGCTGAGAGGCAAGTCGAGCGCTTAAAAATCGTTTTTTAGCTAACACCAGCGACAAATAGGCGGCTGAAATTTCTGCATCTTTGCCAATTTTGCGCAGGGAAGAGTTGGCATTTATATTTTTTAAATACTGAAACCAATCTTTAAGAAACAGACAGTAATCATGATACTCAAAAATATGTGGTCGTTGAAATTGAGGAGTTTGATTGGTGCCCATCTTTTAAGATTAGCTTGCCGAACGTAAAATTCCCATCTTAAATAAAAAAACTTGGCAGGTTGCCCTCTTTTTTGATTTGAAGTCTCAGATTGAGAATTTGTTAACAGCAGTTGTATCAGATTGATTCAAATGAAGATCTTAGAACAAAAAAAGAACAATAAGAGTTCAAAATAGTCCACTGTGTTCCGGTTCCATTTCAATTTTGTTAACGCCGTCCCAAAATAGATCACTGTTAACAATTATATAGCATTTAAATGTATAATAATTTATAAATACTTGAAATTACATGCATCTATCTATTTAACTGTTTACAAAAAAATATTATAATATACAATAAATAGTAAGAGGGGGCGAAATATGAATCACTATTCAGAACAACAGGAAATTAAGGAAATAAGCGGAGATATTTGGGTATTATTTGATCCGAGTAGGGAAACAATCTCGGAGGAGTTGTCGACGAATAAAGCGCAGCTTGCGATTGCAAACCTGAAAAGCAGATATCTCAACAGGTACTTTATCTGGAACAGTGAATGGGCAAAGTGGAAGCCCCTCAGTGAATTTCTTAGAAGTTCAGAGTGTCCCTTTACTGATAACTCCAATAACCTTGATGATAGTAAAGTTAATAATATTGAATTTGAAAATACAAGAACGCTTTCTATGAAATTGGTGGAGCCGCGTAAAGCATTAAGAATTCATTCAACGGTTTCAGAAGTGAATACGAATATAGTTGAATCAAAAAATCTTGTTTTTAAAAGTAAAAGACAATTTAATGGCGAAGATCTCGTCTGGGAAAATACCAATTCAACTTCGAATTTAAATTTTTCAGGCCTGAGTGTTTTAAGTTCGTTCAATAAAATAAATAGTATGGATAAATACAAAATCCAGTTGCTGCTGGTTCATCCCAAAGGACAGACATTCCGAACGGCAGCAAAAGACATTTCCATTTCAGGTACCTATGCCGAACGAATTGTGCCGGCAGAGTTTCATAGCGGCATTTTTAATATTATTATATCGAATAATTTGCTGGCATCAGGACAGAAGATGCAAATATGTCTCAACTGCAAGGTTGTTTCTCATGATGGATCAGTTTATTTACAATATGTTACGCCCAATAATGATCAGTTGGGTGTACTCCGTGGTATTCTTGCCAATTACCGTGAAGGTTTCGAAGGTGCCACGATTCGATGCGGCTGATCTACATTTATTAAGATAGGTACGTATGCTACATAGAAAATACTAGGCTAATTTACCCCTATACCTTAACTCTGTGCACCCACATGAAAATACTTCGACTGCGGATGATTGAAATAATATCCACTGACGCTTGAAGCCGGAGTCATCGCATAATTTTCAGTTAATCTAACACCAATTCGGCTTTCGACATCTAGCAACTTCCAGATTTTAAGTTTTTCCTCATGAACAGGGCAGGAAGGATAGCCCGGAGCCGGTCTGATTCCGCGGTAGTTTTCTTTGATGAGATCATTTATAGATAAATCTTCTGATTTACCAAATCTAAAAATTTCTCGTACTTTTTTATGAGTTAATTCGGCCAGTGCTTCAGCTATGCGGTCGCCAAGAGCCTTAGTTAATATAGAATTGTAGTCATCATTTTGGGCTTCAAATTTTTTAGCAATAACTTCAACTTCGCCACCTGTGGTGGTTACAAAAAATCCCAGATAGTCTTTGCGATTGGTTTTTTCTGAAATGTCTTTTGGTAAAATAAAATCAGATAAGCAATAATGGGTATTATTGTTGACGACATTGTCGGCGCGCTGTCTTAAAAACTCAAAAGTCTCAAGTGGGTTATTTGTGGTGGCATCAAGTACTTCAATACTTTCATCTGTAGAGTGGGCATTAAAAATCCCAACTAAGGCCCGTGGTTTAAATAATTTTTCCTTAACAATTTTGGCTAGTAGTACTTCAGCATCGGCGAATAATTTTTTAGCTTCTTCACCATATTTTGTGTGCTCAAAAATACGCGGATAAGTGCCTTTAAGCTCCCAAGCCCAGAAAAAAGGACTCCAGTCGATATATTGGATTATTTCTTCTAATGAAGATTCAATTTCAAATACACCAGATTTTTCAGGCACAGCGATATCAACTTTATCCCAATCGGATTTATAACTTCTTTCGCGCGCGTACTCAAGACTGCTGATTTTAAGTTGTGAGCTGTTTTTAAGATAAGATTCGCGAATCAGCGTTGAATCTTTTTTAATTTCCTGAATATATTGCGAGCCCTCGGAGCTGAGCAGGCGGGTACAAACCCCGGCGGCAAGTGAAGCATCCACCACGTGCACAACAGCTCCTTCGTAATGAGGATCGAGCTTAACTGAGGTGTGAACTCTGGATGTGGTGGCACCGCCAATTAATATCGGATTCTTATAGCCATCTCGTTGTAGTTCTTGCAAATTGAAAATCATTTCATCCAGTGATGGAGTAATTAATCCTGAAAAACCAATAATGTCGACATTCTCTTCTTTAGCTTTTTTTAATATTTTATCAAAAGGCACCATGACACCCATATCAATTACTTTATAACCGTTACAGGCCAGAACAACTCCAACAATATTTTTACCGATATCGTGAACATCGCCCTTTACAGTGGCTAATAATATTTTGCCTTGGGCTTTGGCTGCTGAGTTAACGGTTTCGTTTTTCAAGAATGGATCTAAATAAGCTACAGCCTTTTTCATGACACGAGCGGATTTAACTACTTGAGGTAAAAACATTTTTCCACTACCGAAAAGCTCTCCGACCACCTTCATGCCATCCATTAACGGACCTTCAATTACTTTAAGCGGAGTGCCGTATTTTAAGCGCGCTTCTTCGGTATCAATTTCAACAAATTGATCAATGCCTTTAACGAGTGAGTGCGTAATTCGATCTTCAAGAGACTCATTACGCCAATCCTGAATAACAGTTTTTTGGGCTATACCATTTGAGTTGTTTTTATCCAGTTCGCTTTGTTGGCGGATTTTTTCAGCCAGTTCTAATAAAATCTCTGCAGCTTCAGGAGATTTATTTAAAATGACATCTTCAACTTTTTGCCTCAGCTCAGGATTAATTTTTTCATAAATTTCGAGCATACCTGCATTGACGATTCCCATATCAAGGCCAGAACTAATTGCGTGGTACAAAAAGACCGAGTGCATGGCCTCGCGGACTTTATTATTACCTCTGAAGCCAAAAGATAAATTAGAAACGCCGCCAATGGTATAGGAATGTGGGCAGAGTCTTTTAAGCTCCGCCACGGCGTCGATAAAGGCTTTGCCATAGCTGTTGTGTTCTTCAATACCCGTGGCTACGGTTAAGATATTGGTGTCAAAAATAATATCACTGGGATCAAAATCAATTTTATCAATTAGTAACTTATAAGCGCGATGACATATTCTGACTTTTTCTTCAAGGCTAGCTGCTTGGCCCTTTTCATCAAAGGCCATTACAATTACAGCGGCCCCATATTTTTTAGCTAGGCTTGCTTGTTTTAAAAAAGAGGCTTCGCCTTCTTTTAATGAAATGGAATTTATGATAGCTTTGCCTTGAATGCATTTAAGGCCTTCTTCGATTATTTCCCATTTTGAGGAATCAATCATAAAGGGAATTCTAGAAATATCGGGCTCCGCTGCAAGCAAATTCAAAAAATCTTTCATCATTTGTTTGCCGTCAATAAGACCTTCATCAAAATTAATATCAATTATATTAGCGCCGTTCTCTACTTGTTGTCTTGCTATAGTAAGAGCCTCATTCAGCTGACCATTTTTAATGAATTTAGAAAAATGGGGTGAGCCAGTAACATTGGTACGCTCTCCCACTAAAATAAAGCTTCTTTCTCCTTGAGACATCAAGTTTAAAGGCTCAAGACCTGAAAGTCTTAAGCGTGGTTTAATAAGACTAGGTTTACGAGGCGATGCAGAACGTATCTCTTTGACGATAGCTTTAATATGTTCAGGGGTGGTTCCGCAGCAGCCCCCAACCATATTTAAAATGCCATCTTTAGCGAATTTATTTAATTCAAAGGCAATGCTTTCGGGGGTTTCATCATAACCAGTTAATGATAATGGATTTGGTAAGCCCGCATTTGGATAACAACTAATATAACAATCCGAAACACGAGATAAGTCTCTTAAGAAAGGACCCATTTCTTTAGCACCTAAGGCGCAGTTAATTCCCACGCTCAGTGGTTTCGAATGCCTAATTGAATTCCAGAAAGCTTCGACGGTTTGGCCCGAAAGAGTACGGCCAGAGGCATCGGTAATGGTAACAGAAATCATGAGCGGAAGTTTTTCATTCAGTTCTTCTTGCAGTTTTTCAATGGCAAAAAGTGAAGCTTTAAGATTTAAAGTATCAAAGGTGGTCTCGGGCAAAAGAATATCTGCGCCACCTTGAATTAAAAATTTAGCTTGTTGGTAGTAGGATTGTACTAGTTCATCAAAAGTTACGGCTCGATAACCTGGATTATTTACATCTGGTGAAAGCGAGGCTGTTCTGTTTGTTGGCCCCAAGGCTCCAGCCACATAAACTTTTCTGCTTGGATTTTTCTGCATGAACTCAAGGGCTGTTTCTTTAGCAATTTTGGCTGCCGCTAAGTTCAGTTGATCAGCATAGGACTCTAAACCATATTCAAGTTGAGCAATAAAAGTTGAACTGAAAGTATTGGTTTCGATAATATCAGCACCGGCCTCTAAATAGCTCCAGTGAATTTCTTTGATAATGTCGGGCCTTGTAAGCACTAATAAATCATTATTGCCTTTTAAATCTTTAGGATGATTTTCAAAAAAACCATGCCTGAAGTCCTCTTCTTTCAATTTATAAAGTTGAATCACCGTGCCCATGGCGCCGTCTAAAAAAAGAATCTCTTTTTTTAGACGTTCTTCTAACTCAATTAAAATTTTATTTTTTTTCATAGGTAGTGTACCATTTTAGCTTTGTAGCTTCTTCACAATATCATAAATAATTGGCGCATCATTTAAAACATAAAAGTGCACACTAGGTACATTTCTGTTCATTAGTTCTTCAGCTTGTTTATGAGCCCATCGCTGACCGATTTCAGCTGCGTGACCAGGATTCGCAGTGATTTCATCTACTAAAGGATCTGGCAGATCAATATGAAAAGCTTTTGGTAGTGATTGTAATTGTTTAACTGAGCGAATAACTTTAATGCCGGGAATTATCGGAACTGTAATTCCCGCGTCTCTACATTGGGCCACATAGGAAAAATAATGTTGGTTATCAAAAAACATTTGTGTGGTAATGTACTGGGCCCCAGCGTCGATTTTACGTTTGAGATTTTGAATATCAAGTTTAAGGTTAGCGGCTTCATAATGTTTTTCAGGGTAGCCGGCAACACCAATGCAATAGTTAAGCGGTTGGGTGCTATCAAGATCTTCTAAGAACTTCCCGGTTTTTAAACCTGCGATCTGTTCAACTAGGTTATGAGCATAGAGGTTTAGGGTCTTTTCTTTGGCATAGTCTTTTTGAAAATTAGGGGTATCGCCTCTTAAGGCCAAAACATTATGAATGCCTAAAAAATTGAGCTCGATTAGCGCATCTTCTGTTTCCTCTTTAGAAAAGCCTAAGCAAAGCACATGAGCAACTGTGTCGATTCTATAACGATTTTGAATAATACCGCAGAGACCTAGGGTGCCGGGCCTTTTTCTGAAAATTTTACGTTCTAAGCCGCCATCATTGCGTTCACGGTAGTGGGCTGAAGATGAGTGAGAAGTCACATCAATCCAGGCTGGGTTTAGGGGTTGTAGCATTTCTACAACATCTAAAATTTCCTGGCCGGATTTACCTCTTGAGGGAGGTACTATTTCAAAGCTAAAAAGCGAGCCCTTATTATGAGCTCTTTCAAGATGTTCGGTGATATGCATAGGTGTAGCTTATAACATATTAATTAAATCATGAATAGAAAAAATCAAGAATGAAAGTTTTGCTAAAACGGCTTATTTACAGCCAGATATGCAGCGATTATAAAAATTAAAAGCATAGGAAGATAAAGCATCCAGCCCAGCTGTCCTTTTCTTTTAATTAAGGCAAGTGAGGCTCCGAAATAAAGCCAGATAGCAATTTTTGCATAAATCCAGTTTGGTAGGCCACTAACCAAACCAAGTCGTGCAAGTAATCCGAATCCACTCAGTAATACTAGGAATAAGCCAACACCATGAGCAATAAACGAAAACTTTTTGGCAGTGCCTTCAACGGCGGCCCCAGTAGCTTTTAAGGTTAAAAGACTTACAAGTCCTGAAAAAAGTAAAATTAAACCAGTTAGGTGTAGGATTTTATAGAACTCATAAGACATAAAAGGCCTCTATTCTTCAGTGTTAAGGTTTAAGTGTTTCATAATAGTATTAACTTGTTTACGGATTTCTTTAATTTTTGGTATTGAGACATGAGTTTTAATGCTCTCTTTGTGGGACTCAAGGGGCCAACCACCATACATGCCTGGTTCCTCAATATTTTGTAGTGCACATGCACGACCGGATAAAACTACATTATCTGTAATTTTCAAGTGTCCTAAAATATGCACTCCGCCCGAAGTCATCAGATTTTTTCCGATAATTGTTGAGCCGGCCACAATAAAGCCTGCGGCGACTATCGCATTTTCTCCTATTTGAACATTGTGAGCGATATGACAGAAATTATCAAATTTTGAGCCTTTTTTAATTCTGGTTTCGGTTAAGGTCGCTCTGTCTACGGCACAGTGAGATCCGAATTCACAATCATCTTCGATAACAACTTTGCCGATTTGAGGAATTTTGTGATGAATGGAGTTTTTGTCAGTAAAAAACCCAAAGCCATCGGTGCCAATGCTTACATGTGAGGAAATATAGCAGCGCTTTCCGATTTCACAATAAGCACCGATATAAACGTGGGGGTATAAAACAGCTTCATCTCCAATGATAGCATGGGCATCAATTACAGTATAAGCCCCAATATGAGCAGTTTTGGAAACTTGTGCTGTGGGGTGAATACAGGCGGTGGGATGTATTCCTGCAGTTAAATGTTCAAGTTTTTTATCGAATAATTGCAGAACTGAGCTCATTGACTCATGAATATTGGCTGTTGTCCAAATTGTAACATTTTTTGGAACCTCGCTTTGGACTTCGTTGAAAAGAGTTTCAGTTAGTATTATAGCCCGAGCTTGATTAGCGAGTGCTTTATGAAACAGAGATTTATTAGATACAAAGACCAAACTTGTTGATTTTGCATGTTCAGCGGGAAGAACTTCAGTCAGTAATAGGTCAAATTTTTGTTTTAAAGATAGGGCTCTGGGGCTTATTGCTGTAATTTGATCAATTGATATTGATTTCATAGCTATTTCCTTTCCATTGACTCTAATGCTTCGCGAAAGAAAAGACATCATTTTACTTGAGGTTCAAGCGGTGCGCGATATAACTACATTAACAGAGGTTTAATTTTATGGCTAAAAAAACTGCAGCAAAGAAGAAGGCGAATCCAGTGAAAGCTAAAGCGAAGGCAAAAGTGGCAAAGCCCGCTAAAGCAAAAAATGTGGTTAAATCTTCAAAACCGATTAAACTCGCAAAAGTGGCGGTTAAGGTTGTAAAAGCTGTTGCCGATATGATCAAATCTGCTCCGGCCAAGCCTGCTTTGATGACTCAAAAAGGCAAAAAGGTGCTGGCGCCAATCCCAGATATTGAAATACCTGAAGTAAAAAAACCCCAGACCATTGTTTCGATGATGGAATCGGGTCAAGCGTCAACAAAGCTTGATAAAGTTGAAAAAACAAGCAAGGTCAAGCCAGTTAAGGTTGATCGTGGCAATTTAGCTGATGAGAAAGCCAAATGGGCCGAACTTTCTAAAAAATTTGGTAAAGAAAAGGCACTCAATTATAAAATGACTGAGGTTTTTCCGACGTTAACACCGTTGCAGCATAAAGTTTTAGGTTGGGGATATATATTATCTAACGAAAATGATCGACTAGAAGTATTATTTGAGAATGGAATACGGATGTTGATTAGTAACTATAAAAGTTAGTTTAGCTAGTTTAAGTTTATTTTTTTATTTGTCTTTTTATTTAATCTAGAGAAAAATAAAAATTTTAGTATTAGAGGCGCATGTCAAAAGAAGATTTAGCACAGCTTGATGGTAAGGTTGTCGACGCATTAGCGGGCGGCATATATAAGATTGAACTTGAAACAAATAAGGTTGTTATCTCGGCCAAACTTTGTGGAAAAATGCGCAGGTTTAATATTCGGATTGTTGTTGGCGACAGAGTCAGCGTGGGTGTTTCTCCTTACGACCCAACACATGGTCTGATCATGTATCGTCATAAGTAAAAAGACTAACTAAACAAGGACCTATAAAAGATGGAACAGGCTCTACAGAGTTATTTTTCTCGATTTACAGAAGGTGTTTCGGCTAAATCAGCAGCTGCAGTTTTAGAATTAGTTGCAGAGGGCGGCACGGTTCCGTTTATTGCACGTTATCGAAAAGAAAAAACCGGGAATCTGGACGAAGTACAAATTCGTAATGTCATCGAAGCTCATGATAACTATCAAGAGATCGTAAAACGTAAAATATTTTTAAATAAAGAAATTAGTGAACAAAATAACTTAACTCCAGAGATTCAAAAGCGCATCGAACTTTCTTGGGATTTAAGTGAGTTAGAAGAAATTTATAAACCGTTTAAGAAAAAGAAAAAAACCAAAGCCACTCTGGCGCGTGAAGCTGGATTAGAGCCTTTGGCGAATTGGATTTGGGAAATGGGCCATGGTTTAATTAAAGATTCTGAAACGATGGAAATCAAAGCCAAAAATTTTATAAATCCGAGTAAAAAAATTGTAACTTATGATGATGCCCTTAAGGGTGCTCAAGATATCATTGTTGATAAAATTGCCAATGAAATCTCTTTGCGTGAGCTCACCGTTAAAAATTATTTTGAGCAAGGTAAAGTAACATCAAAAGCAGCAAAGGGCTACAAGCCTAACTCTAAGTTTGAAATGTATGCCAAAGACTACAGCGAGCCCGTTAAGTTTTTATTGGAAGAAAAAGCATCTCATCGTTATATGGCGATGAAGCGTGGGTGGGAAGAAGAAGAGTTGAGCGTTGACCTTGTCGGGGATGACGACATTTTACTGAAGTCTTATGAAAAATATGCAACGACAACGCCAGATAATGCTATTGGAACCTATTTAAAAGAATCAGCAAGATTGGCCTTGAATGTTTATGTAATTCCATCTGTTAAAAACGAAGTTCATGCAAAGTTAAAAGAAAAATCTGATGAACACGCCATAAAAGTTTTCAGTGAAAATGTTAGACGTGTTTTATTAGGCTCACCCTATGGGCCAAAATGTGTTTTAGGCGTGGACCCCGGATTAAGAACAGGCTGTAAAATTGCCCTCGTTGATAAGGGTGGAAACTATGTTTCTCACACGGTGATGCACATACTCGGTGAGGGCGCTGCGACCAAAGCTCAAACTCTTATTGGAGAAGTAACCAAGCAAATTAAAATTGAAGCTATTGCCGTCGGTAACGGAACTGCTGGGCGTGAAACAGAAATATTTTTAAAAAAAATACTTAAAGAATTAGGTAAAGATAAAGAAATTCCTGTGATCATGGTGAATGAATCTGGCGCTTCAGTTTATTCGGCCAGTGATATTGCAAGAGCTGAGTTTCCGGATCTGGATCTAACCGTAAAGGGTGCGATTTCAATTGCAAGACGCTTGCAGGATCCGCTTGCTGAGTTAGTTAAAATTGATCCGAAATCTATCGGTGTGGGGCAGTATCAACATGACGTCAATCAATCGTCTCTTAAAAAAGGCCTTGAAGCCGTTGTTGAAAGTTGTGTGAATAATGTAGGTGTTGATGTGAATACAGCATCAATGTCTTTATTATCATTTGTTGCTGGTATCGGTCCCGGATTAGCTGGTGCCATAGTTGAACACAGAAAAAAGAATGGCTTATTTCAGGATCGTTCTGAGTTGATGAAAGTTACAAGGTTTACAACTAAAGTATTTGAGCAGTCGGCGGGATTTTTAAGAATTTTGAACGGCAAAGTATTTTTAGATTCAACAGGAATTCATCCAGAGCGTTACAGTGCAATTCGTGATATGGCTCAAGACTTAGGAGCAAGTACCAATGAGCTAGTTGGTGAGGGCGCTAAAAAGTTACTGAGTGCTAGAACTAAGTGGGCCAGCATTGTGGGTGAGTACACTTTTGATGATATGATTAAAGAGCTGGAAAAACCGGGGAGAGACCCACGTAATCCGTTTAAAGTTTTTCAATTCAGAGAAGATATTTTTGAAGTGAAAGATCTTAAAGAGGCCATGATTTGCCCAGGTCTTGTGACCAATGTGACAAACTTCGGGGCTTTTGTTGACATCGGAGTTCACCAAGATGGTTTGGTTCATATTTCAGAGATAGCTCATAAATTTGTTGATGATCCACGCAAAGTTGTTAATCCGGGTGATCAGGTAATGGTTAAGGTGCTGAAAGTTGATCAGGCGAAAAATCAGATCTCATTGTCGATGAAATTAGAGACCGCGTCTGAACATAAACCATTTAGAGAACAGATTAGTAATCCTCAAGAGAAACGAAGCCCTAGACCGTCCGAAAAATCAAAAAGTGATTTTAAGTCAAAAAATGCTAATCAAAACGAAAATAAGGGTAATTATAAACCTCGTGATAAGAATGCAATTGAGAAACCTGCACCAAGGCCTGAGTTTAAAGCCGATAATCGTTCGAACTCGAACTACAAGCCAAAACCAAGCAATCCTTTTAATAATCCGTTTGCAGCTTTGTTAAACCAAGGTAATAATAAAAAGTAACAATTTAGTAAATTAAAAAACAAGGAGTTCTATATGGCATTAAAAGTTGGTGGAAAGAAAAAAAACGCAAAGAATAAGAGCGCACGTCATAAAGCTAAGCGTTTGACTAAGAAAAAAAGAATGACCAAAGCTAATAAAAAGTAATAAATAAAAAAACAGCAAAGTAAATTTCAGTTGAAACTTAGCCATGAAAATTAAAAATATCTACGTCATACGACATGGTGAAACGGACTGGAATAAAAACCAGAGGTTTCAAGGTCAAACTGATATCAAACTTAATGACGCCGGACGCGAGCAAGCGGCTAAGCTACGACAAATCATACAACAGCTTCAAATTGAGTCGGTTTATACCAGCTCTCTTTCGCGTGCTTTTGAAACGGCAGAGCTGGCTACGACAGACTTGAAATTAAGTATTCAAAAAGATGATCGACTACGAGAAACTAATATCGGTGATGCTGAGGGATTAACACACGATGAAATTCTTCAGAAATTCGGCGAGCAGAGTTTGGTTAAGTGGCGTTCCTACGAAGAAAGATTATTAGACTACCACTTTACAAATGGAGAATCTAAACGTCAGTTGATGGTGCGGGCACGCCAAGTTTTTTTAGATATCGCCCAAAACTCCAATCGAAACTCTATTGCGGTTTTTAGCCATGGAATGCTCATGCGGGCCTTGACGTATGTTTTTGGAGCGGGGCTACCCTGGGATCTGCAGGTTTTTTCTAATGGCAGCGTTCATCATTTTATTTGGAGCGATGAAAACCCCGAGATTTTGACCTATAAAAGCAAAATATCTTAAAACAGCCTCTGATCACAACTTCGGTTGTATACAAACATCGAATTCAGTCAGTTCATTTTCACCCATGGCGGTCGTATTTGTAAGAACCAGAGGTTTTATGAAGCTGCGATCAGAGCTTTACGTAAGCGGTCACCCTATATTCGCAATTTAGTTGAATTTAACTTTAAAAGCTAGATGTCAGTTTTTTTGACAGTCCTTAATTACAAATTGGCCAAAACTCTATCCGCGATTTCACTAAACCCCTCGCCACCAGTTGAGTGGGCAATATAGGTTGGTAAGGCCTTCATTTGGCTCGTAAAGCTCTTGATATTGGCTACCCCAAATGAATGTGGAAACTTGGCAAACATCGGTTCGTCGTTGGGTGAATCTCCAACAAAAATACATTTTTTAAGAGCATCTTCTTCGTTTAGAGTGAATTCATTTTTTAAAAATTGAAAAGTGGTGGTTAATTTATTGTAGTCACCGAACCAGCCGTTGACATGAATTGAACTGACTTTAGCCTGCGCTCCGTGTTTCTCAAAGATGTGCACGATTTTTTGCACGTCATTTTGACTTAGTGCGGGAACATCTTCACAAAAATCTACGGCCAAGTCCATTAAGCGGCAGAATTGGTCAGAGGCCAATGCGCAGCCTTTAACTTTTGCGAGCACTTCTTCCTCAATAGCTGAAAGTTTGAGTTTATTTTGCTTTATGGTTTTTTCGTCTGAAAAAAACCATCTTTGCATTTTTTTGATTTTTTCGCCCTTATTAGCGGCATATCGGAAGTAAAAACCACCATTTTCCCCCACAATTCCTTCAACGGGCCAAAATCTTGCGATCATTTCGCACCAACCGGCAGGTCGTCCTGTAATTGGTATAAGCTTAATTCCCGCATCATGAAGTTTCCACAAGGAATCATAGGCTTTGGGCTGAAGCTGGCCCTCAGTCGTTAGAGTATCGTCTATATCTGTCAGTACAAACTCGATTTTTGAATTGAAATCTGTTAAATTTTTCATTGTGCTTTCTGTAAAATCAGTGTTTTTTATATAATAGAGTATTATACAGCGTAGAGAAATAAAAGTTGAGGAATAAATATAGTGAAGAAAGCATCATCTCGAGTAAAAGAAAATTCTAGCTCAGGAACCAGGTTGGTTATTGTTGAATCCCCGACCAAGGCCAAGACCATTCGTAAGTTTTTGGGTAGCAACTACATAGTTGAATCCTGTATGGGACATGTTCGCGATTTACCTAAATCAGCAAAAGAAATTCCCGAAAAAATTAAAAAAGAAAAATGGGCTCAGCTGGGTGTAAATGTAGATAAACACTTTGAACCACTCTATTGCATTCCAAAAGATAAGTTAAAAATTATAAAAAACTTGAAAGAAAAACTGTCTGGCGCAGACGAATTATATCTTGCGACCGATGAAGACCGCGAGGGTGAAAGTATCAGTTGGCATTTACTTGAAGTGCTGAAGCCCAGTGTTCCAACTAAACGAATGGTGTTCCATGAGATTACCAAAGAAGCCATTCAGAAATCTTTAACAGAGACACGTGAAATTGATTACAATTTAGTACGAGCACAAGAAGCGCGTCGTGTTCTTGATCGTTTGGTGGGTTATACGATTTCTCCGTTATTATGGAAAAAAGTGGCCTTTGGCCTTTCTGCGGGTCGCGTTCAGTCTGTTGCCGTTAGATTGGTTGTTGATCGTGAAAAAGAGCGTATACGTTTTAAAAAATCAGCCTATTTCGGAATATTGGCAGAGCTTGAAAAAACCGGACAGGCTTTTGATGCAAAAATTTTAAGTTATAAAAGTAAAAAAATTGCAACAGGTAAAGATTTTGACGGTTTAACCGGAAAATTATTGGCCGGAAAAGACCTGACTGTTTTAGATGAAGTTGCAGCTAAAAATATTTTGAATGATATCAAAAATAAAAACTGGATTGTGACTGAAGTTGAAGAGAAACCTGTATCTCGTAAACCCTACGCGCCATTTATTACATCAACTTTACAACAAGAGTCGAATCGTAAATTGGGTTTGAGTTCACGTGAAACCATGCAGGTGGCACAAAAGCTTTATGAGCAGGGTTTTATTACATATATGAGAACAGATTCTACCAATTTATCAATTGAGGCAATTAATGCCGCCAGAGAATCTATTTTGAAAAAATATGGTAAAGACTATTTACCGGCTACGCCCAGAACTTATGAGGGTAAAAAAGCAAAAGGTGCTCAAGAAGCCCATGAAGCTATCCGGCCTGCGGGAGTTTCGTTTCAAGATCCTGATGAGGCAGGCTTAACCGGTAGTCAATTTAAATTATATGATCTGATTTGGAAGCGCACAATGGCTTCGCAAATGACTGATGCAAAACAAAAACAAGTCAGTTCAAAAATTTCTGCTGGAGATGCGCTTTTTTCAGCTTCAGGAACAACAATTGAGTTTCCAGGATTTTTAAGGGCTTATGTGGAAGGCAGCGATGACCCCGATGCGGATTTAGAGTCACGTGATGTAAAGCTTCCGCCATTAAAAATAAATGATACTTTGAAACTGCGTCGTGCAGAGCCTACTTCACACGAAACTAAACCTCCGGCACGTTTTACTGAGGCTTCATTGGTTCAGACGATGGAAAAAGAAGGTATTGGACGCCCTTCAACTTATGCCAGTGTTATCGGAACTATTATTGATCGGGGATATGTCAGAAAAAATGCAAGCGCCTTGGTTCCCACATTCACCGCGATGGTGGTTTCAAAACTCTTATCGCAGCATTTAACTCAGTATGTAGATTTGGGTTTTACATCCCAGATGGAACAGTCTCTGGATAATATTGCAGATGGCGATCTGAATTGGGAAAGCTATTTGAAGAGCGTGTATCACGGGCCTAATGGATTGCGTGCTAATGTCGAAGAACAACAAGATAAGATCAATCCGGAAGAGGCTCGTTCGATAAAACTGGAAGGCTTAGATCAATATGAATTTCATGTTGGGCGCTATGGGGCTTACGTTAAATCCAAACGAGATGGCGAAGATGTCAGTGCTTCAATACCCGATATAGAGGCTCCTGCTGACATAACTTCAGATCATGTTGAAAAACTAATAGATCAAAAGTTAAAAGGAGCAGATTCTTTAGGTGCTGACCCCGTGAGTGGAAAAAAGATTTATGTTTTAAACGGTCGATACGGACCTTATGTTCAGTTGGGAGAGAGTGACGAAGAAAAAATCAAGCGGGGATCACTTCCTCCGGGTGTAGAGCCTGGCGCCGTAGATTTTAAAATGGCTTTAGAGATTTTATCTATGCCGAAAACCCTGGGTGTCCACCCGGATACTCAAAAAGATGTTAAAGTTGGGATAGGCCGATTTGGACCTTTTGTATTGCATGAAGGCGATTATAGGTCAGTTCCAAAGACTGAAACAGTTTTTACAATGGACCTTAAAAAATCTTTGGATTTACTTTCTCAGCCCAAAAAAGGCCGTGGCAAGGCTTCTGCACTAAAAGAGTTTGGTAAGCATCCCAATCATGACGTAACGGTCAGTTTATTTAATGGCCCTTACGGTCCATATTTAAAGGCCGGAAAAGTTAATATCGGATTACCAGAAGGCACAAGCATCGAGCAATTGACTCCGGAAATTACATTTACTTTGGTAAATGAAAAAATGGGCGTGGCTGATGTAAAAAAGTCTTCTAAAAAGATTAAAGTTGTGAGTAAAGCAAATAAGACTTCATCTGTAAAAAAAGCCGAAATTTTAAGTGTTAAGAAAGTAATTGTAAAAAAAACTAAAAAATAAAATGAGTGATGAAAAGAAAATAAAAATACCTGCAGGACAACTTGAGTTAGGGGAAACCAGACTTAAGGAGCCCGATCGCAACTATCACCGAGGTGGACGTAGTTTTTATTTTTTTGATTTTGACGACAATATTGCTTTTTTGACAACGCCGCTCGTATTATTTCATAAACAGACCGGTGAAGAACTCCATTTATCAAGTTCTGAATGGGCTATACACCATTCTGGCATCGGAAAAACAGCTCCTTATATAGA
>ERZ1292633.2272-Hain-H41-02um-R1-2272-length-19827-cov-6_pt1 | contig 19827 bp, 24 predicted proteins | sample MGYA00564406_ERZ1292633 | MGnify/ENA primary metagenome ERZ1292633 (study PRJEB36523, sample SAMEA6512639) | groundwater metagenome | collected 2019-01-08 | study: AquaDiva: Metagenomics assemblies of 32 groundwater samples
GCGACAAGGGTCAACCGATAGCCGGCATTACCGACAGATTTTTCGAGGGGCGGGGCCAAAGCGAGACTACGGGCTTGAGCAACGGCTAAAGTTAGCTCTTCCGTGGCCTGCTCCATTTGCCGTTCAGCTGTTGACGTATTCATGGATACGAGTGTTGCTGCCGAAACCAAAATCAAAATACTGGTCGTAATTAATAACTCCGGCAATGTAAACCCTCGGCCAGTCGAATGCCTGTTTGAACACCAAAAAACCAGCTTCCTAAACCATTTTATGCAAAATAACTGCAAATCATCCCTCCGAGATTGGCCAAAGACCGTTAACGACTAATTCGATAATGAATTTGTCCATTCGTGGCTGGATAGAGAAAGTAGCCCGTTCGAAAAGCATTTTGAACCGAGTTATTGGTCGCCGCGGCGGTCAGTAAACTATCCAGCGGCGCGTCAACTGTTTTCTGTTCAAGCGTCGCATCAACGAAAAATAGCGAACCCAAATTACGAGTTTGGCCATCAACTGTCGTTTGGTTAGTCATATAAACATAACCACGGCCAAAAGCATAGTTAGGTGGCCGACTTTTTGAGGGGTCGCTGGGGATAACGGACATGTAGCTGGGTACGATAAAGCTAGTCAATGTCTCGACATCTTGAAAATCAGGATTATTATTAGGCACCGGATACTGTTTCTTAACACTCCGATAGAGTTCAAGACTAGTCGCCAAACTAGCGATATCAGCCACGCGCCGATTATCACGCGCTTTGGCGCGGGCGGCATTGATATTAACGGTTACCAGACCAGTTAGAATTCCAATAATTGCAATCACTACCAAGAGTTCTACCAGGGTAAAACCGCCGGAATGTTGGAACATTCCGGAATTCTTAATTCTGAATTCTGAATTCTGAATTCTCATCATCCTCCTTTTGATTCTAGAGAAATGCTCTGCCCAGATACCAAGTCAGTAGGCTATCTCCCCAAATCATAGCAAGGGTGGCGCCGACAAGCAAAAAAGGACCAAAGGGAACCGCGTCACGCCAACCACGACGGTGGGCAAGAATTAAACCAACCCCAACGAGCGAACCAAGTATAAAAGCCAAAAATAATCCCAAGAGAATTCCTGGCCAACCCAAAAGCAAACCTAACGGAAGAGCTAATTTCACATCCCCTAAACCCATACCTCTACCTCGAGTGACAAGAACCAAGCTACCTAAAATACCAGTCCCAACCAACGCTCCAATCAAACCAGATTCAAGCGTAGGGAAAGCCCCCAGCCGAACTAGCAACGCCGCTCCGAGTAAGGCGAGAACTGCCCCATCGGGTATTATATAGTCACGCAGATCAATCCAAAAAATTACGAGGCCAATCCAAAAAGCGATCACCAACCCTACGGTCACCCAACCGAAACCTACCTGCCAAAAAATAAGAGCGGCTCCAACACCAGCCAATAATTCAATAACAAAATTTTGCCAACTAATCGGCTTGTGACAGGAACGGCAACGTCCCCGTAACAGAATATAGGAAAAAAGAGGCATTAAATCGCGGATGGTTAAGGTTCGGTGGCAATGATTACAACTTGAGCGACCGCTATTAGCTGATCGTTTTGTACCATACCGATCGATAACAACAGCTAGATAGGAACCGATCAAACAACCAAAAATAAAGACGAAGCCCAATAAAAGATTGCTAGAGGTCATAACATCTCCTAAAACGGATTCCGCCGACCATTGTCAGCGGAATCACGCCCGGGGAGATTAGTCGTTTTGAACGAAATAAGCAGCCGGCGCATAACCTGCGGGCGGCGGGCTTCCGTTCGTGGGAGCGTGGGTCGCTTGAACGTACTTATCGTTATCATTTCCGTTCTCCAGCTTCGCCCACATCACATAGCCCGAACCGTTGGCCGAAATAAAGCAGTAATTTGGCCAGGCCGCTGCATTTGCCGCATCATACTTTGGATCCTTGGGGATCGTTCGAATGTACGGGGTGCCACCGGCGGGCTGAAAGACTGCTGCCATCTGTGACAAATCGGTACAGTTGGCATATGCTCCGTTGCTTCCCGGATAGGCTTGATTATCGCCATTATAAAGCTCCAGAGCAGTTTTTAATTGACGAAGATCGGATTTGCGTTGAGCATCGCGAGCCTTTTCGCGCGCGCCACCCAAAGACACAATGACCATACCGGCCAAGATACCGATAATCGCAATTACTACCAAGAGCTCAATCAGGGTAAAACCACGTTGTTTTTTCATTTGTACTCCATAAGAATAATTGATAATTCCCTCCCATCGTCGCTCGACCTCCCCGGTGTGACACCGGGATCAACGTTGGTTAACAAAAAATTATTGAATCGCTCCTCCCGAAAAGCGTAAAAAACCGGCGCCCTTTAGCAAATAACTACCCGTCACGAAGGCGCCGATACTCGCCGGATCATCGCTCGGAATAGTTGTCAAAGTTGGTTTGCTCAAACTTGCCTCGAGTCGACCTTCTAGGAAATAAGCACCGGTCTGGACACCAGATCCCAAAACATATCTATAAAAATAGGCCCCGTCGTTCTTGGGATCAAGTGGCACATGGCTGACATAATTTGGAACGAGGTCAGGAATCCATTGATCAGGATTAATATTAGCCACATTGGAAGCAAACGTTGTTCCGGCTCCTTGGCCAGCCGGTGAAAGACCGGGCAGCATACCCGTTGAAGCATAAGCGAGTTCAATCGCCGTTTGCAACGTTCGCAAATCACTTTGGCGGGCCGCATCACGCGCTTTACTTCGGGCTGAACCGACATTAGCGACAACCAACCCAGCCAGCATGCCAATAATAGCCACTACCACTAAGAGTTCAACTAGGGTAAAACCGCCAGAATGTCGCAACATTCTGGAATTCTTAATTCTTAATTCTGAATTCTGAATTCTCATCATCCTCCTTCATATAAACTCATCCTACAGGAAACGCGTAATACTATAAAGTGGAATGAAAATCGCAAAAACCAAATAGGCCACTGCCAAACCAACTAAAATCAAAATAGCCGGTTCAAACAAACTTTGAAGGGCTTTAATTTTGTTGCTTGTCTCCTCTTCATAGTAGTCAGCTAAATTAGTCAGAACGTCATCCATTTTGCCTGTCTGCTCACCCACTAAAACCATTTGCGGTACAATCACGGGAAAAATTTGATTTTTCGACAGAGGCACCGATAGGGGTATCCCTCGCGCAATTTCATCACGGGCCTCGGCCAAAACCGCCGCATAAAATCGGTTATTTATCACTTCGGCGGTAATCGTCAAGGCTTCAATAATTGGTGTTCCCGAACGAGAAAGAAGGGCGAGTGTGCGGGCGAAACGCGACATATAGACATCCACGCCAATGCCAGTTGGAATTCGGAGCGACATAAAATCGAGGAGATACTTGCCTTGTTTTGATCGGACATAGTAGAGAAAACCATACACAAGCGCGATAAAACCAAAAATTGTCAGTAGCCACTGGGCCGCCAAAAAATCGCTAACCGCAATTAAAATAGTCGTTGTGAGCGGGAGTGGGATATTCGCTTCCGAAAAAACACTCTTGAATTCTGGTACCACTGTAATCATCAGAATAATGCCGATCAAAACCATCGCTACCAAAATAAAAATCGGATAGTAAAGGGCCGCCCGAATCCGACTTGTAAATTCATTTTCGCGCTCGAGGCGGCCAGCTACTTCTTGCAGAACTTCGGCGAGTTTCCCAACCGATTCACCAGCTATGACCACATTGAGATAGACGCGGTTAAAGAGACGCGGAAACTTTGCCGCCGCGGTCGAAAAAGCTAACCCTGATTCGAGATCTTTGGAAATTTGATCAAAAATATCCGCCAGATAGCGGTTGCCGGTCTGATGGGCTAAAATCGCCACTGCTCGGTCAATCGCTAATCCCGATGTCAACATCGTCGCCAGCTGACGGGCCACAAAGGCCCGTTCCGCGACGGAGACCCGATTGCGAAATGGATTAAACCGCACATTCCCTCCAGGTCCATAGTCCGTTTTGGACGAACCAATGAGCATTAATTCCGTATATTAGGAATTTGGATTTTGTCATTTGACATTTCATAATCTAGTATACCAACATCTTAAACGCTTTCGGATCGAGTGCCCAGGCTAAGGCGTCATCGAGGCTGATTTCACCTTTAGATACGAGCTCGGCGAGAACCTTATCGAGACCGATCATCCCCTCGGCGGCCGAGGTTGAAATAATGTTATCAACCTGGTGACTCTTTCCCTCGCGAATCATCGTTCGAACGGCATTATTCGCAATCAGAATTTCCGCCGCCACAATTCGTCCGCCCGCCACCCGCGGCAGGAGGCGCTGGCTGACTATGCCGATCAAAACGTTAGCCAGCTGCATGCGAATCTGCTCTTGTTGATGAGGTGGAAAGACGTTAATAATCCGATCGGCTGTCTGGGCCGCTGAATTCGTATGCAGGGTCGTTAGGACCAAGTGACCAGTTTCGGCGATAGTGAGGGCCGCCTCGATTGTCTCAAGATCGCGCATTTCGCCAACCAAAATAACATTCGGATCTTCACGTAAAGCGGCCCGCAGGGCTCGACCAAACGTATTTGTATCCGATCCCACTTCGCGCTGGGAAATAATGGACTTCTTATGCTCAAAAACATACTCGATCGGATCTTCAATCGTAATAATATGATCCGAACGCGATTCATTAATCAATTCGACCAAAGCAGCCAAGGTTGTTGATTTACCATGGCCGGTCGGCCCGGCAATAATCACCAGACCCTGGGTGGATTGGGTGAAGCGTTCTAAAATTGGCGGCAAATTCAGGTCTTGAAGATTGCGGATCTGCCGAGGAATAAACCGAAAACTGGCGGCCATCGCTCCCCGTTGGTGATAGATATTCGCCCGAATCCTGGCTTCGCCAAAACTAAAAGAAAAATCTATTTCCCGTTCCTGCGTCAGCTTCTCGATTTGTTTAGGTAGGAGTACCGCCGTAATAAGCTTCTTAACCCGCTCTTCAGTAAAAACGGCGTCGTGCGGCAAAGAAACAAGCCGACCATCAACGCGAATAATCGACGGCACACCAACCGTAATATGCAAATCACTTGCTCCAGCCGCAATTGATGACTCGAGGAGTTTTTTTAATTCTTGGGGGTAATTGGCTTCGTTCATCAGACTCCTATTCCACATTAATCACACGCAAGACTTCTTCCAGGGTGGTTAAACCTAGCAAAGCCTTAAGTAAACCATCTTGCTCCATCGTCACCATTCCTTGCGAGACGGCCGCTTTTTCGATCTCGGAAGCTGGTGCTTTTTTAACAGCCAGTTCTTCAATCGTGTCATTCATGACCAAAACTTCATAAATACCAATCCGACCCTTAAAACCATTTGTACACGCCTCACACCCCTTGGCTTTGTAAAAATTCATTGGTTTCTTCCGCGCTTCAGCTAACTCCGGACTTGTACCGACCGCTAATTTTTCTAAAATTGAAGTGGTAACTTCCGCTAGCGGCGTCCAGGTTACTCGACACTTTGGGCAGAGTTTACGGACGAGCCGTTGGGCCAACACCGCGTTCATAGCTGAAGTAATTAGAAAAGGTTCAACCCCAATATTCATCAGTCGCGGTAAGGCGCCCGAAGCATCATTGGTGTGTAAGGTTGACAGGACAAGATGGCCCGTCAGGGCGGCATGGGTCATCATTTGGGCTGTTTCCAGATCGCGAATCTCACCAACCATAATAATGTTCGGATCTTGGCGTAAAATTGCCCGCAACCCTTCGGCAAAACCAAAGCCGATTTTTGGTTTAATCTGTGCCTGGTTAATACCGGGCACTTCGTACTCAACCGGGTCTTCGAGAGTGACAACATTGACAGTGGGGCCTGAAATCTCTTGCAGGATGGCATACAAAGTTGTCGATTTACCTGACCCAGTCGGACCCGTTGCTAACACAACGCCATAGGGTTTATGAATTTGGGCTCGCAACAACTCCAGTCGTGAGCCCATAACTCCAAGATCCTCAAGTTTCTGAAGGGCGAGAGATTTATCCAGAAGACGCATGACGACTTTCTCACCCCGAACAGTGGGGAAGGTGGAGACCCGCAGATCAACATCATGGTCTCCTACTAAAACGTCAAACCGACCATCTTGCGGAATACGCTGTTCATCAATTTTCATCTTGGCCAAAATCTTAATCCGAGAAATGATTGGTGCCTGAAGAGCGATCGGCATTAAAAGAATATCCGCCAAAATCCCATCAACTCGATAGCGAACCAGAACATGCTCTTCGTCAGCTTGGATATGGATATCACTTGCCTCTTGGATAATCGCCAGTAGCAGAATCGCCCCCACGATTTTGGGGATAAAACCGGTTTTAACAATCTCTTTTAGCTGTTCAACAGTCGCAATATCAAAACCAACAATTGCTTGCAAATCCCGTTCCACATCGGCATTGAGCGGAATCAGAGAACTCGTCTCCTCTTTGGGAACATGCAAATCGAGTGTCACAAGCTGGTCACTACGCACTTCGGCCGGCGCCTTTTCTTTTGCTAAAATGGCTGGCGTAGCCACTGCTACTTCAGGGCTAGCATCTTGTTTAGGGACTCTCGACAGTGACACAGAAGCGACTTTAGGCGGTAGCTCGGGTTTTTTAAGAAGGGGTACGACAGGTTCTCCGCTCTCATATTGGACCAGCGCCGCCTCAATCGATGTTCTCGAAGTTTGAAATACCTTCAATTTCAGATGATTACGCTGGCGGATAAATTGTAATAATTCCTCAACTTGAGGATTGTCAGGCTGGGCCGCTGCCACATGAATCGTCTGGCCCCCATCGAGGGCATCAAAAACAGCGACCCTATATTTTCGAGCGGTTTCTTCGGGAATACGCTCCAAAACATCACGCGGGATCGTTCGATGAATTAGATCAACCGATTCAAAAACCGTCGGCGCTGGCGGTGGAGAGACTGACGCTGATTGAGCTTGTGACCACGGCTGATCATTTCCCGACTTTGCGACTGGCGTCGTCCGGGTGGAATCATTAATCCGAAAAACGGTTTTATAACGTCCCAAAATCGCTTCGAGATCCCGCTTAGGCGTTAAAGCAACTTCAATAAGATAACCATCTTGAATATGTAGTCGTGTCACCACCTCTGGAGCCTCACGCTCCAGTAAGGTCGGATCGCTCACCGCCAAACGTAAAATCCGCCGCCCCGAGGCAAGTCGGTGTTCGTCATAGGCCACAATCTCTTCACTTCGGGCAATTTCCTCGGGAATTCGCCGGAGAACAGGTTCGGGAATTCGCCGACCAATAAGTCTCACATACGGTACACCCAAGACAGTACTCGCCTCCTTGAGCCGAGCTTCATCAGTTAGTGTCTCGGTCGCTGAATTTATAGTTGATAACGGCATTCATTGTACTCATTAATTAATCGGAACTAATTAAATGGATCGCTGCGCGTCGGTTCTGGTGGCAGTGGCGCCACCGGCAGAGTGCCATGCATCTGTCGATCTGTAAGAGGCTTAAAAACATTGTCGTTGAGCTCGGTCGTTGGTAGGGCTGGCAGAGCCGAAACAGCATTAGAAATCTCATTCTCACTTGGACGACTTCTTATTACCCAAGTAATAAGACCGAGAACGATAACGAGACTAACAATTCCAAAGATAAGCGATGTATATGACTTCATCGGGACCCTCCCCCGCTAACGCCGGCCGTCCTAACAAACCGCATTTGGATAGTAGCTGTTAGTTGATTAGCGGTGTTTTGGTCACCACTGTCGATCAAACTAACAGATGTAACGGTTATCGGCCGGAGATTCGTTTCAATCTTTTGCGCAAAGGCCAACATGCCAGGAAACGCGCCTCTAACCGTTAAATTGATCGGCACACTCGTAGTGTTAACCAGATCAGATTGCTGTGGTTGAATCGAAGTAAGAGTTAACTGCGCTTCATTGGCCAGAGCTGTCAGTTGCTCTAGAATCTCTGGATATTGCGGTTCAGAGGGAACAGCCAGCTCCAGCTGTTGAATTTGCGTCTCAAATTTATTAAATTGCCCTTCGAGCTGAACTAATTTTATTTTCCGCTCATTCAGCGCCTCAATCTCTAAACTACGCGCCCCAACAGCAACTTGCGCAGCCTGATAATCAGCTACTAGAGGACGCAAACCCAAATAGACGCCGCCAAGGGTCAAAACTATCGCGAGAATCATCGCTAAGGTCGTCCGCTCTTCACCACTCATTAGCCATTCCCTTCTGTCTTGACTATATTTTTTTCTACCTTAGCTGGATCAATTTCAATCTGCACAACAAAATTAACCTTTTGCCCATTAAGTGTTTCAACTAAAGAAGCCGACAGGAGGTCGACGCGCTTCAATACCGCCGCCGTATGAAGTGTTGCTAAGTAATGCGCGAGGAGAACATACGTCTCGCTTGTGCCTTCGAGTTTCATTAAATTTTTTGAATCAACAGAAAGGCTGACTAGTGTCACGCCATTCGTTGAAACACCTTGAAGAGTTTGAAAGAGTCCCGACCAAACGAGAGAATCTTTTGTACCAGTCTTGAGCATCGCCAAAGCTTGAGCCACTTGTTCAGCCTTTTTAGTGATATTCGCTAACTTGCCCGCTTGAATCTCGTTCGACAACGTTGCATACGTTTCATCAAGACGCGTTAATTCGTCTGTTTTTGCTCGAGCCATGAAAAATACCGAAAGCGTCATTACAACCATCGCCAGCACCAAAAAACCGGCCAACAACTCTGTCAGTCTTGAGGGTTGATTAATCGAGCGTAGGTCGATTTCGGGTTTTAGCGGTGCCGGTGGCTTACCAGCCATATCGAGCATGCGTGTCCCCTCCTCCATTTAACTTGAGTGTACTGCGCCAAAAACCTAGCGTCAACCCCTCAACTAAAACTGTTAGAATAGGCAAGCTATGCCAAAAAGCAAACAATTCCCCTGTGTCGCTATCCTCGTCGATATCCGCAGTCTCTATAATGTCGGCAGTATCTTTCGTACTGCTGATGCTTTAGGCATCAGCAAACTCTATCTCGTCGGTACGACCGGTCAGCCTCACCCCAAGGAACCATGGCGATCTGACCACCAGCGGCTGGCTAAGACTGCGCTCGGCGCCGAACAGAGCGTGCCCTGGCAGTACTTTCCAGAGATTACCCCTCTCATAAAGAGACTTCGGCAGGCTAATTTTAGCCTCCTAAGTCTAGAACTCAAGCCAGCGAGCACTTCGATTATCGATTGGCAGCCACCAGCCACACCGCTCGCCTTGCTTCTCGGTAACGAAGTTAAGGGACTTTCGGAAGATATTTTGCAGGCCAGCGATTCGGTGCTCCATATTCCGATGCTCGGTCATAAGGAATCACTAAATGTTAGTGTTGCTTTCGGAATTGCCGCTTTTTGGCTCAAAAACAAACCCCAGTTGATTCTCTAGCCAGTCAATAATGGTTGTGGCCAGCGCCTCCTTTCGTTGCCCCTGCACAATTAAATGGTACGGATCATCCCAAAGGAGAATATCTTTTGTCTGGCTCCCTAATCGCCCTCTATAGACGTTAGCCGCTTCCGCTGGTACAAACGGGTCGCCACGGGGGACCACGAGCAGAGTCGGACTTTGAACTGCTCCAAGCTGACAGGTTTGCATCTCATTCATCTCAAATCGTAGGAGTTCCTCCATAGCGCGGAGAGGAATCCGCTCATAACAGCGTTGCTGATAACCAGGTATCTGTTCGGTCGCCCGCGGCCCTTTTCTGGGTTTAGTCCAAAATTGGCGGAAGGGTTTGTTGATCGCAATTAAGATTTTGAGCTGCCAGCGTTGATACCAGCGCACATAGGGTATCGACAAAGCTACGACGGCTCTAACCGGACGATGGCGCGCCAATTTTAAAGCTAAATTAGCCCCAAATGAATTGCCGAGAACGATCACTTCTTGATGCCTTTTTCGCAGACGATCATAGGTAGCTTCCACTTGACGGTACCAATCTTCCGCCATCGTTGAGAGCAAATCTTCTGGTTTCGTGGCATGCCCCAGGAGAGTTGGTAGGTAAAGCCGAGCCTGTAATCGATCAGCTATCTTTGTACCTAAAAACCGCATTTCTTCGGGATGACCAGAAAATCCATGAATAGCTAGAACTGCCCGCTTAGTCATTTTTTATCTTGGTCCCTGTCTGATGAGTGTACGACTTATGCGTTTCCTCCGTACCTCCTCCGAGGTGAACGGATACCTCCTCGGAGGTGGTTGCCTTAAAACGCGTAAGTCGTGGAGTGGTGGAATGCGAGAGATTGAGTTGGGCTAAAAATTGCTGACGGTAGTGCTCAATATGCAGCCGGACTCGATCGCTAATAGTTTCAGCTGGTCGAGTAATGCGAAGGTAGGTACGAATATAACGCCAAACAGCTTGAACTCCCTCTTTTTTAAGACGACGAGATGAAGTTAAAACATGAATAGTCGGCACAAATAAAATCGGCCCGATCTTGCCCAAACGATGCGCTAAATCAGTATCTTCGCCCACCAAAAGATCAGGGCTAAAACCACGGATCGCCCGAAATGCCTCGGCTCGAACCGCAAAATTCGCCCCAAAAAAATAGGGATTACCTCGATGGAGCCGCTGATTCATGGGAAAAACTAATGAGGCGATATCCGAGGTTACTTTTTGGATAATCGGATCCTTAAAATCATAGAGAATTGGTCCGGCTAAGCCGACGGCCTCTGGGTGCTGGGCAAACATTTTTGCAATCGTCGACAGCCAGTGCGTCGGCACAATTGTATCGGCATCAGTTGTCGCTATAATTGGCGCCCGGGCCGCCAAAAAACCAGCCTGGCGGGCATTCGCCACCCCCAGCTTTTTTTCCTGAACAACGACTGCTCCCAGCCGACGAGCTACACTCGCCGTCGCATCACTGCTGGCATTATCAACCACGATAATTTCGAAATCTGGACACTCCACTTGGACGTGCAAGGCCCGGAGAGTAGCTGGTAAGTTAAGAGCCTCATTATGAGCCGGAATAACAACCGAGAGAGCTGGTGTTTGTTTCATGCCGCCGTCGCAATTCCCCCGCTTAAAAACCAACGAACGAGTAAATACATAGCCAGTTCATTATCTAATTTTTTTACCTAAGCAACAACCCACCCGGCAGAACTCATTCTGGCAACCAACCACCATTGTCCTCAAGACAATTTCCAGCTATACTAATCAAATCCCGCCCAGGGAGTATTTTTTATGAGTCAAAAAATTCGCAATGTCGCTATTATCGCCCACGTTGACCACGGCAAGACAACCCTTGTCGATGGTCTTTTAAAGCAATCCCACACCTTCCGCGACAACGAAGCCGCCATGAGCCAAAATCTCATTATGGATTCAAATGATCAAGAACGCGAACGTGGGATCACAATTTTAGCCAAGAACACCGCTATTGTTTGGCGTGATTTTAAAATCAACATCATCGACACGCCCGGCCACGCCGATTTTGGCGGCGAAGTCGAACGAACCCTCAATATGGCCGATGGCGCGATCTTGGTGATTGACGCTCAAGAAGGCCCCATGCCCCAAACGAAATATGTTCTCAAAAAGGCACTCGAAATCGGCCTAAAACCGATTGTAGTCATTAACAAAATCGATAAACGTGATGCCCGGGTCAGCGAAGTAATTCATAAAACGTCTGACCTCTTTTTAGACCTAGCTACCCACGACCACCAACTCGAATTCCCCATCTACTTTTGTGTTGGCCGCGAAGGTAAAGCCTGGGTCGAACTCCCTAGCGACATAACTGCCCCGGCTGACCTAACGCCAATTTTTGAGGCCATTATCGAACATGTGCCAGCGCCAACCATCAGAACCGATGGTGGTTTTCAGATGCTCGTCACAACTCTCGATTGGGATAGTTTTCAGGGCAAATATGCGATTGGCCGTGTTCGTCGTGGTTCTGCAAAACCCGGCTTGGCCGTCACGCTTCTTAAAAAAGATGGTACGTCAGAAATAGGTCGCATTGAAAAAGTTTACACCAGCCAGGGCCTCAAACGCCTTGAAGCCAGTGAAGCGAAGGCCGGTGACATTGTCGCTCTCACGGGTATTAAAAACGCCAGTATCGGCGATACGCTCGCCGACTCCGCGCAGCCGGAGGCCTTGCCAACGATTGAGATTGAAGAACCCACCCTCAAGATGACGATCGGCGCTAATACTTCACCCTTTGCCGGCCGCGAGGGCAAATTTGTCACCAGCCGTCAAATCCTGGAGCGCATCTTGAAAGAATTAGAGACCAATGTCTCGATGCGCATGGAGCAATCCCCTTCTGGCGAATTTATCATCTCGGGCCGCGGCGAACTCCACCTCTCCGTCTTTATCGAAACTCTGCGTCGCGAAGACTTTGAACTCCAAGTTGGTAAACCTCAAGTTATTACCAAAGAGATCGATAGTGTCAGTCTGGAGCCGCTCGAAGAACTGACCGTCGATGTCGCCGCCGACTCTGCCAATTCGGTCACTGCCGAAATCAGCCGCCGCCGCGGTGTTCTCCATGCTCAAAGTGAACAAAGCGATGGCTCCATCCGTTTAATTTACCACATTACGACGCGCGGTTTATTAGGCCTGCGCAATCAACTGTTAACCATTTCGCGCGGCACCGCCGTTATGAACTCTCTCTTTTTACGTTTTGAGCCAGTTGGCGCAGCGATCCCCAAGCTACGAAACGGTGTCTTAATTTCGTCTGATACGGGTAAAGCCGTCACCTATGGCTTAAATATCGCCCAGGGTCGGGGCACCACCTTTATTCCGCCCCAAACCGAAGTGTACGAAGGTATGATTGTTGGTTTGAACGGCCGCGATAATGATTTGGAAATTAATGTCACCAAAGAGAAGAAACAAACCAACGTCCGTTCTTCAAACTCCGATATGGCCATTCAACTTACTCCCTTTACCGATTTAAGCCTTGAGCAGTGTCTCGATTTTTTGGAAGACGACGAGCTTCTTGAAGTTACCCCCAAGAATCTCCGTTTACGGAAAAAATTATTAGATCAGAATGCGCGAGCCCGCCAGCGCAAAGGTTAAGCAAGATTGAGCCCTCTGGCGAAATCCGCCTGAGGCGGAAATTATTAGATCAAAACGCTCGTGCCCGGGCGAAAAAAAATTAATGTCACCAAAGCAACAACCATCAAAAAACCCAGGTAACTAAATCTGGATTTTTTGATGGCGGGAGGTAAAGGACATCTCACAACTCGGAAACCCACGGTTTTCCGACGCTATAGAAGCGCTGAAGCTTTCTAAGACTGCCTTCCTCCAGCGGGAAAACAGGGTGTTTTCCCGACCCCTTTCCCGTTCGAATCCTTATCTATCCCAAAATAGAAGAATAGTAACCCACAGGGGGTTACTATTCTTCTGGCGGGAGGTAAAGGACTCGAACCTTTCGAGGCTGGTTTTGGAGACCGGCCCGCGCCCCGCGCACCTCCCCTATTTTTAGCTATTTTGCGTTAGGTGAGTAACTTTTTCAAGACGATCAAGCCGCTTTTCATGATTTGTTAATCTTCGATCGGCATGATCCATAATCACGTGCTGATTATCAATAACATCTCTGATATCGCTGAACACTTTACCAAAACCGTGATCCATGCGCTCCGTCATCCGCTCTTCAGAAGCTTTCAACTGGGACATCATTCGGGTTTCGGCGGCCGTCACTTCGGACCGAACACTTTTCTGCAAGCGGGTTTCGGCGGCCGTCACTTCGGACCGAACCTTGGTTTCAACGACTTGACCGATTTGTTCAAGCTCTTGTTTCGTCAACATCGCTCCTCCTTCTCGAACTACACAGGATCTAAACTTTTTTAGATGGCGGTAGTTTGGTTTCTTTATGCGGCTTGACAGCCCGACACTGCGGACAAAACTTATTGAACTCGAACTTATCTTTATCGTTATAGGTATTTTTGACCGTCACATAGTTACGCCGATTACACGCCGGACAAGCCAAGAGAAATCGCTGTCGTTGACCCTTTTTTGCCATAAAACCTCGCTTTGCTCGGAAATATCAAATCCTAAATAACAAATCCCAAACAAATTCAAAACTTCAATTCCTAAAATCCGAAGTATTTAAAATTTGTCTTGTTGAGTATCGCTTTTTTTCACCGAATATTCAAGGGGTCTTACTTAAAATGTTTTGATAGGCTTTTTCGGTTTGTTCGTGCAAATACTGTAGAGTTGATTGATTATCAATCGTGTAATCAGCCATCGCAATTGGGCCAGCCTGGTGGCTATCTTCAATCTGGCTCTTATCCCGTGCCCAGGCTTCAGGAGCCGTTAGAGATCGGTGGGGCCGATCCGCCAGACGCGCATAACGTATGTGTGGCGGTGCATAGGCGGCAATAATTTTAAATTTGTCGACAAATCGCTTACGTAGCACAAGATATTCTTCCCAGCTGTAATGGCTTTCAATAATGACGTGATTGGTTTCATAGTACTTTTCAATTTGTGGCAAACATAGGACAGCCATCGCCGCCATGCCGTGCGTCTTGCGTAACTCGAGACGAACCGCTCGTTCATTGGTCTCTGAAATTGGTAAGCCACGCTTTTTCATCTCGGCAAAAACTGGTCCCCCAAAATAAACCTTCGGCAGACCCTTACCTTCAAGATACCGCACAATTTCCGTCTTACCCGATCCGGCAAGGCCGACCACCGCAATCACAAAAAAAGCACTTGTGTTTTCCATTGATCTGCTTAGTGGCAGCTAACCAAATCAATGGAGCCGACGAGGGAATTTCACAACTCGGAAACCTATGGTTTTCCGACGACTCGCTTCGGCGTGTCTGCCTTCCTAGAGCGGGAAAACAGGGTGTTTTCCCGACCCCTTTCCCGTTCAATTCCGCGTCAGTTGTAAGTACTCACCTTGAGATGAATACTTACAACTGGAGCCGACGAGCGGAATTGAACCGCTGACCTACTCCTTACCATGGAGTTGCTCTACCCCTGAGCTACGTCGGCATCAATAGGACACAACTACGCTAATGACATGGTATCGAAGTCCCCACCAAAACACTGGGAAGCTATATCGACACCTTCAGTAAATAGTAAACAGTTAATCGACAAGAGTAAAGAGCGCTCATGTGGATGTGGATGCCGACACAACCTTAAGTGGCTGGCGAAGGGTCGAAAGAAGCAAGGGTACGATCACTATAATTACAACCAGAGCCGACAGACCAAACCCGATTTGTAAGCCAAACAGGCCGGCCAACAACCCCCAACAAAAACTACGACAGCGCGGATAATCCCTTCAATAATAAAGCTAGGCAAAATAGAACTGACGATAACGCAGGCTGGCGGCAATCCGCACTATTATACGGCAAATGATGTAGATGATAATTTGCACCAGAGGTGTCAGACCCAAAACAAAACCTGCCCCGATAAATATGGCCGTCATAAAAGTTTCAAAAAGATTAAACTCCAGCCAGGTGGTCACAAAAATACGATCCTTTCCAGTTGGCCGATATTCGTGGAGGGCATTTATAAGCCAAACAAAATCCAACAGGCGGAAGATAATAAAACTGGCTAAGAAATAGATAATTGCGAGTTGGGTTGCATAGATATAGAGAAAGAGGAGAAACATAATTCCCAGGTCAAGGAAAATATCCGCTTCTCTTTTAGGTGGAAACTTTTTGAGTGATGGCGCATAGTCAATCCAATAGTCAACAATATCAAAATAGGCAAAAACAAAAGCAATATACTGCCAGGGTTCCTGGAACGCCGGCACCCACTGAAAACCAAGGCCTAAGATAATCCCAACCATGATATCAATGAATTTTAAGCTGAAGTTCTTGATACCCCTCCCTGATAAGCAGACTTTGTTAGTGCTACTCAAAACGATTCGATCTATTTGCAGCAAAATTATGCTTAATTTCACGGTACTGGAACGACCGAGCTGCCGCAAGCATTCACGAGTTCATTGTAGGCCCGCAGGTCTACCCCTACCGTCGCGACAGAGGAACACGAAAAGGGAGTGTAGCTTAGACCCTAGCCGGCACCCTGAAAAATTAATATTTTAGTCAGTCTTGAGAAGCTCAACTAAAAACGATTTTGATTTACGATTGTATGATGGAATCTCTGTCGCTTTGAGCCCCGGATGATTATCGAGAAACTCATTGAACGACTTATACTCAACCAGTGTCCACTTGCGTTAAATAATATGACTCGGTACATATCCTTAATGATGGTGGACAATATTGGACTCGAACCGGTTACCTATCCGATGTAACACCGGATCGCTGCCTAGATGACTCAGTGGACCGTAGGAGACTCGAACTCCTGACCCCCACATTGCAAATGTGGTGCTCTACCAACTGAGCTAACGGCCCACTGAACCATTTAGCTAATGGCCCCCCAAATATCCGTAATCATTATTAAAAGATTCAGCATGAGCCAACCAACCCTCACTCGGCTAGTTTACCTCAAAAAGGCCGGTGGAAGCCAGTAAAAAAGGCCAAGGAGAACAATTACAAGGGCTAAAAGTTTATACATTGTATAAGTTCCGCCCGGACCAAAACTTTGTTCAGCCCAGCCGCTCACACCAAAAAATCGAGCAATCGGTTCTGTAAATTTAAGAATGAGAATCGCTATCCCCAAAGCCACGAGAAATACAACAAACCTCATCCTTTCCCTCCTATCCCCGCACGGACAACATATACCAAACCACCAGCCCAATCGGTACAACTTGCGTCGCGCTACCAAACAGCCAGTGGCGGGCTGGTACCGTTATTTGGAAACGTCGATGAATATGGTCTTGCCACCCGCGAATCCAAGTAATTTTTCGCAAACCAGGGCTCCAAAAAGGAATATTATGAACAAGATCAGGTAAGAGTGCCCCAAGAATGGCCGCACCAACCGCTAAGCGCCGCTCGACTGGAAGTATAACAAAAGCACCAATCAACAACCCAAGGGTTAAAACCGCGTCAATACTGACAAAAATCCAGTCTCGGGCAGTATATTCCTTGGTTGATCGAGGATGCCACGGTTTATCAAGGAGGAAACTACCTGGATCAAAATGTGGGACTGTATCGGCGAGGTGATGGCTAAAAACACCTAATCCAAAAGCTGCCACTGGCTCTGGCACAGCCAGGCCGATCGCTATCCCAATTGCTGTGTGGCCAACAGCTAACATTACTATTCCTCCAAACCGAACAGGGCTTTTAGAATAAGCATCTTCTCCGGTTCAAGCCGCGCCTCTAAAAAACGAACCCTAAGGTCAAGATCATGGTATTGATCTTGACAAACCAAATCAACGAATCGGTCGAACGAGACCAAATGAGGTTCGATTTTCTCTCCACCGTCAAGCACTGGTTGGGCGACTTGACGACAGCCTCGGGCAATAAAGACATAAACCGTCCAATCAATTTTAGTCACAGGTTGTACCGCATACCAGAGTTCAAGACTGTCAAGTTGATAGCCAGTTTCTTCTAAAAGCTCACGTAAAACCGCCTGTTCGGGTGTCTCACCCACCTCGATACGACCACCTGGCATCGACCAAAATAGTGGCATACGAGGTTGCTCTTCTCGGATAAGAAGAATCTGCCCATCGTCCGTTACAGGAATCACCCCAGCTGTATCCGACCGACGTAATTTTTCAAAAGTCGCGGTCGTCCCATCATAAAGTTCCTGCTCCCATTGATAGACATCAAAAATCTCACCCTTAAAAACCCGCTGGGCATGCGAAGGTATTGGTTGCCGCGAAAGAGCTGGATCATTTGTTTGAGACATACTTGTACTTTACTTGAAATCTAGGTGGAAAATTTCGTCTCAAGCGCCTTCACCCGTACTTCAAGATGATCCGTTGTATCAATCGTCGCATTCAGCTTGCGCTCGATTCGATCAAGCTGTTCTCCTTGTTCAGATTGAACGTGTTTCAAGGTATCGACATTAGTCTGCAAGATATCGACATTGGTTTCCAGTGCTACCAATCTAGGCAAAACAATTTGCTCTAAAGCCTCACCGACGCCCGAAACAATTGCCGAACGAATCTGCCCCATTTGTTTTTGCGAAAACTCGTCTTGCAAGCGACCTCCTATCCATTATTTAACGTTACTTCACCTCAAATATAAAATCCCAACGGTTTTCATATATATAACGTACCATCGCCATGTTCACTGCGTCAATTTTCATGGTGCAGCATTTTAGAGATAGCTCGAACGGCATTTGGGCCGCCCGCAGGCGGCATGGGGCAGGCATAAATTCGGGCCCGGCGCGCCAGCACCGCGAACCTTAACAATTTCCAACCGCTTCAGCAATTAGTAACTTATCAAATTTCGTCCTTAGATGGAACCAAGATCTTCAGCCGTTCTGATAACAGGTGCCCATCGCAGTGCTCAAGCAAGCCCATATAGGACGAAAGATTTTTCTGCTCGATTCGACGCAGCATCCGTTTCTTGGTACGTGTCCGAAGCACAGTACTATGTGGCCGGACCACGTAGCCCAAGAAATCGATGCCTTGGCTAAGTTTGCGGACCGATACCTTATGAGGATGGAGGGAAAGCCGCAATCGCTCAGCCAGAAACTCGGCGATCCTTGGAATGAGCGCTTGCAGCTCCGCTTCAGATTCACCGAGGATGACGAAGTCGTCGGTGTAACGAAGGTAGAAACGCTCCTTGAGTTCGTGCTTCACCCACTGATCAAACTCATTCATGTAGATGTTGGCGAAGAGCTGACTGGTCAGATTGCCGATCGGTAACCCTTTGGTGCGAGGTGTCGAAACGACAAGAATACGAGTCATCAATAAACCTGGAGTTGAAAATTGGGTAGAGGATCCGGTAGATTGCATAATGAACAATCCGATCACGAACGGACGCTTTGTGAATTGAGCGCGGTTTCGGGTCCGTGATCGTAAACGGTTCGTAGGGACCGTGCTGGTAGGTCCAGCCGGTCAGGTCGGCACGAAGATCAAAGAGGTTGTCTTCGACGTGGCGCTCAAAGGCCGTCACGTCCCTTTTACTTCGCTTGGCAGCGCGAAACTCAGCCCAACTGGCAAACAAATTATCCACGCTCGTAATGGAGGTATACAAATGATCAATGCCGCTCATGATGCTCCGATTATCCAGAAGCTCTACCTATTCTACCGGTCGGCGTACCTGGTGATCGAAAAGATGCCCAAGAAGGATAAGTACGCCCTCGGCGAGCGTACGCAGAAAATAACGCTGGACATTCTTGAATTACTCATCGCCGCTAGTTATTTCCCCAAGGAGAAGAAGTTGGTCGTCCTACAGCAAGCGACGATGAAGCTTGACCTGCTCAAGCTCCTCATTCGCTTGGCCAATGAAGTCAAAGCCATGCCGTCGAAGAACTACCTCGAGCTGTCCGAAGCCCTCAACGAGGTCGGCAAAATGCTCGGTGGCTGGCTTCGATCAGTCCGTTAATTGGTGCTAAAGAGAGGAGACTTCCGGGCAGGGCTCCACCGTTCCAGTTCTCGTCGAGGTTGGCGTTGTCGACGTTGAACCCATTGTCGGCGTTCCAGTTGACCGTCAGGCGGTTCTCGGAGCCGTACGTGATTGCCCGCTGCCATCGTATTTCACCAGACCGCCACCCAATACGTCGCCAGTCCTGAACTTTATCTGCAAGTAGTCACCGAAGCGACACCTTGGCCAGCAGCGAACAAGAAGTCTCTCATCTCTTCTTTTGAACACCCCCGATTCCCGTGGGTCTCGGAGCTCAGTCTCACAGAGATAGAGGAAACAACGACCGCAATCCATAGACTGCGGCACACTGCCGTTTCTGAGCGATTCTAACGTAAAAAGGATTAAGGGCAAAAGAAAAAGGGCGACTCTACTAGACCTCTTTCAAAACCCCCTCCGAATATGTAACATATGCTTGGAGGGAGAATAGAAAAATGGCCAAACCAAAATCAAA
>ERZ1292633.1907-Hain-H41-02um-R1-1907-length-21875-cov-5_pt1 | contig 19814 bp, 17 predicted proteins | sample MGYA00564406_ERZ1292633 | MGnify/ENA primary metagenome ERZ1292633 (study PRJEB36523, sample SAMEA6512639) | groundwater metagenome | collected 2019-01-08 | study: AquaDiva: Metagenomics assemblies of 32 groundwater samples
GGCGCCCGGAACGGTCATCGGTACCTGCACCGTGACGACCAACGGGGCGACGATGCGCACCAGCGGGCTCGGCGAAACCACGCTCACCGTTTGCTCGAAGGTCAGCGCGTGGCCGTCGAGACTGATCGGGCTGGTGGTGACCGCGGTCAGTCCGGCAAGCAGCGACTGCGGCCCGGAGATCTGCACGCGCGCCGGTCGCGCCAGCGGCTCGAGCGGCGTGGCGCCGCCGGCCGGCTCGCCGACCAGGCGGGGGGTGACCGGAAGGTCGCGCAACTGCTCGCGGTCGAGCCGGAGAGTCAGCGAGTTGGGGTCGACGGCGCTGACCGAAAGACCCTCGGGGCGCAGGATCTGATCCGCGACGATCGGCACCTCGATCGTGCCCGGCTCGGTGCGCACAATCGTGACCACCACGTCGACCACCTGCGGCGCGAGCGTGCGGATCATCCGGTCTGGGCCGCGCAATCGCACCTTGACGGTCTGGACGGGGTCAAGGATGACGACGCCGAGCGGCGGATTGTAGGTCACCGCCGCGTCAATGACCTTCTCGCTCTGATGTTCGCGCTTGGCGAACGAAGCGGAAAACCAGACCGCGAGCGCCGCAGTGAGCGCCAGGAGGCGCAGCCCCCACTTGCCGGCGGCATGAGTCACGCGTCCTCCTTGCGGCGGCCGCGCTGCTCGGCCCGCAGGGCCTTGCGGAGCTCGGCCGCGAGGCCGGCAGCGTCGAGTCCTCGGCGCAGCTCGCCGCCGACGGCAAGCGAGATCTCGCCGGTTTCCTCGGAGATGACCAGCGCCACCGAATCGGTCTCCTCGGTGATGCCGAGCGCCGCGCGGTGCCGCGAGCCGTGCTCTTTCGAGAGCGCTGGATTCGCGGTGAGCGGCAGGAAGCAAGACGCCGCGGCGATGCGCTCGCCCTGCACGATCACCGCGCCGTCGTGGAGCGGCGTGTCGGGCGTGAAAATGCTCACCAGCAGGTCGAAGGAGAACAGCGCGTCAAGGGTGACGCCGTTCTCGATGTAGTTGCGCAGCCCCTCGTGTCTCTCGAAGACCACCAGCGCTCCCGTGCGGCGGGTGGCGAGCGTCGAGGCGGCGCGCACCACCTCCTGGTGCAGCGCCTCGACGCGGCGTCCGGCGCCGATCCCCAGGAACGGTCCGCGGCCGAAGTTGGCGAGCGCGCGGCGGATCTCCGGCGCGAACAGCACGACCAGGGCGAACGGCAGGATGATGAGGAACTTCTCGATCAGCGTCTCGACCGCGACGAGGCCGGCCCAGCGTGCGAGGTAGTACGTTCCAGCCACGAAGACGAGCCCCACCAGCATCTGCACCGAGCGCGTGCCGCGGATGAGAAGCATCAGGTTGTAGAACAGCACCGCCACGATCGCCACGTCGACGAGGTCGCGCCAGTTGAGAAGCTCCGAGATCTCGTTCAAGGTGACGGCCTCGAGCTCTCCGTCGCGCGCTCGATGCGATCGAGGCAATCGAGGAAGCGCCGCGTAGCGGCGACGTCGTGGACGCGCAGCAAACGTGCGCCGCCGCGGGCGGCGACCGCCGCGGCGGCGAGGCTCTCCGGCAGGCGCTCGGCCGCCGGCGCGCCGCCGACCTCGCCGAGGAAGCTCTTGCGGCTCGCGCCGACCAGAATCGGGAATCCGAGCTCGACGAGCTCGGGCAGCCGGCGGAGCAGCTCCAGGTTCTGCTCGCCGCGCTTGCCGAAGCCGAGGCCCGGGTCGAGCACGATGCGCTGGCGCGCGATCCCTGCGTCCATCGCTCTTCCTGCGAGCTCCGCGAGCTCGTAGCGCACCTCGCCGACGAGGTCGTGAAACGAGATGCCGCGCTGCATCGTGGCGAGCTCGCCGCGGCTGTGCATGAGCACGATCGGGCAGCCCGATTCGCGCACCACCTCCGCCATCCGCGGGTCGCCGAGTCCAGAGACGTCGTTGATCAGATCGGCGCCGGCGGCAAGCGCCGCCGCGGCGACCGCGGCCTTTCGGGTGTCGATCGACAGCGGCAGCCCGGTCAGCGGGCGCAGGCGCTCGAGGACCGGCAGGAGCCGCGCGATTTCCTCGTCAACCGCGACCGCGCTCGCCCCGGCGCCATAGACGCCGCCTCCCGGTCGCGTCGACTCGGCTCCGAGATCGAGCAGGTCGGCGCCCTCGTCGGCCAGCTTCAACGCTTGCAGAACGGCGCTCGGCGGATCGAGGAAGCGTCCGCCATCGCTGAAGGAATCCGGCGTGATGTTGACGACTCCGACGAGGAGAGGCCGACCGGCCTCGATTCGCATGAGCAGCCCGCGGCTAGGCTCAAGCGCGCGCGGCACGGGATGAATCGTGGACGGATTCGAGATCATCGCGGGTGGGGTGATTCCCCGCCCAAGTCTAGCCGAGAGAATCCTGGCTAAGCCGGGCTCGGCGACGGCGCGAGAGAGGGCCCGCCCGTGGGGTTGTCGCTCTCGGGGTTCGCGGCGCCCGCCACTGCGGTCGCGTCCGGTGGCGGCGGGATCCGGGTCGGGCGCGGCGGCGGCGCCGCCGGCTCGAGTTTCTGGCCAGTCATCTCCTCGATGAGGCGGTAGACCTCGGCGCCGTCGAGCGATTCATGCTCGAGCAGCTCCTTCGCGACGCGCTCGAGCACCTCGCGCTGCCGCTCGAGGATCTCCCGCGCCACTTTGTACGACACCCGCACGATGCGCTGCACCTCGCCGTCGATCCGCTCGGCCGTGTCTTCGCTGTACGCCGCGCGCTGCTGGAAATCGCGACCCAGGAAAACCGGCTCGTCGCCGTGGCCGAACGCGAGGGGCCCCAGCTCCGACATGCCCCACTCGCAGACCATGCGCCGCGCCATCGCCGTGGCGCGCTCGATGTCATTGCCGGCGCCGGTGGTGATGTCCTTTTGCGTCAACTCCTCGGCGACCCGCCCGCCCATCAGAATCGCAATCTGGTTCGAGGCATAGCTCTTCGTGTAAGTGTATTTGTCCTCGGTGGGCAGCTGCATGGTGACGCCGAGCGCGCGGCCGCGCGGAATGATCGTCACTTTATGAAGCGGATCGTGACCTGGCAGAAACGCCGCGACCAGGGCGTGTCCGGCCTCGTGGTAGGCCGTGACCTTCTTTTCCTCGTCGGTCAGCATCATCGACTTGCGCTCGGCGCCCATCAGGACCTTGTCCTTGGCGAACTCGAAGTCGCCCATCTCGACCTTCTTCTTGTTCAGGCGCGCGGCGACCAGGGCGGCCTCGTTCACCAGATTGGCCAGGTCGGCGCCGGCGAAGCCGGGTGTGCCGCGCGCGATCTTGTCGAGTGAAACGTCCTCGCCGAGCGGGATGTTCTTGGTGTGGACCTGCAGGATGCCGAGCCGGCCGTTGATGTCGGGCCGGTCCACCACGACGCGGCGATCGAAACGGCCGGGGCGGAGCAAGGCCGGATCCAGGACGTCGGGGCGGTTGGTCGCCGCGATCAGGATGACGCCCTCGTTGGTTTCGAAGCCGTCCATTTCGACGAGTAGCTGGTTGAGCGTCTGCTCGCGCTCATCGTGGCCGCCGCCCAGGCCCGCGCCACGGTGCCGCCCGACCGCGTCGATCTCGTCGATGAAAACAATGCAGGGCGCGTTCTTCTTGCCCTGCTCGAAGAGGTCGCGCACGCGCGAAGCGCCGACGCCGACGAACATCTCGACGAAGTCCGAGCCCGAGATCGAGAAGAACGGTACGTTCGCTTCGCCGGCGATGGCGCGGGCGAGGAGCGTCTTGCCGGTACCGGGCGGACCCATCAGGAGCACGCCCTTCGGAATCTTGCCGCCGAGCTTCTGGAACTTCTGCGGGTCCTTCAGGAACTCGACGATCTCCGAGAGCTCGTCTTTCGCCTCCTCGACGCCCGCGACGTCCTTGAACGACACCTTCTTGCCGGTGGCGGAGAGGAGCTTTGCTTTGCTCTTGCCGAACGAGAGCGCCTTGTTGCCGCCCGACTGCATCTGGCGCATGAAGAAGACCCAGAGACCGACCAGGAGCAGGACCGGAGCCCAGGCGACCAGGATGGTGAAGAACGGGTTCTCCTTGGGCTGCTCGGCCTTGACCTCGACTTTGCGCGCCAGCAGCTTGTCGACGAAATCGGACTCGGGCCGGAAGGGGAGCTCGACGCTGAACTTGTCGCCCTTGGCGTACGGTCCGCCCTCCTTGAAGGTGCCTTCGATGGTCTGCTGGCGAAGAATCACCTGCTCGACGTGGCCTTGCGCGACCTGCTCGTTGAACTCGTTGTAGTTGAGCTCGCGCGGATCGGGCTTGCCCGCCTGGAACGTGTTCCAGAGCAGGATGACGACGACGAAGATGACCATCCAGAGAAGCAGGGTGCGCAGTGTCGAGCTCAAATTCGGCCTTCCTCCGGTCGGGCGATCAACGCCCCCCGACCCGAACTACGTCGCGGCGGTGTTCCGGGGTTTGCCACCCAACAGGCGACCAGGGCTTCGCGGTCGCCTTGCAGTCGGAACTCCTCGGCGATCGTGATGCCTGGAACCCAGGCGATACGACCCTCCACGACGAGCAGCGGGATCCGGTCCCGTTCTTCGCGTGGGGCTTTGCGATCGATCAACAGATCCTTCAGTCGCCGCATTCCCGGGGCGCCCAAGGGACGGAGACGGTCTCCCGGTCGGCGGTTTCTCACTTCCAGATGAGCGGGCGGCGGTCCTCCAGGAAGCCGGAGCGCGGCACGGTGCTTCTCGCCGCGGTACATCCAGTCCTCGACGGCGCGCATCTCGAGGCGCATTCGCCCCCCGAGCTCGGGAATCTCCACCTCTCCCGGCACGGCGACAGTATACGAGAAGGGGGGCCGCGGCTCCGCAGGCGCCGCCGAGGGGCGTTCGAGCTCCAGCCTGCCGTCAGGACGGATTCGCTGGCCAAGTCCCAGATCACGAGGCCGGCTCGTCGCGCGCTGCTGGCGAAGTTGCCGCAGCAGCTCGAGCTTCGCCTTCGTTGAGGTTGGCGGCCTCCGGCCGACCGTGTTCTCGAGAACCTGCAGCGCGAAAAGCGCTGGTGAAAGAGGAAGCAGAAGGAGCTTTCCAAGGTCGAGTGACGCGGCGGAGTTGTTCGCTTTGATGTCGACGGCGGCGATCCATCGCTGCTCGAAAGCCGGCCGCCATCCGGCGGCGCGCCGCGCCAGACGCCGAACTGCGTCGTAGAGGTCGGGATTCTCGGCCAGGAGTCGAGGTAACAGGCGATGGCGCAGATGGTTGCGATCGCGCGCGAGATCGTCGTTTCCGGGATCGTGGAGCGGATCCAGCTTCGTCCTCGCGAGCAGCTCTCCAAGGTCGCTTCGGCGCAGCGCGAGAAGCGGTCGCCAGAGCGCTCCGCGGCGCTCCTGGATGCCGGTGAGTCCGAGGAGCCCGCTGCCCGAGCGCAGGCGGAGAAGGACCGTCTCGATCTGGTCGTCCAGGTGGTGGGCGGTGAGGATCCGGTCGGCGCCGAGCCGCTGGCGGACGTCCTCGAGCGCCTCATACCGGATCCGCCGGGCAGCCGCCTCGACGTTCTCTCCAGAGCGCTTTTCGGAAGGCACGTTACGACGTTCGAGGGAGTAGGGGAGACTCAGTCGGGCGGCCAGGGATCGCGCCGCTTCGGCGCGTTCGGTGGAGCCTCCGTCCATCCTGTGATCGACGTGGACCAGGTGAACCTCGACCGGGGCTTCGCCGCGAGCTCTCGTCGCGGCCGCGAGACCCAGGGCGAGAGCCAGAGAGTCGATGCCGCCGGAGAAAGCCACCACCCACGGCCCGCGCGAGCCGGCGGCGCGCGCCGCATCGACTTGCTCGGCGATGGCGCGCCCGGCGCGGGTGGTCAGGAGGTCGGGAGATTCGGGCATGGTGGCGATGGGTGGGTTCGAACCACCGACCTAGCGATTATGAGTCGCTCGCTCTAACCGCTGAGCTACACCGCCGGGGGAAGAGTTTGGCTCCGCGGACCGCTGTGGCGACCCGGAAGCACGGATTATATGGGGCCAAAGCCCGCCCGGAGAAGCTGTCGGGCGGGTGAGGGAAAACGGGGTCAACCTCGCGCGCGGTCGTGGCGCTCGGCAACGTGATCCCAGCGGATCACGTTCCACCAGGCCTTGAGGTAGTCGGCGCGCCGGTTCTGATACTTGAGGTAGTAGGCGTGCTCCCAGACGTCGACTCCGAGGAGCGGTGTCTTGCCCTCCATCAGCGGACTGTCCTGGTTCGGCCGCGCGATCACTTCGAGCTTGCCTCCCGCGACCACGAGCCAGCCCCATCCCGAGCCGAACTGCCCGGTCGCCGCCGCGTTCAACCTCTCCTGCAGCGCGGTGAACGAGCCGAAGGCGGTGTCGATCGCCGCACCGAGAGCTCCGGACGGCGACCCGCCGCCGTTGGGTCCCATCGTCTCCCAGAACAGCGTGTGGTTGGCGTGTCCGCCGCCGTGGTTCTTCACGGCGCCACGGATCGCCTCCGGCACGGCGTCGAAGCCGCGCAGCAGATCCTCGACCGATTTCGACGCCAGCTCGGGCGATACCTGAGGGTTAGCGAGCGCCTTGTTCAGATTGTCGACGTACGCCTGGTGGTGCTTGTCGTGGTGGATCTCCATCGTGCGCGCGTCGATATGCGGTTCGAGGGCATCGAACGAATAGGGAAGTTTGGGCAGTTCGTGCATCGGTTGATTCCTCCTCTCCGGCAGTATACTGCCCGCAACTTTTTCGTTGACGCGGCGTTTTCAGGTCGAGGCCGGAATGGCCCGAGGGGGTTCGATGAACTGGAATCCGAGAGTCACCGCTTGCTTCTGTCTGTCGTTGCTCATCGCCGCGCCGATCGTCGCGCAGACGACCGGCGGCATCGTCGGTCGCGTGACCGACGAGAACGGTTCGCCGCTGCCGGGCGCGACCGTCCAGGCGACCAGTCCGTCACTGCAAGGTCAACGCACCGCGACTTCCGACGCCTCGGGGACCTACCGCCTGAGCCTGCTGCCGCCGGGCAGCTACACGGTGCTCTTCGAGCTGGCGGGTTTCGCTCCCGAGCAGCAGGCGGTGCCGGTGGGCCTCGATCGCGACACGACGGTGAACGGCACGCTCCGCCCGTCGGAATCCGAGGAGATCACCGTGGTGAGCGAAGCCGCCGTGATCGATCCGACCACGGCGTCGATCGGCCAGAGCATCGACACGCGCGCCATCGAGTCGCTCCCCACCGGCCGCAACTACTCGACCATGGCGCAGTTCGTGCCCGGCGTCGCCTCCGACGCCAATCCGGAGAACAGCAGTCAGACCACGATCTCGGTCTACGGCTCTTCCGGCGCTGAGAACGCCTTCGTCGTCGACGGCGTCAACACGACCGGCGTCGAGTACGGCTTCCAGGGCAAGGAGCTCAACTTCGAGTTCATCCAGGCGATCGACATCAAGACCGGCGGCTACGAGGCCGAGCACGGCAAGTCGACCGGAGCCGTGATCAACGTCATCACCAAGTCGGGCGGCAACGAGTTCAAGGGCGACGTTTTCGCGTACCTCGACGACGATTCGCTGCAGGCCGATCCGGACGAGATCTTCTCGACCGCCGGCACTGTCGACGGATTCACCCGCCAGGACTACGGTCTCGACTTCGGTGGCTATTTCATCAAGGACAGGCTCTGGTTCTTCGCCGCCTACGACAAGGTCGACAATACGACCGACTCGATCCTGCCCGCCGGCCCGGATGCCGGCGAAATCGTCCAGTCGAGGAGCGATCGCGACCTCGGCGCCGCGAAGCTCACCTGGAATCTGAACGGCAACCATTCGGTGGTCGGCACCTTCTTCCAGGATCCGCGCGACGATTCCGGGGCGATCAACGACGCGGATCATCGCCTGAACGGCGAGCCGTCAACCTACCTCGGCGTGCAGAATTTCGGGGGGAGGGACTACGCGCTGCGCTACGACGGCCTGCTCTCGGAGAGCTGGATCCTCTCGGCGCAGGTCTCGCGGCACGAAGAGGAGAACTCGATCGGTCCGGCGACGGCGGCCGGTTTCGGCATCGAGTACCGTGATCTCGCCGCCGATTCGTTCCAGAGCGGCGGTTTCGGTCTCATCCAGCAGAAGGAGTTCGAACGCGAGACGATCGGCGGCTCGATCGCCAAGTATCTGTCCAGCCATGAGCTCAAGCTCGGCATCGAGACCGAAGAGCAGAACGCCACGGTGACCAAGCGGATGTCGGGCGGACAGCGCGTCGACCTTCTCGAGAACCCCACGGGTGGCCCGACCGTGTATCGCCACTTCTACTGGACGACGCCGCTCGCCACGGTCGACAACGCGCCGACTTCGTTTCTCGACGCCCCGGTCAAGCACGAGGACACGTCGGTCTATCTGCAGGACCGCTGGAGAATCAATGCCGGGCTCACCATCAACTATGGGGTGCGCTGGGATCGCCAGGAGATCTTCGACCGTTTCGGCGACAAGGTGATCGACCTCGACGAGGACTATGCTCCCCGCATCGGCTTGACGTGGGCGCCGTCGGGAGATACGCAGTCGAAGATCTTCGGCTCCTACGGGCGCTACTACGAGAAGATCCCGATGGATCTCGTGATCCGCTCGTTCGCGCAGGAGCGGCAAGCGCGCATCTTCAACTTCAGCCCGACCTCGACGACGCCCGATCCGCAGGCCGAGCTCGACACCGACAACAACTCGCAGATCCTCGGTGGTTACACCGAGCCGTCGGATCCGAACCTCGAGAACCAGTACATCGAGGAGATTCTCGCCGGCTACGAGCGCGAGATCCTGCCCGACGTTTCGATCGGCGCCAAGCTGATCTGGCGCGAGTACGGTCAGGTAATCGAGGACTTCGTCTGCAGCGAGTTCGCGGATTACTGCATCGGCAACCCGGGTCAGGGAATCATGGAGCGGGTATTCACCTACGACTCGGTCTGGGACGGAGTCGACGGCGCCGAGACGCGCCCCGCTCCGAAGGCCGAGCGTGAGTACAAAGGTCTGCAGCTCGACGTCAACAAGCGTTTCTCGAACAACTGGCAGGGTCTCGTCTCTTACGTCTACTCGAAGCTCGATGGCAACTACGACGGTGAGTACGCGCCGTTCACCAACGTCGGCGCCGATCCGAACATCTCGGCGGCTTACGACTACTTCGATTTTTTCACCGACGGAACCGACCTCGACCGGATCACCAACGACGGCCCGCTCTCGAACGACCGCCGGCACCAGTTCAAGTTCTCCGGTCTCTATCAGACCTCGTTCAAGCTCGCGGTCGGAGTTTCCGGTTACTACAATACCGGCACGCCGTTGACGAAGTACGGTTACTCCGACGGCTATCAGCGCTACGAGTTCTTCCTTTCCAAGCGCGGCGGAGAGGGGCGGCAGCCGGACATCTATGAGATGGACGTGCATCTCGGTTATCCGCTCGAGTTGGGCCCGGTGACGATCAACTTCCTGCTCGACGTTTTCAACCTGCTCAACGCCCAACAGCCGATCCTCCTTGACCAACGCTGGGGTTTCGAGGAAGGCGACAACGAATCTCCCGTGCCGGTCAATCCCAACTACGGCGAAGCGGTGCTGCGCACGGCGCCGATCACGGCCCGGATCGGCGTAAGACTGAGCTTCTGATCGACCGAGCCGCGCGCGGGCGACGAAAGGGCCTCCTTCGCGGGGCCTTTTTGCTTGGCGCGCTCGGCACGTCGTGCGGCGGCGACGAGCGCGCGCCGCCACCGGGGCGCTCGGCCGCTGAGAACCCCAGGCTGCTGTTCGTAGGGCTCGACGGCGCCGACTGGACGCACCTCGATCCGCTGATGGCGCGCGGGACGATGCCGAATCTCGCCCGACTCGTCGCATCGAGCGCCAGCGGTGTTCTCGACAGCGAACTACCGCTCCTCTCGCCGATCGTCTGGACGACGATGATGACCGGACGGAGCCCGCTCGAGCACCGGGTCCTCGATTTCACCCGCTTCGACGCCGCGACCGGCGCCCGCGAGCCGATCGGCAGCGACGAACGTCGCGTTCCGGCGGTCTGGAACGTCGCTTCGGACAGGGATCGATCGGTCGCCGTCTTCGGGCTCTGGGCGACATTTCCGGCGGAGGCGGTGAAAGGCTTGCTGGTGACGGATCGATTCCTCACCGCGACCGCTCCGCTCGCCGGTTCGGTGTACCCGCCGGAACGAGAGCCGTGGGCGATCCGGCTGCGGACCGAGGCGGCAGGGGCCATCGACCTGCCGGCCCTGCGCGAAATCGTTCCGGACGCGACGGCGGAGGAGCGACAGGCGGCGATCGCCAGCCCGGAGCGGTGGACCGACCCCGTGACCGGCGCATTTCACCTCCTCGCGCGAACGGAATCGGTGCGCCAACTCGCCAACGACTGGCTCACAGGGAACGAGTGGGATCTGGCGATCGTCTACTTCGAAGGCACCGACACGATCGGGCACCTGTTCGGGCGCTACGCGCCGCCGCGCCTGCCGGGCGTCGACGAGGCGCGGTACAGGCGCTTCCACGAGACGCCGGAGCGCTACTTCGCGCGCATCGACGCGATCGTGGGCGAGCTCGCGGCGATCGCCGAGCGCGCGAACGCGACCCTCGTCCTCGCCTCCGACCACGGCTTCGAATGGGGCGGCGGAAGACCGACGACGTCGAGCTCCGACGACGCCACCGCGGCGACCTGGCACCGGCCGGACGGGATTTACCTGCTCCACGGTCCGAGAATCGCGCGGAGCGGAGGCCACGGCGGTCGCGGCGACAGCCGGCAGATCGCGGCCACGCTACTTTCCCTTGCTGGTCTTTTTCCGACGATTCGAATGGCGACGCCGCTCGCCGAAGCCGGTCCCGCGCCGCCAGCCTCAGACTATCCGGACGGCGCTGCGCAGCGCGTCGCGCCGATGCGAGCGAACGATTCAACGAGCGCTGAAGAGCTCGCGCGCCTCGCGGCGCTGGGGTATCTGAGCTCTGCCGACGCGAAAGACTCGAACAAGGGAAAAAAGGAAAGGCCGCATGCCGCGCGGACGGCGGCGTCGCTCTCGAATGAGGCGTCGATTCTCGAGCGCGAAGGCGATGTCGCCAGCGCGGCTCGGCTCTATGCCGCGGCGGTCGAGCAGGAGCCGGAGTCGGCGGCGGCCATGTGGAATCTCTCGAACTTCCTGTTTGAGCGGGGCCGCGAGCCGGAACGCTCCGACGAGCTGCTCGCCCGGGCGTTCGCCGGGCGCATGACCGAGGCGGAGCGGCTGGTCGTGGACCGAGCGCGGCGGCTCGCAAGCGCGGGAGATCGAGCCCGTGCCCACCGTCTGCTCGACCGGTCGATCGAGCTCCTTCCCGAGGAGATCGGGCCGCGGCTCGTGCGCGGGCAGATGCGGGTGTCGGGGGGAGATTGTCGCGGCGGAAGTGACGATTTCTCGCGCGTCCTGAAGGTCGACCCGGAGCAGGCCTCCGCGTGGGGTGCGCTCGGCCTGGCGCGGCTCTGCCTGGGCGATGCCGCGGGCGCGCGCAACGCGCTGCGACGAGCTGTCGCCCTGGCTCCGGAGCGCCTGGAGCTCGTGGCGGCGCTCGCGAAGCTCGAGTCAGCGGCTCGACAATGACTCGGCGGATGGAGTCGGCGAATTGACTCAAGAGGCCCGGATTCCATAAACTCCATCGGTTCGGGACGGGGAGGTTAGCTCAGCGGTGAGAGCACCTGCCTTACACGCAGGGGGTCGCGGGTTCGAATCCCCCACCTCCCACCAGCGGGAGGCGTTCCAAGCAGAAGTCGAGCCTTGAAACGGGGTCGTAGTTCAGCTGGTTAGAACGCCTGCCTGTCACGCAGGAGGTCGCGGGTTCGAGTCCCGTCGGCCCCGCCAGTCACAACACCAGGAGCCTAGCGATGCGCGACAAGATCAAGCTGGTTTCGTCGGCCGATACCGGCTACTTCTACACCACGACGAAGAACAAGAAGGCCTCGAGCGAAAAACTCAAGATGAAGAAGTACGATCCCAAAGTGCGCAAGCACGTCCTCTTCGTCGAGGAGAAGCTGCGCTAACTTTTCTGGCCCTCGAGCCATCGTGGCGCCCCTTAAGCCGCTGCCGGAGCCGCCGCCCCTCCTGATCTCGGGCGGCACGCTCCTCACGCTCGACGAGCGCGCCACCGTTCTGCGCTCCACCGACCTGTTGATCGAGCGCGGCCGCATCGCGGCCGTGGGCCGGAGCTTGCTCGCGCCTCCCGGCGCCCGTCGGATCGACGCGCGCGACCAGATCGTCCTGCCTGGGCTGGTGCAGGGACACGTACACCTCGGACAGACCCTCTTTCGTGGCCTCGCCGAAGGCCGGCGGCTGCTGTCTTGGCTGCGCGAAAGGATCTGGCCGCTCGAAGCGGCGCATGACGACGCCAGCGCCCACGCCTCGGGACTTCTCGGCGCCGCCGAGTGCCTGCTCGGCGGCACGACGACCGTGCAGGAGATCGGACTCGGCCCGGGGATCGAAGGGCTGCTCGCGGCGATCGCCGAATCGGGCCTGCGGGCCGTGGCGGGGAAGTGCCTGATGGACGGCGGCGAGGGCATGCCGCACGGCCTCGTCGAGCCGGCCTCCCGGACGCTCGCGGACGCCGTGCGCCTGGGCGAGAAGCTCGAAGCGGGGGAGTACGGGCGGATCCGCCCGGTCCTCAATCCCCGCTTCGCGCTCTCCTGTTCGGATGGCCTCTGGCGGGAGCTCGCGGCGGTCGCCGCCGACAAGCGGTGGCCGATTCACACCCACGCTCTCGAGCAACGCGAGGAGACCCGCGCCGTCCGCGACGCGCACGGTGGTCGCGACGAGATCGACTATTTCGCGGATCTCGGTCTGCTCGAGCAAGACCTGCGCATCGCGCACGGCGTCTGGCTTGGACGGCGCCACCTGGCACGCCTCGCGGAATCGCGTTTCGGAATCGTCCACTGCCCGAGCTCGAACCTCAAGCTGGGCTCCGGAGTAGCGCCGATTGTCCGCTTTCGCAGGGCCGGAATCCCGGTGGGAGTGGGGGCCGACGGCGCGCCCTGCAACAACCGGCTCGACGCCTGGACCGAGCTGCGGCTGGCGGCGCAGCTCGCGGCCGTGCAGAGCGGCCCGGGCTCCATTTCGGGGTTGGAGGCGCTGCGTCTCGCCACGAACGAAGGGGCTCGGGTCCTCGGTCTCGAGGACGAGATCGGCACGCTCGAGGTCGGCAAACGCGCCGATCTCGTCGTGCTTTCGCTCGCCCGGCCGGAGCTCTCGGCCGCCGACTCGGTCGATCCGCACGATCTGGTGGCATTCGGTGCTTCGCCCGCCTCGGTCGTGCATGTCGCGGTCGAGGGCGAGCTTCTGGTGACGGACGGCCGGCTCACCCGTCTCGACCTCGAAGCGATCGGCCGCGCGGCCACGCAGCAGGCGAACGCCCTCCTTCTGCGAGCCGTGCTCACCTGAACCGTCGATCCCTGGTGTTTTTTTCCGAACCTGGATAGACTCTTCCCGGTTTCGATGGGCCGAGCCGCTGCCGCGGACTCGGCTTTTCGTTTTTCTGGCTTCCCCGCTCCCAACTTCTCGAAGGAGCGGAACATGTCGGAACCCGATCGCGACCCGCAGGAAAGTTCTTCCTGGAACCTGCTTCATCTCTGCACTTCCGGCGCCTCGGAAGCCGCCTGGAGCGAATTCGTCGCGCGTTACGAGGCGCGCCTCTTGCGCACCCTCTCCCGGCTCTGGCTCCGCTTCGAGCCCGGCGGCGATGGCTCCCGTGCCGAGGATCTGCTGCAGGAGGTCTACTGCCGCCTGTTCGCCGGCTGGCGGAGCACCTCGCGTCGCTTCCGAGGTGGATCCGACGCCGAGGTCGGGGCCTATCTGCAGCGGGTCGCGAGGAGCGTCGTTCTCGACGCGCGACGGGATGATCGCGCCGGCAAGCGGGGTGGCGGCCGGCTGGTCAGTCTGGAGGCGAGCGCTCTCGAGAGTCGTCTCGCCACCCCGGCGGCGTCGGGCGCCGAAGAGCGCCTGCTGCGGCGGGAACGCCGCCAGCTGTTTCTTCGTCGCTGCCGCGTCGCCCTGGGTCGCCTTGCGACGCCGACGACGCTGCGGATCGCCGAGCTCGCGCTGCTCGACGGATGGACGAGCCGCGAGATCGCCGCCGCGCTGCCGGGCGAGCTCAAGGCCCCGGCGGTCGATTCGCTGATCCATCGCCTGCGTCGCAACTTCGAGCTCTCGGGGGTCCTGCTGCCGCGAAGGCCGCGGACCGTCGGGCCCCTGCGGCGGTCGCGATCGGCGGTCTAAACTGCGGTCATGCGTGTCTTCACCGACGAGCGCTGCCTTCTGCATCCGGCGCCTCCGGGCTTTCCCGAGCGGCCAGAGCGTCTGCTCGCCGTTCTCCAGGCGCTCGAACGCGATCCGAGCGTCGCGGTGACTCGGCTTGCAGCGGATGTCGCGGCCGACGAGCGAACGCTCGCAGCGATCGCCCGCGTTCATGCTCCGGGACATGCCGAGCGGCTGCGGCGGGCCGCGGCGCGGCGCGATGCCCTCTTTGACTCGGCGGACAACCCGATCGGGGAGGCGAGCCACGCGGCGGCGCTCGGCGCCGTTCGCGCGACGCTCGCCGCCCTCGACGACGCGATCTCGACGCGAAGCTCGACGTTCGCCGCCGTCCGGCCACCCGGGCACCATGCCGAGCGCGGCCGGGCGATGGGTTTCTGTTTCTTCAACAACCTGGCGATCGCCGCCGCGGAGGCGCGGGCGCGACACGGCATGGAGCGGGTGGCGATCTACGATTTCGACGTCCATCACGGGAACGGCACTCAGCATCTGTTCGAGGCCGACCCCGACGTGCTCTACGTGAGCACGCATCAGTTTCCCTTTTATCCCGGGACCGGCGCCGCTTCCGAACGCGGCAGCGAGGCCGGCGAGGGGGCGACGTTGAACCTCCCTTTGCCGGCCGGGAGCGACGACGCGGTCTATCGAGCGCTGCATCGGGATCGGGTCTTCCCCGCCCTCCGCGCCTTCCAGCCGGAGCTCCTCCTGGTTTCGGCGGGATTCGACGCCTGGCGCAACGATCCGCTGGGCGGAATGCGGGTGAGCGGCGCCGGCTTTGCCGACTGGGGCCGCGAGCTGCGTGAGCTGGCTCAGGAGCTTTGTGGCGGCTTGCTCTTCTCGGTCCTCGAGGGGGGGTACGATCTGGCGGCCCTTCCCGGGCTGGTCCGGGGATACCTCTCGGGCCAATATGTTGAATTCACTTGACTTTTCCGGGAGGGCCTTGCACACTATCTTGGTCAATCGAGGAGATCGAGATGCCGCGCAAACTCAACTTGGTATTGGGCTTGACTCTGTCCGTTGCGTTTCTGGGTACGGCGTCCCTGCGGGCGGCCGTCCCGTTCGGCTACCTGAACGGCCTGTCGGGCGGTCAGAACGCAGGCGGCGGAATCCTGCCGATCACCGGGTGGGCGCTGGACGATGACGGCATCGACCGCGTCGAGCTCTATGTCGACGGCGTCATCGCGAGTCTGGCGGACTACGGCCAGAACAACCCGGCGGTCGAGCTCCTCTTCCCCGGTTACCCGGATGGCGCCCAGTGCGGCTTCGGCATCCTGTTCGACTCGACGCCGTACTCGAACGACCTGCACGAGTTCACGGCGCGGGTGACGACCAACACCGGCGAGCAGGTCTGGCTCAATCCGGTGACCCTCCAGATCAACAACACGACTTCGACCCTGAAGCCGTTCGGCGCCATCGAGGCTCCCAATCCGAGCGCCGAGCTCTACGGCACCTGCGACCTGACCGACCCGACGCCGCGACTCTCGGCGATCAGCGGCTGGGCCCTCGATGTCGGCCTTGAGACGGGCGATACGGGAGTCAAGTACGTCGAGCTGATGGTCAACGGCGGTCTTTACGCCAACACCCTGACGTCCTGCTTCTTCGACGACTACTACGGCGGGCTGACCAACTGCTACGGCCTCCCCAGCCTCGATATCGAGGATCTGTTCCCGACCATCGCGAATTCGCCCCACGCGCGCTACCGCTTCGTGCTCGATGTCGGATTGCTGGTCTCGGGGCTCGGCTACTCGCAGGGATTCCATGAGCTAACGATCCGTGCCGGCGATTACGAGGGCAATTTCGCCAACATCGCCGAGATTCCGGTGGTCTTCTACTGCGACGAAAACACCGGCAACGAAGGCTCCTTCGGCTTCATCGACGACCCGGAAGCGAGCGAATACACCTACGGCGTCACCACCGTTTCCGGCTGGGCGCTCGACGCCGAAGGCGTTTTCGACGTCGAGCTCTACCTCGATGGTGTCGCGATCGGCGATGCGGTGTACGGCTTCCTTCGTCCGGACGTGACGGCCGCGTTCCCGGGTTTCCCGGACAGCCTGTTCCCGGGTTGGGCGTACGCGCTCGACACCACGATCACCTCGGATGGTCACCACCACATCCAGGCGGTGGCGGTGGACGACTTCGGAGCGACATCGATCATCGGGGAGCGCTACTTCCAGATCGACAACGAGCTGCCCTGACGCGCGCGGCGCTCGCGCGCTGAATCGTCCGAGGGTCAGTTCTTGCGCGTGTCGGAGAGCGGTACTTCGGCGGCGACCGAAGGTCTCTGATCGAGCCGCTGGCGCTCCGTGAGCAGCGCCTCGGCACGCGGGAACAGGGTCAGCGCGGTCTGAATCTGCGCGTCGCCTTCGGCGAGCGCCTGATGCGCCGCCTCGATGCCGAAGCGGGAGGTGAAGACCTCCGCCCGGATCTGGCGCAGAGCGTAGGCGCGGTGCTTCTCTTCAGCGAAGCCGGTTTCCAGGTTCTGGGCGGTCTCGATCTTCTGCTCGACCAGCCAATTCCGGAGCTCGTCGAGCGCCGCATCGTCCGGGCGCCAGTCACGGGCGATTTCGGGATGACGGCGGCCGTAGTCGACTCCGAACGTGAAGAAGGCCGAACGCCCGAGCAGGAACTGCAGGAACGGCGCGACCTCCGTCGGCTCGACCTCGACGTCGGGGGTGATGCCCCCGCCGCCGTACACCTTGCGGCCGAGATCGGTCGCGTACTCTTCGGATGGCGGGATCGGCGGCGCTGGCGCCGATGGAGCCGATGGCGGCGCGGCGTGCGACGCGGCATCGCCGGGAGCGCCCGGCTCGAGACCGTTGCGCGTGTAGTAGTCGAAGTACGAGCTGTAGTCGCGCTGGATCAGCCGGCCCGAGGGAGTGAAGTACTTGGCGGTCGTGAGCGCCAGCCCGGCGCCGTAGGAGAGGCTGTAAACGGTCTGTACGAGGCCTTTGCCCCAGGTTGGCGTGCCGACGACCAGGCCGACGTCGTGATCCTGGATGCCTCCGGAGAGGATCTCCGCCGCCGAGGCCGTGCCGCTGTTCACCAGCACCACGACCGGCAGGTCGAGCGGCGGGTGGGTCCCGGCGGCGCTGAACGACTGGCCTGAATCGCGTGTCCGTCCGCGCGTCTCGACGATCGTCGACCCCTTGGAGAGGAACTGGTCGGCCACGTCGACCGCCTGGTCGAGCAGGCCGCCGCCGTTGTTGCGCAGGTCGACGACCAGCCGCTGCATCCCCTGGGAGCGCAATTTCGTGAGCGCCCGCTCGACCTCGCCGCTCGTCGAGCGGGTGAAGTCGGAGATCGCGATGTAGCCGGTCCCGGGCTCCATCATGTAGGAATAGCGCACCGTGGTCTGCGGGATCTCGGCGCGGGTCACGGTGAGCTCGAGGGGCTCGTCGAGTCCGACGCGGACCACGGTGATCCGCACCTGCGTGTCTTTCGGGCCTTTCAGGCGCGACACCGCTTCGTCGATGGTGAGTTTGTCGGTCGGCTCGCCTTCGATGCGCTGGATGACGTCGCCGGCCCGGATGCCGAGACGCGAAGCGGGGGTCCCCTCGATCGGGGTGATAACGGTCAGCCGGCCGTTGCGCATTCCGACCAGGATGCCGAGCCCGAAGAAGCTCGCCTGCTGCTTCTCGCGCATCGACGAGTAGGCGCTCGGCTGCAGAAAGTTGGTGTGGGGGTCGAGCGCCCGCAGCATGCCGTGGATGGAGGCGTAGACCAGGTCGCGATACTTGACCTCGCCGCCATAGCGCGCCCGGGCCGCGGTCAAGAGCTCGGTGTAGAGGCGGAGGTTGTCGCGCGCCGCGTCCGACAGGGCGAGCAGACTGTTTCCGGCCAGTGTACCGCCGACGAGAGTGACGGTCACGAGCACGGCGGCGGCGATCTTCCACGGGCGTCGCATCGGGGCGACTTTAACATGCGGGTTTCGTGCCCACGGACCACGGAGTCGCTTCGTCCTTGACAGCGGACGACCCCGCGCCGATGATTCCGGCGGTCTAACGCGATGTTCGGTCCCCTGGGTTTCCCCGAGCTGGTCTTCATCCTCGTCCTCGCGCTCCTGATCTTCGGGCCGAAGCGGTTGCCCGAGGTCGGGCGCACGATCGGCAAAGGAATGGCGCAGTTTCGGCGCGCCACGACCGACCTCAAGCGAACGATCGAGGCGGAGATCGATCTCGAGGGCGAAGGAAGTCGAAGGGCGGCTGGCCGACCCGCCGCGCTGCCGGCGCCACGACCGATTCCGGCCGAGGGCAAGGCGACCATCGAGCCGATGCCGCCGGCGCTGCCGACCGTTCCGGAGGCGGGGAATCCGCCGGACGCTCTGTCGTGACCGCGGGCGAAACCGCGGCGCCGCAGCCGCGCGCGAGCTCGACGGCCGACCGCGCGGGCGAAGAGCTGCCGCGCATGTCGCTCCTCGATCATCTCGAAGAGCTGCGCAAGCGGTTGATTTACTCGCTGGTCGCGCTGCTGGCCGCGGTGTTCGGCTGCTTCGCCTGGTCGCGCGAGATCTGCCTCTACTTCGCGCGCCCGCTTTACGAGCTCGGTCTCCTGCCGCCGGGACAGAAGCTGGCGTTCCTGAGCGTCACCGATCCGTTCCTGCTTTATTTCAAGACTTCGCTGCTGGCGGGTGTTTTCGTGGCGGCGCCGGTCATTCTCTACCAGGTCTGGGCGTTCATCGCGCCCGGGCTCTATCCGAAAGAGCGGCGCTGGGCGGCGCCGTTCGTCATTCTCGGCTGGGTCTTCTTCCTCGCCGGCGGAGTCTTCGCCTACCAGGTCGCCTTTCCACTCGCCGTGCAGTTCCTGATGGAGATGGGCAGGGAGTTCACGGCCGTCCTCACCGCCGACAAGTACTACGGGCTGCTGCTCACCATCATGCTCGGCCTGGGGCTTATGTTCGAGCTGCCGATCGTGCTCGTGCTGTTGGCGAAGATCGGGCTCGTCACGCCGCGCTTCCTGATGAAGAACTTCCGCTGGGCGGTGCTCATCATCTTCGTCGTGGCGGCGATCATCACGCCGACCTCCGACATCGTGAACCTCTGCGTCTTCGCCCTGCCGACCATCGCCCTCTACCTCCTCGGCACCGCCGCCGCCTGGCTGTTGACGCGCAAGAAGTCCGAAGAAGCGGCCTAGATCGATCGCGATCCGGAGTTTGACTCCGGGGCTCGCCGCCAGCGGCGGTGGAGCCAGACCCACTGTTCGGGGACGCGACGGATCTGAGCTTCGATGCGAGCGGTCATGAGCGCGGTGGCGGCGGTCGGGTCGTCCGGCAGAGCGAGAGCGGGCTCGATGCGGCCGCGGTGGGTGCCGTCGGCGAGGCGCTCGATGAAAACGGGAAGCACCGCGGCGTCGAAGCGCTGGGCGAGCTCCGCCGCGCCGACCGGCGTGTACGCTGGCCGGCCGAAGAACGGCACGAAGACGCCGTCGACCCTGGTGTCCTGATCGATCAGCATGCCGAGCGCGCCGCCGGAGCGCAACGTCGAGAGCAGGACGCGCGCCGCGCCTGGAGTGCCGCGCACGATCGTGCGCGTGCCGAAGCGCTCGCGCAGGGCGAGCAGCATCTCCTGCAGGCCGGGATCCGCGAGCTCCCGAGCGATGACCGCCATGCCGAGTCCCCGCGCGTTGA
>ERZ1292633.2273-Hain-H41-02um-R1-2273-length-19814-cov-6_pt1 | contig 19814 bp, 15 predicted proteins | sample MGYA00564406_ERZ1292633 | MGnify/ENA primary metagenome ERZ1292633 (study PRJEB36523, sample SAMEA6512639) | groundwater metagenome | collected 2019-01-08 | study: AquaDiva: Metagenomics assemblies of 32 groundwater samples
AACAACGGCCGCCTGCGGGTTACATGGGTGTTTCCGGGGTGTGGTGTCAACTTAATACACCTAGGCAGTGTTGACTAAGTGGAAGCGGGCGTGGCGCGAGCCGGATTTCGTTTCTGAACAGGAGGAAAGCGCAGCGCGTAGCGGGACTACGGGCAAGATTTCCGACACATTCAGAGACGAAATCCGCCGCGTCGCAAAGCGATATGGCGTAAATCGCCCATTTCTGCGTCGCACTCGCGCGACAGGGAACCACCCTGTCTGCGCTCCTGCTCCTTGAACTGAACGATTTTCGCTCATACCACGCCCCACATCCACTTAGTCAACACTGCCTAGGTACATTAGCCCCCTTTGCGGGCAATATCATGTAAAAATATGTCAAGTTTTTTCTCATATCGTCATGATACAGCATCGCGCCGCCTGTAGGACAGCGGTAAATAGAAATGCGGCCCACCATCGATCATATCAGGCTATTACCGCATCATAGACAGCGCCCATCCGCGCAGCGATGGCCGGCCATTCGAGATGCTCGCGCACATAGGCCTGGCCAGCGAGCCCGCGTTTACGCATGAGCGCAGGGTCGCCGATCAATTGCCCGATGGCCGCCGACAGGCTATCCGCATTCGGCGCGCAAACAATGCCGCAATCAGCGTCGCGCACCACCTCGGCCACACCGCAACCGTTGGTAACGATAATCGGCTTGGCATGGGCCATGGCTTCGACCACGACATTGCCAAAGTTTTCGTTGAGCGACGGAAGGATGAAGGCAGCGCAAGTGATGAACAGTGCCGTTTTTTCATCCCCAGTCACGCTGTTGTCGATGATGGTTACGCGTTCCTCAAGGTGATGAACGGCGATGGCGGTGCGTACGGCCGCCAGATCGCCATCCTCATCATTGCCGGCAATAACCAACCGCAGGGCTGGCTGTTCAGATTGCGCCAATGCTGCGACCAGAGCTGGCAAGTTTTTCTTCCAATTGATCCGCCCTAGGCTGAGCAGAAATGGCGGGTCGTCGGCTTTCCCTATAGCGGTGTCGGGTGATTGCATCGGCTCAACCCCGTTGGGGATGATGGCCATGTGAGGCAGATCAAAATCGAATGCCGCCAACTCATCGGCCTCGGTCTGCGCAGTCAAGTGGAGCGCACTGGCTTGCTCAATTGTCTTACGGTCGAACAGCACCACCCACAGCCGTTTAACCAAGCCTGATCGCGCCTGGAACAGCGATTTTACCAGCATCCCGCGCGGTGAGAGGATATAGGGCACGCCCGCCCTGCGGCACGCCCGCGCCATGGTGACTATCGGCCACAGAAAAACCGCGTGGATGTGGACGACATCATAGTTGGCCAAGGCCGCCTTTGCCGCTGTCGCCATATCAGGTGCGCGGAACAGTCGCAGCGGCCAGCGACGCGGGAAATAGCGCACCCGCACGCCATCAACTTCGACCCAGCAGTCAGTAGGAACGTCAAGCGCACCCGCGCCATCAGCGTTGGTTGTATAGACATCAACGCTGTGCCCCGCCGCCGCGCTTGCTTTGGCAAGGCCATGCACCGAATAGATCGGCCCGCCATAACGGATAGCCGGGAAATAGGATGGGACGACATGCAGGATGCGCACCGCCCTACCCCCTGCCCGCTCGGATAAGATCGGCAACAAGCGCGGCCGCATCGGCGCGATAGCGCGCCCAATCGTGACGAAGTGCCTCTGTGCGGCAGGCGCTGCGCATAGCGCGGCACTGGTCTGGCTGCGCTGCACAGGCTGCCATACGGGAAAACAGCGCATCAACATCCTCCGTTGCAACCGTCCATCCGGTTTCGCCGTCACGGATCATATATTTGGCGCCGGTCCGGTCGCTGACGATCACTGGGGTGCCACACGCTAGCGCTTCGGGGACAACCAGACCAAAGCTGTCAAAACGCGACGGGTGGACCAATATGTCGGCGGCGCGCAGATGGTCCGCCAATTGGTCGTGCGCGACTTCGCCGTGAAAAGTAGCATAGGGCCGCAATTGCTCAACCGCATCGGGGGTGAGGTTGCCGAGGCAATCAAGGCGGAAATCGAGACCCGCATCGGCGAGCCGCGCGCACGCCGCCGCCAAAATGTCCGTCCCCTTGGCCCGTCCGCCGCGCCCGATGAAAAGGAAGCGCACCGGGCCGGGCCGCTCGGTCAAGCGCGGTTCGGAAAATCCGTCCAAATCGACCCCCAGCGACAACACATGGACGCGATTGGGCGGAACGCCAGCCTCGAGATAGCTGTCGCGGGCCATGGGTGAGCATGTCAGGATATGATCGGCGAGTGCGATTTCCGAATCTTTGATGGCGTTGCGGCGCGCAAGGCCGGGATCGGGTAGGCGTGTTTGCCAGCCATGGTGGACGCTGGCGGCATCTAGGATAGTGACTGCTCCCCGTTCGCGGGCAAGGCGAAAAACGGGGAGCGCCGAATTTTCGGTGCATATTACTGCCGACCATATATGATTATATGCGATACCCGCCAGCGCCTCACCAAAGCGGGCATAAACCCGGTGCGCCACCGCTATTCGCACGTTGCCCGCAAGCAATCGGCTGCTAGCCGCGATAGCAAGTCGATATCGCTTCAGTTCGAGGTTTACGTCAGCTGAAACTTCGTTCGCCAAACTGGTCCGAACCGGTGCGCTGTGGACGTAAAGCGCCAACATGTCTGCTTCGCTGAGTCCGCTCGCCATCTGGTCGCTATGCTGGCGCCCAGGGTTGGCGACGATGACCTTGCTCATCGCTCCTGCCCCGCTCGAACACGCGAAATCGCTTGGCGTATCCCTGCCAGGCATTCGCCGTAGCCCCAATGCGCGATGATTTCGCGCGACCGCTGGCCCATGCGCGAACGCAACGCTGCGTCACTGGCCAATGCCGTCAGCGCGCTCGCCAGCTCTATGACGTCCCCCGTTTGATACAAGTAACCATTGTCGCCATGGTGCACCAGATCGGGGACGCAGCCAACCTCGTGTGTTGTAACGACCGGCAAGCCAGCCACCATCACTTCGTTGACGATCAGCCCCCAATTCTCCTTTTCCGACGGCAATACAAAAACATCTGACGCCGCATATACGCTAGGCAATCCCGCCTGATTGACGAACCCGGCAAAGGTGATGCGCTGCAACCCCAAATCCGATGCCTGGATGCGCAACACCTGTTCATAATCACCTGATCCGACAATCAACAGATGCGCTGTCACTCCGTCAGATTGCAACCGCGCCATGGCGGCTATCAAATCCTGCGCGCGTTTGCGATAATTGAGCTTTGACGCAAACAAGATGACAGGAGCATCGTCATCAATGCCATAGCTGGCGCGGATACGGGCGCGCTCATCGTCTGATATATTTGCCGCATCGGCAAAGCGCTGATTGTCCACAGCATAGGGCACCAATGCTATGCGGTCGTCGGCGATGCCAAGCGAATGGTAATAATCGCGATTACGGCTGCCGATGGCCAGCAATTGCGCGCATTGCCTATAGAGCAATGGCATCAACAAGCGGCGGAGGCGTTTTTTCATGCCGCCGGTTTCAACATCAAGCTGGGTTTCCGCGCGCATGAACACCGGTATGCCGCGTAGCCTGGCCGTCAGTAACGCAAGAATGTTCGCCGCAAATCCGTGCCCGTGCAGCCACAATGCGTCAAAGCGCTGCGGCCGCAAAATCGACCATAATTGTGGACAGACATAAGTCCAAAATCCATGCGAAGTGCTGTGCTGTGCACGCCCACCGACAAATTGGCTGGGATAGCCGCTCATCAAATCAACATCCCAGCGAACCGCGACGCCAAACCCCTCGTCTTTTCCGCCTTGAAGGCTGAAGTCAGAAAGATACAGCGCATGCATATCAACATCGTCGGACGCATGGATGTAGCGATAAAGCGGCGCAAAATATTGAATTGGGTGGGTGTTCATCACCGCAATTCGAAACGCGCTGTCACTTGCCATCTGAACCATGCCTCAAAACTGATATACGCGCCTTAGAGACTAGTTTCTTTAGAGCCAATGCCTGGTTGTGCATTCTATGGTATACAGCTTCCAGAAAGCTTGCTTTCCCTATTGCACCGCACCATGTGCGCCAGTCAACGAAGTAGCAAATAAAGTGCCGCAAAATATGCTGTCCCGCCTTTTCTCATTCAAACGAAAATCGAGCGGCCGATGGCGTGCCGCCGAAGTACCGACAGCGGAACGCATCTATGCGATAGGTGATATTCACGGGCGACTTGACCTGCTCAAACAGCTGATTGATCTGATTGCGACTGACGATGCCGCACGCGATGCGGCGGACACGACATTGATATTGCTAGGCGATTATGTCGATCGCGGTCCGCATAGCGCGCAAACGCTAAGATATTTACGCGAAATTGTCTCTCCTGCGGGCAATGTGACTTTCCTGATGGGCAACCATGAGGAATATATGGTGGCCGCCTATGACGGCGACTTGGCTTCGCTGACCCCATGGCTGCGCTATGGTGGGTGGGAGACGCTTCGCAGTTATGGGCTTGATGATGCGCTCATCGAAAAACGTGATGCCTCTGTCATAGGTGCAATGCGATTGGCCATACCGCATGAAGATATTGCGTTTTTGCGAAAGCTCGCCATTTCGCGGCGCGTTGGGGATTATCTGTTCGTCCATGCGGGGATAGCCCCAGGCACCCCGCTCGAAGCACAAAATGATCATGATATGATTTGGATCCGCGATCAATTTGTCAATGACGACCGCGACCATGGGGCCATCATCGTTCACGGGCACACCGTTACGGAACGCCCGGAACTGCGGCGCAACCGCATCGGCGTTGATACGGGTGCCTATGATAGCGGACGACTGTCCGCCGTGGGATTGCAAGCCGATCTGCAGTGGTTTTTGCAAACCGGTGTTGCGGTGGAACCAGATCGGAGTGATGGCCGCATATGCGCGTTGATGAACCGTTGAGGTTGTAATTGCCATGCGAAGGGGCTTGGCATAGTGACATAATCACCTAGTAGATATTCAACCTTCGACAGGATTGCCGCCCTTGCCCAAATTTCGTTTTGCGAACCTTGCTCCGCCCTTATTTTTAACGATGGCCATGCTGTTGGGCGGGGCCAGCCTAGCGGGTGACGCAGCTAACCTGTTTCTCCAGCTGCTGTCGCTTGGGATCATCATGACATTATGGGTGATGAACCGAAACGCGGACAAGCGGACACCTGCTCAGACCAGCCTGATGTGGCTATTTGGTGCTATCGTTGCGTTGGTCGTGATCACCCTCATCCCCCTACCGCCCGCGCTGTGGAGTGCCCTGCCCGGCAGAGAGGGCGCGGTACGCGGCTTTGCGTTGCTGGGCGCACCATTACCATGGTTGCCGATTTCGCTTTCACCAGCAAGCAGCTTGTGGAGCGCGCTCGCGTTGTTGCCTGTTGCGGCCATCGCCATGCTGGTGTGGCGCAGCAGCGCGACAAGCCAGCGTTTGTTACAGGCTACACTGCTTGCGATGGCATTACTCAATGCCTTGCTGGGGATATTCCAATATGTAACCGGATTAGAATCACCGCTCTATCTCTATGCCACTACCAATCGCGGACTGGCGGTTGGCCTGTTTGCGAACGCCAACCATCTGGCGACACTCATGGCTTTATCTGTCCCTGTTGCGGCCAGTTTTTTTGGCGCCGACGGCGCATCGGAACGCAAACCGCAAACCAATCTTCGACGGCAGCGACTGCTGATCATGCTCGCACTGGATGCGATATTCCTTACGGCCTGCTGGTTGACCGACAGCATGGCCGGCATGGCGCTCGCACTGCTTGGCATCGCATCGGCACCGTTCATCTATCGCAATATCAACCTTCGCCCGCCTTTGGTATTTGGTGCATTTTTGATTGGTACGACCACGATTGTCGCAATGTTCGCATTTGCTTTGACACGGCCGGGCTGGCTTGGCCCCATCGACGCGGCACCGGGCACATCGCGTCAGGAAATCTACCCTCGCACGATGGAGGTTGCCCGCGACGCCATGCCCATTGGCACTGGCCTTGGCACTTTTGCGCGTGTCTATCAAAGCTATGAGGATCCAGATGCGGTCACCTATGTCTATGCGAACCACGCCCATAATGACCTGCTCGAACTTTTCGTCGAGTGGAGCTTTGCGGGCATCGCGCTATTGCTGGCATTGCTTGCTTGGACCATAGCGCAAATATGGTCTTTGCTTGAGTTTTCCGGTCGTCATGCGCAAATCGCACGTTCAGCAATGGTCGCGATTCTCATCATCGGTTTGCACAGTCTGATCGATTATCCGCTGCGCACCACGGCAATAGCGACAGTAGTGGCGGTGATGTTTGCCACCGTCGCACGGCGCGACTGGTTGGGTGCTAAAACTGAAAATAGATGAATTGGCTGCGCGATTGCAGCATCACAAACACCACAGCAAACAATATAGTGAAAGTGAATGTCCGTGCGACCGCCAGCACTGGCGAACGCGGATCAAGACGCGGCGCCACAACTTCGCGCGCGAACCACAGCATGGCAGTGCCAAGCAGCAACGCAGCCGCAAGGATATAGCTGTTGGGCGCTAAGCTGCGGCCCATTTGCCCCAGCGGCATGACCATTTTGCCCCACATCGTGAAGGTGTCGGCAAGCGTTGTTGCACGAAACGGAATCCACCCCGCCATCATGAACGGCATCGCAATGCCCCATGCTATCCAGCCGGGCATCGCCTTGCCCCGCCACCTAAACAGCGGCGAGAGGATGCGGTGTGCATAAATCAGCACCGCATGGTAAATCCCCCACAAAGCAAAGGTCCAATTGGCCCCGTGCCACAGTCCCATGATCGCCCATGTGAGGAACAGCGCGGTGGTCCGCCTCCACGCTGAGCGCGTCTCGCTCTCTTCCTTGAATGTATCCCACGCGCCAGTTCCCTGCGCTTTATAGGTGCCCATGATCGGCACATAGAGATAGTCACGGATCCACGTTGACAACGAAATATGCCAACGTTTCCAGAACTCACGCGGGCTGGTCGCCATATAGGGCCAGTTGAAGTTTTCGGGAACAAAGATGCTGAGCATCAGTGCAGAGCCTATCGCGATCATACTATAGCCCGCGAAATCAAAGAAAATCTGAAATCCAAACAAGAATGCCAATGTCCAGCTATCGATCGCGGTCAGGTTAGCGATGGGTTGATCGAACCCCATATTGACAAAATCCGCTACAGTATCCGCCAAAGCCACTTTGAGGAACAGCCCAGCCATTATCCGCTCAACCCCGATGCGCACATTGCGCCACCGAAACGGCGGTGGGTTGAGCAGTTGCGGTATCAACACGTGCGGGCGCATGATCGGCCCCGCTACCAGATGCGGAAAAAAGGTTACAAAGCTGAGATAGACCAGCATGTTGCGTTCGGGTTTGATGTCACGGCGATAGACATCGACGGTGTAGCTCATCGTCTGGAAGATATAGAAACTGATCCCCAGCGGCAGAATGATATTGAGTTCGACGACGCTGGGCGAATAGCCAAGTGCCCCCGCCAGCGACCATAATGTGTCTTTGAAAAAGATCAGATATTTAAAAAAGCCCAGCACGCCGAGGTTGAAAGCAAGGCTGAGCCACAGCAAATGTTTGCGCTGTCTTGGATTTTCAGCCTTGTCGATGGCAATTGCCAGAAAATAATCGACGATGGCGCTGGCGAACATGAGGGGGAGAAACTCGATCCGCCAAAATCCGTAAAAGATGATGCTGGTCGCAACGAGCAGCCCCAAGCGCGCGCGACCGTGTAACGCCCAATAGGAGATGACGACCAGTGGCAAGAAGAAAAAGACATATGTAACGGAATTAAACAGCATATTAGAAACTCATTGCCTGCAACCGCGCATCCAGTGCGTCGGCCAAGCGGCGGTGCCCATCACCCGTGAAATGCATGAAATCATATTCTTGAAAGCCAAACAGGCTATCGGTCACCATCCCCCATTCTGGGCCGGGAACGATAGCGTCGAGGTCGGCATAATCCGCCCCGTTTCGCGTCGCCATTGCCGCCAAGTCGTGTTTGAACGCCGCATAATCGCCCTCGATATATGGCCCCGATACATTTTGACGATAGGGCGGGACGTAGAGCAATACGCGCACACCGCGCGCCCGTAAGTCGTTCAGATAATCGCCAAGCATCGTCATCCGCTCGCGGTAGAGCGTCGGATCAACGGCGCGCTTTGTCTGTGAGTTAATCCCCAGCGCCTTGTTCCGCAGTGTGTGGATAGCAAAGCCCAGCATCCCGCGCAAAGAATCGCGCTGTTTCCACAGGTCCGAATGTTGCTCCAGTGCCCCGACCAGCGCCGCCTCAACCTTTGGTCGTATAGAGCGCGGGTCATCATGATTGACCGCTGCCTCGCCGCGGTCTGTCTGCACACCCGCCGCCGCCAAAACCTGTCGCCCATAGCGCGTTGCAGCCAATCGTCGGCGCAAGCCCGGCTGTTCTAGCAGAGCCGCAACGTCATCACGCACAGCCAATTCGCGTATATCATCGTAACAGACGGGCAAAATAACCACATCGGGGCGATAAGCAGGCAGCACCGCCTCTGTCGCCAAAATATGTTCGGAAAGATTGGCGTTGGGCATCTGGTAAACCACCAGATAGCGCCCGCGCGCCGCCAGCCGATCGTGCAATATCACGGGGGCATTGCGATCCCCGGGTTGGATGCGGTTTACTGCGTCGAGCTGCGAATTACCTAGCCACAAGATAGAGCGACCACTGCCCGCCGCACGGTATGTTGACAGGCACCGTTCGTGACTCGCAGCCCCCTGACACTGAATGTCACCTGCTCCGGCGTAACCAGCGGTCTCACCGCCCAAAGCCGCGTCTTGCACCCTTATAAACCAGCGATCCTTGGCGACGAACAGTAGCGCAATCGCGAGAGCCAGCCCCGCGAATAGCGATGCGTAGGCAGTCCATGGATCTGGCCCGTCCGATGGCGCGGCTTGGTCTTCAGCGCGAGTCATGCACTTGTGCCCACGCTGTTCAAAGGTCGGCCGAAGGAAACGTCGCAACCCATTCAGTACATTCTCTATTGAATGGTCGAACATTGTAACCAAAATCCGCAAGCCATTTATTGATATCGTCTGATTTTATGCCAAGATCTTGCTTGCGTAAGGCATTTTCCTCAAAGAATATAACGGCAATCCGACCAGTTCGGAGCAATTCTTCACACCCCCGCAAGACTAATTCATCGGCGCCTTCGACATCAATCTTCAGTACAGCAATATCTTGCCCTTTTAGAAGAGCATCAAGCCTTACCGCCTCCACCTCAATGCCCTGTGAGCCATCCGGCGCAACCCCGCCCCAACCGGTTTGGCTCGACGGGCCAACATCAAATTTAACTGTTCCGGCGCAGTCAAGCGCAGCTTTTTCAAACAGCGTAATCCGATCTGATAATCCATTAATTTCTATATTATTCCTAAGGATATCGGCTACTTTTGGCGACGCTTCCAACGCAATAATTCTATTATCTTGGGAAGCCGCAGCCCATAAAAATGAAAAATACCCCATGTTTGCACCAACGTCGACAAGTAGCCCCCCCCGTGCTGCAATCTGAGTAATTTCTCTAGTTAGTTGAAGTTCATAATAGCCATTGAAAGCAATATGACCTGAAATAATATCCCCAGGGATGAGCCCATGCATCCGTATACCGACGGCATAGGTAAGCGGCGCGCTATCAAAGAGACGCAACCAATGCGCGTGACGCTTTGAAAAAAAACGTGAATATGCAATTGAACGAAGATGTTTCGGCAACCATCTTAGAATTATAGGCTGTATCATTTTCAATAACTTTTCAAAAACTGCTTAAAGTAGGTGCATCAATTATGCTTCATTGACTTTACTCACAAAAAATATGCCACCGTAACGATCAATATGCGGAGGAACTATCCACTTGATTTGATTGAAGTGATGCAAAAATTTCCAGCCGTCTGGTCAAGCGGAAGAAGCCGCCGGAATGGAGGTGGTGTTCACGGTCATCCTAATACCTCTGGCTCGTCAGCAGTTGCGGTTTCATCATGCCTATCAGCGTCGTAGCGAGTAACATTGCAAAGTAAACCGCCGTGACCATCAGCCAGAGTAACAGTACGTCGGCGGTGGTGGTAATGGGTTGAGTGCTGAACAGCGCCAACAAAAGCGTGAGCTGGATCGCCGCCACCCACGGTTCCCCGCGCACCCACCCCATCGCACGATTAAGCTGGCCGATGCTGCTGGCCAGCACGCTCAAACCGGAGATGGCAAAACTGAGCAACAATTCATGCTGAAGATGCGCGTAGCGTTCACCAATCAGCAACAGCGCATAGTCGGGAAGCAGCGCTATCGCGATCCCGGAGGCAACAAAAAATACTCCTATCGCGCCCGTAACAGCATAGCCACGCCGCAATACTGTGTCGCCATGTGCCATATTGGCGATACGCGGCATCACGACCACCGGAACAATCCCGCCGACCACGGCTATGAGTGCGCTAATGCGGCCTAGTGCAAAAATATTGGCCACCAGCCCCGCGCCTGTCGCCATCCACACAATGGCGTAAATCACCAAATCCTGCATCGCGAACAGCAGAACGGCGGGGGTCGTGGGCAATATATAGCGCAACACCTCGGCGCGGCCCGCTTTGTCTTCGGCGGTGGAGGTCTGTGGTGCGGCTGGATAGTGCCAATTCAGTAAAGCCAAAGCAACGGCGGAGGATAGTGCAATCGCTCCTATCACCGGCGAGGTCAGCCGCACCGCAAGCAGCAGCAACGCCACAGCGGTTAGGGCGCGCAGACCAGCCGCCGCCACATCGGCAAAATAGGTCGCGTTCTGAAACCCCTCTATCCTCAGAACTGCTTGGCGCACCGACAAGTTGAGTTGGACATAGGCCGCCAACACCAAAGCAGCCAGCGCCATAGTCGCATCGAGGGTGAGGTGACCGCGTGTCGAAACCATGAACATCAGCGCAGCGATAGCGATGACCGCCGCAATCGGGAACAGGGTCAGCCGCATCCTCTGGATAATGGCGATATGGCGGCCAAAATCTCCCCCTTGCTGGAGCGACCGCCGCTTGAAATAATTGAGCGATCCGGTGAGCCCCAGATCGGTGGTGAGAGCGATGAACGCCATTGTCGTCAGGCACAATGCAAGCAGCGCATAATTGTCGGTGTCGAGCAACCGCACATAAATGAATGTCGATATCGCGCCGAGCAACTGCACCGCCCCGCTGGAGAGGAAATAGGCCGTAGCCATACCCGCCCAACGGCGCGCAGACGTTGCGATATGATTGGCGCGCGCCATAGATTAGCGGGTTACCGAGCTTGGAGAATTGGTGAGGCTGGCCTTCCTCCACGAAAAACGCGCTTTTGCTTGTAACACAGGTTGCTCCAGCAGCCGCCACAATATTTGAGTCCCAACCTCAGAACTCACGCCTGTTTCCTGACAATGAAATTTTCGATGACAAGCGCATCAAGGCCCGATGTGAAAAATGTTCGCACCGCATCAAACGGTGTGTTGACGATCACCTCACCTTTGAGATTGAAGCTAGTGTTGAGAACAGCTGGTGCCCCAGTCAATTTTTTGAATGCTGCGATCATATCATAATAGAGTGGGTTCCTGTTACGCCGCACCGTCTGCACGCGTGCGCTATTATCAACATGGATAGCGGCGTCGATTTTCCCTCTCGCTGCGGGTTTCGCTTGGAATGTCAGTATCATATACGGGCTATCATGATAATTTTCGAACAGCGCTTCGCAATCTTCCTCTAGGACTGAGGGTGCGAAAGGGCGCCATTCCTCACGAAATTTCACGGCATTGTTCACACGATCCCTGTTCTCGGTAAAGCGCGGATCAGCAATGATGGAGCGACAGCCAAGCGCGCGAGGGCCGAACTCTTCCCTCCCCTGGAACCAACCAACCAATGCTCCTTCAGCCAAGAGTTGCGCCGTCGCCTGTGCAATGTCATCAACTTCTTCAAAGGGCAGCTTAAATTTGAGGAGGTCCGCGCGCACCTGGTCACGGGTGAACGATGGCCCAAGATAAGGCGACATCATCCGCGTATCGCGAATGCCGGCTTCGAACGAAGGGGCAAGCGCCGCGCCCAGCGCTATGCCGTCATCACCCGCAGCGGGCTGTACAAATATTTGATCCAAAATGCCTTTTTGAAGGAATAGACCGTTCGCCTTGGAGTTAAGGCCAACCCCGCCTGCAATGCACAAATTACGGCACCCGGTGCGTTTGATGGCTTGTTCGACAAATTCACATTCCGCCCGCTCGCACATGTCCTGTATGGCCCATGCCAAATCCATATCCTGCTGATTAAGTTCAGCATTGGGATCTCGCGCGGGCCCAAGGTAGCGCTCGACACCGGCATATTCCCGTCCATTTGATTGTGTAAGTAAAAGGTCCGCCCTGACTTTATATCCACCATCGCCAAAGCTGATGAAAGGGGAGAGGTCGACCCCCGGCTTGCCATAAGGTGCCAAGCCCATGATCTTCCACTCGTCTTGGTATTTTTCAAAGCCGAGGTAACCTGTGAAAGTCGCGTAGAATAGGCCGAGGGAGTTGGGCCAGTTGACCGTCTCGACATGCTCCAGCTTGTTGCCCTTGCCGTGCCAGATGCTCGACGCTTCCCACGCACCGCGCCCGTCGAGGACAACAACGGTGGCCTCATCCATCCCCGATGGCACATAGGCGGATAGTGCGTGTGCATAATGATGGTCGATACGGCGCAATTTAGGGTGTTTGGTGCCAAAATACCTATCAAGTTGGCGCTCTGCAAGATCTACACGGTTGCGCACGATACGGCGCAGGTAATTGCCTGGAAGTCCGCTAAGTGGAAACGGGGTGCGACGCGTTAAAGTGTCGGCCAGATCATGACGCATCATCTGTCCGCCCGTTTGCCATCCCAGTATTAATTGATCAACGTCGGCCATCTTTGCGCCTGTGTGTGACAAGGCAGCCTTTAGACCAAGAATAGGGAATCCCCCATCGTGCTTTTTTTTGCTCAACCTTTCCTCGGCAATAGCAAACTCGACAATGCCTTCGCGTGCAATCGCAGCCGAAGAATCGTGCTGGGTGCTAAAATTGAAACCAAGAGAAAGCATAAGTGATTTCCGATTTTCTAATAAACTGAGAGCTAGAGTCTGCGTAAGCGCCAATATGCGTAGCGTTGACGAATCGCATAAAATGTCGGCAGTCTCAGTAATAGCGTCAGCGCCAAAGGCCAACAGTGCAACCCCGGCGATGAGTGATATTCCTTGGCGATGCCCTCAGCCATATATTATTCGCCGCTGCGCCGGATCAGCACGTCACCCAGCACCAACACATCCATCTTTGTTCGCAAAAAGCAGTCGAGCGCTTCAGCCACGCGGCACACGACTGGCTCATTCTCGTTGAATGAGGTGTTGAGAACCATCGGCACACCGGTAATCGTGTTGAATGCCTCAATCAGAGCAGCGTAACGTGGGTTGGTCGCGGCATCGACGGTCTGCAACCGCCCCGACCCATCGACATGGGTGACGGCGGGGATTTGGGCGCGCTTTTCTTCACGGATCTGGAACACCTGCATCATGAACGGAACGTCATCTACCTCTTCAAACCACTCGCCGGTATACCCTTTAAGGATCGAGGGCGCGAACGGGCGGAAACTCTCACGCCGCTTGATCTTGAGGTTGAGAATGTCCTTCATGTCACTGCGGCGCGGATCGCCGATGATCGAACGGTTGCCGAGCGCGCGTGGGCCCCATTCCATCCGCCCTTGGAACCAGCCGATAACCTTGCCTTCGGACACGGCCTGCGCTGTCGCGGCGGCAAGCGTTTCAACCGCGTCAAACCGTTCAATTGTGCACTCAGCAGCGGACAGATCATCGGTGCGGCCCGCGAGCAACGCGTCGATTTCCGCTGCGCTCGCTTCTGGCCCCCAATAGGCGTGATCCATGACAAAGCCGCGCGGCCCCCCACGGCTGTGCCACGCGGAAAAGGCCGCGCCGATGGCGCCGCCAGCATCCCCCGCTGCCGACTGGACATAGACTTGGCTGTAGGGTGTGTTGCGCCGGACTTTTCCATTGGCGACAGAGTTTGCCCCGCAACCACCAGCAATGGTTACCGCAGGGACTTTGTGACGCGCGTGCAAAGTATTGAGCAGATGGAAGAATGCTTCTTCATACATGGCTTGCGCTGAACGAGCGAGCATGTGGTGATAGGCAGTGAGCGGTTCGTCCTTGGCGCGGCGCGGCCCCAACAATCCTTCAAGCGCGTCCGAAAACAGGTCACCGACCTCAGGGCTGCCGTCGTCCCAGCTATAGGCGACGCCTTCCTTATGGTGGCGAAAATAGCGCGTATCGAGTGAAAATCCGCCGTCGCCCTCCAGCTTCACAATTTGCCGCATCTTGTCGATTTCGGTTGGCTGGCCATAGGGCGCGAGGCCCATCACCTTATATTCGTCACCATAGTGCGGGAAACCGAGATATTGGGTGATCGCCTGATAAAATATGCCCAGCGAGTGCGGGAAATAGACGCGGCCTTCGCTGTTGATTTGTGTGCCCTGCCCCAACCCCCACGCTGCAGACGAAAAATCGCCAAAGCCATCGACAGAAACAACGCTGGCTTCTTTGAACGGAGAAACGTGAAAGGCCGATGACATGTGTGCGACATGATGTTCGACGGCCGCATATTCGCCGCTGAACTGTTGATCGGGGAAAGCGTCGGCAAGGTGGTCGCCGATTGACCTGCGTTTGCTTCGGTTGGCCAGTCGGTCCTTTAACAAGCTAAGGCTCGGTCGATTGGTCGCGACATAGGCGGCTTTTTTCCAAAAATGCGCGCTGCTGTCTTGATTAGTCGCGATGATACCGACGTCCGAGAGCGTCACGCCTGCTGCCTCAAGGCAATAAGCAATCGAGAGCGAAGGAAAGCCCGCCCAATGTTTTAGGCGGCGAAAGCGTTCTTCTTCGACCGCTGCGATCAGCACGCCATCGCGCAATATGCAGGCCGAGCTATCTCCGTGAAAGGCATTGAGTCCGAGGATAATCATTGAGGGAAGTTTTTCCTTACGGATACTTGAGTTTACGCTACGAAGCGCGGCCCCCCCTTGCATCGCCCAGCCCAAGCGTCAATAGATTATGTGCGCTGCAACATAAGTGCAATACGCCGTCGGATGCGGCCTCCGCGCGGCTGGCTGTGCTATTGACACCCTGCGCACGCACCATCTATCCCATTCGCGACCAGTGACATTGAGGATATGCATGACCGCGACCGCAGAATTGATCGAGCGCACAGCCACAGGGCTGCATGACTGCCTCATCGGCATCGTCGAGAGTCGCGTGCCAGATCGCGGTGTGCGCACCCTCGATATCGGCTGTGGGACGGGCGCATTCCTCGTCCGGATGCATCGCGCCGGCTATGGCGAACTGTACGGTATCGACTATGACCCCCCAGTGTCGCTCGACGAAATCGACATCCGTCAGTTCGATCTCAACAAGGATCAGTCCGCCAGCCTCGGCCAGTTCGATTTGGTGCTGTGCATTGAGGTGATCGAGCATGTTGAGAATGTCGGCAATCTGCTCGACTGCATCCATGCGGTACTCAAGCCCGGTGGAATCGCGCTGGTGACCACACCCAACCTCGAATCACTGCATGCACGGATTCGTGGGCTGCTGAGCGGCGAGTTCCCGCATTTCGATGGCAAGAGCGACCCGACGCACCTGATGCCGATCCTGAGTGCCAGCCTCGAGAAGATGCTCGCCCGCCGTGCGATGAAGATCGACGAACTGCTCGCCTATCCGGCTGATGCGCGAGAATCGGTGATGTTCAGCAGCAAAATTCGCAGGCTGCGCAATTTCACAGCTGGTGTCCTCAAGGACCCTGTCCCCGGCGACAACACCATCTACGTGATCCGCCACGGCTGAACGGATCACCCCGTATAATCGCTACATTACCGCTCCATAATAAAGTGCGGGTAGCGCGAAACGGCAACCGCGTTGACGCAAGATTCATTGCTATGCGATACTGCGTGCGCATGACCACTTCAAAACGCCCCCGCATCCTCGTCGTCTTTGGCACCCGCCCAGAGGCGATCAAGATGTTCCCGCTGGTCCACGCTCTGCGTGCGATCCCGTCGCTGGAGACGCGTGTCTGTGTGACAGCACAACATCGCGGACTGCTCGACCAAGTGCTCAATATTGCCGGAATAACACCCGACATCGACCTTGACCTGATGACAGCTGGACAATCGCTCGATGCTTTGTCTGCTCGAATTATCACCGAATTTGGCGCGGTACTCGATGCAGAGAACCCCGACCGCATCCTTGTGCACGGCGATACGCTGACGACGATGATGGCAACGCTTTCCGCCTATTTCCGCAAAATCCCTGTTGGCCATGTCGAGGCTGGCCTACGCAGCGGCAATATCTATTCGCCATGGCCCGAAGAAGTAAACCGCAAGGTTACGGGAGCTATCGCCGATCTGCATTTCGCGCCAACCGAAGCCGCAGCAGCCGCCTTGGCTGCCGAAAATGTGCCGCCGGGCGCAATCCATATTACCGGCAACACCGTGATTGATGCCCTGCTCGCTACTCGCACACGGATAGAAGCCGCCCCCGCTCTCGCGGCTGGTCTTGACCCGCTCGCTGCGCGCTTTGCGGGTAAACGCATTATCGCCGTCACCAGCCACCGCCGCGAAAACTTTGGCGAGGGAATGGCGAACATCGCGCGCGCCATCCGCCGCATCGCCGACCGCCCCGACACTGCCGTCATATTCCCCGTGCACCCCAACCCGCACGTCCGCCCGGTAATGGAGGCGATGCTCGGCGACCATCCCGATGTCGCGCTCATCGAACCACTTGACTATCCGCACTTCGTCCGCCTGATGGCGATGAGCGAGCTCGTCCTGACCGACAGCGGCGGCGTGCAGGAAGAAGCGCCAAGTTTGGGCAAGCCCGTGCTGGTGATGCGCGACACCACCGAACGCCCAGAAGGGGTCGCGGCAGGCACCGCGCGGCTGGTCGGCACCGACGAAGAGGGTATTGTTTGCGGAATCTTCACTTTGCTCAACGATAAGAGCGCCTATTCAGCCATGGCGCGCGCCCATAACCCCTATGGGGATGGCACCGCCGCACAAAAAATTGCAAGGATCATCGCCGATGCCCACCGATAATCAACAAAAGGTCGTCGTCGTCGGCCTTGGCTATATTGGTCTGCCCACCGCCGCGATTATTGCGCGCACGGGTGCGTCGGTGCTGGGTATTGATGTTAGCCAACACGTCGTTGATACCGTCAATGAAGGCCGCGTCCATATCGAGGAAGTTGACCTGCATGGGTTGGTGCAGGGCGTCGTCAGTCGCGGCCTGCTCAGCGCATCCACAACCCCCGAAGCTGCCGATGTTTTCGTTATCGCAGTGCCAACCCCGATCCGCGAAGGGCATGCGCCCGACATCAGTTATGTCTTGTCGGCCGCGCAAAGCATCGCCAGCGTGCTGAAAGTCGGCGATCTCGTCATCCTTGAATCAACATCGCCCGTCGGCACGACCGAACAAGTCGCGGCGCTCATTGCAGCGGCGCGTCCCGACCTCAAGGTTCCCGGACATTGCACTGGCACGCCCGACCTTTACATATCCTATTGCCCGGAGCGCGTTTTGCCGGGCCGCATATTGATCGAGCTGGTCGATAACGACCGCGTCATTGGCGGCATTACCCCGCGTTGCGCGCGCAAAGCCATGGCCTTTTACCGCCAGTTCGTGCGCGGTGCCTGCCTGACCACCACCGCGCGCGCCGCCGAAATGGTCAAGCTGGTCGAGAACAGCTACCGCGACGTCAACATCGCCTTTGCCAATGAATTGTCGATGATCGCCGACAATATGGGCATTGATGTGTGGGAAGTGATCGCGCTGGCCAATCGCCACCCGCGCGTCAACATTCTCCAGCCAGGCCCCGGTGTCGGCGGCCATTGTATCGCGGTCGATCCATGGTTCCTGGTCGCCGGCGATCCCGAAACGGCGCACATCATCCGCACCGCGCGCGAGGTAAACGAGGCCAAGACCGATTTCGTCATCGGCCGCGCTATTCGCATGATCGAGGAAAGCGGCGCGACGACCATTGCTTGCCTTGGCCTTACCTTCAAACCGAACATCGACGATTTCCGCGAAAGTCCGGCGGTGATAGTGTCCGCCGCGCTGGCGCGCCATTTTGGCAAGCGTGTCCAGATCGTTGAACCTTTTGCCCGCGCACTCCCCATCGACTTTGCTGGGACAGGCGCTGAATTGGTCGAGCTTGACGATGCTCTGGCCAGCGCAGAGCTGCTGGTCGTGCTGGTCGATCATGACCTGTTCCGATCCATCCCGCTAGAGGAGCGTGCGGACAAGCTCGTCTATGACACGCGCGGCCTATGGCCCGACCAGCCAAGACCTGGCACATTGGGGCGAGAGGCGGGAAACCGCTATCGCCGGGCAGCGTGATTGGCTGACCCGGCGGTTCGACAGGCGGCCTGAATGGCGCTAAAGGCCCATGATGAAACTCCCCACCCGTATCGTTGAAAAGCCTTGGGGGCGGACCGACATCCCGCTCAGCTTTGTTGATTTTGGCGCCCGCCGCATCGGCGAAATCTGGTTTGAAGACCCCGATGGCGATGCCGCACCGCTGATGGTCAAATTGCTCTTCACGTCGCAGCGCCTGTCGATACAGGTTCATCCTGACGATGCAGCAGCACGGGCCGCTGGCTTTCCGCGCGGCAAGGAAGAATGCTGGCTGGTGCTGGACGCCGAGCCTGATGCCGAGTTAGGCGTGGGCCTGAAAGCACCTTCGTCCACCGAGGCCCTGCGCGCCGCCGCGCTTGACGGTAGTATCGAGGCGTTGATCGACTGGCGTAGCGCAAACGTTGGCGATTTTGTCTATAATGCCGCCGGAACCATCCACGCAATTGGAGCGGGGCTTATGGTCGTCGAGGTCCAGCAAAATGTCGATTGCACCTACCGCCTCTATGATTATGGCCGCCCACGCGAGCTGCATCTGGACGAAGGGCTGGCGGTCGCACGGACCGACCCGCATGACGATCCGCGCGACACGCATATTGCAAATGCTGTAACGCAGCGCCTTGTCTCAGGGCCGCATTTTAATGTAATCCACGCGGCGGGCCTGCTTGACTATAGCGCCCTGCCCTCTGACCAAGGCCGCTACACCATCGTCCCGCTCGGGCACGGCTGCACGGTGGACGGCGAAGCACTCAGCCTCGGCGAATGCGCCATCATAGAGACGCTTGCCACTCTCGACTTGCAAGCCGGTGCCTCTGCCCTCATTGCGTGGCCCGCATGACCCACATAATCACACCTGTCATCTTGTCCGGCGGATCGGGAACGCGGCTGTGGCCGATGTCCACGCCCGATGCCCCCAAGCAATTCCTCCCCCTCACGGGCGCGCACAGCATGTTCCGCATGACGCTTGATCGCGTGGCCGACCGCGCACGCTATGCCGCGCCGATGATCGTGTGTGGGCCGGGGCATGTGTGCCACGTCGAGGCAGACCTTGCCGCCGCTGGCATCACCGACGCGACGATCATCGTCGAACCCGCCGCGCGCAATACCGCCCCTGCTATTGCATTGGCCGCGCTCGTTGCGGGCGGCGACGACACCCAGCTGCTGGTCATGCCATCCGACCATGTGATGACCGATGTCACTGCATTCCTGCGGGCCATCGACGCCGCGTCGGTGGCTGTCGAACAGGGCGCGCTCGCCACATTCGGTATCCAGCCGTCTGGCCCCGAAACCGGCTATGGCTATATTGCCGCTGGTGCGAGCTTCCCAGGCGCGGCCGGGGTGCGCGGTGTGGAGAGATTCGTCGAGAAGCCCGCGCTCGAAACCGCG